>Ga0206868_10141_pt2 | contig 15605 bp, 11 predicted proteins | sample Alteio_BWOrgCont_38_FD_152901 | JGI IMG/M metagenome (GOLD analysis project Ga0206868, IMG submission 152901) | Enriched cells from forest soil in Barre Woods Harvard Forest LTER site, Petersham, Massachusetts, United States -... | ecosystem: Environmental > Terrestrial > Soil > Temperate forest >... | reverse complement strand
GGATGTCAGCCACAATTTGGATCCTGGCGAGACGGGCCCACCAGTAATTTTTGATGTCATCGAACTGCTGTGGCCTAACCCATGCCACTTTGTCACCCGGGTGAACGCCCGATCGATTCAAACAATCAGCAATTCGCCACTCTATGTCCGAGGATGCGGGCTGCCAAGACATAAGCTCGTGCACATTGGTCCGGGCTAATTCTCCAATAGTGTAACGGCCCAGCTGCAACAATATCACGATCACCAGGCCGAGAATTATACGGGAATATGCTCGTTGTGCTTTTTGAGAAGAGGGTGAACTAATTCCGGCGAATACACCCAACAGCAACAAGGTGACGAAAGTAGCTATGTAACGCGCTTCGACTAAAACGAAGGCAAACATCAACAAACCAACTACGGGAGCTGCAAGTAGCACCCAGCGATTAACCATGTCCGCAAAAACAGACTTTGGTCGTTCACTCAACAGGAAAAGTATAAGAACGGCAAACGGCAAAGCCGGTTGTATATCGAAGAAAATCCGATAATACTCGTGTAAATTGGCAACTAGCTGTCTGAAATTCGCCTTAAGATCCAATCTAGGACTGACGTTTTGGTACCACCGTGCCGGATCGTACCAATAGGGGTAGGTACCTCGCGCTGGCACGTTAAATTGATAGACTGCGGGCTCAGCGAAAAGTTGCCTCGCTGGAGGTGGCATGCCGTTTGATTCATCTGTCGCACTCTTCCAGTAATACTGAGGAACCTGATTGATGATCCAAATATAATTCAACCTTCCGCTCTCGCCAAAGGTCGGATGCCCAGCAGACCTGGAAAGCTGATAGACGAGGGGCGACGAGATGGCGAGAAAGACGGTAGTCGCCAGCATCACCTTCCCACTTTTCGTCCGTAAAGTCCCATCCGTAGGCAGGGCCAGGGCCAGAAAGACGAAGGCCAGCGGAAACATCGCAGCTTTCGCAAAGTAACCTAACCCCAGCACGAAGCCGAGCAGGACATAATTCCTCCAAGGTACAGGTCCCGTACGGATGCGAAGGACGAGTCCCATCGCCAAAAAGATGAAGATAGACAAGGACATGTCCGGATTAACATAAGAGATGGTGATCAGCCTTAGCGAACTCCACATGAAAAGTGTGTAACCCAGAGCTATCCAAGTGGTTTCGGGCAGTGAGGAATAAATATTCAACTTCCCAGAGGTACTAGATACATAATTAACAAGGCTTCTGAGCAAGAACCTGAAAGATGCCAAAGCACCCAGATAAAGGACAAAATTCACAAGGTGCACCGTAGGGAATTCCTGATACGGTGCAGGCTTCAACAGACGCAGCGCAATGGCCAGTGAAAATGGGTATAGGGGACTCCAGTGCCGGTTAATAGCAGCTGTCCAATGGCCCTGACTTAATGCATCGCCGATATCAAGATACGAAATGCCATCAGGGCCCATACTATGTGCGCTTGCCAGCGACCCGATTACGCCCAGAAAAACGGCAATCGCCAAGAAAGATATCGTAAAGACCTGTTCGCGCGAGATCTTCGGTAGTAATGACTTCACGTCAGTATTTCTCCAGGGAGCGAATTCCCTCTGTCTGCACGTGGTAAAATGCGTACAATTGCCGCCATGATTGGCGGCAGTGCTTTGAGGCGGCACTTGGCGGCTTTCATGGGTTGAAGTGGGCGACTACGAATACTGTGGAGACTTCCGCCGGTGTTACTTATGACCAAAATGCTTCATCTCCGAAGTGCTTGCATAGGCCATGAGACACACCTGGCTAGAGCAGCAAACCATGTCTAACTACAACGATATGAGAACGCTAATCAATCGAATGCGCAACAGGGAAAATAAGTTACGTTTCCTCATCATCTTTTTCTTGACAGGAGCGCGCAGATGATTAATGGAAAGCGCATCGTGGTGGTCATGCCAGCGTACAATGCAGCAAAAACACTCGAGAAGACCGTGGGTGAACTGCCTGCGACCGTCGATATAAAGATTCTCGTTGATGATCACAGTTCGGATGAAACGGTCCGAGTCGCCCAGGCGCTGGGATTGCAAGTATTTGTTCACGAAAAGAACTATGGATACGGGAGAAACCAGCAAACGTGTTACCGAGAAGCTCTAGCTGCCGGGGGAGACATCGTGGTAATGGTTCACCCAGACTATCAATACACGCCCCTGCTGGTAGAAGCCATGGCCAGCTTGGTTGTGTACGATGTATACGATGTTGTATTAGGTTCTAGAATCATAGGCGGAGGCGCGCGAAAAGGTGGTATGCCTTTATACAAGTATGTCGCAAATCGCTTTCTCACAGCATTCCAAAACATCTTTGCCGGCGCTAAGCTATCTGAGTACCACACAGGCTTTCGCGCCTTTTCCAAGAAAGTCCTGATGAATCTCCCTCTTTTAGAAAATTCGGACGATTTTGTTTTCGACAACGAAGTACTGGCTCAGTGCATTTTTTTCAATTATCGCATTGGTGAAATATCGTGCCCGACTAAGTATTTCCCTGAAGCCTCCTCCATCAATTTCGCACGGAGCGTCAAGTATGGTTTCGGAGTGCTTTTAACAACCCTGAAACTTCGCCTCGAAAAGATGGGGTTAGCTAGATTCCGATTGTTTAGTCCCTCGGGAAGGAAGCTAATGCTGAACTATTACTTTCCCGGTTCAATCGATGCCCCTCAAGAAAAAGAAAGGACCTCGTCTCTTTCCACTGAAGCTTGAGATCCCACAAAAGCAGGGAATAGGAATTACTTGGGACGATAAACTCCCGGCTTTGGACTATCAGACCGCAGCCCGCAGATCATCGAGTTTCTCTCGCATCTGCTGCGCCATATTCCGGGCAAGCTGCTGATTGTCTGGGATGGCTTGCCGGCCCACCGCAGCCGGGCGGTGTGGGATTTGGTGAGGCAACAGAAGGGACGCATCTGGCCGGAGTTTCTTCCCGCCTATGCTCCGGAACTGAACCGGTGGAGTATCTCTGGTCCCATTAAGCAGCACGAGTTGCCCAACTCGTGTCCGCGGAGCTTCGCCCAGCTCAGCCACTCCGCGTGCCAGGCACTCCGCCGCATGCGCAAACGGCCTACTTTGGTGATGGCTTCTGGGAACAGGCCGAGCTGTTCCTTCTGTAACTATATTAGGCAATTCTCAATAAGTATTAGGGTGGGTACGTTGCGACAAGATTCTGTTGCAGCTGGGTGAAGTGATGGTGATAATCGATGCCAGTGCTGCAAGGGATGCCACTTCTGTTGTGCTCCCGAGATTACAGCGGAGGGAACATGAAAGGCGTAGTGCTCGCCGGCGGAACGGGCAGCCGGTTGAACCCACTCACCAGGGTTACCAACAAGCATTTGCTCCCAGTATTCGACAAGCCCATGGTTTATTACCCGATTCAGACCCTAGTGAATGCCGGAATCGAAGAGATCTTGTTGGTCACTGGTGGAAAGAATGCGGGGGATTTTCTGCGATTACTTGGCAACGGTCGCGAGTTCGGCCTCAAGCATCTGAACTACACCTATCAAGAAGGAGAAGGCGGTATTGCCGAAGCTCTGGGCCTAGCCGAGTTCTTTGCTGGGGGAGAGCCTATCTGTGTGATCCTTGGGGACAACATCATTCAAAATGATATCTGTGATGCCGTTGAGAACTTCAAGAGCCAGAAAGAAGGCGCCAAAATCTTATTGAAGGAAGTTACCGACGCGCAGAGATTCGGGGTAGCTGAGATTCGAGGAAAGCATGTACTCGGAATTGAAGAAAAGCCTAAAAGTCCTAAATCCAATTATGCCGTCATCGGGATCTATCTATATGACGCAACAGTTTTTGAGAAAATTCACCGGCTGAAACCGTCTGGCCGCGGCGAACTCGAAATCACGGATGTGAACAATTTCTATATAGAAGAGGGTAGGCTGACATACGAGGTTCTGGACGGCTGGTGGACTGATGCGGGAACATTCGACTCACTCCTCCGAGCGAACACGCTTGTTGCCGAGACTGGCGCCAATAAGGTTCGAGCGAAGGCTGCGCGGGGGAAACTGACACAGTGAAGATCTTCGTGACCGGGGGAGCCGGTTTTATCGGGTCGAATTTCATCCGCCACGTTCTGGAGCTTGGGGCTAAACATTCCATCGTCAACTACGACAAGCTCACCTATGCCGGGAATCTTGCCAACCTGGAAGGAATTGCAGAGAGCTCTTCCTATCGATTTGTGAAGGGCGATATTTGTGACGCGACTTCCGTGGAAACAGCCATGCGAGGCGCGGAAGTCGTCGTCCACTTAGCGGCCGAATCTCACGTCGACAGGAGTATCTACGAACCAGCGCCCGTGATTGAGACCAATGTGACTGGCACTTTCATCCTCCTGCAGGTGGCCCGGAAACTCGGCGTTGAAAGATTCGTACACGTTTCGACAGATGAAGTTTACGGGGACATTCCGGCCAACGCATTCGCCAAAGAGAGTTCAGCGCTACAGCCCAGCAGTCCCTACTCGGCCTCCAAAGCGGCCTCGGATCTTCTAGTCCGGTCTTATGTGCGGACGTTTGGATTTCCGGGACTGATTACGCGATCGTCAAATAATTACGGTCCATACCAATTCCCCGAAAAGTTTCTTCCATTGATGATTACAAACGCGCTCGACGACAAGCCGCTGCCCATCTATGGCGACGGCCAACAGCAGCGTGACTGGCTGCATGTGGAAGACAATTGCAGGGGACTTTTTGCCGTTCTTGAACGAGGGCGTGTCGGCGAAGTGTACAACATCGGCGGCTTGGACGTAGTTGAGAACCTCGCGATGGCGCGGCGGCTGCTTCGCGTGCTAGGAAAACGGGAAACGCTGCTCACGTACGTAAAGGATCGGCCCGGTCATGACCGGCGCTATGCCCTGAGCTGCGAGAAAATGGAGCAAGAACTCGGCTGGAAACCCGCCATTCCCTTGGAAGAGGGTTTACGACAAACCATCGAATGGTATCGCGCCAACACGGAATGGATCGCAGGGGTTCGCGGGGGCGAATACCAGTCTTATTACACGAAATATTACGAGAACCGCAATTCTTCGCTTCAGGCACTGACGACACCCGGTCTGACCTCATAGCTGTAAGTTTGTTTCTCAGAGTGTGGTGCCGTCCCCTGGCAGCTTACGTTCGGATTTGGTCTATTCAGAGGAGATTAAGCTTTTGGAACGACGTGAAACAGATCTGCCCGGAGTCTGGGAGTTACAGCCCGAAATCTTTCGGGACTTGCGCGGCTTCTTCGTGGAGACCTACCATCAGAAGAAATTCTCTGAAGTGGAGATCGACGACTGTTTCGTGCAAGACAACTGCTCGGTTTCGATCAAAGGCACGCTACGTGGACTTCATTACCAACTGCGCCATCCTCAAGCGAAACTTTGCCGTGTTGCAGAGGGCGAAGTGCTCGATGTTGCCGTAGACATCCGCGTCGGTTCGCCGACTTTTGGCAAGTGCGCGGTTGTTATATTGTCCGCAGAAAAGCAGAACCAGATTTACATTCCGACTGGATTCGCCCACGGGTTCTTGGCACTCACAGAAAGGGTGCAGTTCTTATATAAGTGCAGCGACTTTTTCGACGCCGCCGATGAGCACGGAATCATTTGGAATGATCCGGCGATCGCCATACCCTGGGGCGTCACAAACCCGCTCGTCTCCCCTAAAGATGCGAAATTGCCGAAACTGATGGATGTCTCTCCAACACTCCTTCCGCGCTTTGGAATGCGATGAAGCCGAGAATCCTGCTGATTGGAAAGAATGGCCAAATTGGCTCTGAACTCGCTTACCTACTGCCGGAGATCGCTGAAACTATTGCGGTCGGCCGTCAGGAATTAGACCTCGCGAACATTCTGGACATTCGCGCGGTAATCCGTCAGGTTTGTCCTTCACTGATCGTCAACGCTGCCGCGTATACGGCGGTGGATCACGCGGAACAGGACGAAACGACGGCCCGATTGGTCAACGCCGAGGCGCCTGCAGTCATGGCGGAGGAGGCAAATCAAATAGGCGCGGCCCTGGTCCACTATTCTACAGATTATGTGTTCGACGGACGGACGAATTCTCCTTATGAAGAATGCGACCTTACCAATCCCTTGAATGTCTACGGACAAACCAAGCTTGCCGGTGAAGTTGCAATCCGGAAGAGCGGGGTTCCGCACTTAATATTTCGTACCGCTTGGGTCTATTCAACCAGCGGGAAGAACTTCCTGCTGACGATCCTTCGCCTTGCGAGCCAGCGAGAGGAGCTACGGGTGGTTCGGGATCAGTCCGGGGCGCCGACCTGGAGCCGTGAGATCGCGCAGGCTACTGGGATAATTCTGAAACAAATCGCGGAGCAGAAGGAAGGGGTGTTCGATTTCTCCGGGATCGGTGGCACCTATCACATGACTGCTGCTGGTGTGACCACGTGGTATGACTTCGCCGTTGCAATTCTTGAAGAAACTTCCCACCTTGGACAAGTGCCAGCTTGTCTTGCTTCCGCTACCAACGGGGTTCCATTGAGAGCTGAGCGCATAATTCCCATTACTACCGATCAATACCCAACCGCGGCAGTTCGCCCCGCATACTCCGTGCTGTCCAATGCGCTGCTAAAGAAGACCTTTTCCGTCTCACTTAGAGAGTGGCGGGTTCAACTTCACGCCGCCTTTTGGCCGAATTAATTGAACCACTTCCGTGCATATGTACATTATCTACTGGTAACGAATGGCGTCGCAGCGACCCTTATTCTTGGGATTGCCCGTCTCTGGGGAAAGTGCTCGCACCAGCAATTTCGACATCTTCCGTCATGGACTCGCGCGCAACTGAGTTTTCCTTGAACGAATATTTCAGCAGACACCACAAAGCACGAAAGCCATCTTTCCATCCGATCTTTTTACCTTCTCGATAGGTTCTTCCGCTATAGCTGATGCCGATTTCGTAAATCCTCAGGCGGCGTTTGGCAATTTTAACAGTGATTTCCGGCTCGAAGCCAAAGCGATTCTCCTCGATCGGAATGGACTGAATAATTTCGCGACGAAATACTTTGTAACACGTCTCCATATCCGTGAGGTTAATGTTCGTCAAGCAATTCGACAGGACGGTAAGAAACGAATTCCCAACGAAGTGCCAGAAGTATAAGACACGATGAGGGCGGCCACCGAGAAAACGGGAACCGTACACAACGTCGGCTTTTCCGGTAATGAGTGGTTCGAGCAGATTAGGAAATTCAGACGGGTCGTATTCCAAATCCGCGTCCTGAACAACCACGAAATCCCCCGTTGCTTCCTGCATCCCCCGTCTGAGAGCGGCTCCTTTTCCCATGTTTTTCGGCTGCACGATTGCGCGGACTTGAGGATAACGTTTCGAAAGCTCGGATAGGATCTCCGCGGATCCATCAGATGAACCATCATCAACGCATATCAGCTCTATATCGAGCGGTACGGATAGCACCTTTTCGACAACGCGCGAGAGAGTGGCGCGTTCGTTGTAAATCGGTATCACTACAGAAAGTTTCATATTTGGCAAACTATCAGTGTTTCCGAATCGCTAATACAGCGACCGGAGCAATCGTACTCAAAGCTTCAACATTTAGTTTCTCTTGGCGATAAAACGCTGCCCCCGTCCAGGACCTATCTGAGCCAGGCAGGCGCCGGCTCCTAACCTGACGTATCTTCTGCCAATTCCTTGAGCCAACTACAGATATCCTCAACCACACCTTCCTAACAAATATTCATGGCATATGAGTTTTTTAATGTTGGCACACGAGCATTCCTCGCACGACGGGTAATCCCGGCGGATGTTCGTTCCATGTACTCCATCAAAAGCCGCTAATCATACGAGTTTTGCTGTTGGTTCTCGAAAGCTTTTGAGTACCGGCCCGTGAGCCAGTTAAGCGAAATCACCATCAACTCGCCGAACATGCGAATGCTATCCCGCACAACGTGTACGCGAGTGGCCGGATCGTGGGCCCAACGAACGGGAATTTCGGTGATTCTTAGGCCATACCGCTGGGCAAGAAACAGAATCTCCGGGTCAAATCCGAAACCCTCAATACGCTGCTGCTGAAAAATAATCCGGCAGCGTTGGAGAGCAAACGCCTTGAAGCCGCATTGCGTATCCTGAAAAGTCAGACCCGTGAACAGCCCCACGAGCGCGTTGAAAATAATCCCGGCAGCCTCGCGAAACATCGACTGATGCACTTGGATAAGCCTGCGATCCACAGCACGCGATCCAATAGCCACGTCGCTTCCGGACCTCAATGCGGCCAGCAGCTTTTCGCATTCCTCGATTGGTGAGGAAAGGTCCGCATCCGTGAAAACAGCGATTCGGCCATTTGCCTTGAGCATGCCGTGGCGCACGCTATAGCCTTTTCCGCGATTCCTGCCATTCGAAATGAGGCGAAGCTGAGGCATTTCTCTGGCTATTTCCTGCGTGAGGCAGGCCGTCCCATCGGCGGAGCCATCATCCACCACAATAACTTCGATCGACCCATGAATCGCTGAAGTCGTATTGAAGTACTCGCGAATTCGTTCGAGAGTTCGCCGTAATCGCTTCTCTTCATTGTACGCTGGGATAACAATGGAAATTTCCGGAGCGCGATCCTCCGCCCACGGTTTTTCCTGTGATATAAACGAATCCAACATACGTTCTGTCGTGCTCAGTTCGATCTCACTACAAAAATCCAAGACTCAGATGTTCACGATCAGGTATGTCGTCCCATGCAGGCAGCTCGTGCAAAAATTTCGTTCTATCACCGAGCACACCGCAGCAATCAGGCAACGCCTGCAACCGTGTTCACCAGAATACAGTTCACGGGTAAAGCCTGCTCCGCTGTTTCAGATAGATTAGCGCTAATCCTGATTCAGCATTTTACGAGCACTGGCAGCTTCGCTGAAATTGGGATCCATTTGGAGGGCATCCTCAAACTCTTTTTTAGCCATTGGTCGGTTCGCCTGCTTCTCATAGGCCATACCCAAGTGGTAATGATAATCCGGATTCTTGGGATCGCCTTTGATCGCCTGCCGGAAAAGATCAACTGCAGCCGTATAAACACCCTGTGTGTAGTAAGCCCATCCGAGCGTATCGGCCGAATTCGGCAGATTCGGTAACCCCTTACGAGCATCCTGGGCAAGCGTAAAAGCGACGTTCGGGTTGCCTCCATGCATAAGCATTAAATAGGCGAGATTGTTTGCGGCCATCGCGTATTGAGGCTGAATATCGAGCGCTTTCTGGTAATCCGTTTGGGCCTCCTGCCAGCGATCTTGGGTTTCGAGTAAGGCGCCTAGCAAGACGTACACCCTTACGTCGCGCGGATTCTCATGGAGAGCCGACTGGTAAGTGTCGATTGCCTGCGACACCCGCCCGCTCGAAAGTTGGATCTTTGCCAACAGCAAAAAGGCCGACATGTTTTTCTTATCGAGATCGATGGCCTTTTGTAGAGCGGCTTGCGCTTTTTCGGGGTCTTTATTTTGCAGCTGTAGCTGCCCCAGAACGAAATACATACCACTATTGTTGGGGACCTTTGCTATTTGGTCCTGAACGCTGCGCAACGCCGTTGCCAGATCTTTGTGTCCCAATTCCAGCTCGACCAAGCCTGTCAGCGCAGTCACGTCAGAAGGATTTAACGCGAGTGCCTGTGCGAACAGCTTTTGAGCTTCATCTTTTCGATTCTGCTTCAATCGAAACTCGGCCAACAAAAGATAGGGAGACGGGTCAGAAGGAGCGAGCTCCACGGCCTTCATTAGATCCGCTTCTGTACCTCTAGAATCTCCAACTGCATACAAGGCACTCGCATGGAAAAGATAGCCTTCTGGCGAGCTCGGTTCGATCCGAATCAGCGCTTGCGCGGCATCCGTTAGCATCGAGGTATTTCCGTTTTTTAATGCCAGGTTGGCGAGAGCCCGCTGCGGTTCTGCGGCATTTGGCCGTAAGCGCCCTGCCGCTCTCCATTCGGCCTCCGCTTGCCCCAAGTTTGAGAGCCCCATGTAGGCGATTCCCAATTGATAATGCGCGAGGCCGGACTCTGGAGCATCCCTAACCGCCGGAGCTAGCACGTTTACGGCGTCCTGTGATTTTCCTTGGCGATTTAGAATCTCGCCACGCAGAACCTGCGCGTCATTGTCCCGCGGAGCAACTTTCAGGATGGCGTCGGTGATCTTGCTCGCTTCCGCCAAATTATTTTGGATAATCAGCGCCTCAACATAGGCCGTTCCGGCAGCTAGGTCTTTGGGATGCTCTTCGTAAACAGACTCAAATTCTTGGACCGCTCTTTTCGTGTCACCCTCGGCTAGATATAAATCCCCCAGCAGTCGATAGGAGGCCGGATCGTCTTTCAGCTTCGCTTTCGCATCTTTCAAAGTTTGTTCGGCCTTATCTTTTTGACCTTGGCTCAAATAGAACCGAGCGAGGTCTGCTCGAAGGACCGGGTCTTTGGGCGCGGCGGCGACAGCTGCTTGAAATTCCATTTCAGCGTCGTTTGGACGTTTATGATCCGCGTAAAAGCGCGCGACCTCCAAGAGCGTTGGGGTTGACTCTGGGGCCAGTGAAATTGCTTTTTTATAGTTCTGTTCCGCGGCTGGGAGATTCCTGTTTTTCTCCTGCAGGATCGCCAGGTTCAGATAAGAGGCAGACCGATTTGTATCCATCTCTACAGCTTGCTGCGCCTCGTCCACACCCTTGGCAGGATTGTCTGGAGCGTCCAAATCAGAGAGAACAACCTCTGCGTCCGCGTTCCGGGGACTGCGGTTCAGGACTGCCAGAACGTGCGCACGAGCATCGGAGGTTTTCCCTACAGTCGCCAGTAATCTCGCCAATTCCAGCTGTGCCAGCGCGTCTCCCGGATCTAACTCAACGGCATTCGAGAGACTGGCGTACGCATAATTCACTAACCCTTGCTTAAATAAGGAGTCGCCTAATTTGAAATAACCTTGTTCGAAGTGTGGATCAATCTTGATCGCATTCGCATATTCAATAGTCGCTTCCCGGTATTTACCTTTATCGAGATATGCGTCTCCCTTTGCAACGGCTCGCTTCTTTAAAACCTGGGGATCATGGGTACAACCGGCGAGAAACAGGACAGTTGAAGCGATATATAGTAACGCTCCAATATGATTTAGACGCATTCTATCAATCCGGTTGCGGAGAACTGGTGAACATTCGAGGAACATAATAGCCGGTCGCCATGTGCCAGACAAGCCGTTCTTAGGCAGGATGTCGCCCACTTACCCAGGCGCGCTCGGAGCGAGCGCCGATGGCCACTATTGGATTCCAGACGCGATATCTCCCGTCAAAAACTGTTCAGCTTCGTTGTGAAGATTGGCGCCAGCCGTAAATCAGCACGACAGCCAAACCCGATACCAATAACAACACCGAAGAAGGTTCGGGAGTGGATTGGGGCGGAGGGTCGGAAGCGATTGACGAAGATCCCGGTCCATCACTTTGCCCCTCCCAGCCGCCATAAGAGGTCCCGAACAATCAAATGGGTCGGCGTCATCCGTCCAAATCATTTTTGGGATCATTTTTCGGATCATCCGTGGGATCGGAGGCTATACAGAAATAATGCAGTTGGGGGGTAAGTGGCTAGATTACTAAAGTACCATTCTAATGGTACTAACGAGTCGTAACGCACCGAAGGCCCAAAGGAAGCTCTGAATAGGTGCGTCGCGATTGGGAATAGTGAAGTTGAATTTCGGCTTTGGGAAGGGCGGCCATGACCAATCGGCCCTTTCTTTCTGTTCACCTGAGCGGTGCGCCAGAGAAAGAACTGGCCACAGCGAGAGCTGTGGCCGGCTCCTGATCGTTGATGAGAGATGCCAATCAGTTAAAGAAAACTGCATTGATTACGGCATTTGTTCCGTTCGTGCCCGTGTTGATGACTTTTACTTTCACGTGGCCGGTAATGCTCCACTTGTAGTAAACGCCGCCAGTAAAGTTCGTGAAGGAACCTGAGTCGTATAGTACGGCGTTCGTGTCTCCGTCAAGAATCTGAAGCTCCTCGCTTCGGTAAGCGCCGGTGGTCGTATCGTCTTGCACGTACACTTCAAAATTGTGTGTACTCTGGCCGAAACTGAACTCCAGATAGAAGGACGTAATGCCTGAGCAGGTGTACCAAGCGCTGATCTCCCTGGTATCAACCACTGGGCGCCAAGCCACCATTAGAGCCCAAGGCGCAGCCGGGTTCGAAAAGGTATAGTTACATTGAAAGAATTTAGTATTCGTAGCGTTTTGCGGCTCGGGCCCCATGGCGGCCGAAGATCCTTGGACCAAGTCGACATAGGCATGCGTGCTATTCGGCTTCGCGCCTACATTTCCCGGGGTTGCGGAATTCACAAGCTGAGGACCGAAGGAAACGTAGCTCGGAAACGGATTGCAAGCCGTATCGCAGCCTTCTGTATCGGGCAAAATTAGTCCGTCCTTGCCATAGACCAGCGAGCTACTTGCAGGCGGAGCATTGAAATTGCCCACGCCCTTCCACGCGCCCTGTGTTGTTGTGTCGATGCCGTTAAAGGAAACGGCGTTGATCGTCGTTTGCGCCGGAGCCGACGTGGAACCGCCCGAAGTGGTTCCGGAGCCAGACGTTGTAGTTTGGGTGGTGGTCGGGGTGGTCGTAGTTGTCGACGAAGATGTGGATGACGAGGTCGTGGACGAAGATTGGCTTTGGCTGCCACCCGCGTACGAGTAAGCCGTGCCGATTTCAGCAGCACTTAGCGCCCGATTGTAGAGCTGCACGTCATCGATGGTTCCCGTGAAGTAGGCAGCGTAGGGGGGGTAGTTACAGGCGCCCACTTCCAGGTCTGCGCCTGCATCTCCGCCGTCCAACAGGCTCATTTTGGTGCTGGAGGTCGGGGTGCCATCAACGTAGAACTGAACGCCCTGTCCCATGGTCACTACGACCGCGACGTGATGCCATTGCCCGTCGTTCACTGTCGCTGTATCTATGGCCCAGCCCGGATACGAAGAGATATCCACTCCACCGACGGTGAATTCGAGATGACCTGCCGAATCCGTCTTGAATATGTATCCAGCCGCGCTACCACCTGCGCTGTATTTCGAAATGATCGACTCTGTCCGTGTTGCATTGGTGGTCTTGATCCACGCGGCCAGCGTGACGCTGTTGTTGAAAAACGTCGGGATGTCGGAATATGCGCTCATTGAAACATAGGAATTAACGCCGTTGAATGAAAGGGCCTGGTTGATCTTCCCGTCTACCACCGCAGGACTTCCATTCATCGTTCCCGTTCCGCCATTGTTGGACGTGTCTGCCACCGTCGTTGCCGAGATATTCGCGGTGTCAAAAGTCCAGTGGAGCACCAGCCCGCTAGGCAGCGTCACAGTTGTTGTTGTGGTGGATGATCCCGATGTCGTGGACGTCGAGTTATTCGAAGTGATAGAACTGGTCGAAGAAGTTGAGCTGGAAGTGTTTGTCGTGGAAGACGTCACCGGCGGCGCCGCGGTTGGCACGCTGCCGCCGCGCCCGAAGAATGCGGCGCTGATCGCTGCGTTGGGGCCACCCGTGCTCGTCACGTTGAACTTCACATGTCCGGAAACGTTCCAGACCGCATAGATCCCATTGGTGAAGTTAAAAATGCTTCTGGAATCCAGCACGGTGTTCGTCTGCGCGTCCACCACCTGGATTGTTTCCGCGCGTCCGCGGTTATCCCAATCAACGGCATACAACGCAACCTGATGTGAATTTCCGTCGGTGGTGTTTACGTCGATCGTGAATGTCGGTGTCGAACTGTTGTACCAAGTTGCCGCAATTCTGCCCGGGCCACTGGCCATTTCCAGCGCTCGCGGGTCGGTTGAGCTGCCAGCCCAAGTCCACGTCAGATCATTCTGAGGCGTGAGGGCGGCATAGCTCGGCATGACCGGGTTCACGCCCATCATGTCGTAACCGTCGGAGCCGTAGGCTCCCACCCAGTTGCCCTCGGTTGTGGTGTCGGTGTTAACAAATTGCGCGGTCGCAGGAGCTGGCGGAGCGTCGAAGAAAGCCCCGCTGATCACGGCGTTCAGCCCGCTGGTCCGAGTTACGTTGAACTTCACGTGGCCGGAAACGCTCCAGATGTAATACGCGCCGTTGGTAAAATTGGCTGCACTGCGCGTATCGAGCACCGCTCCACTGGCACCATCCACAACCTGAATGGTTTCCGCTCGTCCTCCGCGGTCCCAGTCCAGGGCATACAGTGCAATCTGATGAGAGTTTCCGTCGGTGATATTTACGTCGAGGCCGAAGCTGTTGCTCGCCGGGCTGTACCAACAGCCTGCTTGCCTCAAGCTGCTCCCTGGAGTCTGCAGATCCCGAACTTCGGTCCCCGTGCTGGTCCAGACCCAATTCGATTGATTCTGAGGAGTGAGAACAGCATAAGCAGGGGGCTGGCTCGCGTTTGAATCCGCGATCACGTAACCATTGGCTCCATAGACCCCCTGCCAGTTCCCTTGCGTCGTTGTGTCCGTGCGGACAAACGAGGCTTGGTTTCCGGCACTCGCCGCAGCAGGCCTGACCGCAAAAAAGATCACAAAAATGAAATTCAAGATTAGGACCAAGACTTGAGGAAATCTGCTTTTGAACGCCATGTGCCGTAGACCCTTTATAAGGATTTGCTTCCTGAAGCCTATCAGGGAGCACACTTCCGGCTCGACTGTACCAAGGGCCGGTTTTGGTACAAGGTCGGTTTCCTTAAGAAAGCTTAAGGTTCACGGGGCGGCTATCTTAGAAGCGAGGAGTTGCTGGAAAAACCGTATGCCTGGCGGAAGCTATTCCGCAACCTGCATTTGCGCACAGCCATTCAGTGTATACGTGTTGCTCGTGAATAACGAGTGAGCAGTGTAGGTGGTCCGGACGATGATGTAGGGCACAGCCGTACCGCTATCCGAAATCGTCGCACAAGGGGGAACGGGAACTCCTAAAGGGGTGGTGCAGTTAGAGGGGGCGCCAGGCAATACTTCCGAACAGGAATTGACGTTAAGGCTCGCTCCTCCCGCCCCTAGATTGGCATCCGTCTGCGCGGCAATTTCGATCCCGTTCGGTGGCACCGCGTTGCTGGTTTGACCCGCAGTCGCCAGGTTTTGTGCGCCGTAAAGAGCGCCCGCTCGGGCGGCATCAGCCACCAGTATGGCCAATTGAGCATATCGCCCTACTTCAATGACTCCCAACAGAAGCAGCAGCAAGATGGGAAGGGCAATCGCCATTTCCAGCAAGGATTGGCCTCGTTCTGATTTGCGCGACTGTACCATTCTGCCTTCTTAGTAATCACTCCACCAGCACAGCATCTTTCAAAGGATCGGAAATCTGAAACGGATACGTATATGGTACCGGGTTTGCTGGGCCGTCGGGGTCGGTACAGTCGGTGGTCACTCCAAAACTAACGTGCCCGTCAACGGAGAGCGTGTTGGCAATCACTGTTGTGAACATCGGTGCAATGGAACACCAATTGTCAGCCTCCAAGCCTTGACCAAAGAGAGTAACGCTCGCTGAGGGCATATCCATTACGCCCCACATGTAAGAGGGCTTGGTAAGGGCTTTGGTAATCGAATCATTGTTTGGATTAGAAGCTTCAGATCCCTGACAAGTATCGCCATTATCGAGCATGATATTTGCAGCATTATTGTTACTTACCGGTTGGATGATCAGGACACCGGTATCGGTG
>Ga0206868_10212_pt1 | contig 15791 bp, 14 predicted proteins | sample Alteio_BWOrgCont_38_FD_152901 | JGI IMG/M metagenome (GOLD analysis project Ga0206868, IMG submission 152901) | Enriched cells from forest soil in Barre Woods Harvard Forest LTER site, Petersham, Massachusetts, United States -... | ecosystem: Environmental > Terrestrial > Soil > Temperate forest >... | reverse complement strand
GAAAATAAAATAAGCAGCATAAAAATTAAAACAAATGGCGAATTGGGTGACTATGGCGGAGGGATTGTTCGGAAAAATGGTTATTGGAGCATGAAAAAATTTAATGCTGTAATCTAATTTTTGTATGCTATAGTAGAATAAAATGAGCAAAGGACTGAGGCAATCTATACAAGTATGCATAATATACTCAATATTATTTTGGCTTTTTTTGAAGGGCTGGTTTTGATTGTTTCACCTTGTATTTTACCTGTTTTACCCATTATTTTGTCTGGCTCTCTGGTTGGCAGCAAAAAACGTCCATTGGGGATTATTTTTGGGTTTGTAGTTACTTTCGCACTATTTACTTTTTTTTCTCGCCAACTGGTACATGTTACAGGAATAGATTTAACTTTAGTGCGACATATTTCTTATGCAATGCTCGCTTTCCTTGGGGTAATCATGTTATCCAGTTATCTCACGGAAAAACTGACATATTCTCTGCAATGGCTAGCTAACATCGGATCAGGGCCGCATTGGATAGTAGCAAATGATCCGCAAGGAGGGTGGAAAAGTGGATTATTATTTGGTTGCCTAGTAGGAATAATTTGGACGCCGTGTGCAGGACCCATATTAGCTGCAGTAATCGTACAAACAGTCATTCAGGAGACAACATTTGCCAGTTTTTGTATCGTCCTATCATTTGGTACTGGCGCAGCTATTCCGATGTTATTAATTGCTTTGTTAGGAAGAAAAATGATGAACAAAATCGGTTTTTTAAGAGCTTATCCTGTATTATTACGGAAAATATTAGGTGCTATTATTATTGCTGTCGTTATGTATATGGTATATGGCGAAGAAAATATAGCGCTTGCACACATAGCCAGTCCAGTCCAGCAAAAGAATGCTTTAATCAATAGCATTTCACAGCCTTATCCGGCTCCTAAAATCACAGGTATTACTAATTGGATTAATTCCATGCCGTTGCAGCTCGATCAGTTACGTGGAAAAGTCGTGCTTATTGATTTTTGGACTTATTCTTGCATTAATTGTATGCGTACCTTACCTTACTTAAATGATTGGTATGCAAAATATCACAAGGCTGGTTTCGAAATTATTGGCGTTCACACACCTGAATTTGAATTTGAAAAAAATTTAGTAAATGTTAAAAATGCGGTACTGAAAGATCATATTTATTATCCCGTTGCTCTTGATAACCAGTTTATAACATGGAGAAATTTTAACAATAGTTACTGGCCTGCACATTATTTACTTGATAAAAATGGTAATGTGGTTTACCAGCATTTTGGCGAGGGTGAATATGATGTTACGGAAAATAATATCCGTTATTTATTAGGCATGAATAGATTTGCGCGCGCAGATAAAAAAATAGGAAAAAATAATATCACACAAACACCAGAAACCTATTTAGGTTATGCACGCGCCGACCGTTTTAAAAGCCCTGAAGCAGTAATAGATAACCATTCTGTTGAGTATAGTTTTCCTAGTGATTTAGTCGAAGACCAATGGGCATTACAAGGTGATTGGACTATTACTCGCGATAACGTAATGACGACAAAAGCAAATGCATCAATCAAAATTCACTTTAATGCAAAGAAAGTGTATGCAGTGATGGGCAGTGCATATGGGCAGCCAATTAAGGTAAAATTATTATTAAACAACAAAAAAATATCGCAGATAACAGGAACAGTCAGTCATCTTAATCAGATCGAAGTCAATAGACACGGATTGTATCAAATTTTGGAGTTTAAACATCCTGAAAGTGGCATCCTACAGCTTACTCCGTCTTCTCCAGGACTAGAAATTTATACATTTACTTTTGGTAATTAAAAAAATACAAGAGCAACCGGAACAACTCAAAATAATTAATGCGAGAGAAAACGGAGATTGGCTGTGAAATACAACGACTAAATAACTACATAGTGCAGCTAAGCCAAATCTAAAGAATCCGATAAGCGCAGAACCAGCACCTGCGTGCTGTGGAATAGGTTGTAATGCCTTGGTTATCATATTGGATACAACTATGGAAATCCCAAATTCACAAACCAACTGAGGTAATAAAATTAATATCACATGATGAGGATATAAATAAATTCCTATGGTCATTAAGACACTGCCACTCATTAATGATGCTATACCGATAGAAGACATCCATGCCAAGCCAAGCTTTGAAACTAAGTAACCGTTAGTGAATGCACCTGCTACATATCCAATAGCGGCAGTTGCAAATAACCAGCCGAATACATCAGATGGATAACCCATTAAATTCAAGAATATATAAGGTGCACCGCTGACATAAGAAAATAAAGCAGCGAAAGCAAAAGCGGCGCTTAAAGCATGTCTCATATAACGTGGATCAGACAATAAATGTATATAATTTAAGAAAAGTGCCTTAAGAGGCATTAATTTATTTCGATGACAGTTTGTTTCAGGTAAAAACCGGCAAGAGAGCACTAAAATAACCATGCCTAATAGGGCTAATAAAGTAAAATTCCATTGCCATGATAAATGTTTCTGTATATAGCCTCCTAAGATAGGCGCTAAGATAGGTGATAGGGCAACTACTGCACTCATATACGCAATCGCTTTAGCTACTCGTTCATTTTGATACAAATCTCTTACTATAGCGAAGGTAAGAATAGCGCTGCCTGTTCCGCAAGCCTGAATAAATCGTTGCGTAGTTAACATACTTATACTTGTTGAAAAAGCACAGCCTAACGATGCAATGATATAGATAACTAAGCTTAGCAATATCATGGGCTTTCGACCAAATCGATCAGATAAGGAACCATATATTAATTGGACTACCCCGAACGTAAAAAAATAAGTCGTCAGCGTTAACTGCACGTGGGTAATGCTTGTATTAAAATAATGCCCTATCGCCGTTAAAGAGGGTAAATAAATATCTGTCGACAAGATAGGCAATGCTAATTGAAATGTTAGCAAGATCAAAACGAGAGACTGCCGGTAGTAAGCAAAGTTCATTTATCATGCTCCCTTATTAAGAATGGCATGATAGAGAATGATCTCTAGCGAGACACTAGGAGAATTACTAGGTTTATAAAATCAGATTTATTAATCCTTGGCTTAAAATAGCTTGATAAATATCAGAACGCCTATAGCAATTGAGCTTCTTTTTAATGTTGGCTAAGTGAAATTCGACTGTTTTAGCGGATATAGCATAAACGCCAGCGATTTCTTTCGCTGTTTTACCTTGTAAATAATCTCTTACTATTTCTTGCTCGCGTTTTGTGAATGCGATTTCATAAGCGCTATTAAGTTGAAGTGGCTCAATCGGTTTTTCACAAATGACTTCTAACAAATACTCATTGTAAGGAAAGGGTGCGTTATAGGTATGTTGATGTTCATCTAGATATCGATGGACAACCTCGTTTAGGAAACAATCACGTTTTCGTTGAGGGACAGAATTAGATTGGGAAGCCCATGTCCTAAACCAAGTCTGTAATGAATCAGCGTGGCCAAACGGGGTATTGTATTGAGCAAATTCAATTTTATGGATCACAAATCCTATTTTCTGCAACATAAAACTCAATTCACTAGCAGTGATTTCTGAATACCGAGGCTGGCAATGGTTAAAGTAATGCTTCCATGTTGTAGAGCGAGCTGTCTGATAGATAAATCGATCGTTCTTAGACCTTCCGTGTAAAGCAAAGAATTGTAGATAAGCTTTTTTACCCGGTTTTAACGCTTGATAAATATTTTCTAATACTTGATATTTGTCTTTGATCCAATGTAAACAGCTTAAACTAACGATAGCATCAAATGTATTTGAAAAATCTAAATGTAAAGCGTCTGCTATCTCAAAGGTTACGTTGGATAATCGATGAGATTTTGCCTGCTCAATTTCACTTTCCATATTATCAATGGCAATAAATCGCTGCTGTTGATAACGGGTGGCAAGATAAGCGCTTAAATGGCCTGTCCTGCAGCCAATATCTAAAATAGTACTGGCCTTTCCTAAATCTAATTTATCAAGGAAATTTTTACCCCATTGAAAAACAGGTGTTGGTTGCATGATCGTCCTCATTCGCTGTAATAGCTCAGCCCCTCGCTTAATTCATGGATCTTAGTAACAGCTCACCCTATCGCTGTCATTGCGAGCGAAGCGAAGCAACCCAGGCTTTTCAACGCTGCTTCCGAGTTTCATGAATTATTCTAATCAGCTCTCAAAAGCCTGGGTTGCTTCGCTTCGCTCGCAATGACAAGGATAGGGGTTGAGCTATTACCATTCGCTTCTAGCAGGAATAAACTCTTACGCCTGCATTTGCTAAATGCACATAAAAAAGGTTATTTTTTCGAAATCTGATAAGAATTTTCAACTAACGATTATTTGTTCTATGCCTTTTTTTATTTCTGGCCATTCTTCACAAATCACGCTAAATATAGCAGAATGCCTGATTCTCTTATTCGAAAGAATAAGATGATTTCTTAATAGTCCTTCTTTTTTTATTCTAAGCTTTGCTAATGCATTGCATGATCGTTCATTAATACTATCAACAGAAAATTCTATCCTATTCATTTTTGTCACTTCAAATGCATGTTCGAGCAATATCAATTTTGATATGGGATTAATTTTTGTGCCCCAACATGATGGATGGAACCAAGTGTATCCAATACTCATTTTTTTGTTTTCAATGTCAATTTCATAATAACTGGATGAGCCTATAATTTGATCCTTATAAGATATGACAAAGCATATTCTTTTTTTATCATCCATTTGTTTAATGGCTTTATCAAACCATTTTTCTCTAAATATGGCTGGAAAATAATAAGGCTCTGAAGCATACTCCCATATTTTTTCCTCTGCTGCCAAAGCAGCAAGCTGGGTGAGATGTTGCTCATTCAACAGATCAAAAGCGACATTATTTTTAGCTAATATTGTTTTTTTATCAATAATCATGGGGCCACCTGCTTTGCACTGACATAGACCCATGCTTGTGTACCTGAATGTAATTTAATATGAATACGTTTATAGTCTGCCACTTCATATGTGTCAGCTTGTTGCAATTCTTTCGAAGTTATATCAAAAACAATACCCATCACTTCATCCTGTGCATTACCCGTATGCCTAAGAATAGGATGAACTGCCGTACCACTTGTTTCAACAACACTAGAATCATTAATTTTTATGGTATCTAATCGATATCCGGAGAGGATATCTGAAACGCCATTTAATTTCCGACCAAATGTAGAGATCTGGACTGCTTCATATTGCAGTGTTCCATATGAAAAAAGTTTTTCGGTATACCTATTTTGTTTATTCAAATTGAATTTTCCTCCAATAATTGCCGCATATTAAAATTTAACAAACTTACTAGATGAAATGAGTTCCAGAAACAGCAATCTGCATAGATATTTTCCTGCACTATATTTTGTACCTGTAATAGTCTTTATAGGTCTGGAGGTATCTTAGCGTTATATTAAGGAAAATTTCAATAAAAAAACGCCTTAAAGTCTACAGAATTAGGTTGTCAGGTTAATGCTCAGTTATATTGGATTGGCGGCGCTTATTGCATCATTGAGGATGATTCAGCAAGTTGAATAAATTTGATGAAAAAATTAGCTCGTCGAAAACCCCCCATCTGCCACAATAATTTCCCCGTTAATATAATTTGACTTAATGATCGCTATCACTAATTCGGCTATATCATTTGGCTCACCCGTTCTTTTTAGCGGTGTTCTTTTTTCAAATTTTTCTATAGCAACTGTAAAATCTTGTGTACGAGGCGTAATAATCAAACCAGGCGCAATCGCGTTAACACGGATTTCAGGCCCTAATTCTTTTGCTAACAATTTTGTTAAATAATTTAGCGCTGCTTTTGATACGGCATAAGGTATAGCGCTGGATACGGTTGCAGGATCGCTACCCGCGCAGGATGTGATATTGACGATGATCCCATCGCCCGATTTTTTTAAATGCGGGAGAGCATGTCTAATCAGGCACCATGTTCCAACCACGTTTACATTCAAAGTGTGACTAAACAATTCATTGGTAATATCGTTTAAGTTATCACTAGGCAATCGTCCTGGCATGCCAGCATTATTGATTAAAAAATCAAGGCGTCCATATTGTTTAATAGTCGTGTCAATTAATGTTTTGCAATCTTCCTCACTAGCAATATTAGCTTGGCAATACATACTATTACTTAGATCATTGACAAGGGAGTTTCCCTTGTCAACAGAAGAGATAGAATTGATAACCACGCGTACACCATAATGAGATAACATCCTAGCAATAGCTTCACCGATACCACTCGTAGATCCCGTAATGATGGCTACTTTATCTTTTAACATCGTCATAATTGCTCCTATTTTATAACTCAACCCATAGCAGAGATGCAATGCAGCCTACTATAAAAAGCACTCCTGCAATCATCAAACTACTATGCATACCATCCATAAAATGAATAGATTGGTTAATCAGGGTTCCAAAAATAGCAACGCCAATTAAACTGCCAATTTGGCGACTTGTATTGAATGCACCCGCAGCAATACCTGCTCGTCCTTCGGGTACCGAATTAATCGTTGCGATAGTCGCTGCTGGCATTGTTAAGGAACCGCCAATTCCTATCAGAGCGAGTGGAACGAGTAAAAGAATATAGAGAGTATGCTCACTTGCCATAAATAACATAAAAAAACCGAGGGATCCAATAGAAAGCCCAATCACAATCATTATTTTCGAACCAATGATACTAACTAGCCTTCCGGAAAAATAAGAACAAATCCCTGCTAATGCACTTAATGGTGTAATAGCTAAACCAGTCATAAATACAGAGTAAGCCCTGATATGCTGAAAATAAAGTGGTAAAAGAAAGAATATACCATACACACCTACGTTAATTATCATACCTATAGCAATGGATGTGGAAAATGTATTTGATTTAAAGAATATTAAAGGAAACATAGGTGATGCATTGCGATGTTCAATTAGAATAAAAATAATAATGGTGAGAAGAAAGAGGCCTAAACCACCCATTACAGTGGTTGATAACCAGCCTAACCTGCCTGCTTCAATTAAGCTGAATGCGAGTAATGCAATACTTATCATGCCAGTGAATTGCCCTAAAAAATCAAAATTACCTGTATGGCCGCTCTTTGAATTTTTTACATGGTTGATTGTGAGAAGCACTCCAATCATCCCAATAGGAATATTCACAAAAAACACCGATCGCCATCCAAACCACGCAGTAAGAAATGCGCCAATCGCAGGCCCTGCTGCCGCTGCGAATCCACCTATCCCTCCCCACACGCCTATTGCTCTCGCTCGATCAGATTTATTTTCATAAGACGAATTAATGAGTGCTAATGAGGTAGGCACTAAAAGCGCAGCAGCAATACCTTGTAATAATCTAAAAAGAGTGAGCGCTAAAAAATGCGTCGCCATACCACAAGCAATAGATGTTAGTACAAATAACAATAAGCCAGAAAGATACGCTGTTTTAGCACCAAAGCGATCACCCAGATTGCCTGCTGATAATAATAAGCAGGCAAAAGTGAGAGTATAACCATCGACAACCCATTGCAACCACGAAATGTTTCCGCCTAAATCTTTGGCCATACTAGGAAGAGCAACGTTGACAATATTGACGTCCATGATGACCATGAAAAAACCCAGACACAATGCAACGAGCGGCATCTTATTGCTTTGTTTAACTACCATAGGCGCTAATTTATCCACTGCTATTTTCCTTACCAAAAAAATGTCGCAGTAGGGAGAGCTGTTACCAACTACACCGCCACTTCACCCTTAATATGCGGATGCGCCTGATAACCGACTATCTCAAAATCTTCAAATTGATATTCAAACAAAGAAGCGGGCTTGCGTTTTAAATGAAGTGTCGGCAATGGAAAAGGCTCGCGTGATAATTGCAAATTCACTTGCTCAAGATGATTAGAATAAATATGGCAATCACCCCCCGTCCAAATAAACTCACCCACATCTAAATTACATTGTTGTGCTAGCATGTGTGTTAGCAAAGAATAAGAAGCAATATTAAATGGCACACCTAAAAAAGAATCCGCTGAACGTTGATAAAGTTGACAAGACAATTTTTTATTCGCCACATAAAATTGGAATAGCAAATGACAGGGTGGCAATGCCATCTTAGATAATTCACCTACATTCCATGCATTCACTATCAAACGCCGAGAATCAGGATCTTTTTTTATTTGTTCAACCAAACTCGCTATTTGATCAACCGTTTTACCTTCTTTTGTTTGCCACGCACGCCATTGCTCGCCATAAACGGGCCCTAATTCACCTTGACTATCAGCCCATTCATCCCAAATAGTGACCTTATTCTCACGCAAATAAGCTACATTGGTTTCGCCACGTAAAAACCACAATAATTCATGAATAATACTACGTAACGATAATTTTTTTGTCGTTACCAAAGGAAAACCCTTACTTAAATCGAAACGCATTTGATAAGCAAATAGGCTCAATGTGCCCGTACCTGTACGATCTTTTTTTTCTACACCATGATCACGAATATGGCGCAAAAAATCTAAATATTGCCGCATCTCTTTTTACCTCTATACGCCCATACTAACATTCCGATACCCAAAATAAACAGAGGGAAAGACAACAATTGGCCTTTAGTTACCCAACCCAAGGCAACAAAACCAATCTGCGCATCCGGTTCTCTAAAAAATTCCACGCAAAATCTAGCCATCCCATAGCACAATAAAAATAAACCTGAGACTGCCCAACGTGGTCGTTTCTTTTGAGAATATACCCATAAAATAATAAACATCAACACACCTTCCAACAGGAATTCATATAACTGTGAAGGATGTCGTAATACATTGCCACCGTTTGGAAAAATCATCGCCCAAGGCACGTCTGTCACACGTCCCCATAATTCACCATTGATAAAATTGCCAATACGTCCAGCCGCCAAACCAATAGGCACCACAGGCGCAATAAAATCAGTTAAATCGACGATCGATTGATTCATTTTATAAGCGTACCATCCCATCGATACAATCACACCGATCAACCCCCCATGGAACGACATACCACCTTGCCATACTTTAAAAAGCGATAAAGGATGTGCTACCAAACCAGGCCAAGCATAAAACACCATATAGCCTAATCGCCCGCCAATGATAATGCCGAGCGCCGCGTAAAATATAATATCTGGCAATTGTGTGACAGTGACTCCCCGATCAAAATGAGATTTTTTTATGCGCAGCGCTAATATTCCCCAGCAAGTCACAAAACTAAAGAGGTACATCAACCCATACCAAAAAACAGGCAAAGAACCTAAGTGAAATGCCACTGGATTTATTTCAGGATAATGAATCATTTTTTCAGGTATTCCCAAAAACGTTTTGTTAGCACAATACGTGCAAATTCCTTCATTGCTAAGCTATACACTCTCTTTTTAAAAGCAACTACCTGCGTCAAAGGATACCAATAAGAAACCCATGCCCATGAGTCAAATTCTGGATCATCTGTCGCCGCTAAATTAATTTTTGTATCTTTATTGACAAGTTGCAACAAAAACCATTTTTGCTTTTGGCCTATGCAAATGGGCTTTGAATAATGTCGAATTAAGCGTTTTGGCAATCGATACCGCAACCAACGGCGCGTCGTGCCTAATACCTTCACATCATCTGCTTGCAGCCCAATTTCCTCATTCAGTTCGCGAAACATCGCTTGTTCAGGCGTTTCTTCTTCGTTAATGCCACCTTGGGGAAATTGCCAAGCCATTTTTTTAACACGTTTTGCCAAAAAAACCTGCCTCTTGGCATTCACCAGAATAATACCCACCCCATGTCTAAAACCTTCTTCATCAATCACTTGGCACCACTCATTATTTGAAGCATTTCTTTATATAATCATATAAAATCTTATCTCTGTGAGTATATATTCTATTGGTTTATGAATATATAGGATCTGTTGATAATTCACGAGTGAGACTAAAACCCATGAGTACTCGAATCATTGTGAATGGTGCCAATGGCAAAATGGGCCAACTGGCTGTTATGGCAATAAATGAACACCCTGATTTAACCCTGGTGGGCACAACACAACGAAATGACGATCTTGCCGCCGAGATTAAAAAAAACAAAGCGCACATTGTGATTGACTTTACCTGCGCTGACTCTGTTTTAAAAAATGCCAGAACTATCATTAACGCTGCTGCACACCCCATTATAGGGACAAGCGGCCTGCTGCCTGATCAAGTGAAGTCGTTGCAAGCGGACTGCACTAAACTCAAATTAGGCGGTATCATCGTGCCTAATTTTTCTCTTGCTGCGGTATTAATGATGAAATATGCGCAAGAGATAGCACGCCATTTTTCCCAGGCTGAAATTATTGAAATGCATCATGCAGAAAAATTGGACAGCCCTTCTGGTACAAGCATTCACACAGCAGAAAGGATAGCAGAGGCACGTCTGCACAAAACACTCCCAGCACCAAAAAATCACGAAACCATGACAGGTGCACGCGGCGCAACTTACCAACAAGTACCTATTCATTCCATACGGTTACCGGGGATCATGGCCCAGCAACAAGTCATCTTTGGCAGCGAAGGAGAAACACTGACGATCGGATACAATACGATTGACAGGCGTTGTTACGCGCAAGGCATTAGACTAGCCTGCAAAAAAGTCTTAGAGTTAAACGAATTAGTCTATGGGTTGGAGCATATTATTTAGGAGAATAGGTGATCATGGCAGATCTCATCTTCATCAGCATCATATTTATCTTCTTCATCCTCTGCTTTGCGCTCATTCACTTTTTTGATGCATTATCCAGGAGCGAAGAATGATTCTCTATTTACTTTGCGGCATCATCACAGCGCTATTATTTATCTACTTATTAATAGTATTATTTAAGCCAGAGTCTTTCTAGAAACGGGATGACCACATGACGGAAAATGGTATACTCCAGATCGCGTTGTACCTGTTGATTATTCTTGTGTGCATAAAACCGCTTGGTTGGTACATAGCACAAGTGTATGAAAACAAACCTTGTGGCTTGAATCGCCTATTTCGACCACTAGAACAATTTATTTATAAACTCAGCAGCATACAACCTGAACAAGAAATGGGATGGAAAAAATATCTCTCTACCCTGTTACTTTTCAATTTATTGAGCTTGCTAGTCATTTACGCCATTCAACGCTTACAACTGCACCTTCCTTTCAATCCACAACATTTTGCTGCAGTACCACCCTCTCTTGCTTTTAATACAGCAGCCAGCTTTGTCACTAACACTGACTGGCAAGCTTATAGTGGCGAAAATACCTTAAGTTATATCACTCAAATGATGGCGCTCACCGTACAAAATTTCTTATCCGCTGCCACAGGAATGTCTGTACTCGTCGCATTTATTCGCGGTCTAGCCCGATATGAAACCAATAGTCTTGGAAATTTCTGGGCAGATACCGTACGTGGCATTCTTTATATTCTGCTACCGCTTTCTTTTATTCTTGCAATAGCATTGTCCGCGCAAGGCGTCATCCAAAATGTGAGTCCTTACCAAAAAGTCAGCTTACTGCAACCCATTCATTATCAAACGACTGTCGATAACCAAAGCAATGCTACATTGAAAACAGTGACCATCACAGAACAAGAAATTCCCATGGGGCCTGTTGCCTCGCAAGTTGCCATCAAACAACTCGGCACGAATGGTGGGGGATTTTTTAATACTAACTCAGCCCATCCTTTTGAAAATCCTACACCGCTTTCCAATTTTTTAGAAATGCTTGCCATTTTACTCATTCCTGCAGCACTGTGTTACGCATTCGGCATCATGATCAATGATAAACGCCAAGGATGGATTGTATTCCTAGCAATGTTAATTTTATTGATTCCCGCCATCATCATGACAGTCAACACTGAACAACATGGCAATCCTCTATTGACTCCCCTCGGTGTCGATCAAACCGCCAGAAACAATTTTTTCCCTGGTGGCAACATGGAAGGGAAAGAAACCCGCTTTGGCATTGTGAATTCTGCACTATGGGCAACGGCAACAACTGCTACCTCAAATGGTTCAGTCAATTCAATGCTTGACTCATTCATGCCATTAGGCGGTCTAGCTCCCTTGTGGATGATTCACTTAGGTGAGGTGGTTTTTGGTGGGACGGGTTCTGGTTTATATGGCATGTTAATGCTCGTGATTATCACTGTCTTTGTAGCGGGACTCATGGTAGGAAGAACGCCTGAATACATAGGAAAAAAAATAGAGCCTTTTGAAATGAAAATGGCAACAACTGCCGTATTACTGATGCCATTAGTTGTATTACTGCTAACAGCCATCGCTTCTGTGACCACTCTAGGCGTTTCAGCTATTGCCAACCCGGGTGCACATGGTTTTTCTGAAATCCTTTATGCCTTCACATCCATGGGAAATAATAATGGCAGCGCTTTTGCTGGACTTAATGCGAATACACCTCTTTATAACATCGCTGGCGGCATAGAAATGCTAATTTTACGTTTTTGGATCGCCATTCCTGTGCTAGCCATTGCAGGCTCATTGGCACGAAAAAAATTAATTCCACCCAATGCTGGCACGCTACCCACGCATACTTTTCTTTTTATCATTTTGCTGATAGGTGTGACAGTGACCTTAGGTGCTCTCACTTTTTTTGCAGCGCTTGCTTTAGGGCCTATCGCAGAACATCTTATATTAGGAGGAAGTCATGGCTACTAGCGTATCGCCGTGGAATGTTGGGATATTAAAATCAGCCATCATCGCTTCATTTTTGAAATTAACTCCACGCCATCAACTACGTAATCCCGTCATGTTCACCGTCTATATCGGTTCATTACTCACATCCGCATTATTTATCAGAGCCATGTCAGGAGCAGCTGAAGCACCTCCTCATTTTATTTTAGCTATTACCATTTGGTTATGGATGACATTGCTGTTTGCCAATTTTGCTGAATCCATGGCAGAAAGTCGCGGCAAAGCACAAGCACAAGCTTTACGAAAAGCACGTCGTGAAATTCAAGCGAAAAAATTAGCAAAACCTAAACGTGATGCCAATATCACTTTCATTCCCTCTGTACAGTTACAAGCGGGCGATATTGTATTAGTGGAAGCCGGTGATTTCATCCCTAGCGATGGGGAAGTTATAGAAGGTATTGCTTCAGTCAACGAAAGTGCCATTACAGGAGAAAGTGCACCTGTTATTCGTGAAAGTGGTGGCGATCGCAGTGCGGTTACAGGTGGTACGCAAGTCATTTCCGACTGGTTAATTGTGCGTGTAACAGTTAATCCAGGCGAAACATTTATAGATCAAATGATTGCTTTGGTTGAAGGTGCAAAACGCCAAAAAACACCCAATGAATTAGCGCTCACTATTTTGTTGGTGGGCCTCACTATTGTTTTTTTATTGGTATGCTCTACGTTATTACCTTTCTCAATTTATAGTGTTCATTCTGCTGGCGCTGGACAAGTCATTTCCATCACTATTTTGACAGCTTTGTTCGTTTGTTTAGCGCCCACGACTATTGGCGGATTACTCTCCGCCATCGGTATTGCTGGTATGGATCGCATGATTCAATCTAATGTCATTGCATTATCTGGACATGCCGTCGAAACGGCGGGTGATATTAATATTTTATTATTAGATAAAACAGGCACCATTACGCTTGGCAATAGACAGGCCACTGAATTCATACCAGCAGATGGTATTAGCATTGACCAATTAGCAGATGCCGCTCAACTGGCTTCTCTTGCTGATGAAACGCCTGAAGGGCGCAGTATTGTCATATTGGCAAAAGAAAAATACGGTTTACGCGGCCGTGATATCCATGAATTAGGTGCAACATTCATTCCTTTTACTGCACAAACACGAATGAGCGGCGCAAATTTGTCAGGCAGACAAATTCGCAAAGGTGCAGCTGAAGCTATTGCACTGTATTTAAAAGAGATGGGAGAAACATTTCCAACAACCATACAGGAAACAATTTCTGCTATTGCTCGACAAGGAGGAACACCACTGGTTGTAGTAGAAGGCAAAACACTACTCGGTGTATTGCATCTCAAAGATATTATCAAAGGTGGCATGCGTGAACGTTTTGCAGAATTACGTAAAATGGGCATTAAAACTATTATGGTCACAGGCGACAACCCACTGACAGCAGCAGCCATTGCAGCAGAAGCAGGTGTAGATGATTTTTTAGCAAATGCAACGCCTGAAGATAAGCTTAAATTAATACGTAAACTACAAATGGAAGGCCATTTGGTTGCTATGACAGGCGATGGCACAAATGATGCGCCTGCCTTAGCACAAGCTGACGTAGCCATGGCAATGAATTCAGGCACACAAGCAGCAAAGGAAGCAGGAAATTTAGTCGATTTAGATTCGAATCCCACAAAATTAATCGAAGTCGTCGAAATCGGGAAACAATTACTCATTACACGCGGAGCATTGACCACTTTCAGTATCGCCAACGATGTCGCAAAATATTTCGCCATTATACCCGCGGCCTTCTCTTCCACTTATCCTGCGTTGAACAATTTAAATATCATGCACCTTGCCACTCCGCACAGCGCTATTTTATCTGCCGTTATCTTTAACGCGTTTACTATTATTTTGTTGCTTCCACTGGCACTGCATGGAGTGAATTATCGAAGAACATCTGCCACTCATTTACTGCGAAATAATGTCCTCCTTTATGGACTTGGCGGATTAATTATTCCTTTTATAGGAATAAAATTAATTGATCTTTTGCTATCCTTACCACCACTGTAACAATAAAGGATTGTGTATTCATGGGAATATTGAGACAACTAAAGACTGCAATCAGTTTATTACTGATTTTAACTTTGTTAACAGGTGTCATTTATCCAGCGCTAGTGACCGGCATCGCTCAACTATTTTTTCCTTTTCAAGCAAATGGCAGCTTGATTAAATATAATAATAAAATAATAGGGTCGCAGTTTATTGGCCAATCTTTCACGGATGACAATTATTTTTGGGGACGCCCATCTGCCACTCAACCTTATCCCTATAATGCAACAAATTCATCGGGGTCAAATTTAGGCCCAACAAACCCCTCTTTGCTCACCGCCATTAAAACCCGTATCGCTAATCTACAAAAAAATAGCCCGCATAATAAAAAAGAACTCATTCCGGTTGACTTGGTCACTGCATCAGGTAGTGGTATAGACCCCGAAATAAGCCCTTTTGCAGCCATGTATCAAGTACCACGCGTTGCTAAAACGAGGAAAATACCCGAAGAAAAACTCAGATCACTAATACAAAAATTAACAAAGAATCGTTATTTTGGCATCCTGGGCGAATCACGGATTAATGTACTACAACTGAATCTCGCACTGGATAATTTATAGGATAGACCATGCCAATCAATCGCCCTAACCCAGAAAAACTCTTAAAACGAGCACAAGAAGAAGAGCGCCATCAACTCAGGGGAAAGCTTAAAATATATTTGGGCGCTGCGCCAGGCGTGGGCAAAACCTATACTATGTTAGAAGAAGCGCTAACGAAGCGCACCCAGGGATTAGATGTCATTGTAGGCGTTATCGAATCACATGGCCGACATGAAATAGAATTATTACTCAGCCACTTGGAAATTTTACCCCGACAAAAGATAGATTACAGAGGACAACAGCTCACTGAATTTGATTTGGATGAAGCGCTTAAACGTAAACCTAGCATTATTCTCATTGATGAAATGGCACATACTAACGCACCTGGCCTGCGCCATGTCAAACGCTGGCAAGATATTAAAGAATTATTAGATCGTGGTATTGATGTCTACACCACTCTCAATGTACAACA
>Ga0206868_10210_pt1 | contig 15817 bp, 8 predicted proteins | sample Alteio_BWOrgCont_38_FD_152901 | JGI IMG/M metagenome (GOLD analysis project Ga0206868, IMG submission 152901) | Enriched cells from forest soil in Barre Woods Harvard Forest LTER site, Petersham, Massachusetts, United States -... | ecosystem: Environmental > Terrestrial > Soil > Temperate forest >... | reverse complement strand
GGTGTCGCCGCGGTTGTAGGCCTGATTGGCGCGGGCCATCAGCAGGGTGAAGTGCTTCTGCTCAGCCTCATCGCGCGCGAAGTCGGGATGGATGCGCTTGGCGACCTCGCGAAAGAGGGTCTTGAGGCTGGGCGGTGGGTCGAACTCTTCGGCTTCGTAGGCATCGCTGAATGCGGCATCATGGGTTTCCTGCGCGCGCTGGCGGGCATCCTCAGCCCGGCTGCGGGCGGAGTCGGAATCGTAGAGGTCGACTTCACGCTCGGCGATGCGCGCTTCGAGATCGTCGAGGTCAGCATAAAGGACGCCGACCTGGCGGAGGTAACGGCCTTCAAAGGTCTTGAGCTGGGCGCGGAGTTGGGCAAGCTCAGATTCGCGTTCCGCCAGGCTCGCGCGAACGGCGGCAAGTTGCTCGCGCTTGTCGAGGAGGTCTACATCGTCCGGGGTTTGCTGAAGGATGATTTCGGCTGGCATGAGCTTCCCGTGAACTTCTAGTTTAGCGGAGCGCAGCCGTGCTCTTCGCAGATGGGCGCAGCTCCGGCAGCAAGTGGGAGGCCGGTCGCGCTCTGGATGTAGAAGGCGGTTTGCTCAAGTCAATTTCTATGGCTTTACCGTCAGAATGCCATTGGTTTTCACGAAATAGTAATTTGTCGAGGCGAGGCTTCCCAGTGTGATGGTGATGGGGTATTGTCCGGGGCTGGAGGTTGAGGTGGCTGTGGTGGTGAGTATGGGTGTTCCGGTGACTGTGCCTGCAGCGCTCTGGCCGTTGACGAAGCCGGTGAGCGAGTAGGTCAGAGTAGGCACGGAGCCGCCCCTGGTCATGACGAGGTTGTTGGCCTTCAGAGCCAGCGGAGCTCGCGTCACATCCACGAAGCCTTCTCCATTTGATACACCGGTGAAGATATAGTTAGCCGCCGTCAGCGTACCGGTTTGGATGCCGATCTTGTAGATGCCCGGCGGGGTGGTCGATGTCACAGATGTCGAAAGAATCGGCGCGCCGGAAACAACACTCTTTGTATCTCCGTTGACGAAGCCGGTGAGTACGTAGGCGGTCAGCGCCGGCGGGGTATGACTGTAGACGACTGCTACGGTCGAGGCCACGATATGCAGCGTTGCCGGGCGTACGTAGAGCGTGCCGGGGACGACGGTCAGTGTGTAGTTGGACAGTGCTGGGCCGGAGACGGTTGCAGTGATGGGATAAGAACCGACTGGCGAAGATGCAGTGGCGGGGGTGGATTCGGTGACGATGAGGATGTCGTCGTTGACCAGGCCGGTAACGACGTATGGCGCTAATTTTGAAACTGAAGAATAGGACCAACTAAGAATGTCCGTGTAACCAGTGCCAGAGGGGTAGCTGCCCGCCCCTGCACCCGATGTAAATCCAACATACGCGGTATCTCCACCGAGGATTTGCGGGAGGTTGACTGAAGTATAAGTGTGTGAAAAAGATGAACTAGTCACTTTGTCGGTAATGGTCTCAGCCAGGTTTTGACCGTCGTAGTTCAAATGGACCTGAAAGACGTCTCCACTGAGTAGGTCAATACCGGAACTGGACATATCGACGGTGGGAACTCCGGGAAAGAGGCCATCTGTATAGAGGTCTGTGGAGTCATAGCCTTCCCCACATTGGGCGTAATACCTAAATTCAATGGCTGCGCTTGGCGTAATCCCACCTGTTGTGGCGTCGCAGGAATTTCCTCCATAGCCGAGGTAACCGCCAGTCCCGCCGAGAGCGGTCGAGCCTTGATTCTGAAGCACAAATGTTATTCCGTTCGATAGAGCATCCGTAATGCGGAAAGTAAAGCTGGTGCTGAATTTGGTGATTGAGATGGGAGTTTTGAAGTACGAACTTGCCGCTTGGAAAGTCTGACCTTCTGTGAGCCTGAGGCTGTTGCTGGTGAGTTCGGCGGAGCCGTTGAGATCGAGGGACGACGCCGAGAAATTGCCCTTGAAGTCGATGCCAATAGTGGAAGTGTTCTCGGGGCTAGCTGATCCATAAATCTTTGCGGTGGCGCCTACGCTCACTGTGAGTGGCGCTGGAAGCACTGTGAGCGCTCCGTTGGCGACAGAGACGAGATACTTTCCCGCATCTCTGCCGCTCACCGTTGCTGTAACGGGGTAGACACCTACAGGAGACAATGCGGTGGCTGTCGTCTGCGGCGTCACGCTTACCGTATCGCCTTTGAGCAGGCCGGTGATTTTATATGTAAATTTGGGATTGGTTTTGCCGTAAAGACGCGAGACCGTGGCAGGCAGCACAGTAATGGTAAGAGTTGGCGCCGGCGTGAGGCAGGCTGGCGTTGCCTGGCTTCGTACGGACAGCGTGGTGCCCGCGGGTCTCGCATTTCCCCGGGGGATGGGACGTATTGGTGTGAATTTTGGCCCGAAGATGCGCGGTCTCACCGGAGCTGGAGCCTTGGTAACCTTTGGTTGTGCTGCTCGAGGCATCGACGGCAAATGCAGCTTACTCTTTGGGATAAAATCTTTTGACACTCGCTGGTTATCCGTACAACCGCCGTCAGGGCATGACAGCTGCGGGCATACTTGCAGGTTGAAAATTTCGTCGTCACTCGATCCCGTGTAGTTTGAATCACCAGTGTAATAACCCGCTACTTCAATGGAGACTCCTCCGCCACCGCCCAAGAAATTGTGGTTATAGCAAGTGCCTGGATCTCCCCCTACCGGCACAGCATTAGCTATCGGCTGTGTAAGCCCGAGCCAGCCGGTTGGGTCTGGACCACCTGGTGCAACTTGCAAGCTGATGCCAAAACAAATGTCATAGTAACTGTCGTCTTCACCATCGCATTGGGAGCCGGTAATAGACGCATAAGCAGTGACGGTCGAGGGAAGAGGGTTTGGCGGGCCTGGTGGCGCGGGATAGACGGTCTGAGAACTTTCCGCTGCCAGGGTGAATTTGCTTAGCCAGGCATTACTGCTTCCTGCTGTGTTGTTATTCGTTGTTTGCGGCGCACCGTCGGTTGTGGGAAAGTCGGGCGAATTGGAATAACCGGTTACATAGACATTATTTGCGCTATCCAGCGCTAGGGCCGTAGCTCCATCGTTGGAAGAACCGCCGAACAGTGTCGCATAGTTCAACACGCTGGCGGTCGGGCCGACCTTGAGCAGAAAGGCGGAGTTTCCCGTCGAGCCCGGAAATGAAAGTGCGTCGGGAGTTTCCTGAAAGCCGCCAAAATTCCCGGAGTTTGCCGTGGGTGCATTCCCAACGATGTACGCGGCGCCGGAACCGTCAACTGCCAATCCGGTCACCGATGTGCCTTGACCTTCCAGATATGTCGAGTATTGGAACGCCGAACCGCCCGGATTTAGCTTGGTCACGAATCCGAAGCTTCCCCCCATACCGTTATTGCCGAAGTATGAGAGGATGTCGGAATTTATGCCTTCAAGTCCCGCCGCGACTAGCGGAAAGTCGGAGGAGTTGGTGCTCCCGGAAATATAGGTGTCTCCACTGCTGTCGATGGCGATGGCCTGCGCTGTGTCGCCGCCACTGCCACCAAGATAGGTTGAGAAGACCTCCTCTGTTCCAGTGGGATTTAGTTCAGTGACAAAGGCGGTGGAGGCACCGTTCAAGCTCGTCTGAACGGCTCCGCTGGTGACCGGAAAGTCTGGAGAACCTGTGCTTCCGGTGACGAAGACATCTCCAGAGCCATCGAGCGCGAGGGCATTGCCATAATCTCCTGAGCCATTCGATCCGCTACCGCCAAGGTAGGTCGAATACATCAATGTCGTACCTGCCGTGTTGAGTTTCGTCACAAAGGCATTTGAAGTTGAGGTACTCCCTTTGAAATCCGGCTGAAAGGCTGCGTCAGTAGTCGGAAAATCCGGCGAGTACGTATACCCCGTCACATAGGCATTGCCGCCGATCACAGCGATAGCCTGGGCAACGTCTCCGCTGGCTGGGCTGGCGTGATTGCCGCTTCCACCAAGATAGGTGGAGTATTGTAGTTTGCTGCCAGAAGGGTTCAGCTTAGTGACGAAGGCCGTTGGCGCGCCACTTGTGGCCGAGGGACTCGATGTCTGAAAAGCGCCGCAGGTCACAGGGAAATCTTGAGAATACGTGGCGCCCGTAATATAGGCGTTGTTTGAAGAGTCGAGCGCGATGCCGTAGCCGAAGTCTCCACCAGAACCGCCGAGGTAAGTGGAGTAGACCAGCGCAGTGCCTGTTGCATTGAGCTCCGAGATAAAGACTGTGCTACCATTGCTCACTGCATTGTTGGTTAACTGGAAGGCTCCGCCGGTCACCGGGAAATCGCTGGAGTATGTGGTGCCTACAACGTATGCGTTGCCGTTGGAGTCAACGGCAATGCCATTGCCCTGATCTCCATGTCCATTGCTCCCGCTGCCGCCCAGGTAAGTGGAATAGACGAGCACGGGATCGATGATCAAATCTCGTGTGTGGTCATAACTTCCCAGGCCAAAGCCGACGGTGTTCTTCGCCATCAGTTGGAAATTTCCTGCTACGGGTTGGCGTTGGCCATCCTTCTCCTGGTAAACGACTGGCTTGTGGAAGGCAACCGAACCATGTTCGCCACGGAGCACCAGATCGCCGTTGGCGGCGATGCTTAGATCCTTTTCTCCAGCAAAGCTCAGCCGGATATGGTTTGGGTCGGCTCCGGGCGCAACCACAAAGTCGTATTCAAGCTGGCCCTGCCTGCCGTAATAGACCAGGTCGATTCCGGGATAGACGCGGCTATAGCGGACTTTGGCGTAGGTAGGCAGATCGGAATGCCACCTGGTTGGGTCGTTGCCGATGAAGTAGTTCACTTTGCCTGGCAGTTCAGCCTCGCCGGTCGCTGTTGCTGCGCGGCGAGCCATCGCGCCGGTAAGCCTCATCCGGACAGAATCCTGCGCCGCCACACACGCAACGGGCTTGCTCCTCTGCCTTTCCGCAGTGGCCTTGCAATCTGCTCTGCCCAGCGCCAGCACCGCTTCGGAGCCGGTGAGAAAGAGCGAGTAGCCGCTCCCGCGGGAAAGAAACTTTACGCCGGGATCGGCCTGCCCTTGGTTGATTTCGAAGGCGAGTGGCAGCTTGCCGTAGTTTTCCGCAGACTCAGCCCTATCCGGCGCGGGAGCTTTCACCGTTACCTGACCGGGGACCGCAGCCAAAGCTCCAGAGGTCGCCAGGACAACTCCACTCAAAAGCGAGCGACGGATGAGAGAGGAACGCTTTCCCTCACACATGGATGCCTCCGCTGGTAGTGCAAATCATCTTACACCGGAAGCTAAAGCCGCCCGAGCGCTTCTCCGATCTCGGCGTGAAGCCGGTCCCGCTCTACCTGTAGCCACGACTGACAAGCATCGCGAGACCCGCTGGCGGACCGTAAATCGCTACCCGGTTGCTGCGATGAATGATAATGGGAGTGGTGGCAACGGACACGCCGTTAAAGAGGTGTGTCCAGGCCTCCGCTCTACGTCACTCGACGCCCTTAATGTAGGACTTGCCCTTCGCGGCCTTCTGTCTTGGATCCTTTCCCATGACTGGAATTTATCGATGGAACTATGGACGGAATATGAAGGACGCACGATCGATGGCGCTTTCCCTCTGAAAAAGCTGTTGCTCCCAGAGGGCCGGAGCGCCTTCTTCTCCACTTCGAACGGCAAGGGAGTTCCGACGGTCATACGACTGATCGCGTCTCACTTCGACGAAGAGGAAATCCTGGCCAGATGGCGGGGAGTGGAAGCGCTCGGTCACCCCAACATTCTGAAGATCGAACGGTACGGGCAGCTAGTGCTGGATGACACGACTGTGGTCTATGCCGTGTTAGAGCCGGTGGACGCCTGTCTGGCCGAGGTGATTGCCGGGCAGCGGTTGACCGGAGCCGAGGCCAGGCAACTGGCGTCCAGCCTCGCGTCAGCTCTCGATGTGCTGCACATGCATGGGTTCGTGCACGAGCATGTCGAGCCGGCGAATGTGTTTGCGGTGGGTGAGGTGGTAAAGCTGCGGGGCGACTGCATTCGGGAGACTCCAGAGGGGGAGCGCGGTCTGGATGCCAAGAGGCAGGATGTTCACGATCTTGCCGTGGTGTTGCTGCGAGCGCTGACGCAGGCGGAGACGCTGGAGGTGGCAACGAGGGTGCAGCCACTGCCGGCTCCGTTTGATGAGATCGTGCGAAACGGATTGAGCGGTGCGTGGGGACTGGGGCAGATTACGGCAGTGCTCGACGCGAGGGGATCAGCAGTTCCAGTGGTATCGGCTTCGCCGGCAAAGAGCGCGGCAGTACCGGTGATGGAGCGGAGGGATACTGCCGAGGCTTCGGCGAAGCCGGCTTCAGGGCGCGATACGCCAGAGCCAATGCCGGTGAAGGGGAAGTTTGTTCCGCCTACGCCACGGCCGCTTTTTGCGATGGAGAACGGGGGACGCAGGAGTTTGCCGTCGGCCAGGTGGATGGCGGCAGCGGGGCTGGGGGTGCTTCTGGTCTTCTGGCTGATGTGGCATATTGCGCATGTTAGGCCTGCGAATCAGAACGCTGCGACGCAGCAGAATTCGGCGGGTGGTTCTTCAACGGTCTCGCCGGGTTCTGGAGCGGCAGGCACGGGACCCGTCGGTACGGCGAAGCCGAGCGCGGCTGGGTCTTCTGTGGCAGGGAAAAAGCCTTTGCCTGTGCAGGAGAACGCTGGAGCGGGCGTTCGCGAGCAGTGGCGGGTGGTGGCTTTTACGTACAACCACGTGGACCAGGCGCAGAAGAAAGTGGAGACGATTGCGCAGAAGCATTCGGATCTGCGGCCGGAGGTATTTACGCCGACGGGCCATGCACCCTACCTGGTGACGGTGGGTGGGGCGATGAGCCGCGACCAGGCGTTTGTCTTCGTAGAGCGAGTGCGCAGGCTGGGGTTGCCTCGCGATACCTATGCGCAGAACTATAGCGGCAAGCAGCGATAGTTTAGTCACGGACTGGGTCACGGGTTGGGCGTCGCGGATTGGGCGCCCATGCCGCCAGGAACTACTTCGTCTTGCAGATATAAAGAGGTCTCTTCATAGAGAGCAGGGAATATGCCCTTATCTACTCAGCATATGTAGTGGAAGCGCACCAGGTAGATGTTTTCGCCTTTACCGTGCTTTGCGATTTTCAGCAGGTCGAGGACGCCGAGAAATCCGGACTCGCGAGCCAGTTGGGGAGTGATGTCCGGAAGGCCGATCGACTCGATGGAGTCCACCTCGATCTCTCCGTCGTCCATGCGGTAGCGTGCGCCGACTCTTACGCGAGGACGCATCCAGATACGGACGCTACAGGTAATTTCTCCCCGGCGGACTCCGTCGCGCAGCCGCTTGGCGAACATCATCCTGAAAGTTTACTCCAGCGCGACTGAGCAACCGGCTCGCCGGGCCATGAGTGACCCGGCGGATTTACCATCGAATGGCGTGAGTTATCCCACACCTGAGGTCCGCGAAGCTGGATATGCGCACTAAGTTTACTTGTCTGCTCTTTCTTCTTCTGCCGTTTTACATTGCGCACGCGCAAGGCACTGTGCCCACCTTTGAACGTGCCGCTGGCGGGAGTTCTTACACTCTGGTAGGCCACGATCCGGCGCAGGGAGGTAGCACGACTATTCCGACCGTGCTTGTTCCCATCACGCTCTCTTTCGATGCGAAGAAGACAGCCGGCAAATCATTCCTGATGGATGCGAGCGCGGATGTGCCACGCGTCCTCAGCTCACCAGTCTTCTCGAAGTTCGTCTTCGCTTCCGCTGGGGCTACACAATATGCCGACGCCTTGCTGCGTACTACCTTCCCGAAGGCAGAGGGCTGGCATACGCTGCTCGGCAAACCAGAGGTGATGCCTGTAAAGATAACCATCCCCGTCGGCTATGGCTATGTCCTCACCTCGAAAACAAGCAGCCGTTCTTTTGCCGTTGTCGACGTTGAGTTTTTACAGAAGGAACTCTTCAAGCAGCTTCCCAGGCAGGATGGGAAGCTTGTTATCGCCCTGACGCATAACACCACCTACTACTCCGATGGCGATGCAACGGAATGCTGCGCCTGGGGAACGCACGGAATCGACTCTGGCACAGGAAACTCTTTCGTGCTCGGCTCCTATCTCCATGCCGCGCCTGCCGTTGTTGAAGACAGCGACGTACAGCCGCTTACCCAGCAACTGGCAGAGTTTATCAACGATCCCTTGCACGATCCGCTCTTCCACGGCGAGCGTAACATTCCGGTTCCAGGAAACAGCTTTCCTGCCTGGATGCGCCTCGCCTCTGTATCTGCCGGAGACCAGGGCCGTTGTGGCGGCACAGGCGTCGCCTCCGCCTACTTTCTTCTCGAACCAACCAATACGAACCCCAAAAACAATATCCCCGCCTCGAAGGCATTCATCGCTCAAGCGGGGGAAGTCCGGTATCACCTGCAAAATGTGGCGCTGCTGCCCTGGTATACCGGTGCAGTTGAAGGTCTGGGCAGCACGTACAGCTTTCCAGACGCACAGACGCTTGTGGAGCCCGCCAAGCCATGCCCGGTGCGCGGTGGACCGCTTGGCGTTGGCGGTAACATCGCCGCGCCGTCCGTACCGTCCGAACCGACGGTAGCTGCGATCCCGATAAGCGGCTCGCCCAACGGTCATAAGCTGATCGGCTACTGGGCCGGCTACGGCAGAGCCGGTTCTACTTTTCCGCTCCGCGAGATTTCGCCACAGTGGGACGTGGTCATCGTTGCCTTCTCTACACCGGATAAGAACGCGCCGGAAGGGACAATGCAATTCCACACCCCAGCCGGACTCGACACGGCGCAATTCAAAGACGATATTGCCTACTTGAAGAGCCAGGGCAAGAAGGTCATGATCTCTCTGGGCGGAGGCGGTGAACACTTCACGCTTGCCGATCCGAATCGGGTTCCGAACTACGTCTCCTCTGTTACGCGCATTGTCACAGAGTATGGTTTCGACGGTATCGACATCGACTTCGAAAGCCCATCTCTCTCCATCGATCCTGGAGATACAGACTTCAAGCATCCCACTACGCCATCGATCGTGAACCTCATTTCGGCCTTGCATCAGTTGCACGATCACTTCGGTCCCACCTTCATGATCAGCCTTGTGCCTGAAGGAACACAGATTCCGTCCGGCTACCCGAGCTACGGCGGCCAGTTTGGCTCTTACCTGGCGATCACCTATGCCATCCGCGACATCCTATCCTTCATCGACGTGCAGGACTACAACACTCCGCCACTGCAAGGCCTGGATGGCGAGATCTATCAGCCGGGCACTGTGGACTATCATGCCGCCATGACAGAGCTGCTCCTGCACGGCTTCGATGTTGGAGGCGATCCCAAGCAGTTCTTTCCGCCCATGCCACCCGACAAGATTGCCGTCGGCTTCCTCACTGGAGACACAACGCCCACAATCGTTCGCCAGGCGATGGACTATATCGTCACGGGCAAGGCTCCTGCGGGTACCCAATACAAGCTGCGCAAGCCGGCCGGCTATCCGGATATGATCGGCGCCATGTTCTGGACCATCGACGCCGACCGTCGTGACGGCTACAACTTCTCCAACATCCTCGGCCCGCAACTTCACAGCTTTCCGGCGATCAAGTAGTGCTCTCTACAGTGTGAATCGGTAGCCGGCGGTTTCATCGCGGAGTCAGGTCGCAGCCGCAACACTTTCGAATTCTGCCGCGTTGGCTTTGAAGAAGTCCTCCAGAGTCTGCGCATGGCTTCCGGTGACAGTGCGAATTGTATCGGTAACGCGGCGAGCCTCTTCGCTCCGTCTTTCACCGCGCCCTCCTTCACCACTCCGAAAGTATCGCCAGAGATGCGACAGATGATCGAGCGCGTGAGGGTTTATGTGATCTCTCATCGCCTCGGTCCACTGCTCGTCGGTGATGCCGACATACTGTATCGGGCGCTGAAGTGTGGCGCTCAGTGTGTCGACTATCTCCTGGACTGTGGGTGTTGCAGCGATCAGATCATACTCGATTGCGGAAGACGTCTTTGGATCAGCCAGCAGCGTAGCTGCCACGCGAGAGACGTCTTCTGCGCCTACCAGCGGAATTGTGGCGCTTCCGTCACCCCACGGCAGGAACACTGTGCTCTGTTCGGCGACGCTCTTTCTTACCAGAGTCCTCACGTTTTCATAGTATGGCGGAGCGTGCAGATGAACCGCTCCCATCTCTGCCCAATCGAAGATGCGGTCTGCCAGTCCGTGTTGCATGTTGCGAAAGCTGGGCGCTTTGCGCGCCCCCTGCAATTGCGAATTGTTGACGATAAGCTCGGTCTTCGCTTCGCGTGCAGCTATAGCAAAGATCGTTGTGGCTTCCAGCAGTCCATCCGTTACGGAGTAGGTAAAATAGGCGCGTTTTATTCCTCTCAGAGAAGCGCGGACGGAGTCCCGGTCCAATAGATCGCCTTGCACAACTTCCGCACCGAGTTCCCGGAGAGCATCGGACCTTGCATCCAGCTTGTGGACAAGGGCACGAACCGGAATACCCTTTTCGAGCAGAAGGGCTGTTATGCGGCGGCCCGTGGAGCCTTGTGCGCCGCCGGCCGCGCCGGTGACGAGTATAGGTTCAGACATTGTTCTTCTCCTTCATGAAATGGATTTCGAGAAAATGCTCAGCACCTGTCAGAGCGCCACTCGATCCGGCTGCTCAGAAGTCGCGTTGGGCTGCGGACGCACCAGCCAATAGAGAGCGACGAAGTGCGTGATCATCAGCACTGGCACATAGATAATCGGGATGACGTAGGCAGCACCGAGTTGCCCCGCGACCGCAGGAAGACCACCCTTGATGGCGTTGTAGTAGGCAAAGAAGAGATCGACGGTTCCGAGGAGATTAAAGGCGACGACAAAGAACCAGAAGAGCGGACGGATTCTTGCCGTGAGAAGCGCCAGAATGGCCAGCACTCCAGTTGCAAAGTCGCCAAAGGCGGCAAAGGTGGCAAAGCCCGCAGGAAGATTGGGGCCGACGACGCCGGGAAGCAAGAAGACGAGCCCGAAGAAGCGGAAGCTGTGTATCGTGGCGATCACGCGCTGCGCCTGGAATCGGCTCATCGACTTGAGTTTGGGAAACGCGTAAACACAGAACCAAAGCAGACACGCGACATAGCCCAGGACGAGATGGATGGGGAAGATAATTTCTGGCGACATTTGGTCTCCTGTCGCATAGGATTACGTACGACATCCTATCGATTCAGATTTTCTTCGCGTAGGTCGAGGGCGAGCCGTTCGAGACCGGATGGATTGCATCCTGAGATGATTGCCAACATCCTATAATGAGCCATGCGTTACAAGCCCGAACACAAAGCGGAAATCCATCGGAAGATTGTGAAAGACGCCTCGCGGCGCGTTCGCACCGAAGGCATCACCGGCGCTGCAGTGTCAGCCGTTATGCAGGACGCCGGCTTGACGCACGGAGGTTTTTACAAGCACTTCGAGAGCAAGGACGAGTTGCTCATGGAGTCGTTGAGCGAGGCATTCCAGGAAATAGCCGACCGCCTTGTTCACGCCGCCGAGCAATCCCCGCCCGAGACGGCATGGAAGGCGATCGTGAATACCTACCTGAGCCTGGAATATTGTGAACACGTCGAGTACGGATGCCCTTTGCCGGCTCTTGCGCCGGAGTTGGCGAGGGCCGATAAGGCGATGAAGCCCCGGATCTTTGAGGAGTTGAAAAAATACAGGAGCCGAATGCTTCCGTTTATGCCTGGCCAGGGAACTGCCGACAAAGAGAGCGCTTTCTTTGCAATCTTTTCAACCATGGTTGGGGCAATTGAAATCGCCCGGATGATGCCCGCGCCCGCGGTGCGAGAGAAAGTGCTGGCGAGCGCACGAGAACTCCTACTGCGGAGCTATTGATTTCAAGGTCAAGGTTTTAAGGTCAAGGGTTGCGACCCAACTCTTCACGTTCTAAAACGTGCAGGATATATTCCCCGGCGCCGTACCCTACCATGGGCAAGGCTCCGGTGGGATCGCCTACCTCTCCGGGAAACAGGCGGCAGGGAACGACAACATACATTTCAGGGATAAGGTTGTGGTCTGCCGCTGCTTTGTCAACGATGCGTTTCAAGATCGCAGCCGCTTCGGCATTCTTTCCAATGCGCCAATACACTTCCGCCAGGCTGAAATCGACAAACAGGAATTCCTGTTTCTCATACCAATACTCAAAGATGGCTGGATCGGTGTACGTGCTGCGGACACGCCGGTAGCCGCCTGAGCCGACTTTCAGCAGCTCCATCCTTTCCACGGTATCGCGCACGATCGCCGGATCGGAAACGACGTCGAAATTGATGATTGGAAGCAGAGCGCCGTCAATATCGTTCTTTACTCCTTCTTCCAGCGTTCCGTGGAGCTTTCCATCCCTGACGAATGCCGCGCTGAACCCCTTCTCCAAAAGGGCTACCTGTTTCAGGACTTCGCTTCGGGTGCTTTCGTCTCCAGCGTGGCGAGCCACTTCTGCAAAGCTGCGCAGGCCCACCATCGCGACGGCTGTTGTAAACGCGAAATGCTTTTTGTCTTTCTGTCGTTCCTCCCAAATTGAAGTGTCGGCGGCGACGATCGAGCCCTGGCCGTACTTTTCCATGTTCTTAAGCAGTGGTTTCACTACGTAATCCCTGGCGCTCTCGTACAACCGGCCGCGATATGTGGGAACCTTGAGCAGCGTGGGATCGTCATATTGCCGCAGGTACTCGCCTAAGACCCACAGCGCGAGACCCCAATCGTCGAACTCAATATTGGTGCTGCCCTCTTGGGTGAAAAATGGCTCTTCCGAGCCGTCCCCGAAGTAGCGGACGACCGAGATCTGGTAATCGGCATCTTCGGTGCTGGTACGCATCTTCCCCGTAGGTTGGGCGTTGAAGTAGGCCAAGAGACCCGCCCGCGCTTCGCTCTGGTGTCCCATCCGCGCCAGCGCAACTACTGCGTATGCCATGTCGCGCACCCACGGCGTGAACCACACACCATCAGGCAGACTTGCAACGATAAGCCCGTTGTTGTTTCGTCCCGGACGATTGGGCTCGCGGCTTTGCGCCATGCGCAGCATGACTTCACTCTGACGCCACAGGTGACGCTCTTTTTCGCTCGCGAATTGTACCGCCGGCTTGACCCGCCAGCGCTCAATCTCCGCGATCTCACGCTTCACCAACGCGTGTGGAGCGAGCCCGGCGCGCCAGAGGTTGATCTGTCTCGCTGTCTGTTCCAGATCGCTGTCGCGTTCAAGGGAAACGAGGGCCCACGCCAAGCTGGTGGCTAGAATCTGCCCCGTCTGTCCCGGTTCAGCACGTTTTCCGCCCAGTGGAATGAGAAGTAAGGATTCCTCAATACCGTCGAATTTCAGCAAATGCATTTCGGCGCCAAACATCCGCACTACCCTTTGAGACTTGACCGGGCGGCTCCACTCCACATAGAGCCCGCCTCTGCGTGTCTCTGCGGAACCAAGTTCCCAACTGACGATGAGGGCTGTCTGTCGAAGACCGAAGGGCATAAAGAAAAAGCCTTCGCCATCACTTCTGCGCGCATGGATGACCTGAGAATCCTGCTCGTATTCTGCCGAGGCATCTTTTACACTTCCGCCCCTCCACCCAAGCTCTTTGATGAAATTGGCGGTTTCGACTCCCTCGCTTAGAGGATTCTGGAGGTCGGGTCGAACAAAGCTGTAGGGATGGGCGTAGAACTTGCTCACCGTGGCGGTCTGCGGGGAGACTACTGCAAACCCAAAGCCGTTGCCGGTAACCAGATGAGAAGCTGCGGCAGGCACCGATGCTAAAAGGCTGGCACAAACAAGCGGGGCAAGACAATGGACGAAGCGCATGGCCAACTCAGTGTCAACGAAACGCCTGCGTTCTGCAATTCCTGCATCACGGATGCCCCGATGCGCAGTTGGCCTACACTTGCCGCGCCTCCAATTTCAGCATCGCGGTTGACCATTCCCCTTGCGGCAGACGGGAAGCATAAAGTGCGCAAGGGTAGGTATTCGACTGTCAATTGTCAAAAACTTAAGCGGATTGCGGCGAGCTTGGAGACATTTCTATGACATACGCTTTTGGGTGCCGAGCCGGTCAATAAATCTTTCTTGTCTTGCTGGGGAAGACCTGCGTATGCTTCTGGAGAAGTCATCCAATGCACCTTTGTCTTTCCGATAGCTTTAGCTTCCAGCTTCGGTAACTGATTATTGTGCTTGCGTAATGAGTGGCGATCATGCTTCCATTCCGCGATGGCATCTGGTAAGTACCGATGTACACCAAACTCCGGTATGGATCGACGCCGGAAAACTGATTTGATTCGTTGCCGTTGAAAGGTGAATGGGTCCTTTATGTCTCTCCTTAGAGTGTTCTGCCCCCGGTTCTCTCTTGTAGCTTGCCTTTTCCTGCTGACAAATTCTGGTATGGCATCGACTCCCGTTGCCTCTCCGACTGCTGTTCCGCAGATCGTCGAACATGTGGATGAAGGCCGTCTGGTTACGCTTTCAGGCAATACGCGGCCGGAAGCTCGCGCTGAGTTTGATCGCGGCCGCGTCGCGCCCAACCTAGTCATGGGCGATCTCTTCCTAGTTCTGCGCCGTAGCGCGGAGCGGCAAGCCGCCTTCGATGCCTTCCTTGCCAGCCAACAGGATTCCTCCTCGCCGAACTTTCACCATTGGCTTACTCCAGACCAGATCGGCCAGCAGTTTGGCCCTGCGCGGTCGGACATAGATACCATTAACCAATGGCTTCAAAATCACGGCTTTAGTGTCGACGAGGTTTCGAAGGATCGTCTCTTTATACGGTTCAGCGGCAACGCGACGCAGGTTGAGAATGCCTTTCACACAGAAATTCACAATCTACAGGTAAAAGGCGAAAATCACGTTGCAAACATGAGCGACCCGAAGATCCCTGAGGCCCTCACAACCGTGGTTGTTGGCGTGAAAGCGCTGCACAATTTCTTTCCTCATACTCTGCATAAGTTGGGTGGAGCGGTTCGTAGAGACGCCACGACTGGTAAATGGCAGCGTATTTCAGCCCCAGTTCAAATGCCATCCGAGGCTTCGCCAGTGAAGGCTTCATCATCTAAGACGGTGGTGCTGCCGCAATTTGCCACCACGGGCAACGGGCAGACCATAGAGGATGTTGCTCCTTACGATTTCGCCACCATCTACAACGTACTTCCACTCTGGAACGCAAACATTGACGGAACAGGTCAGACCATCGCCATCGCGGGAAGAAGCAATATCAATCCGAATGACGTTAAGACCTTCCGTGCCGCTTTTGGGCTTCCTGCCACGCTCCCGAACAGCACCAAGGCTCCATATTCGGTCATCGTAACCAACACCGACCCCGGTGATTGCCCTACCGCAGCCAACGCTTGCATCAACGAAGTTATCGAAAACACCCTCGATGTTGAATGGGCAGGTGCAATCGCCAAGAATGCGTCCGTGATTCTTGTTACGTCGAGCGGGACCACGACTACTTCCGATGGGGTGTTTCTCTCCGAGCAATATATTTATAGCCATTTGACCGCGCCGATCATGAACGTCAGCTACGGCGAGTGCGAATTAGGGCTTGGTACGACAGGAAATACGACGTACAACCAGCTATGGTCGAACGCACAGATGGCTGGTATAGCCGTCATCGTGGCCACCGGCGACTCGGGCTCGGCTTCTTGTGACGCAGGCGGAGATGCAAACGGCGTACCCTATGGAGCGCAATTTGGACTTTCGGTAAGCGGAATCGCTTCTACACCCTTTGATACGGCGGTTGGCGGAACTGACTTTAACTGGGCGTGGACCAACACTGAGTCCACATACTGGGGCGCCAACGATAGCAGTGCCAATGAATCCAACGCCCTGGGCTATATCCCGGAGTCGCCGTGGAACTCTACCTGCTCCAACAGCCTTTTGG
>Ga0206868_10042_pt2 | contig 15872 bp, 10 predicted proteins | sample Alteio_BWOrgCont_38_FD_152901 | JGI IMG/M metagenome (GOLD analysis project Ga0206868, IMG submission 152901) | Enriched cells from forest soil in Barre Woods Harvard Forest LTER site, Petersham, Massachusetts, United States -... | ecosystem: Environmental > Terrestrial > Soil > Temperate forest >... | reverse complement strand
GCGGATGCCCGCCCCGTACTGAGTCCAATGGTCGTGCCAACCACAAATGCGATGGCCTCGGCCTCTGTCTCGCGTACCGTTTTCGTGGTGGCGGCGCGGCGCTCGGATTTGTGTAGCATCTCGTGCGCGAGTTCGTGAACAAGCGTGCTGAATTCCTCGGCTGCGCGCTGACCGGGGAGGATAGCGATTCTGCCGCCGTAGCTCATCCCCAACGCGGGCGCGATGCTCTCTTTGAACTCAAGCTGAATGCCCTGGGCGGCAATGAAGTCGAGCAACCGTTCGCGGTACTCCCCGACATTTCCGGTCACACGCTCGGACAGTTCGGGAAGGTCTTTGCCTTCGGTCTGGGAGACATCGAACACATGGGCGGAACGGAACCCAACCAAGATGGCCTGATTCTGGGTGCCGATGTCCTTCTCTGCCTCGGAATCCTGCTTCCGGCGAACGCCAACCACAGGCGCAAGGATGCGGATGCCACGCTCTCCCTTCTTTACCTTGCGGCCAAGCTGGTTCCACGCATACAGGCCAGCGACGCGGGTCGCATTTGGCCGTTGGCGCGCGATCTCAAGGATGTTCCCGAACGAGTAGTTATGGAACCGGCCCATAGCTGTGAGGTAGGCAGTCAATCCCTCCGAGTGTCCTTGCTCCAGTTGCTCAATGAGGGCTTGGACGTTAGCGGCGATTGCTTCTTTCGCCGTCTGCTTGTTTGGTTGCTGCGTCTTGAGGTTCTGGGTGAAAGGGGTGACATTGGACTGAGCGGCGATGGTAGCGGTGTTCACGGGTGCTTCCTCCTTGGCCTTGGCCGTTGCTTTTCATGCCATGCGTGGCATGTACCTACATGCCGAACGCCTCCTGGCGAAGGCGGGGTAGCAAGGTGCAAGGGAGGGGTCTCCCCACCCTTGGAGAGGGAGCCGAAGGCGGAACGGAAAGGGCGGAGCGCAGCGGAGGTCTGCACAAGCGAAGCGCGGAAGATTGGGGAAGCCCTTGCGCCGCGCGAGGGCAGCGCCCTTAGGAAGGTTTGGTTTCCTCATTGGCGCTCGCCAGAGCGCATGAATTTCAGGGTCGGCGTTGCGGGCGGGAACGAGATCGTTACTAAACTCTTTTCACTGAACGGTCAAGAAAGGGTCGTCAATATAACTGACCAGACTCACGGTTATCGGTCTTTGTGATTGGTATGTTTACGCAGCAGTCTCTTACCAGGGTTCAGATCCAAGGATATTGGGGCGCTCTGCGTCGGGTGGATCGAGGTGGGGGCTTACACACCGCGTCCTCAAAGCAGAGTTTCCTTCGATTCAATTGTGCTTCGGCGGGTGCGATCAGTTGTCAGTCTGCTTGGCGTTGGAAGTACGTTCCGCGTCGATCATCACGCCATCGTGTAGTTGCTTGAGTGCGACGACCCTCCCATTTTCGATTCTCGCCTCTAACTGGATGGGCAGCGCCGTTTCGAAAACCTCGAAAGGAGCAAGCTGCTCGTCCAACACGTGCTCGCGATCCGCATAGACTTTCGCAAGGTCTACGATGCCTTGGCGGATTTCGTTCTGCCGGGCATCCAAAGTTTTCTGTCGGTTGAAGAATGACTCGATGTGCTCGACCTTTTCCGTAAGGCAGAGATTGATGCGTTCTCCAATCTGACCTTCTGCGTAGAGCGATGCGCTTGTGGAACGGATACTGAGGGCGCGTTCGCGCGAAAGAATTCGCGATGGTGAGAGTGCCACCAGTAAGCGAGCATTCAGGACGCGCACGTCTTCCGAGAGCATCCAGACTTCATTTAAATTCTGGAACTCTTCAAGAAACTGTGTCAGCTTGTGGAACGCTTCCAGCGAGCCAAAGACCTGCGCATCCTGATACTTACTTACATCTTGAATCGAACGCTTGTAGCTGGAGAGGATATGGTGCTGCACCCCGAGCAAATCTCGCTCAATCGCCTCCACCTCGTTCGCTACGGCGGGTAGAACCTCTCCCATCTTGATGCACGCCGTCACCTGTTGCAGATACGCGAGAGACGCTGTGATCTTGGACCGGCGATCGTCTTCCAGGAAGCCGAGTACCTTCTCAAGCTTGCTTTCAATACGCGACAACTTCGCACTGATGTCTGCGAGATGCTTTTGCGCGACGATGACGGAGGCTATTTGCCAGAAGGCAGCTGCGTTTGCGGCTAATGCGGCTGCACGGCCTGGATCGAGTCGCGCGAGGTGCGTGACCTGCCCCCGACTGTCCCGCACAAACGGCAAGAGCAGACCGTCCGCACCTCGTTCTAACTCACCATTCACAACCACGCGCATCCAAGTTCCGCTCCGCAAAGGCATCTGATCGAAGACGGTGGGAAGAGTCTGGGCAAGTGCGTTGAGCCGTCCTTTATGAGAGAGGCCTGGCTCGATCTCCTGAGCGTCTCGTGAGATGGCTGGTGAATCGGACCACGTGACCGTGATAAGAGGCACGTACTCCGTCTGCCCGAAGAACAGTTCCGAAGCGGGCGCCTGCGTTATCGCCAAAGCCTCCGGAATCAACTTTTCGGATGGAAGCACTGCTGTAGCATCTTCGTGCATCTGGTTTGCGCCTTCAGACCGTTGTCGGGTCTGAAGGACGAAGAAACTGGCAGCTACCGCCGAGACTGCAAGGACTCCGGCTCCTCCCACGTACAGGCTCAGATGATCGATCATGGCTAGGGAAACCTCTCTTTCAAATTCATGAATTATGGTAGCGGGACGACGCGCCGAGGCTAATTTTTTCGGTCTGTTCGGACGACCTGTGTGAGATCGGCTCAAAGTCCTGTGGATGCATCTTGAACGATTCCTGTCCGAGATGTCGCAGAAGAGGCTGGAACAAATGTTCCCCGGAGGCTCGCCAAACAAGACAGGTCCGGACATCCCCGCCAACGTGAGTGCTTGTAGCGCGCACTCCAGAGCATGAGATCCTCACGAAGTCAGGTCCGTCACTGTCCGACAGGAAGATTCTCAAAACCTTCCACGCATCTTGCGGCAGAGGCAAAGACCCGAGCGGAACATCGATGCAGACTCCACTTCCCGGAAGAGCTTTGTTCGCCCGCGCCGTCCGAAGTTGCAGAGTTGCCTTTTTGAGGTGATCTTCGAGAGTCTTGGCTAAGATGTTTTGGTTGCCCGTCTGCACGTCTTTGCACTCCACATAGGCGAGGTCGCGAACCTCCAGATCGGGGCTTTTATCTGCTCCCTCGCCAATGAAGAGAACCTCAAGGCCCGTGTATCGATGGATGGTGGCCGCGTTGTGGAGGTTGAACTCGCTCGTTTCGAATGTGCTGAAACATTCCGAGAAGATGTCCTTCAGCTCCTTGTGAACACTGTGCTGGCGAGTTCCGGTCAGATCGTTGCCCACCAGGATGACGAGCGAACATAGCAACCGCCCTATGCGGTAGATGGTTTTGCCAATCCTGATGGCCTCGTCATCGGTGAGGGCGTGGGAAGAAGTCAGATAGTCCTGATATTTCTCAATCATTGCGAGGAGCCGGCTCCGTCCACGACGGCGTCGTAGGGCCGGGCTCATCAAGTTAAACAACTTGGTCAGTTGTTCCGCACCGAACCACAAGGCATCTTGTGAAAACGCGCAGAGATCGGGGGCTGCGGCCTTCACCGTTCGCACAAGTTCGAGGGCCAGTTCTTCCTCTTCAGCACGCAGCCAGTCGTCTAAGGTCGACGTATGACCGTGGTCAGAGCGCGACAACCATTTGAAGTAGGCTCGTGTGCGAATGTTTTCTTCCATGCCATTCCCTCCTGCTCAGAACATCGTAGCGGAAGGTGACGTTCTCAGTTCGAATGCCGGATTCGTTGTCCTGTGAGAGAATTTTTTACCCGTTCCGCACACACTCAAAGCGCGGCGCATAAGGCGCATTTCCCATGAAAAGAGATTAAGCTTCTCCGTCAGGCCCGTTGAGTCTCTGCGCGTTTCGTAACAGCCTCGAACAGGCCCGCGAGGTGGGGAGTTCCCCAGATCACGGGGAGGGCCACTTGAGCGTTTAGACTGGGTCGAGGTGTTGTAACGAGTCAAACGATGACAATCTCTATAAGCGATCAGCAATATCGGCGACGATGGACTCGTAACGAACTGATCCGCGCCTTCAACCTCTATTGCCAGACTCCTTTCGGGAAGATTCACAATCGCAATCCTGACATCATTTCGCTCGCCGCTTCGATAGACAGAAGCCCTTCAGCGGTCTCTTGGAAGTTGGCGAACTTTGCTCGCCTTGATCCGACACTAGCCCAACGGAACATCAAGGGAGCTTCTCACGGAAGTAAAGAAGAAGAGCTGATCTGGAAAGAGTTTGAATCGGATTGGGAGAGTTTGGCGTTCGAAAGCGAACGACTTCGGCTTGGCGATGATGGCTTGGCGGCATTAGCCGCTAAACAAGAATTTCCCGAAGGCAGGTATCGTGAAAGTTTTGTCCGCGTTCGCGTCAATCAGGACTTCTTCCGGCGTGCAGTTCTCAATGCATACGATTCTGCCTGCTGCCTAACCGGCATCCGTGTGCCTGAGCTCTTGTGTGCTAGTCACATCGTCCCGTGGTCGATCGATACCATGAATCGCACCAACCCCAGCAACGGCCTTTGCTTGAATGCTCTGCATGATAGAGCTTTCGATCGCGGACTAATCACGATCAGCCAAGCCTTCAAGGTTGTAGTTTCTTCGAGACTTGCAAAGCTCGAAGACCCCAATCTAAAGATGATGCTGGCAGACTTTGACGGTAAACCTATCTTCGTGCCACGGCATTTTGTGCCACGTCCGGAATTTATCGAGCATCACAACACGAAGATATTTCAAAGTTGAATGTGGCCGATCACGTTATCGTTGCGTTTAACAGCGGCCTCCGCAAAAGGAAGCTGCTAGCGGGGTCGCCCTTCAGGCCGACGAATTGGTCATTCGCTTATTCTTTTTACTGATTTCGTCGAGCCGCCCGTCCGCATCTGACGCGTCCCCGTTTAGTGGCCGTATTGTCGGACTGTACAATGTGTTTATCCGCTAGAACAGCCACCGGGGGGGGATCGATGCGAGGCGTATACGAAAAACCGGAAGGTAGCGGCATTTGGTGGATTCACTACTACGCTGCCGGAAAGCGGCATAGGGAAAAAGTCGGTCGCAAGTCCGACGCGATCAAGCTGTACCAGAGTCGCAAGGCCGATGCGACTGCGGGTCGGAAACTTCCTGAGCTGCGCGATAGTAAGGTGGTTCGCTTCTCTGAGTTGATCGACGACGCACTAGAGTTCGTAATCGACCACAAGGATCGCCGCAGCTATATCAGCAAAGCCGAGATCGTCCGCAAAGCCTTCGGGTCGACGCCCGCCGCTGAAATTACGCCACAGGAGCTTGAACGCTGGCTCCGCTCCCACTGCAAGACGCCCGCCACCGCTAACCGATACAAGGCCTTCATCTCCCTCTGCTATCGCGAGGGCGTCCACAACAATAAGACAACCATCAATCCCGCAAGGCAGGTCCGCCACCGTCGCGAGGGCGTTGGTCGCCTGCGCTTCCTGACTCGCGAGGAATATGACCGGCTCTACAAGGTCATCGAACGCCGCTTCCCTGAGCATTTGGCCGAGTTCATCATCTCAGTCAGCACGGGTATGCGATTGTCGGAGCAATACTCCTTGATATGGGGCCAGGTCCACCTCGACCGTCGCACAATCGATCTCACAAAGACGAAGAACGGCTCCGCTCGAACGGTTCACCTCAACGCAGACTCGGTTGCCGCCTTCCAAACACTGAAACATAAACTGCACAAACCCGCCGATCCGGTCTTCGTTCGGCAAGGCCCTCGCTTCGACACGCGTTCATGGTTCGTCCCCTGCTTGCAGGATGCAGAGATCGAAGGCTACGTCTGGCACTGCAACCGCCACACATTTTGCTCGTGGCTCGCTATGGCGGGTGCGTCGATTAAAGAGATTCAGGAACTAGCCGGGCATAAAACGATTACGATGTCGGCTCGCTATAGCCATTTATCGCCGGAACATAGACTATCTGTGATCGACCGAATTTCATCTCTAAACAATAGCTGAAGATTTTCGACATCATCCGATCCGTGATTGTGATTCTGCAGGCTTATATGGGGCTCCCGGATCTCCCGATTCTTTACCGCAGTTGATCGAGTTGCATTTGTGTGTCAGCTTGCCGAGCGCTGCGGACCCAACCCTCAGATATTCCTCGCAGCATAGAAGCCGTACGAGGCCATTTTCGGGTGAGCAACGACCATGATTCATATTGGTCGGCAATTGCCCTCTCCTGATTACCGCCGTCGAAAAGCCCTTTTGTAAATACACCTCGCATGTTGTAACGAGCTACAGAAATGCCGCGCTCAATTTGATTTGAAGACAGTTCTTCAATCAGACCCCTTATTGAAGTCGTAGGCCACGCTCCGTCTGCAGGGTCGTTTGGTGCGTAGGCTAGGACTTGGCCGATTTGCTGATCGGTGATTTCAGCACGATCTCCTTCAATCGCCAGTCGACGAACCTCTAAAACCCAGCCGCGCAAATGGTCTACATCCTCCGATTCGCCTGTGAACCCTGGAACGGTCTTGAAAGACTGCAGAATCTGATAACTGAGACGAGCATTGATTTTCGTCTCTTCGGTAATCGTGGAAGACTCGTCACGTGATGAAGGAAGGAAGACACTAGAGATAACGCTCATAAAAAATTGAGGCGATTTGCACATGAGTTGCTGTAACGCTATCGGCTCCGCTTGGAACTGCAGCAGTGGCAGGTAGCGGTATTCAAGGGCCGCCATCTGTTCAAGCTCAATATCTACCCGCTTCTGTAGTGATTGGATCATATGGATCACTTCATACTGAGTATGCTGCAACTTCCAGCTCTCGGAATTCGCCTCTTCGATAAAACCTGCAAGGATTTCAACACTATCGTTTGCGCTGAGACGTTCCGCCTCATACGCCGCCATATCTATGCAGGCACTGAACCGGCTCACGCCTCGATACTTCTCCAATGCAAAGAAAAAGTCCTCATCGGTTGACTGTCTAAATACAGGCTTCCGCTTCCAATATTCCTCTTCAATTTCATTCCCGAGCTCAGCTACAAGCTGCCAAGTTTCCCGAGAGTCTGCCCATCTGAAGAACAGCGAAGCAGCACGAGCAGGCGTGAGAGTTTTAGCAAATGCAGCTATCCACCCATCCCAAGCCGTGCCAAAGACTTCATGAGCACGTGACGAGGCAGCGATTGAGAAGTCATCCGAAATATCCAGTCGGGTCATAGCTTCGGATATCGCTTCCTGAACGACCTCTTGTTCTCCCACTGATTCCGCTAAAGCCAAGCCAACAAAATGAGGCATCTTTGATTGGCGCCCGAGGTTTAGAACTTGTTCCAGCCCGTACTCGTGAAAAAGGTTTCCGAGGACATCGCTCCTCTCTCGATTAGCCTCTTCTATATAGCCATCTGTCGATGAACGCTTAAGGCGTGGCACGTAGTTATCAAAAAGCCAAAGTATTGGTCGAATTGGGTCGTTTGGCCGCAACTCTTCGCGCAGGTCCTTCAGGGGCTTCAATTGATCGAGCGGCATCGCCCAAGCGGCCTCCTGAAACTGTTCGTGTTTTTGAATTAAGTCATTCAGATTGGTCCATAGCTGGAAGACCTCGTTGCTGTCGGAGTCAGTTGCAACTGCACGGATGGCAGAGAGTATCCGTTCGCGTGTTTCTTGGCCCAGCTGCGGGAAGTGATTCATGAGAGCTGTGAGACGGCCAATATCGGTCGAACTAAGCTCGACAGCCAAATCCGCAAAGTGACCGAATGCCGAAAGCATTTCAGCTTCTGTTGTGGGCTTACTACCTGCGTCCCCAAAATCGCGAAGTCTTGGCTTAGCTGTGCCTGTGGTGTGATCATGATTTTGTGGAAGGAGGGACATCACTAGAGTTAGACCTGTGCGCGGATTACCCTTGCAGATCTGACGTAGGACCGCAATGCGCTCGTCCAGACCGGCGAACGTGTGTGGCCTCCAAGCCAGAAAAATATCTCGCAAGGTGTTCTGTGGTCGATTCTGGGTGCCCCCCCCAGGATCGCATTCCGCCAAGCGCATCAGTAGTGAAGCGGCACGGTAGAGATAGCGCGGGCTCCAAGCAACGGTTTCCAGGCCCCACAAAAGATAGGTATGTGGACTGAAAGAGCCCCACAGAGATCCATCCTCCTTGTCTCGAAAGATGACAGGAACCCATGTGCTGCTATCGCCCTCGAGCAGTTGCTCGAGGGCGGAGACCAAAGGGACCGGAGCAGCCTCGGCCAGGATCGGGAACTGCGACTTTAGACTTACGATTAGCTTCGGGTTGAGATGGAGACCTAACATAGCTTCAACTAGATCATCGACGTAGTTCTCCGGCGAATGCTCGATGACCCTAAATTCAGCCGCCTCGTGAAGACCAGAAATGAGCAACAGTGTTGTTGCCAGACCTCGACGCAACCATTCTGAGTGTCGGAAATCCGCGCCGCGTGTAGGCACCACGGGTCTCTCCTCATCTGACAGGTCGAGTGTCTGATCGATCTCGGTAAAGACCGTGATGCATGCTTCCCTCAGTCTGGTCTGAGTTGCTGAATCAATCAGGCGACCTAACAAAGTGAATGCATCTGTAGGTGACCGCATTGCCCACACGGCACCTTCAAGATCAATGGGGGCATCAGCAACAGCGGCAAACTTTCGTGCGGCAGCGTCTACGCTGCCATAGGGCTTGCCGCAAAGGTGGGCGACGGTTGCACAATCGTGCTCATTAGTTGCGTCCCAAGCTCCTGCCAGGAGAAGGGGTATTAGATCGCTATCGTGATGCCAGATGGGCAAAGGCTTAAGACCACTCGCCTTGATACGTGAGAGCACCGTTAGGCTGCGGCCACAGGTTACTGCGAGTCGGAATGCCTCTTCCTCGTCGATGCCCATCGACTTCAAGCCAGAGGCAAAATCGCGTGTGTTTAGGCGTTCAAGGACCTGCGCACTGTACGCCCGTTCACCGTTTCCAAAGACAAGTAACACATTGTTGGTCTGCGAACGTACCGAACCGACTTTGCTCGCGGTGGGGAAGCAGATGAGGTTGGAGTGATTTGTGACGGGCAATCGTCGCGCTGCGTCATCGGTCTCAATGAAGAGGGTCTTGGACATCAAGAATCGAGAGAGCTCGGGTTCAGCGGCCATGATGCAGGCAGCGATAAAGGCAGATGCCTCCATTGCCGAATCGGCTTTCCAGCGGGTTAGGTTGGCAACGCCTGCACTCATTCCGTCGCTGACTAGCCTCTGAAGCTCCTCACGGCCGGTAAGCAACAGTTCGGTAGAAAGAGCTGGCTTAAAACTCGCGCGGTATTCCTCCCAGAATTGTTTGACTGTTTGGACACCAGAGGGTGGGATGAGCCCCAATTGAACTGCGAACGGATAAGCAACAGCAGGATTTTCAGAGAGCCAGGTTTCGAGACCAATTGCATCGATGATTCGGACAGTTTTCCATCCATCGTCCTTACGCTCGCTTTCCCATCCGGCCAAATCAGTGTGCCAGATTCGAGGCGTAACGAACACGAAGCTCTGATCCTTACGTCCACGATCCGCTGCAGTCAGCTGCTCGGTTCGTTTTTTGTAGTCATCAGTCGCCTTCGTTTTGTAATTCTTTCCGGCACCAAACTCCCACACAGAGCGACCCGATGGGACATACAGTGCACCGTCAAGCACATCGGCTATTCCATCAAACCCATGTGTCTGCGAGGCATCCCCGGAGGGAAATCGATACCCCTCAATGGTCGGCGTGGACGCACGTATCAGAGTTGCGACCAAGCCAGGTAGGTCGGATCTCCCGGACAGGGTGTCGGCCCACTGTTCGAGATGGTTGGCAGTAATCAGGTTCACGGATGCCTCTGGGATGCTTCTGATTTGATTACCAATGATAGAACTACCAATCAACAATCGGGCGCATCAAGCCGCTCGGAGGCCCGCACCTCTCGATCTTGGCCGCGCAGAGCTCAATCACGTGGCATCGCGGCATTTGAACCTGCAACCAATATTGCGCGGAACATAGACAACAAAGGTGGACACCGAAAAACCAACAGCCACCAGAACAGCCACCAGACGATTTTGGCTCCTCAGAACTCGAGGAGCCAATCGCCTATAAGTCTTTTAGAGTCTGTTGGTGCCGGGAGGGGGGGTCGAACCCCCACGAGGTTGCCCTCGGCGGATTTTGAGTCCGCTGCGTCTGCCAGTTCCGCCATCCCGGCCGGGTGGTTTTCAGAAAGTAGTATCGCACAGGGGCTTTGCGGCAGTCATCTCTGCGGGCTGAGGCCCACTCGAGATAGTGGCGGGCGGCGATTCGAGGTGAAAGTAGCGGCAAGCGTGCACTGTTCTCTACGTTACAGCCATGCGACAATGGGACGTGACCGCGATGACAACGTCCCCTGTTTCTGGTCAGGATTCTGATCTCATGGAAGCCCCTCAGCCCGCGATGGTTACGCCTGAACTGCTCGCTCAACACAACATCACTCCCGATGAGTATCAGCGCATTCTTGGCGCGCTGGGGCGCACGCCTTCGTTGACCGAGCTGGGCATTTACTCGGTGATGTGGAGTGAGCATTGCTCGTACAAGTCCTCCAAAGTTCATTTGAAGCGGTTGCCGACGAAGAGCGATCGCGTGGTGCAGGGGCCAGGTGAGAACGCCGGCATCATTGATGTGGGCGATGGCTGGGCCTGTGCCTTCAAGATCGAGAGCCATAACCATCCCAGTTATATAGAGCCGCATCAAGGTGCTGCTACTGGTGTTGGCGGCATCTTGCGCGACATCTTCACCATGGGCGCGCGTCCGCTGGCGGTGATGGATTCATTGCGCTTTGGGCCGATTGAGGCTGGCTCAGAATCGGACGAGTTGGTTCATAAGAATCACGCCATTGTCGAGGGTGTAGTCAGCGGCGTGGCCAGTTACGGCAACTGTTTTGGCGTGCCGAATCTGGGCGGCGAGACGAAGTTTGAGACCTGCTACAGCGGCAATCCGCTGGTGAATGCTTTTGCGCTGGGCATGGTCAAGATCGATGAGATTTTTTATGGCAAGGCAGCCGGTGTTGGCAATCCGGTGATCTATGTCGGGGCCAAGACGGGGCGCGACGGCATTCACGGCGCGACGATGGCTTCGGAGGAGTTTCACGAAGGCACGGAGCAGAAGCGGCCTAACGTGCAGGTCGGCGATCCGTTCATGGAAAAGCTGCTGCTGGAGGCCTGTCTTGAAGCGATGAAGACCGGCGCGATTGTCGGCATTCAGGACATGGGCGCGGCTGGGCTGACCTGCTCCACCTGCGAGATGGGCGCGCGCGGCGGTGTGGGCCTGGATGTTGAGTTGGACAACGTTCCGCAGCGCGAGACGGGCATGAACTCATACGAGATCATGCTGTCGGAAAGCCAGGAGCGGATGCTGCTGGTGGCTGAAGCGGGCCGCGAGAATGAAGTGCTGGATGTCTTCGCCAAGTGGGGGCTGGATGCAGTGATTGTGGGCACAGTGAAGCCGGAACCGCGGCTGCGCATTCGCCATCATGGCGTGCTGGTAGCGGATATTCCGAACGAGTCGTTGACCGACGATGCACCGCTGTATCACCGGCCCGTCGGTACGTGGAAGCCACCCGTGGCTCTTGATCCTTCGGACGAGATTCTCGCCGAGTTGAATAAGCCGCGCGACTACACCGCCGATTTGAAGAAGCTGCTGGCGAGCGCGAATATCTGCTCGAAGCGCTGGGTGCATGAGCAGTACGACACCATGGTCCAGACCAACACGGTTCAGGGGCCGGGCGGCGAAGCAGGCGTGATGCGGATCAAGGGAACGGGTACTCCGGGGCATGAACGCGGGCTGGCGATGGCGCTTGATGGTAACGGGCGCTGGTGTTATCTCGACCCTAAGCTGGGGGCGATGCACGCTGTGGCTGAGGCTTGCCGCAAGGTGGCTTGTACAGGGGCGACTCCGGTGGCTGCGACTAACTGCCTCAACTTCGGCAATCCGGAGAAGCCGGAGATTATGGCGCAGCTTTCGGCGGCGATTGATGGTATCGGCGAGGCCTGTACTGCGCTGGGAACACCGATTACTGGTGGAAATGTTTCGCTGTACAACGAGACCAAGGGTGTAGGGATTTATCCCACGCCGGTGATTGGGATTGTTGGGATTCTGGATGATGTGGGCAAAGCTGTTCCGGCGAACTATCAGCAAACTGGCGACACCATTCTCTTTCTCTCCGGCCGTCTGGCGGAGATTGTCGTGGCGACCGATGAGACCCGACGCCAGGATCTGCGCCATCTCGGGTCTTCGGAGTTTGCAAAGACCTGCCTGGGGGTGCTCTGGGGCCTGCCTCCGCAGCTCAATCTTCACGGAGAATCGCAGCTACAGAAAGCCCTGATCGAACTGGCCAATGCAAAGCTTCTGCACTCGGCGCGCGATGTGTCGGACGGCGGCCTGGCGGTTTCGTTGGCCGAGGCTTCCATTGGCAGCGGCCTCGGCGCAATCATCGATATTGTCGATGAGACGGCGCCACCTGCATCTATTCAGCCATTGGAGATGCTTTTCTCCGAGCCTTCGAGCGCAGTGGTTGTCAGTTGCGCCCCGGCCAACGTCGCGGCTATCGCAACTGTGGCATCGCAATTCGGCCTGTTTGTTCTGAGGATTGGTGAAACGGGGGGCGCATCGTTCGATTTCAACATCGACGGTGAGCATGTATTCTCTATACCGATTCAGGACTTGCGTGAGCCCTGGGCCAAGGCCCTTGAATCCGCCCTTTACGATGAGGTGACGGCATGAGCCGGTTGCTGTATCAGGGCGTTGAAGGCGTCGCCGATCTCTCTGAATCTCTCAAAACAGGTTCTCTGATCCTTGATCCGTGTCCCTTGATCCCTGACGAAGATCCGAAGCTGCGTGAAGAGTGCGGCGTGATGGCTGTGTACGGTCATCCAGAAGCGGCGCGGCAGGTTTATCTCGGGCTCTACGCTTTGCAGCATCGCGGGCAGGAGTCGGCCGGTATTGCTTCGGCGAATGGGCAGAATCTCTCGAATATCAAGGGCATGGGGCTGGTGTCGGAGATCTTCACCGAGAATGTGCTGTCCAAGCTACCCGGCGAATTGAGCATCGGTCACACGCGCTACTCGACGACCGGTGATTCCGCTTTGCTGAATGCGCAGCCGATTCGCGTGGATTCGACTAAGGGCCTTATCGCGATTGCGCATAACGGCAACCTGGTGAACCTAGGCACGCTGCGGGCCAAGCTGGAACGTGCCGGGGCGTATTTCCAGACCACCTCAGACTCCGAGATCATTGTTCAGCTTATTGCGCACTCCAAGGCCGGTTCATTGGTGGATGCAATTGCCGATTCTCTGGGCCAGGTCGAGGGCGCGTTCTCGATCGTGATGATGACGCGGGACCGCATCTTTGCTGCACGCGATCCGCGCGGCTTTAGGCCGCTTTCGATGGGCCGCATTCGCAATGCGGACGGGCCGGACACGATTGTCTTTGCTTCGGAAACATGTGCCTTCGATCTGCTACGTGCCGAATATGAGCGCGATGTGATGCCTGGCGAGTTGGTGATGGTTTCGGCGGATGGAGTGACTTCGCGGCAGTACGCTTCAGGATTTCAACAGACCAGTTGCGTCTTCGAGCAGGTGTACTTTGCCCGCCCCGATAGCCGCATCTACGGGCGCTGGGTGCAGGAGAGCCGCGATCAGATGGGACGCCAGCTTGCACGTGAATCCGGTGTTCCTGCCGATGTAGTAGTCCCTGTGCCCGACTCTGGAGTTACCGCGGCACTGGGCTATGCGGAAGAAGCCAAACTTCCTTTCCGATTTGGCCTGATTCGCAACCATTATGTAGGCCGTACGTTTATCGAGCCCGAGCAGAAGGTGCGCGATTTTGGTGTGAAGTTGAAGCTGAACCCGGTACGCAATCTGCTGGAGGGCAAGCGGGTCATTCTCATCGATGACTCGATCATTCGGGGGACGACGAGCCGCAAGATTGTGCGCATGGTGCGCGGCGCCGGTGCAAAGGAAGTGCATTTGCGCATCAGTTGCCCGCCGACGATTTCGCCTTGTTTCTATGGTGTCGATACGCCGAGCAAGCGCGACCTGATCGCGGCCAATAAATCCGTCGAGGAGATTCGTCAGTTTATCGAAGCGGATACGTTGGCGTACCTATCTCTCGACGGCCTGCTCAAGTGCTGTGATGATGGGCCTCACGGGATTCATGGCACCGACTACTGCACGGCCTGCTACACGGGCGTCTATCCCACCCAGTGGGTGGATGTGGATGAGATCTTGCCCGCGCAGACTGACCGGTACGAGGTTCAGCTCAAGTTGACGGAAGTGAATTAAGCCGCTTCGAAGTGAATCAACTTAAGCAGCCCTTCTAGCTTTCTGGCCATTCATCGTGAGGATCGGGTGGTGAACCACCAGTTCGATTGAGAATACGGCGGAAGGCCTCGCGGTCAGCATTCTTGCGACGTTCCATAAAGAACTCCTCTGTCTGCATGGCGGCAATTTTTTCTGCGGCAGCGATGACCAGGAACTGATTGATGCTGGTGCCGTCGCGGTCGCTGATGGTTTCAAGCGCGGTTTTGAGTGATACTGGCAGCCGCAGCGGAAATGTTGCAACTTTTGTCGTCATGGCTAGGCCCTCATGCCTGAACTTGTTGTAGTGCTTCTCCGGGACGGATCACAGAGATTCCAAAGCTATGCTTTGCGGGGCGCAGGTCTTTTTCATTGAAAGTGACGATGGCCGAAGCTTGCCCGTTGACCGCCGCCTCGAGCACCAATTCGTCTCCTGGATCGTGTAACTGCGGACGCCACCGAAAATGAGTCTGGACTGGGTGCGCAAGAGCGATAAGGCCGTCGATGTAAGTTCGAGCTTCCGATTCTGTGAGTCCCGCAGCCAATCTGTGCTCTGCGAGCATACATTTCGCTTCGTACTCGAGCGCCAAGGCCACACTCAGCAGCATCGTTGCCCGTCCTCGATCGATACGCCGTATTAGTTCTGAGGATGCGCCACGCGGACTTCTCATTGCAGCCACAACAACATCCGTGTCGAGGAGGAGGCGCATTCAAGAAATGATACCACATCACGGGCGATATCATGAATAAAGATATCTCCCGTGACCTTCATATCATCCGCGGTTGCTACTTACCCCAATTCAAAGAACAGCACTTCGGTGCCTTCGTTTCCGGCGAGGATCGAAACTTCGGCTTCGTCTGAAAGCGCCAGGCCGTCGCCTTGATCCAACGGTTCGCCATTGACCGTTGCTGAACCGCGGGCGATCTGCACCCAGCCATGCTTATAGGTGCTGAAGGCGTGCTCAATCTTTGCGCCCGCGTCCAGTTTGGCTGCGTAGAGGTCTGCATTCGTTACCCAGGTGAGGGAGCCATTGCGGCCATCGGGCGAGGCCAGCAAGTGCAGCAGATTATGCTCAGCTGCGATGGGGAAGCTTTGCTGGCTGTAGCTGGGCGTGACTCCCGACTTGCTGGGTAGCAGCCAGATTTGCAGCATGTGCGCCGGAGTAGTCGCCGAGGCGTTGTATTCGGAGTGGCGGATGCCGGTGCCGGCGGACATGTGCTGCAGTTCGCCGGGAACGATAACGCCGCCTGAACCGATGGAGTCCTTGTGGGCGATGCCGCCGTCGAGGACGTAGGTGACGATCTCCATCTCGCGATGACCATGTGTTCCGAAGCCGCCGCCTCCCTGGATCACATCTTCATTGATGACGCGCAGAGCGCGGAAGCTCATGTTGGCTGCGTCGTAGTAGTCGGCGAAGGAGAAGGTGAATTTGGAATCGAGCCAGCCGTGATTGGCGTGGCCGCGATCGGTGGACTTTCTGACTGCAAGCATTGGATTTTCCTCGTTTTTCCCGTCGATTCTCGTTGTTGGCCTGGCACAACATTCT
>Ga0206868_10209_pt1 | contig 16015 bp, 13 predicted proteins | sample Alteio_BWOrgCont_38_FD_152901 | JGI IMG/M metagenome (GOLD analysis project Ga0206868, IMG submission 152901) | Enriched cells from forest soil in Barre Woods Harvard Forest LTER site, Petersham, Massachusetts, United States -... | ecosystem: Environmental > Terrestrial > Soil > Temperate forest >... | reverse complement strand
GTCGGCGCGGATGAGCCGCGCTATGCGCAGATTGCGCATGAAATGCTCGAGAAGCTGAACCAGGCGCATACCTTTCGCGAGGAGTTGAGCGCTTACGTTACGCCGTATCTCTACGGCAAGCCGTGGCTGGAGAAACCGGCGCTCTACTATTGGCGCGCCTTGCTGGTCTTTCGCGACTTTGGAGTACATGACTGGGTGGCGCGGCTGCCTTCGTCGAGCTTTGCGCTGTGGCTGGTGGGGCTCACGTATCTGCACATGCGGCGGTTCCGCAAGGGCGGGCATCTGGATGCTGCGCTGATTACCGCTGCCTGCGTGGGAGGAGCTTTCTGGTCCAGGTTCCCAAGTTTTTCCTCGCACACGGGAACTTTTCTGGAGCAGCAGGTAATCATGGATATCTATGTTTGAGCGGCTGAGACGCAAGCCACTGGAGAGCGAGTTGACCGATGAGGAGTTGCATCGATCTGCGCTCGCTGGCAGAGGGGAAGCGATTGCAGCGCTCTACAAGAGGCATGGCGGTCTGGTGTACCGGTTCACGCTGCGCATGAGCGGAAATGCCTCGATCGCGGAGGAGATTACACAAGAGGTCTTCCTCGCGCTTCTGACCCAGATCGATCAATTCGATGCCGCGCGCGGGAGCCTGTCCACGTGGCTGTGCGGTATCGCTCGACGGAAGCTCTGGAAGCACCTGGAACACAGCAAAGATGCGCTGTTTGATTTTGATGAACACACCGCGGCGGAATTGCCCTGCACAAACGATGGGCCCGCGGAGCTGTTGCTGCGGCAGGAAGCCGTTTTTGCAGTACGCGCCGGAATGGATGAATTGCCGCCCCTGCTGCGCGAAGTGGTGATTCTGTGCGCGCTTGAAGAGATCAGCTACGAACAGGTCGCGCGCATACTGGCGGTCCCGGTTGGCACAGTCCGCTCCAGACTTCACCGGGCCAAAGCACGACTTGCAGGTCTGTTGCGTACGGAAATGGCGGATACGGAAGGAGAACGTCGATGACTGACAAACAACTGGAGGAAGTGCTGGAAGAACTCGGGCGAGAGCATCGGGCCATTGACGCCCCAGACTCGCTGCAACGCGTGCTGTACGCCGCGGCCGAAAGCAGAAAATCTGCCTTTGAAAAGCCTCGCATGCAGTTCCCGTGGGCGTGGGCCGCAGTCGCCATCTTGCTGGCTGTCGTCACGGTCGCTGGAGCCATTTGGCGGTCGCTCCAAACGCATCAACCGCAAACGGAACAGGCGCATTCTCTACCGGCGCCCAAAGTCAGTCCTGGGCCATTGCATCCATCGCCAGTCACAGCGCGCCAGAGCGTTGAGCCAAAAGCTAAACCGCTACGCGAAGCCGTGAAAGCCCGCGCCCCCTTGCGCCATTCCTCCCCACCGGACACACCAACCTCGAGTTCATTGGATGCTTTTGTACCCCTGCCAGCAAGTGAAGGTCTTCCCACCGCGGCAGAGTTGAGCATCGTGCGAATCAGGCTGAGAGGGAGTGATCTTCAGCAGTACGGTTTGCAAACGCCTGCGGATGCCCTCGCGCAAACCATGCTGGCAGAGTTTGCGGTTGGCGAAGACGGGCTTCCCCGCGCCATCCGCATCGTTCGTTAACCCTTCAAAACCAGACTTCAGATTCTGACTTTCAAATTGAAAAAGGAGTTGTGATGAAAACATTGCGTGAAAATCGAGCGGTCGTGGTCATGCTTGCGGCTGTAGTGGGTTCGGCCATAATTGGCCGGGCAGAGAAACCGATAACTTCCAGCCAGCAGGATTCCGGCCAGAAGCAAAAGACCATGTTCCTACGGGTTGACAACGAGGCAGGCGAGGGCCAGCAAGCACAGCAAAAAGTGATGCTGGAGATCGCCGGTGCCGAGACACTGGTGGTCAAAGGAAAGCCGTATTCGGCCGACACTTCCACCGAGACCGTGCAGACACTGGCCGATGGCAATCGTATCGCCCACCGCACCGTGAGGAAGTTCTACCGCGATAGCGAAGGCAGGACCAGGCGCGAGGAAACATTCGGCAATGTGGATCCCGAACATCCTTCGCCGCACGAGGTGAAGGTGTTCATCGATGACCCCGTGAGTGGAACGGCTTTTGTGGTGGACCCCGCTTCGAAGACGGCGGAAAAGTTGCAGCGTACCAGCAATCTCGGCGCCGTGCAACGTGATGACGCCGATGGAGCGCAGATCATGGTCAAGTTGGTGAAGGACAGTGAGACCAATGGGCAGGCGGCGCAGGCGAAGGTGTTCTTCAGCAGGGATCATTCGTTCAATCCCGACGACCGCATGTTGGTGATAGCGGACGAAAATCGCAATATCGTGAAAGAAGACCTGGGAGCTCGCAACATCGAAGGGGTCGACTGCACTGGCACGCGCCAGACCAGCACCATCCCGGCGGGGGCAATCGGTAATGACAAGCCCATCTCGATCGTCACCGAGACGTGGTCCTCGGCGGCCATCGGCGCTGTCGTAGAGTCCATTTCCGACGATCCTCGCTACGGAAAAACGACCTATCAGCTCACCAACTTGCAATTGAGTGAGCCGCCGCGATCGTTGTTTGAACCGCCTGCGAATTTCAAGGTAAACGTATCAAAATAGCCCTCTATTCCTGGGCGATCGGGGGGAAGGTCAACTAGCCCTTCCCTCTGTTGGCTTATGCAAAAGGAAAACATTGCAAACCTCTGGGTTCGGCGATTCCGACTTTGAGTTGGGACGAGGCAACGGCAGCTTCAATCCACTGGCCTGGTAAATCTCTTAATCGTCGCCCTAATGGTTCTCGATAAGCGGCAAATCGTCGATGCACTCGTTGACGGGTGATTAGCACCGACATGTCGGCTTGTGGAAAGTTACAGTCACTCTCGACTGACGGGCTATCCGGAGACTGATCTACTATTCGGTATCCGGCCTCGAAGCCACTCTCGACGAAATCCCACCAAGAATCGGAAACCTCAGCGCCGAGTTCGCGAATTATCCCCTGCGCCGCCCGCTCCACTTCCTCCATCCGACCACGCAGATAGTCGCGCGAATTCGAAATTCCTGTATTGACAATCCTCCAACACCTATTTACTCTAGGCTAGTTTGATATATGCCTATGACGCCTATAACGAAACCCGATCAACGCGACCTTTTCCGCGGGGCGCTGGAGATGATGATCCTCCAGTCTCTGCGGCGGCAGCCGATGCACGGCTATGCCCTTGTGCAACACATCAAGCAGCGCTCCGAGGATCTTTTGCAGGTCGAAGAAGGCTCGCTCTACCCCGCCTTGCAACGCATGCTCAGGGAAAATCTCGTCCAGGCAGAGTGGGAGACCTCTCCGAGCAATCGCAAAGTGCGCACCTACCGTATTACCGCCGCCGGGATCAACCACCTGGAGCGCGAGGTTTCCAGCTTTGAACAGATGCTGAGAGGCATCAATCTCGTTCTTTCGCCAGTCGAGCCTTAGGAGCCGAATCTAAGGAGCAGAGCTATGAATTGGTTCAGACAACTCTTTGCCCGCCGCCAGATCTACAACGACCTCTCCGAAGAGATCCGGCAGCATATCGCGGAAAAGGTGGAAACACTGGTCGCGAGCGGCATGAGCCGTGGGGAAGCCGAATATAAAGCCAAACGCGAGTTTGGCAATGTAGCGAGAATCGAGCAGTCCGGACGCGAAGCCTGGCTCTGGCCGCGCATCGAAAGCATCCTCGGCGACGTCAGTTTCGCCATCCGCCAGATGCTGCGCAATCCCGGCTTCACCGCCACGGTGGTCATCACGCTGGCACTTTCGATCGGCGTCAACACCGCCATCTTCTCGCTGGTCAACGCGCTCCTGCTCAAGACGCTTCCCTATCCTCATCCCGAGCAGCTCGGAACGATCTTCGTCCGTTTCAGCGGGCCTAATATCACCGACGGCGATCAGCGCACCAACCTCGACGGCCAGATGTGGGAGCAGTTACACGATAATGTCCCGGCCCTCGACTCAGCACTTACCGCTGGGCTCACCTCGGGAGGCAGTCTTCAGACAACGGGGCAAAATGGGCAAGTGGGACAAGCCGCCAACCATGCCGAGTATGTCCACAGCGGCCGCGTCTCGGCCAGCTTTTTCGACGTTATCGGCCTTCACCCCCTCCTGGGCCGTAACTTCTCGCTGGACGAAGACCGGCCCAACGGCCCGCATGCTGCCATCCTCAGTTATGCACTCTGGCACACTGCCTTCAATAGCGATCCCAACATTCTCGGCGCGCGAATCCAGCTCAAGAGCGAGCCTTACACCGTTGTCGGGGTACTCCCTCAAAACGCGGTCACACCCCTCGATGCAGATATCTATACCTCACTCCAGGCTAGCCAGAATGGAGAGGGCGGCGGCACCAATTTCAGCGATATCGTCCGCCTGCGCGACGGAGCAACCTGGCAGCAGGCCGACGCCCAGATCAGCCACGCCTTCGCCGTCCGCACTGCACGCTTCTTTAGCAAGTTCCCCGGCGGCAGCATTTCCTACTACACCGTCCCGTTGCAACAAGCCCAGACGCATGAGCTCCGCCCGGAAGCCCTGGCGCTGATGGCCTCCGCAGGACTCATCCTGCTCATTGCCTGCGCCAACCTCGCCGGGCTCACACTGGTCCGCGTCCTGCAGCGCCAGGGCGAAATCGCGACCCGTCTCGCGCTCGGAGCCACCAGTTGGCAGATCCAACGCCAGTTTTGGATCGAGAACCTGCTGCTCGCCATCTTTGGCGGCGTCTTTGGCCTGGGCACCGGCTTCCTCGCCCTGCGCGGCCTGCTTCATCTGCTCCCGGAGCACTTCCTGCCCGTTGCCTCGGTCTCGCTAGATGGCCGCGTGCTCGCCTTCACGGCTGCGGTGTCCCTGCTCACCAGCATCTTCTTCGGCATGCTGCCCGCGCTAACCACCCGCAAGGTCGACCTGCGCTCGGCCATCGCCAGCCACGCTGTCGCGGGCGGCGGCATCCGCCTGCGCCAGGCCCTGATCGCCGGAGAAGTGGCGCTCACTGTCGTTCTGCTCGCGGCGGCGGGGCTGCTCATCCGCACGCTTGTCCACTTTGAAACCCTACCCTCTGGCTTCAATCCCAACGGAGTTCTCGCCGCCAAAGCCTCTCTCGACGATGCCCACTACCGCGATCCCGCCGTCTTCCGTAAGTTGATGAGCGAGAGTGTCGCTGCTATGGATCAGATTCCGGGCGTGGAAGACGCTGCCGTCGGCCTCAATCTGCCTTACGAACGCACCCTGAACGGCGGCCTGACTATCAGCGACGGCCCTCAGGCCGGCCACCAGGTAGGCGCTGACCAGATGTACGTGACGCCGCACTACTTCTCCACTCTCCAGATGCCCATCCTCGCCGGCCGCGACTTCGCCGCCTCCGACGGCCCGGACACGCAGCCCGTAGCCATCGTTAACCAGACCTTCGCCCGCAAGTTCTTCCAGGTATCCAATCCAGCCGATGCCATCGGCCACATCGTAGACAAGACCACCCGCATCATCGGCGTTGTGGCGGATACCCAGCTCTCCTCCGGCCTCAGAGACGATCCCATCCCGCTCACCAGCGAAGAGACTATGTACATTCCCGCGACGCAAGTCGATCGAGGATTGCTCGGCGCCCACGTCTGGTTCCAGCCCAGTTGGATCGTGCGCTACGCGCATCCAATCGAAGGCCTCTCCGCGCAAATGCAGCGCGCGCTCTCAGGAGTCGACCCGAACCTGCCTTTCTCAGGCTTTTACAGCTTGAACGACCTGATGAATACCACGCTCGCCACGCAGCGCATCGAAGTCGCCCTGCTTACCGTCATGGCCGGGCTGGCCCTGCTGCTCAGCGCCCTCGGAATCTTCTCGCTGGTTGCCAATATGGTGCTCCAGCGCACCCGCGAAATCGGCATCCGTCTCGCCCTCGGCTCCAGTGTGCGCCAGGCCATGCTCAAAATTGGCAGTAGTGGTCTCGGCGCTTCAGCACTCGGACTTTTGCTGGGCCTGATCCTCTGCGTCTTTGCCTTGCGGGCCATGCGCAGCGTGCTCTACGGCATTGGAGTCTACGACGCGCCGACGATCGCAGCCGTGGTGCTTACGCTGACGGCGATCGCGGTTCTGGCGACTACGATTCCAGTGCTGAAGATCGCCCGCGTCAATCCTGCCCAAACTCTTCGCGAAGACTAGGGGCGACGTTCAGCCTTCAACGAAATCCCACCAGGAGTCGGCAATCTCCGCGCCCAGTTCGCGAATCATCCGCTGCGCTGCCCGCTCGACTTCCTCCATCTGGCCGCGCAGATAGTCACGTGAATTGGAAATGCCCGCCACGCCGATTGTCGCGCTCTGCCACGTTACCGCTTCATCCAGCTCCGCGACTGACACATTGAAGCCCTGACGGAGCTGGTCCTTCAAAGAACGCACTACCTGCCGCCGGTCTTTTAGCGACCGGGCGTGTTCAATGCGAATTTCGAGCGTAAGTTGAGCTAGGGGCATACGGGTATCAACTAAACTTCGCCAGTTGCGCTACGCTCGGCTTGGCTGTAAACAAGCTCACCACGATCATCGCCGCCACAGCCGCAAAGAGCGCGGGAAAGATAGCGTCGCGCTGAGCGATGATCTGTGGAAAAACCGTCTTCACACCCGGTACATCCCAGGCCAGCGTAACCACTGTCCCCATGCCAATTGCCGCCACCGCGCCCCAGGCTGTTACGCGTTTAGAGTAGAAAGCGGCCAGCACCACCGGCGTAAGCGCAGCTGAGTAAATCGTATAGGCGTACAACATTTTTTGCAGGATGCTTTGGGCATATATCGCCTGATAGAGCGCCCAGCAACCCAGGATCACCACTGCCAGTCGCGAAATGATGAGCACCCGCTTGTTCGACGCGCCCGGCGCTATGTAGCGCACGAACACGTCGTTCACCAGGTTGGTCGCCGGAGAAAACAGATAGTTCGACGCCGTAGAAATCACCTTGGCAAAGACCGCACTCAACAGCAGTGCTCCCATAAGCGCAGGCAATCCATGCCGCGCTGTGTAAGGAATAATCTCGTACGGCTGTTTGGACACCTCGCCCGTCTGGTAAAGCGCCGAGCCAAAGACGGCAATGGCTACAATCAGCGTCTCCAGCACCAGCGTGCCCAGGATCCAGCCAACCACCGAAATGCGCGCATCCTTCTCAGATTTTGCCGAAAAGAATTTCTGATACATCACCTGGTTGCCGAGCATGAGCAGCATCGTTGGCACCAGAAATTCCAGCGCGCGCAGCAGCGTCAGATTGCCCAGCACTTCAAAATGTGTTGCCGGCAGTGCTGCATGAAGCCCCGTCCATCCACCAGCCTTCAGGAAAAGCATGGGCGCGGCGATGATGCAGATTACCGTGACCAGCGAACCGATCGCTACATCCATGTACGCTACCGAAGACATCCCGGCCAGAGCGGTAGAGACGATGACAAACACTGCGATGATGTAGGTGCCTAGTTCCGGCGTGATCGTATCGGGAAAAATCAGGTGCAGCACATTGCCGCCGCCCTTGAACTGGTAGCTCGTGATCCCCACATAGGCAAAGAGAATGGCGATGGTGCCCAGCACCCGCGCTACCTGGTTGTAGCGAGCCTCCAGCAGATCGGGCAGCGTGAACTGCGCAAACTTTCGCGCCCGCGGCGCAATAAAGTAGATCAGCAGCAGGCCCAGCCATCCGCCCGCCGGCTGCCATAGCGCCGCAAAGCCATTGCGATAGGCATTCTCAGCCCCGGCAAAGAGCGACCCCGCGCCGATCCATGAAGTGAGCAGCGTGAGCACCAGCACCACAGCAGGCAGCGACCGCCCCGCTACCAGGTAATCGGCTTTGGTCTTCACCAGCGAGGCGCGAAACAGCGAAACGCCCATCAGCGTCGCCGAGATAACCACCAGCATGATCACATAAAGCGACGACAAGGCGTTCCCTCGCAAAAAAGAAGTAATGCGAGTGTACCGGACGCAGCCAAACGCTCGAATCTGCCCCTGCCAAAGATCTACCAATACATAAACAATTCGCTCCTATAGAATTGCTGCCAATCGAGGATCAGGATGAACATGCGGATTCTGGGGGCGTCACTTGCCCTCACCTTTTCTGGCACGGCAGCATGGGCGGGCACAACGCAATCAAGCGTTACTCCAGTCCAAGCGGAGTTGATTACCGGACTGCACACGCGTCTTCTGAAGGTGGGATCACCCGTTTACGCGCGTGTCACCGTAGATTGGCACGATGCCGAATGCGTTCTCGACAGTGGCGCGATTCTGGAGGCCCAGGTTGTCTCCTTGACTCCCCACATCAAAGGTGTCAAGGATTCCGAGCTGAGTCTCGCCTTCACCAAGGCACAATGCGGCGGCCCCAAGATGGCAGATTTTGGCCTGATGCTCTCCGCCATGGCCGCACCCGCCGGCGACAACAACCAGAATGAGATTGAACAGAGCCTGCCGATTTTAAGCTCAGGTGCCGGTGGTGGCGAAGCGGCCTTCACCAGCATGCACAATACGAATGACGCGCACCTCCAAGTGCGGTTGCAGATTCATGAATTTCCTTTTGTTCCGAATATGAAGATGGGCTACGTCGCTGGTCTCCGCGGATTAACCCTGAACGTCGGAAAAGGTCCTGAAAACAGCTCCGTAGTTACCTCGAAAGGCAACGACGTATCGCTCGATAAAAACACTCTCCTCCTGCTGGTCCCCACCCTGGGAACCTTTCCTCAGACAGTAGCCAAGGCAGGTACAAATGATTCGGTTGACAACAGCGCTCCAGGGGGCGACATTGTAAAGCTCACAAGCCCGGCGCCAGCCCAGCCGGCTCTGGACGAAATCGACCATTGCTCGCCACCCCAATGCAGCATCGCACTGCCCGCATCTGAAGCCGGAGATAGCGGCAATGCCGCCGCCAGCATGTCGATGCACAACCTCGGCTATTCACCACGCCCTCAAAGGCAAACAGATCACTTCAACAATGACGATGCGCTGGCTTACCTTGGCCCCCGCGAACTGCTCGTCGCCTTCAATCCGCATATCCTCGTGACCCGGCACTCTCTGGGGCGATCAGGCTCGACTGAGCGCATCATCCGCGCAGCCCTCGTGGATACTGAATCGCACCTGGTCATGCGCACCGTCGACTGGGAACTGCCCGATGACCGGCAATATCTCTGGTCTTTATCCGAGGGCCGCGCCCTGGTGCATGTCGGCTCAGAATTGCGCGTCTATGGCAAAGGCCTGAAAGTCCAGAATCGCGTCTCTCTCGACGGACCACTCGCTTTCGTACGGGTGACACCCGATGGAAACTATATCGCCGTTGGCATTCTCCATGAACGGCATTCGTCAGTCCTGCATGCGCAACTCGTCGAAAACCTTGGCGGAGATCCCGAAGAAGACGTTCGTATCCAGGTTCTGAACCGCAACTTCGAAATCATCGCCACATCAAAAACGCAGTCCGGATTAATGGCGCCCACGTTGCTCAATGAAGGCCAGGCCAAACTCAAAGCGCAGCCGGAAAAGGTTTATCGAATCGCCATGCAAACGTGGGATGATCACGCCAAGACAGTCGCCCGTTTCAAATCCGGCTGCACGCCCGTGATCTCAGGTGTCGCGCCCGATCTCATCTTCCTTCTCAGTTGCGATACCTTCACCAAGGGCCGTGAATATCGCATCCTGCGCTCCGACGGTAAACTCCTCCTCAAGAGCAGCGCCAGTCTGAACGAAGCCGGCTACGCCGCAGAAAGCTCTGCCAACCAACAGGCCTTCGTCATCAAATATGTCGTATCGAATGAGCCACTGCCTCTCGGAGGGCTCTTCAGTCCAGCGGATTTCTCCTCCGAAGAACTGCGTGTTTATCGTGCGACCGATGGCAAACGTCTTCTCGGCGTTCATGTCAACGCTCCATCGTCAAGCAGCGATGGCTTTGCGCTGGCGCCGGACGGTTCGCAACTGGCTGTCTTGACGCGCGATCAACTCGCCGTCTATGCCGTTCCCATCCAGTGATCAAGCTGAGTTTCCAGTCGCCCTTCTGCCGCTTGGAATTTCAGGCCACAGAGTAAGCAAACCTTGCTGCGCGAAGACTCGCCGGAGATGATTCGGACGGAAGATTTGGACAAGTGAAATGTCTTTGCCAGAAACTCAACTAAGGCTTCATTGGCGCGCCCCTCAATCGCCGGAGCCTGCAAAGCAATCTTGATCTTCGACTCAGAGCCTTCCCCGTAGAAGCCGATGATGGCCGACTTCTTCGCACCCGGCTGCACTCGAATTGCAACCGAGCATCCATCCTGATGCTCGCGCAGAACCTCACGCGAGCGCTCGGCAGTCATTTAGGCTGCGGACGACTTCCAAACAGCGCCGTCCCAATCCGAATGCGCGTGGCTCCCTCGGCGATGGCGAGCGCAAAATCCCCGCTCATCCCCATCGAAAGCACCGGCAGATGCAGCTTCGGATGGGCCTGCGCCAGCTTATCCCGCAGCAGCCGCAGTGCGCGGAAACAGGCCCGCGTCTCAGCCTCGGGCACATCCAGCGGCGCTATCGTCATCAGCCCTTGCGCTTCGAGATGCGTGAGTGTAGGCAGCCGTTCCAGCAACTCAACCAACTCCTTCGAATCGGGAGCGAGTCCAGCCTTGGTTTCTTCCAATGAAAGCTTGATCTCAACTAACACAGGCAAGCGGCTGCCCGTGTAGAGAGGCGAATCGCCAACCGCCGCGTCCAGCCGCTCCGCCAGCTTCACGGAGTCCAGCGAATCGATGGCATCGAAGACATCGACAGCCTTCGCCGCCTTGTTCGACTGCAAATGCCCGATCAGATGCACGCGCATCTGGCTACGCACCGTCGGCCCCGGCACGCCGTCGGCATTGGGCATCCGGCTCACTACAAGTTCCACCGACTTCTGTACGAATTCTTGTACCCGGTTCTCACCGAAAACATGCAGGCCCAGCTCGACCGCTTCCACAATCGTTGTGGATGGATGCGTCTTCGAGACCGCAACCAGCTCAACCTCCGAGCGAGGACGCCCCGCAGCCTTGCAAGCAGCGGCAATCGCTGCTTCAACGCGCGCGAGATTGTCCGCTAGGTCAGACATGGAAAATCAGTGCCCATGTTCTTCGAGGAACTTCTCCGCCTCAAGCGCGGCCATGCAGCCCGTGCCTGCGGCCGTAATCGCCTGACGATAACGCCGGTCCTGCACGTCGCCACACGCAAAAACCCCGGGTACCTTGGTCAGCACATTGTGCTGGGTAACGATATAGCCATCCTCGTCCAGATCGATCTGCCCATGAAACATCTTGGCGTTCGGCTCATGCCCAATGCCGAGGAAGAATCCGGTCACTGGCAGCACCGACTTTTCACCGCTCTTGATGTTGCGAATGTGCAGCCCGCTCACCGACTTCTCTTCGACGCCCAGCACCTCGTCCACGACCGTATTGGTCATGATCTCGATCTTGGGATGCGCAATCACCCGCTCCAGCATCACCTTCGAAGCGCGGAAGCTCTCGCGGCGGTGCAGCAGGTAAACCTTGGTCGCAAAGCGCGTCAGGAAGAGCGCCTCTTCCATCGCCGTATCGCCGCCGCCGACTACGGCAATGTCGTGGCCGTTGAAGAAAAATCCATCGCAGGTAGCGCAGCTTGAAACGCCGTGCCCGATCAACGCCTGCTCGCTGGGCAGTCCCAGCCAGCGCGCGCTGGCGCCCGAAGCGATGATCAGCGTCCGGGTATGAATCTCTCCCTGCGCCGTCTTCAGCTTGAAAGGATGCACATTCAAATCCACCGAAACGAGGTGGTTCATCTTGAACTCAGCCCCGAAGCGCTCGGCCTGCTTCTTCATGTTTTCAATCAGTTCCGGCCCCTGAATACCGTCCGGCCAGCCGGGAAAATTCTCCACCATCGTGGTGATCGAGAGCTGTCCGCCCGGCTCATGGCCTTCCAGAACCAGCGGCTTGAGGTTGGCGCGGGCAGTGTAGATGGCGGCAGTGAGGCCCGCGCAGCCCGAGCCGAGAATAACTGTATCGCGAATTTCACTCATTGGGTGTCTTTCCTAGCGATGTATGCAAACTCTACGATTGTAGTAGAGCGATCGCCGCAGGCGTCCTACGAACTGGCCCCGCAGAAGATAAGATGATCCTCATGGCTAATCTGACTCTGATCTACGGATTGCGCCTCCTGCCCGAGGGTGAAGTCGCCCAGGTCGAGGACGCCACGCTCAAACTCGCCAACGGCCACGAAGCCCACGTGACGATGCACGTGTTGGAGGGTTCCCGCGAGCAGATCGAGAACCAGCTCCGCATGAGCATCGACGCGTTTTTCGATTTCTACCCGGAGATCTGATGGACATCGTTGAGTAGTGGTGCAGTTTGAATCTCTACAGGGTCGGAGCCGGGATTAGACTGATTACATGACCGGATGGAGAGAGCCGAAAGAGCCACTGGCTATTCCTACAGCCATCCGTCTACGTGAGCGTGCTCGCGCTCTTAAGGCCAATGCAGAGGATTTGTTGAAGAAAGCTGATGTTTTATTGGCAGAGGCCGAGCGTATTGAAGCTGGGGAATCTCAAAAGAAAACCACCCGTGAGGACTTTGCCAAGCCGTTGCACGGATTGCCAAAGAGGCGATAGAACAGATTAGAGTCAGAATCAAATCGCGTGTTGCTGTGGTCCTTCAGGCGATCCAAAGCAATTTGCCGATTTTCTGTTTCCGTGTTGAACAGTTACAGATATGGCAGATTTAGCCTGCATCACTACCCATCGTTGAGATCGTTTTCCGGTTCTGATCTCACTTAATTTTCTTTCATAAGAATTTCCTATTACTTAAAGATTTCTAGCCAAGCAGCTTCCCGCCGATGAGGAATCTGTGAGGAATTTGAGACTCCCGAAGCCTTCTCGCTCTCTTGAGTATGAAATTCCTCACAGACTCCCGCTGTGAAGGCCTGTGCTGTGACGCTTAATTCTTGCTTCCGCTCTAAATTGGGATTTTCTAATCATCTGCTCTCTCTTCTCACCGTAGGATTTCTCGTTCTGGTGAGTAATCAGTCCGCCTTTGCAGGCGGCCCCAAGTACGTGGCAGGGGTCAGCTACTTTAACCCTGGCGTTAAAGGCCAGCCGGTTATCTGGCTTGCTGGCCAGGTCACTTATTCTGTCGATCGTGGCTCGCTGGGCTCTCTCTCCAACAGCCAGGCAGTAGCCATGGTCGATGCCTCGGCCGCAATCTGGAGCGCGGTGCCTACGGCAGCGGTCAACCTAACCGACGGCGGATCACTGGCCGAAGACGTAAACGGCAGCAACGTAATCGCTGGAATCGGCTCCGGCAATCCTGGCGCTAGCCCCACCTTCGCCCAGCCCAGCGACTTCGCCCCCAGCGCCACGACAACCCCGGTCGGCGTGGTCTTCGATACCGATGGTTCCGTCATCGACGCGCTCGAAGGCGCCGGAGCCAGCCAGCCGGACAACTGCTCCCATAACGGCGTGCTGGTCTGGATCGACGCCATGAATCCCAACGCGACTCTGTCTCACGGCGTCATCGTTCTCAATGGCCGCTGCACCACCTCGGCCAACCTGCTGGCCATGATGAGCTACCAGTTGGAGCGTGCCTTCGGCCGCATCCTCGGCCTCGATTTCTCCCAGGTCAATGACACAGCCCTGACCACGAATGCCAACGAACCCAACGGCACCCTCGGCTGGCCGGTCATGGATGCCCTCAGCGGCGACTGCGGGCCAGCCGGCGGCACCTGCATCCCCAACCCCAGCGTCCTGCGCCTCGACGACATCGCCGCGCTGAATCGCATGTACCCAGTCATAACCGCCAACCAGGCCAATTTCCCCGGAAAGATCCTGACCGCAGCCAACACCATCTCCCTCCAGGGAACCATCTCCTTCCGCAACGGCACCGGCATGCAAGGCGTAAACGTGGTGGCGCGGCCACTCGATTCGAACGGCAATCCGCTCTACCAGTACACGGTTACCTTCGTCTCCGGTGGATACTTCGCCGGCAACCACGGCAATCCAGTAACCGGCTGGACAGACGGCCAGGGCAATCGCCTCGACCGCTTCGGCAGCAATGACCCTGCACTTCAGGGCTACTTCGACCTGAGCGGAATTCCCTTACCCCCAGGCGTAACGGCAGCCAATTATCAGGTCAGCTTCGAGTCAGTGAACCCGCTTTATTTCGGACCTGTCTCCGTAGGGCCGTATATTCTTGGTTCGCCCACGCCGTCCGGCACCATGCAGACCATTCTTGTCAACGGCTTGCATGATGGCAGTGCACAGACCGTGACCGTCAACGTAGCGAACTCCGCAGCGGGACTCTCCGTCAAGTCTCAAATGGAAGCAGTACGCAGCCTCAACAAGATCATCGCCAGCCCCATCATCAGCAGCCCCATCAAGATCGGCCGGACGGGCATCGGCAATACCGAGATCCAGCCCCAACCCCTTCCCGCCACCGGCATGTGGTCCAGCCGCTTTGAGGAAGTAGGCGCGAGCGATTGGTTTATCCTCGCTGCCCGCGGCAATCGTATCTTCACCCTTGTCGCCCAGGCGCTAGATGAATCAGGTAACCCCAGCGCCACCAAGGCCATGCCCGCCATCGGTGTCTGGGATGGATTCGACCAGACTGGCACCACAGCCGTCGGCTTTGGGCCGGCCCAAAACGGCTTTGCCCCCGGAGAGACCTGGCTCCAGGTAGCCACGTCGGGTAGTGACGTCGTCCGTCTGGGCATCGCCGACCAACGCGGCGACGGACGCCCCGACTATCTCTACCGAGGCTGGGTTCTCTACGCCGACTCAGTGGCCCCCGCCCACCTGCCTGCTACCGGCGGACCCATCGTTATTCGCGGCATGGGCTTTCGCGCCGGAGACACGGTGACCGTGGGTGGAAAAGCAGCCCAGGTCACCAGCATCCTGCCTACCGAAATCACGGCAATCGTCCCGGCAAATACCACGGCAACGACCGGCTCGCTCGACGTTCAGGTATCGGATCAGCCACTCTACAACGCCATTGCAGTCATCCCTGGCGGCGTCAGCTATGACGCAGGCAGCAACGATGCATTGAACCTGATAACCGCCCCGGCCAATCAGGTCCCCATGAATGTGCCTCAGCCTTTCTCAGTATTGGCCGAGGTCGCGAACGGCAATCCGGCAGGCGGCGTGACCGTAACCTATTCCGTCACCAGCGGGACGGCAACCCTGGGCTGTGGGCAATCCACCTGCTCCGTAACCGCGACCGGCGATGGCCGTGCCATAATGCCGGTGACCGCGACCAACACTTCGATCGCCGTAGTGACCGCTTCACTGACCAACGGCGCCAGCGTGCAGGCGCACTTTTTCGGAGGCACCCCGGCAGCCATAACCGCCCTGACTCCAACCCTCTATCTGGCCGCCGGAGCCACCGCCCAATGGCCTGTGCAGGCCCTCATCCAAAGCGGCGGCGCACCCATCGCCGGGCAACAAGTCACCTGGAAAAGCGCCACCGGAATCGTCGCTCCAACTAGCCCCGCCACCACCAGCTCAGCCGGTATGGCGACGGCAACCCTGACCGTAGGTTCGCTGGCCGAAGGGCAGACGGCAACTTCCAATGCCTGCCTCAACGGCGGCAGTACCTGCGTCGCTTTCAGCGCCTTCGGAGCACGTCCTGAATTCGCCACTCTCATCGCAGTTTCCGGCACCAACCAAAGCATGGACACAGCCACCACCCCAGTAGCAGTCACTTTGCGCGTCCTGGATATGAATGGCCACCCCATGACCGGATGCATGGTAACCGTCAGCCAGTCCCTCTACGCCTGGACGCCACCCTGCCCTCTCCATGGCCGCTGCGCGCAAGCGCAGCTACTGGCTACTCAGAGCACCACCGTTACCTCCGCCCTCGACGGCAGTGTATCCGTGACGCCGCTGACGCTACCCGGCATCGCCACCAACCTGATCGGTATCGCAGCTACGGGGAATGCCGGCAGCCTCACCTTCACCATCGAGCAGCACCCGTAGATTCCGGTTGAGATTCCAGCCGGTCGTCCCAACCCGGATTTTCAGCTCCATGTAAACTGAAAATCCGTAGGGGCCTGGAGGTCGAGACTGCCGATGCCGAG
>Ga0206868_10208_pt1 | contig 16029 bp, 6 predicted proteins | sample Alteio_BWOrgCont_38_FD_152901 | JGI IMG/M metagenome (GOLD analysis project Ga0206868, IMG submission 152901) | Enriched cells from forest soil in Barre Woods Harvard Forest LTER site, Petersham, Massachusetts, United States -... | ecosystem: Environmental > Terrestrial > Soil > Temperate forest >... | reverse complement strand
TCTCATCGCTGGGCGATCCGAACGCTACGAATACGGTCTTTACCAATGCGACGGTCACATTCGACACGATTGGAAACATACCGGGCAAAAACTTCGTGCTGACGAATGGCGGAACCATTGTATGTTCCAGCACCAATACGTTTGGGAATCCGCTGACCCTCTATGGACCGGGGAATACCATTTCTGTGGGCAGTGGTTCACAATTCACAATTACTACCGCCGTCACCGGCAGTGGTGGTCTTTCGAAGAATGGCAGCGGACCATTGTTCCTGGGTGCAGCGAATACCTATACCGGGAATACGGTGGTCAGCGGCGGCACGCTGGCGCTATATAACAACGGTTCAGATGCTTCTATTTCTTCGAGCGCACTGATCGACATCACCAGCGGCGCCATCCTCGACGTTTCCGGTCGCAGTGATGGCACCTTCACCCTGGCCAGCGGCCAAACGCTGCAGGGCGGTAATGGAAGCACCGCCGGCTCGATCAACGGCAACTTCGTGGCCAGCGCCGGCTCCTTCTTCACGCCGGCTACAGGAACGACGAACACCGGCTCCATCGCCGTGTCCACTAATGCCACGTTGCAGGGTTTCGCGACGATGAGATTGAATGCGAGTACGGGCGTGAGCGACCAACTGCTGGCTTACAGCCTCACCTATGGTGGAACACTGGCCGTCACGAATGTCTTTGGCACCATCACCAATGGCCAGACGTTCCAATTGTTTGTGTCGTCGAACGGCGTCTATAACGCCGGTTCCTTCAGCAGCATCATGTTGCCAACGGCGGTTGGCCTGACCTGGACAACCAACCTGGCAGTCAACGGTTCAATCACGGCCAACGTGGTCAATGTGCCGCCGACGCAACCCAATGTTACTGGCTTCAACCTGACTGGTACGCAGTTGATCATCAACGGCACAAGCAGTCTGACAGACTTGAACTATACTTATTCCGTCTTGAACGGGACCAACCTGCTCACGCCGTTGACGAACTGGGCGATACTTTCGACCGGCAATTCGTTTAACCCCGGCGGTAATTTCCGGATTACCAATACGGTGAATCCTAACGCTCCCCAGAGCTATTACACGATTCGTGTTCCATAGAGACCGTATCAACGGTGAAACACGCAAATGGCGCAGCTAGACACAAAACGTTGCTGGCTGCGCCATATTCTTTTAACGGCACTCGCCTGTTGCTTTTGTGTTTTGCCGTCGGCCTCCCGGGCACAATCGCCGGTCAGCCAGTTTAACTTCAGCCAATGGGTTTATCCCTCGCCCACCAATGGCCGCCTGCTTTACCAGCGTGACGCGCAGGGCAACCACCTCATTGATAATTCCGGAGTCGGTTACATGGGAGGCACAGTGCCGATTCCGAATGTGCCCACGGTAGTGACTATTTCGCCCGTGACCGGGGACAACACGGCGAACATCCAAAACGCGCTGAACCAGATGGCGAATTTGACGCCGGACTCGAACGGGTTTCGCGGCGCGCTGCTCCTTACGGCAGGCTGGTATGCGCTTTCCAACACCATCAGCATCAACGCCAGCGGCATCGTCCTGCGCGGCGTGGGGACCGATACCAATGTCGGCACAGTGATATTTTCCACCAGCACCAACGGGCCGGGCAATGGCCCATTGAAATCCCAGGTTCAGGGCGTGGTGGTCGTCAGCGGTTCCTATAGCCCGATTCCCATCAACGGCACATCGAACAACATCGTCGATAATTACGTTCCTGTCGGCGCGCGCAGTTTTATGGTGGACGGGGAAGGGGTTTTAAACGTCGGCGACCAGGTCATCATCCATCGTCCCAGCACGGCTAACTGGATTTCGGCCATCGGGATGGATTCCAACTATCTCAGTACTCCGTGGGAGCCCGACACCGTAGATGTGGATGAGCAACGCGTTATCACCCGCATCGAAGGCAATCGCATCATCCTTGACAAACCGATTACTACAGCGCTGGATCAAAAATACGGCGGCGGGAGCATCTATGCTTATACCTGGCCGCAACAATTCAACCAGATTGGCATCGAAAATCTTGCTGGTGTCTCCACCTGGGCTGCTCCCAATACCAATGACGAAGACCACGCCTGGACCTTCCTGAAATTTAGTTATACCCAAAATTTTTGGGTTCGAAATGTTAACTCGTATTATTTCGGCAAGTCCTTGGCCAGCGTCCAAAACGGATGTTATTACGGCACCGTCGAAAACTGCCAATGCCTGACGCCGATTTCTCTAATCCTGGATGAACGGCGGTATGCCTTTGACTTGAACAGTTGCTCTTTGTGCATCGTGAACAATTGTTATTGTCAGCAGGACCGCCATCAGTTCATCACCGAATCGCTGACGGACGGGCCGAATGTGTTCGTGGATGGCGTGGGACAGCAGGCCTATGACGTGGCGGGGACTCATGTGATGTGGGCATCCGGCATTCTTTTCGACAATATTACCAGCGATAACGGCATTTGGTGCGTCAATAACGGCAATGCCGGTGCCGCGGGCGACCCGGGGCAGGGCTGGACGGGCGCGAACTGCACCTTTTGGAACGACGCTTCCGGTGCGGACACGAATGGCTTCGCCATCGAAGCCCCGCCCACGGCACACAACTGGCTCATCGGCGGTGTCGGCCCGCAGGTCAGTGCCGGCGGTAGCGGTCTCCAGGGGCCGGGCACTTACGATTCGCTCGGCACAAACGTTTTCCCCAACAGCCTTTATTACGCACAATTGCAGGACAGCATCGCCCAGCCGGGCTTACAACCCCGGGAATATCGCATCGGCGCTATCAATTTATTTACCAGCAATAACGTTGTCCCGCTCGACATGACCTGGAGCAACACCGTCCGCGCCGCCGCCGCGGGTGAGCCGCTCAACAATTTCGGCGTCGCTACCAACGGCCAATGGGTTCCATTCACCTTTAATTTTCAGCTCGCCAGCAATGAGACGATTGTCGCGGCGACATTGTCGCTCTCCATGCTCGCGGCGACGAACAACGATACCAACGATGTGCTTTATCTTGGCAGCCTGACCAATGGCTTCCTGTTTTCCAACCTCGGCTGGCTGCCGCTTTCGACCGTCAATACGAACCCGACCGTTGAAACCCTCGATCTTTCCGGGCAGCTCGGCCTGCTTTCAGGCGGCCAGTTGAACATTGCCCTGCAAAACGATGCCGGCGCGGATTGGGCGGAGTTGGATTTGGAAGTTGCGCCCAACCTGACGACCTTCACGAATGCATTAGTGCCGACAGATGACGCCACTGTGCGCGCCGGACAGTATGCCACAAATAATTTTGGCGGGACGGCGACCTTGACGGTGAATGAAGCCACGCTGCCCAACAACGAAGAAAAGGCCTATCTAAAGTGGGATTTAAGCGGTATCAGCGGGGCCATCCTCCAGGCGCGCGTCCAGTTGGTGCCGATCAACATCGCCAGCGGGAACATCGAACAGGGTGCGGCTTTTGCCGCCACGAATACGTGGAATGAATCCTCCATTGACTGGAGCAACCAGCCGGGCGGCGGCACACGGTTCGCCACTTGGATACCCCAGCAGGATGTGCCCGTGCAGTTCGTTATCCCGCCGCAGATGATGAATATCGTTGCCGGACAGAGCAACCAGCTCAACCTGGAGCTATACTCCATCCATAATGTTGGCGTGCTCGGCTCGGTGGATTATGCCTCGAGCGAATATCCCAATCCGGCATTGCGCCCGCAGTTGTTCCTCGTCATCTCGAATACCGCGCCGACGATTTCGGGCCTGACGAACATCACGATCTTCCAGGACTCGTCCGCCGGGCCGATTTCGTTTAACATCAATGATGCCGAATCGCCCAATAACCTTACGCTCGCGGCGACGTCAGCGAACGCAACCTTGTTGCCAAACCAAAATCTCGTTTTCGGCGGCAGCGGTTTGACGCCAACGCTGACGATGACGCCGGCTGCCGGGCAAACCGGCAGCGCCGCAGTATCCGTTGTGGTGACGGACCTGGGCGGTTTGACAGCGACAAATAATTTTACGCTCACCGTTGCGCCCTATACGAACGCCAGCTTTGTTGTCTCCGCCACGCCACCTTCCCAGGCCATCATAGCCGGTGGCGGTGCGAGTTATAACGTGAATTTAACCGCAACAAATGGAAATTTCACCAGCAATGTCGTCTTGAGCGTGAGCGGATTGCCGATGTGCTCGACGGCATCGTTTAGTCCCACCAACCTGCCTGGCTCCGGCTCTTCAACACTCGACATAACGACTTCTACGAATACACCCGGCGGCACGTATGTCCTGACGATCATTGGAATGGGCGGCGGTTTGACGCGCAGCACGCAATTGACGCTAAACATCGCCGGGTTCTTGCTGTCCGCGTCCCCGGTCTCGCAAAACGTTCCGACGAATGGCTCAACCACGTTCAACCTGGAGCTGGCTTATACGAATGGCTACACCGGCAACGTTAACCTAAGTGTGAACGGCCTGCCCGCGGGAGCGATGGCGAATTTCAACCCGGCGTGGGTGAGCAGTTCCAGCAATTCGACACTGACCGTCACGACGTCTGCCGCCACTCCCCCGGGAGTTTATCCGCTGACGATTACTGCGACCGATGGAACACTGGTGCAGACTTCCACCGTTTCCCTGAACGTCTTTGCCTTTTCCATTTCTGCTATTCCCGGTTCACAGAGCATGACCACCGGCGCGGGCGATACTTTTACCGTTGAGATTAAGGGTACAGATGGTGTTTCAAACATCGTTAGCTTGGGCGTGAACGGCCTGCCCGTGGGCGCGACGGCGGATTTCCTGCCGTCCTCGCTGGTCGGTTCCGGCAAGACGACATTGAACATCAGCACAGCGTTGACCACGCCGCCGGGGAATTACACGCTGACGATTTACGGTGTGAGCGGAACGCTGACGAATAGTACCACCGTCCAGCTCACCGTCACGGATTTTGGGTTTTCCGCCACGCCACTCTTAACCACAGTCGTGGCCGGTAACGGCACGAACTACACGACCACGGTAAGCGCGATTAACGGCTTCTCCGACCAGGTGGGCTTGAGTGTAAGCGGCCTGCCGCCGAACGCCACGGCCAATTTCGGCACGTCCTCAATCGCGGGTTCGGGCAGTTCGACTTTGAGCGTCGCCACTTCAACAAATACACCTGCGGGCGATTACATTTTGACGATTGCCGGGACGGACGGCACGCTCGAGCACACTACGAATGTGGCGTTGAACGTCGCTGGCTTCTCGCTAACCAGTTCGCCAACGTCGCGCACAGTGACATCCGGCGGCACGGCCAATACATACACGGTTACTGTTACATCAACGAATGGTTTTACCAATAGCATCCTTTTAAGCTTGAGTGGTTTGCCTTCGGGTGCGACGGCGACTTTTAGTTCCACCAACATCGTCGGTTCGGCGGCGGTTACGCTGACCATCGCCACGTCCAACAGTGTTGTGGGGGGCGTCTATCCGTTGACTGTGACTGCGACCAGCGGAAACCTTGTGCTCACCGCCAGCCCGATCTTGAAGGTGCAGGATTTTTCGCTAACCGCTACGCCCGCCTCGCAAGCCGTGACGGCCGATGTTGGCGCAACATTCGATATCATGATTACGACGAACAATGGTTTCAGCGGCATAATGAATTTGAGTGTAAGCGGGCTGCCCACGAATACCGCGGCAAGCTTTAGCCCTGCATCGGTGACGAATACCGGAAATTCCGTATTAAGCATCACCACGTCCAATACCACGCCGGGCGGTGTTTATAATTTGACGCTTACCGGCGCCTTGAGCGGGGGAACGCTGACACGCAGCACGAACGTGACGTTGAGTGTCACCGGTATCACCAACAGTTTTTCGCTTAACACCACGCCCGCTATCATGACGATGAATCCGGGCAGCAGTAATAACTTCACTGTGACGGTTGGCGGTTCAGTCGGATTTACGAACACCGTAAATCTGGCGTTGAGCGGGGTTCCTGCCGGTGTGAAGGCTTTCTTTATTCCGGCCTCGATTACGAACGGTAACGGCAACGCCGTGCTGGCCGTGATTGCTTCCAATTCCGTTGTTCCGGGCGTTTATACGTTAACCAACATCGGGACAAGCGGAACCATCACGCAGACTAACATTGTTGACCTCAACGTTTTCAGTTTTTCGCTTGCTATCTCGCCGACATCCTCGCGCACGGTCGTGGCCAGCGCCAGCACCACTTACACGCTCACGGCTGCGGGTACCACGGGAATGACGAACAATGTAGTCCTGAGTGTCAGTGGATTGCCGGCGAATGCGACTGGCAGCTTTACTTCTGATCCCATGCTGGTGACCAATACGGGAACTTCGACGCTGGACGTGAGTACGGCCACAAATACCCCGGCGGGAAATTATACGGTGACCGTCACCGGAGTTTTCGGAACGCTGACTAACACTGTGACCAGCACGTTGAAGGTTCAGGACTTTTCCATCGTCGCCTCGCCGATATCACAGACTGTCCAGGCGGGTACTGATAGCACCAATTATACAGTGACTGTGGGCGCAATAAATAACTTCAGCGCAAACGTGGCGTTCACTGCCAGCGGACTGCCGGCGGGCGCGAGTTACGGTTTTAGCCCGCAATCGTTCAGCGGCGCGGGGACTTCTGCCCTGACAATTGATACCACCGCTTCGACGGCGGCAGGCACTTACACCGTGGCCATCAACGGAATCAGTGGCGGGCAAACCCACAGCACCAACATCACCCTGATCATAACCTCTTCCAATCATCAGCCGGTGCTGGCGGCTATTCCCAACCAGGCCGTCAATGTGGGCATTGTTTTGAACTACACCAATGTGGCCACCGACCCCCAGTCGCCACCGCTGACATTGACCTATAGCCTGCTCAGTTCGCCCGGCGGTGCGACGGTCAATGCGACTAACGGCATCTTCACTTTCCGTCCGGCCATCCACCAGGCCAACTCCACCAATTTGACGATGGTGGAAGTGATTGACAATGGGTCGCCGCCACTAAGCGCGACGCAGGGCTTTAACGTCATTGTCAATCCGTTCACGGCTCCTGTGCTGACGGTAAAGAGTCTGACGAATGGGATACTCACACTCAGTGCCAGCGGACAGTACGGACCTGATTTTACCATGCAGGGCTCCAGCAATCTGCTGAATTGGACGTCGCTCTATACCACGAGTTCGCCCGCGCTGCCGCTTATCTGGTCTGACACCAACGCTTACAATTATACCAATCGTTACTATCGCGCCCTGCTGGGGCCATAAAAAATCTACTCGTGTCGGCGGTAACGATAATGTAAACACTTAAGTCATTGGCTGCCAATGATGTAAACCCTTTCCAAAAAATGTAAGGTTTTGTGTGGACACTTAAGTTGTTGGCTATGAACGATGTAATGGATGTAAACACTTTCCCGAGATATGTATCTTTTGCTGACCTTCTCGAAATATCCCGGAATATAGACGGCACTAAAATTTTACTGACCGAAGCAGGAAATAGATTGGATGAAGATTGGATGAGAAATTTCCGAAAGATTGACCCCTAATCAACTTTTGGCCTGCTTGATGAGTCGTTCTGTCCGCTGCCCGTATTCGATAAAATTTTTCTGCATGGCGGCATTGTCCGCCGATTGGATTTTCGGATCGTGGAAGACTGAAACCATGTGAGGTTCGATGGAAATGCCCGCGTCGTAGCCGCGCGAGAAGGCATCCTTCAGGATGTCCAGGATGCGTCCGTGGCCTTCGCTCGGCCAATGATAATCCGCGTCGTTGCGTTTTGGGTTCCAAATCGCGTCCTTGATGTGGATGTGCACGACATGGTCGCGGATGTGCGTCCAGAATTCCCACGGGTCCTGCTTTGGCCACGGCTTGGGCTTTGAGCGGTCAGGATTGAATAGAGGATTGGCCGGATCGAACAGCCACTTGAGGCCGGGGCACTTTTCCAAAAGTTCCTGCGCATGGCGCCAGCTCATGCCGCCGTGGTTCATGCAGTTCTCATGGATGGGCTGGATGCCGGCGCCGAGAAACATTTTGATGACTTCGTTGGTGCGGCGAAAAATTTCCGCAGGTATTTTATCCGCGTCATCGTCCGGCTTAAAACTCATGATGCGGACGTATTTGGCGCCGAGGCGCTGCATCCGCGGGATAGCGCGTTTGACTTCAGCGACAGTGACATCAAACGGGTCGTTGACTTTTTTGGCCCAATTCATCACGGTCGAAGCAAAACAATAAACCTCGATGCCGGCGGCGTTGAGCTTTTCCACGACGATATCAAATGCGGCATCGGGAATGTCGTGAAAATTTGCCTTGGGGAAACCGGGCACCTCGACGCCGCGCATCTCGATGCATTTCCATCCAAGCGCGCGAGTGGCTTCGATTTGTCCATCAATGTTGTTTGCGGCTTCGTCGCCAACACCCATGAGTTTCATAAATTACTTTCGGAACGAACTGGCGAAATTATCCGTCGAGATTTTAACGACCTTCTTCTGGACTTTCGATTCCGCGATCAATTGGTTCAATTTGTTCTCCCAGGCCGCGCTGTCCATCGGCAACTCGACGGTTCGCCCGAGCAGCGAGGAATAGACCATCACGTTCGCCAACTCGACGGAATGAATGCCGTCCTCGCCGGGGGCGATCAGCGGTTCGCCGTCGAGGATGGCATTCACAAAATTTTGGACCATCGTCGCATGCGGCAGGACCGCGTTCTCGAACGGGATCTCAACATTCCATACGTCCGGTTTCACGAATCCCTGGGTTGCCGCCCGGTTGAATTCCAGCATGTCGGTTTCGTTACGCGTGAAAAGGAGCCGGTTGTTTTCCAGAACGAGTTTGCCCTTGCTGCCCGCGATTTCAAGGCGATTTGTTCCGGGCGCTTCGCCGGTGGAGCTGATGAACGTGCCAGTCGCACCATTCGGCCACTCCAGGCAGGCGGTGACATTGTCCTCGACTTCAATCTGGTGGAATCGTCCGAACTGGCAAAAGCCGCGCACGCGTGCGGGCATCCCGCACATCCACTGCAACACGTCGAGGTTATGAAGGCATTGGTTGAGGAGCACGCCGCCGCCTTCGCCTTTCCAGGTCGCGCGCCAACCGCCGCTCGCATAATATGCCTCGGTGCGAAACCAGTCGGTGTTGATCCAATTTACCCGAACGATCTGCCCGAGGTCGCGGTCACGCATCAGCTTGCGGATTTTCAAATAGCGCGGCTCAACCCTCAACTGAAACATGCCAGCAAAAACAATATTCGGATATTTCGCGTGCGCGGCAATGAGACGTTCCGCATCCGCCTTATGTGATGAAATGGGCTTTTCCACCATGGCATGGACGCCGCTTTCAAAGGCAGCGATTCCGAGCGGAGTATGCTGAAAATGCGGCGTGGCGATGATGACGGCGTCCACTTCCATGGAGCGGATTAGTGCTTTGCCATCGTTAAATGTTTTTAATGATTTAAAGCGTTCAAGGGAGGCGGGATTGGCGTCGCAAACAGCAACAAGCTCGCAGCGATTGATTTTTTTGTTGAGCAGATAATCAGAATGATATTTTCCGATGTTGCCCAGGCCGATAATGCCAAGTCTTACTTTGTCCATGCCAGAGAATTAAAATCACGCGAGCGAAATAAGCGCCCGTGCGGAATTGCTAGTCATCAATGTTAAATAGCAAAACATGCCTAAATTAGGACAGGCTTTCGAGGGCGATTTAGAAAAAACGTATTTTTAAGTCCTAAACCGGCGACGAAGCGCTATTAAAGTGCATAGCCTGAAACCGTCCATGGATTTTTGTGGATTTTGAACGTTAGGGCGAAAAGAAAAAATGAAGTGACGTCAGAAATTTGTAACCGGTGCGGCCGTTGCCTCATCTTTGATGCTGACAGATCCAATTAACAATTACTTATGAAAAACAGACTGCTAAAAATTACCTTACTCACCATTGTTACAGCCGCTATTACCGGCTTTACCTCCGCGTTGCGGGCGGATGACTCCACGAATGCGCCGGCGGCGGGCACGGACAATAAGCCTCAGAAGTTTTATGGCCAGGTTAGCGCCGTGGACACAAACGCCATGACGTTCACCGTTGACGACCAGACCTATACTTTAACCGGCGAAAGCCAGGCGACCCGCAATGGCTCATCGGCAACGATCTCGGACATCGTCGTGGGTGAACCCGCCCGCGGTTCTTACACGAAAGGCGCAGACGGCAAACTGGACGTCACTAAAGTCCGTTTCGGCAAAAAGGCCGGCGGCAAATCCGGAAAGAAGAAACATTCTGACACGGGCTCGACTGATACCAACGCCCCATCGGCGACATCGGGTGGCCAATAAACACATTTGATTAACGTCGGGGGCCTGGCAACAGTACCCCCGACTTTTTTAATTTCCTCATGCTTAACAAAATTCATTTCCCCGGGCTGCGCCGGCTGGCGGCGCTTTTGCTTGGCGCGACATTCGTTTTGGATTTCCTTGCCATCAAAGCCGTGGCGCAGGGCAGTGTGCCGGCAGGAACCACTGTGTCATCCGCAGGATTTTATCATCCGGGAGTTTTGGTCAACCGGGCACAGTTGGATTTTGTTAAACAGAAAATCGCGGCGGGAGCGGAGCCCTGGAAGTCGGCCTTTGAAGCGGCTAAGGCGAGCGATTCGGGTTCGCTGAACTATATTCCGCACCCCTGGAAGACCTGCGAGTGCGGGCCGTTTTCGCGGCCTGATATCGGCTGCAAGGATGAACAGCATGACAGCGAGGCCGCTTACACCCAGGCGTTGCTTTGGTATTTCACCGGCAACCAGACCTATGCCGATAACGCCATCCACATCATGAATGCATGGGCAGACACGCTCGTGGGCGGACATAAGTTTGCGAACGGTCCCGTGCAGGCCGCATGGTGCGCGGAACAATGGCCGCGCGCCGCGGAAATCATGCGCTATACCTCGACCAACTGGCCGGAGGAGCAGGTCGCTAAATTTGAAGATATGCTGGCCACCCAATACTTGCCATACCTGGTCAATGGCGATTGCGAGAACGGCAATAAAGAACTTTCCATGAGTGAAGCGTTGATCAACATCGGCGTCTTCAACGACGACCGCAAGACTTTCGAACTTGGGCTGAAACTTTGGCGCGGGAGAACGCCGGCTTATATCTATCTGTCCACGGACGGCCCGACGCCGGTCAAAGCCCCAGGTTGCGACGAGATGCCCATTTGGGGAAATAAAGGACTGACGACTCCTTACGTTGACGGTCTGTTGCAGGAGAGCGTGCGCGATTCGCAACATGCCAACCTCGCGCTTTCGGCGATGGTGAATGCCGCTGAGACGGCCCGCCAGCAGGGAGTGGACCTCTATTCTGAGCAGGCCAAGCGCATTATGGCGGCCTTGGAGTTCCAGGCGCAGTATCTCCCGCCGAACAAAGGCATGCCGCCGCCCAATTTATCGTTCCACACTCATCCCACTTGGGAAATCGCCTACAACGAATATCACAATCGTTTAGGATATGATTTGCCGAAAATGGCCGCGGTGCTTCCTACCATCCGCCCGACCGGGGTCAATCACCAGATGGCCTGGGAAACCCTGACGCACGCCGGGGTAGGGGACATCGGCCTCCCGCCGGTAAAGACTCCATAAACCCGCGGGATTCGCCATGCAGAGGCTAAGGCTCTCTCTCTTGAATGAGTGTGAGGGAGACGACCTCCACGTTGCTGTCATTGGGCAAAGTGATGTAACTCACAGTCTTGGCGTTGTTAAGACTGAAGGAATAACCGTATAACGACCATGTGCCGCTTGTTGTGGAACCGTTGCTTTCATCGCGGTAGGACATCACTGCCGCCTGGGCCTCCCCGCTGTAGCCCTGAGAACTGCCCCAATCGCTCAAGCTTTGCGTAAATGTTGAATTGGAGCCATCCGTGTAATACACGGTGAACGTCTGAGAGGTTTGGCTGCCGTTGACTGCCGTTCCCAGCATTTGGAGCGTTGAAAAATTGCCCGCCGGCAAGGTTAGGTTGTTGCCCGCAGCACTGACGGCGTTTGAACTATTCGCTGCGCCAAGAGCAAAGGGCACGCCGTTGAGGTTCGGCGCGGTTCCCAGCAGGTTTGACGAATAGGCATAGCCATGGGTATCAAGCCCGCCGCTGCCGCTAAAGGTCGTCCCATCCGTCACAATACCTTCCCGTGTGAAAGCAGAAGATAGATTCACGGAGGTGGCAATACTCACATCCGCAAACGTGGACGTATTGAGGGCGGTGTTGTCATGTGAGCAGACGGCAAGACCAGCCCGGATACTGCCGGCCATGGTGATGTTGGTGGCGCTGACTTGTGTCCAGTTGACACCGTCCGGAGAACAGTATCCCGTGAACGCATTGCCTGAGCGTACCAGCCGCACCCAATAGGGAGCGGTGACACCGGAAACGCGGGCCATGTCCACCGCGCTTGCGCCGTTTGCCGTCCGGCATTGCATATCCACACCATTGCCGGGAGTGATATAAACGCCGATATAGGCTGAATCACTGGAAGCCGTTCCGCGAATCATCACGCCTGACTTGGCCCATCCATTGGCGGCATTTTGGCTGCTGACTTGTGCTGTGATGGTAAAATTATTTGTGGCGGTTTCCCGGCAAAAATTGAATTCGTCATTCGTCCCATAAATGTCCGCACCACTGCCCTGGACGGTGAACACGCCGTTGGTGTAACTCGCGCTGCCAGCAATTCCGACCGCGCCGATGTCTGAATCAGTCCAACCTGATGGCAGGCTGCCGCCGCCTCCGCCCGTTTGGGCGTTTACCACCAGGGTTGCTGTCGTCCCGTGCATCAGGTTGCCGCTCGTCCCGGTGATGGTCAGTGTGTTGGTACTGGCCGGCGTGCTGCTGCTTGTGCTCACTGTCATGGTGGAGGAGCCGAGAGCGGTGATGGAGGACGGATTAAACGCCGCCGTAGCACCACTGGGCAAGCCGCCGGCGCTCAGCGTCACGGTCCCATCGAATGCATTTACGTTGCCGACGGTCACGGTGTAATTTGTGCTGCCGCCGGCGGTCACAGTTTCTGAAGTTGGCGAGACCGACACAATAAAGTCGTTCAACAGCAGGGTAACGGTGGTGCTGTTGGTCAACGTCCCGCTGACGCCGGTGATGGTCAGCGTATAACTGCCGTTTGGTGTGTTTGTTGCGGTGGTGATGTTTAGCGTCGAGGAACCGGATCCGCCGCTGATGGATGCCGGGTTGAAACTGCCGCTGGCGTTGGCGGGCAAGCCGCTCACGCTCAGGGTGACCGTGCCGTTGAAACCATTCAGAGTTTCGACGGAGATAGAGAAATTGGTGTTCTGGCCAATAGTGATATTTTGCGAAGAGGGCGACGCGGAAATGGTAAAATTCGGTTCAGCCAATACATTCACCGCGAGCGGTGAGATGCGTGTCAGCGACCCGCTGGTGCCAGTGACGGCCAGCGAATTAAATGCATAAATTCCCGCCGTAGCGGAACCGGAAGCAGACAGTGTGAGCGTGGAGGTGCCGGAACCGCTGATAGAAGAGGGGTTAAAACCAGCCGTTACCCCGGAAGGCAACCCGCTGGCGCCAAGCGTCACAGTGCTATTAAATCCCGCCAGTGAACTTACAGCGACCGTGCAGGTCGTATAGCTTCCGGGCGCCACAGTCTGTATCCATGGCGCGGTGACGCTGAAATCCGCTGAATTCGTATTGCTGGCAAAACGACCAAGGTAGTTGGCATTTTTTACCCACAGAATAAATGCGTCAAAAATGGCGTTATCTCCCTGTGAACCCTGCGAGATGTTTGCATTTGCGGTAATGTAATAGTCCAAGGGGTCAAATCCTGCCACCAGGGTCCAGGCTGGATAAATATAGTTTCTGGTACCATTGGTGGACCCACCCGTGACATAGTCGGCAAATGTATTATTACCGAGATAGATGACATATTGAAGCGTGCTACCAAAATAATACATCTGGCTTTGTGACAAGCTATACATCCCGCTAAGATAGGCACGATTCAGCCCCCACATATCATAATCCGCGTGCAGGCTCATGTCCTCGGCGCCGCCGCTTAACGGCGCGTAATCCCAATCGTAGACAGTATGACCGTCCGACGAATAAGAACTCAAGCCGCTGGCGCTTTCATCGAAGAACCAGTTAATCGAGGCCTGGACGACGGAATTGTAAAGCACCACATCGGCCGAGCCGTTGTTCAGTAATTCATGGCACTCTGCCAGCCGTTGCCAGCCGCTGAGGAACATCATTTGCCGGTTCCAGGCGTTGACACTTTCTCCAAACGCCGTCCACGCGGCATTCGTCGGCGCCACGATCTCATCATTCGCGGGATTGATGAAATATTTGTTAAAATAATTCGCTTCCGAATATTCCAACTGGTCAACGTAATTGGTTGCCCGTTGATAATACGTTACCCCATAGCCGTGCGGATTGCCGTCCGGGACCGTGTCATTCCAGAGCGACGGTGTTTCGAGGATTAGTTTGGCGCAATAGGCGATGTGGCCTACGATGTCGTTGTTTTCACACCCGGCGTAACCTGCGTTGCTGGAGTTGGCTGGGTAAGTCAGCCAAACCGGGTCGATGCTGCCGTCCCACATCATGCGCTGGCCGCCTTTGGACGCCGGCGTCAAATCGTTGCGCAAAGACAGAAAATCATCCGCGTAAACTATCATCTGGTTGAGCAGCGTCGGGTCATTGGTGACCTCATACATCATGCCAAGGGCCTCCATTTCCATGCCCGGGGTCCCATCGGCGAGATTGTTATTATAGGTGTTTGTTGTGGGCGCGGATTGACCTGACATGAAGCTTTCAAACGAGCTGATTTCGGTTGCGGTCACGGCTCCGGTCAGGCTTTGTATCGTCATACTTGCCAGGGAGCTTTTGGCAGACAGCCAAAAGAGTAAACACACGGCAAGGATTCTCATTAACCATTTGATCATAACCACTTCCTTTCCTTTAGTTTGGGAGCCCGTTTCTCAAAGCTCCCGGGTGGCGCAAGAAAGAGTGTTTCATGCGTTTGTTATTGCGCTGCGAACCAATTATTTATGTTTTTAAATCCATCGATTTACGATTTAATGACAACTGTAAACTTGAGTAACAAGGGCGTATCAATCCTGGAAGCGCCGATGAGATAAGATGACGAGGCTCTACGCCTGGTCTGGCGCGGCCGATAAAAACAAAGGTTAGACGCATGTTTCTACGGACTAACATTGGGTAGTGTGCCTATATATCCAGCTTGACCTTGTTATATCAATCACCCGTTTGGGTGAGAGATACCAAGCTGCTCCAACTCATAGAAAGCCGCACGGGTTCCTATGGGCCTAATAAATAGGCTCGAAAGCAATCCGGCGCAGCCAGAAAAGTTCGGAACCGGCGCTTTTCGGGTGGACGGATACGGTAAGCGCGCCTGGCGTCTGGATGGTAACAATGCCAATATTATGGTGAATGAATAGAAGGGGCTCGTGATTGTTATACTCGCCGGTCAGCAGGCTGGCAAAATTTAGCTTCTGGTCACCTATTTCCACAATGCCTTCCGTGTCTTTATCAGCCGATGGGCAGGAATAATCCAGGCTTACCCGATAATCACCCGGCTCAATAAATCTGCAGGAAAACAGAGCGGCATCCGCCGGAGTTTTCATATTCTCCGCGCAGGTGTCATGCTTCCAGTTTCCAAAATACCAACTGCTCGTCATTTTTTCGAAGTCCGTCTGTCCTGTGACCTGGGCCCGCGCGGCATCGATGCCGAACGAATCAAACTGCCGCGAGATGATTTCCGGCGGCGTCTTCCATACATCGGGCAATGTCCCGCTAAAATGTACCGCGACTACCGTGTCACGAATGTCGGGCAATTCGACAGGTAAAACAATTTCAAGATCATCGCCGTGCTGGTCGAGTTTTAACTTCTTTCCGCCATCGAGCAATTCGGCGCGTTTAGCGATTGCACTGAAACCGGGAACAAAGACAATCCTGTTCTTTGGCCGTTGGAAAATGTGAAGGAAAAGGCAGCCGGGTTTCAAAGTGGCCACGCCCCAGGGCTGATCAGGAATCGGCGAACGTGTCGTGCCATAAATGCTCTCGCCATTTTTCTTAAGCC
>Ga0206868_10207_pt1 | contig 16059 bp, 14 predicted proteins | sample Alteio_BWOrgCont_38_FD_152901 | JGI IMG/M metagenome (GOLD analysis project Ga0206868, IMG submission 152901) | Enriched cells from forest soil in Barre Woods Harvard Forest LTER site, Petersham, Massachusetts, United States -... | ecosystem: Environmental > Terrestrial > Soil > Temperate forest >... | reverse complement strand
GCATCCCTAAGCTTGTCTCACTCTTTCACCAGTTGCCGCTGCAAAGCCTCCAGTGTCTGGCCCTTCGTTTCGGGGTAGAAGAGCAGCACTACCACGAACTGGATAACCGTCATCACGGCGAAGAAGATGAAGGGCGCGGAGGTGTTCATCAAGAGCACCACAATCGGGAACCCCTGGGCAATGATGGCGTTCATGAACCAGTGACTGGCTGAACCGACGCCCTGCCCCTTGGAGCGCACCACATTCGGAAAGACTTCGCCAATGTACACCCAGATCACAGCCCCCTGGCTGAGCGCAAAGAATGCGATGTAAGTAACCAGAATCCATACCAGCGCGCCGGGGTGAGATTTGGTCGCGAATAGCCACGCGACACCAGCCAGGCAACTGGCTGTGCCGGCGGCGCCGATCAAAAGGAGCGTTTTGCGGCCAATCTTGTCGATCACGCTCATGCCGATCATGGTAAAGAGGAGATTCGTCGCCCCGATAGCAATCGCCTGCTGATCGCCGGAAACCTGGCTGAATCCCGCAGCGGCGAACATGTCGTTGAGGTAGTACAAAATAGCGTTAATGCCGGCAAGCTGGTTGAAAGCGCCGATTGAAATCGCGAGGAAGAGCGGATACCGGTACTTCCAGCGGAAGACCGGCTCATGCGCCGATGCATGTTCCTGTTCGATGGCCGCGCGGATATCTGCAAGTTCGGCCTCGGGATTGGGTTCCCCCATCATCTTCAGGACAGCCAGAGCATCGTCGATCTGGTTTTTCGAGGCCGACCAGCGCGGGCTGCGTGGAATGCCGAAGAGCAAGATCAGGAACGCCACCGCCGGAACAGCGGCAATGCCCACCTGCCAGCGCCACTCCGTAGCTCCAAGATGCAATAGGCGAATCCCATAATTGGAGGTGTACGCGAGCAAGATGCCCAGCACCACGTTGAACTGGAAAGCGGCAACCAGCCGCCCACGCCACTTGGCCGGCGCCAGCTCGGCAATGTACACCGGCCCCAACACCGAGCTCGCGCCAATGCCCAGCCCGCCAATGAAGCGGAAAATCAGAAATGTGTCCCAGCCGTTGGCCAGGCCACAGCCGATCGCCGAGATCACGTACAGCACTGCCGTAATGCGCAGCGTCTCGCGGCCACCGAGCTTCTGTCCCACCACGCCCGCACTCAGAGCACCGATCACCGTGCCCACAAGGCCGATCGCAACCGTGAAGCCCTTGTCTCCGGAGCTGAGATGGTAGAGCCGCACGATCGCATCGATCGCGCCCGCGATGACAACAGTATCGAAGCCAAAGAGCAGCCCGCCCAGGGCGCCGGTGGCAGTTGCTTTCAATAGATTGATGTTAAGCCGCATCGTAATTGCCATCCCCAAGGTTGATCCACGGAACAAGGGCCATCATACAGGCTCATCGCCGGGTTTATGTTTGCGGAAAGAATCGAGACGGAGGAGAGACCTAGGAGGGAAAGTGAGGCGAACGGGCAACCCCCGGCCGGATACGGGAATCAACCCGGTTAGAATGCTCAAAGACAGATGGGTATGCCCGGTCCAACCATACCCCGATCCCGATCAGCCCCACTGATCTGCCTCACAGACCAGGAAAGGATTCTGACACCATGCAACTGTTCCCCCGATTTTCCGCTCCTGCTGCGACATCCTCCTGCTCTTTCATGATGAAATCGGTTCTCACTGCCACTTGTGCTCTGGCCGCGCTTGGGTTGCTGGCCACAGCCGCACAGGCTGACACCGTAGTTCTCATCAACGGCGACCACCTCACCGGCAGCGTGACGCAGCTCGACGGCGGCAAACTGACCGTTCACACCGACTATGCTGGTGATGTCGTGATCGCTTTCGACAAGGTCAGCAGCGTCAAGATGGACAAGCCTGTGGTTCTGTCGCTGGCCGTTCCGCCTCCGCCGGGCCGGAAGCCAGGCAAGCGGCTGGATATCCGCAAGGAAGAGATCACCGCCATCGACCGTTCCGGCAAGGATTTTACCGTGACGACGGCGAAGGGTACGGAAGAGATTCCTGGTCCCACCCTGACCACAGTTCGCACAGCCGCCGCCCAACAGGCCTACGAGGCGTCGCTGCAACCCGGCTGGCTTCATGACTGGACCGCTGTCGCCAACGTGAGCTTTGCCCTGGCCCGAGGCAACAGCGATACCACGACGGTTGGAACCGGCGTCACCCTCACCCGGCCAACCCGCACCGACAAGACTTCGCTCTACTACACCGAAATCTACACCCACGACGGTCTTCTGGATCAAACCACTGCCAACCATACCGCTGCGGGCGCACGCTACGACCACAACCTGAATCCAAAACTATTTGCCTTTGGCACCGTCGATTTTGCCACCGATGCGCTGCAATTTCTCGATCTGCGCACCGTAGCTGGCGGCGGCTTCGGCTGGCATGCGATTGCGAAGCCCAAGCAGCAGTTCGACGTGCTTGGTGGCATCGTCTGGACACATGAAAACTACAGTTCCTTCAATACGCCCAACGCCACGCCACCGCCGGTGAACATCTTCACTCCAGCCGAAACCAACAGTTTCGCCGCGCTCGACTTCGGCGAGCAATTCACGCAAAAGCTTGGAGCCAACAGCGTCTTCACCGAGCAGGCCTACATCTTCCCCGACCTGCAGGACACCAGCCAGTACCGCAGTACGGTCAACGCCGGGCTTAGCACCAAGATCAAGTCTTTCCTGAGCTGGCAAACCACGATCAGCGACGTCTACGTCACCAATCCACCGCCGAGCACCAAGAACAACGACTTCATCCTCACCACCGGACTGGGCTTTACCTTTACGCGCAAGTAATCTCCGCACAACCAGAAAGGGCCGAGGCGATATAGCCCGGCCCTTTTCCTTTTCGTGAAACGAAGGATGAATCTCTCTTCGTCAGCTGCCAACGAGACGATCTGGCTAGACGCGCAAGAAATCGTCTATTCACAAGTAAAGCGATATATCTCTGCAATTTTCCTAGCCAAACCACCCCTACGCCTTGTAAATTTCTCCGGGTAGCTTCAGGCCTCATTTTCAGGATTCGATCGAGTTCGGGGTCTGTGCTTTTGCATACCGCCTCGGCAATTGTTCGTCCAGGAGAAATTCGTCATGAACCGTCCTTCGCTCATCTGCTTCGCTGTTCTCTCGCTCGGGATCGCGCTTACATCCTCTGCCTGCATCGCCCAGCAGCCGGATTACCAGAACACGCAGCTCAGTCCTGAAGCGCGGGCACACGATCTGGTTTCGAAGATGACGCTGGACGAAAAGGCATCGCAGCTTGAAGATTGGGCTCCGGCGATTCCGCGCCTCGGCATTCCCGACTATCAGACCTGGAACGAGTCTCTGCACGGCGTGGCGCGCGCCGGCTACGCGACGGTCTTTCCGCAGGCCATCGGCATGGCGGCTACGTGGGACCCGAAAATTGTTCACGCCATGGGCGATGTGATCTCGACCGAGGCCCGGGCCAAGTACAACCAGGCGCAGAAGGAAGGCAACCACCGCATCTTCTATGGACTGACTTTCTGGTCGCCCAACATCAACATCTTCCGCGATCCCCGCTGGGGACGCGGCCAGGAGACCTATGGCGAGGATCCGTTCCTCACCGGGCGCATGGGCGTAGCCTTCGTCACCGGCGTTCAGGGCGACGACCCAGAACACCCCAAGGCTGTGGCCACCAGCAAACACTTCGCCGTTCACAGCGGTCCTGAATCACAGCGCCATACCTTTAATGTGACGGTCAGCCCGCGCGATCTGGAAGAAACCTATCTTCCCGCCTTCCGCGCCACGGTGATCGACGGACACGTCAAGTCGGTGATGTGCGCCTACAACGCCATCGACGACTACGCCGCTTGCGCCAACAAGAACCTGCTCCAGGATCACTTGCGCAAGGCCTGGGGCTTCAATGGTTTTGTCGTCTCCGATTGCGGCGCGATCATGGACGTATTCAACGGCCACAAAAACGCCTCCGACATTCTGCACGCCTCGGCCGTCTCCATCGAAGCCGGAACCGATCTCTCATGCAGCATCTGGGCTCCGGGCTTCAACACGCTGGCAGAGGCCGTTCGGCAGAAGGTGGTCTCTGAAGATCTGATTACCCGTTCGGCCGAGCGCCTCTATACCGCCCGCTTCCAACTCGGCCTCTTCGATCCGCAGGGGTCCAATCCTCTCGACAAGCTCCCCTTCAACGTCAACACCTCAGCCGCCAACCGGGCAGTAGCTCTCAAGGCCGCTGAAGAAGCAATCGTTTTGCTCAAGAACGACGGGACATTGCCATTGCAGAAGGCTCCGGCAAACATTGCAGTCATCGGCCCTGAAGCCGACCTGATCTTCGGTCTCGAAGGCAATTACAACGGCGTTCCGCACCATCCGGTTGAACCGGTCGACGGCATCGCCGCGCAGTTCAGCGGCTCGCAGATTCACTACGCGCAAGGCTCTACGCTAGCCGAGGGTTCGAAGGTCCCTGTCCCGCGGACAGCGTTCAACAGCGGCGCCGGACTCAAAGAAGAATTCTTCGCTACGCCGGACTGGACCGGCCGTCCCATCGCCGTTACTACCGATCGCAACATCCAGGCCGAGTGGGGCGACTCCCTGCCCGTCCCTGAATTGCACACCCACGTCTACTCCGTTCGCTGGAGCGGCACTCTGGCCGTGTCCGCCGCTGGACATTACGTGTTCTCCGTCGAACCAGCCGACGCCTTTCCCTATTCGCCGATGGACAGCTTCCGCCTGACCCTCGACGGCAAGGTTCTATCCGAAGGCATGCTGCGCAAGAAGATCGACATCTCCGCCATGGGTAACTTCAAATCCGCTCCCGGAGCCAGCCCCAGTGCGCCGCCCATCATGAATGGAGGCTTCCCCGTTGTGGTCCCATTCGACTTCTCCGACACCAATCCGCACGACTTCAAGCTGGAATATAGCCACTCCGGCGATCAGGCCGGCGGCGGCCTCTACTTCAAGTGGGCCGCCCCCGCACAGGCGCAGCTCGATGAAGCCGTCGCGGCGGCCAAACTATCCGATGTCGTCGTAGCCTTCGTCGGTCTCGACGCGCAGCTCGAAGGCGAAGAGATGGACGTGAAGATCGACGGCTTCGCTGGCGGCGACCGCACCAAGATCGCCCTGCCTGCCGCGCAGCAGAATCTGCTCGAAGCCGTTGCCGCCACCGGCAAGCCGGTCATCGTCGTGCTGCAAAGCGGCAGCGCCGTCGCCCTGCCCTGGGCCAAAGAACACGCCGCAGCAGTGCTCGAAGCCTGGTATCCGGGCGTCGAGGGCGGCACTGCCATCGCCCGCACCCTCGCCGGCTTGAACAACCCCGCTGGACGACTGCCCGTGACTTTTTACAAGAATGTGGACGACCTGCCCGCCTTCACCGAGTACAGCCTCAAGGGCCGCACCTACCGCTACTACACCGGCAAGGCGGAGTGGGGCTTCGGTTACGGCCTCAGCTACTCCAACTTCACCTACAGCCCTGTGACGCTTTCTTCGAGTGCACTCAAAGCAGGCGAGCCTCTAACGGCTACCGTCAGCGTCACCAACTCCAGCGCACTCGCTGGCGACGAAGTTGTGGAAGCATACCTGAAAACTCCCCAGGCAGGCGGCCCGATCCATTCTCTCGCCGCCTTCGAGCGTGTCCACCTCCAGGCCGGAGAGACGCGCGCCGTAACGCTTCACTTCGATCCCCGTGCACTTTCGAGCGTGGACGAAAAAGGCGAGCGGGCGGTTATCCCAGGCAAATATCAACTTACCCTTGCCGAAGCCCAGCCCGAAGAAGCCAAGGCCAAATCTGAAACCACCTTCACCGTTTCGGGGACCCAGCCCCTCCCCCGTTGAGCCTGGGCGTGAACTCGCGGGAAACTGTTTCGAGAAATTGCTACGTCGCATATTCCAGAGGAGTTTTCGATTTGTTGGCGCAACAAACAAAACAAAGTAACATAAGCTCGTGAGCCGAAAAGGTAGCCGCACCACCGTTCCCAGCAAGCCGGACATTCGAACTGTCGCGGCCCTCGCCAAGGTTTCGATCGCCACCGTCTCGCGCACTATCAACGCGTCGCCAGCCGTCAGCGAGAAGCTCGCGCAACGCGTCTGGCAGGCGATTGAACAACTCAACTACTTTCCCAATACCCACGCCCGAAGCCTGGTCTCGGGGCGTAGCCGCATCCTGGGCATCATCGTAGAAAACATTACCAACCCCTTCTTTCCCGAACTCATCTCCAGCTTCGAAGAGATCGCCGTCGCCAACGGCTATGAAATTCTGGTCAGTTCCACCAACAGCAACGCCCAGCAGCTCACCAACTGCGTCCGCCGCATGCTCGAGCGCAAGGTAGAAGGCGTTGCTGTCCTGACCTTCGGCGGCGAAGAACCAGTGCTCGACCAGCTTGAGATTCACAACATGCCCATCGTCCTGGCCGAGTTTCATCTCGACGATCCCAAGGTCAGCACCATCCTGCTCGACTACTCTGCCGGCATCCACGCGGCTGTCGCTCATCTTGTCGAGCTTGGCCACACCAGCATCGGCTTCCTGGCCGGACCGCATACCCTGCACTCGGCCATCACCCGTCTCAATGCCTTCCGGCAAACCATGCATGAGGCGAATCTCAAAGTCCACAAAGACTGGATCATCGAGTGCGACCACACCCTCAAAGGTGGCGTAGCCGGCTTCAGCAAACTGATGACACTCAAGAGCCGCCCAACAGCCCTGATTTGCTCCAACGACATGACCGCCATCGGCGTCCTCCGCGCCGTTTACATGGCCGGCCTGCGTGTTCCCGAAGACCTCTCTGTCATCGGCCTGGACGACATCGACTTTGCCGAATTTACCCTGCCACCGCTGACCACAATCCGCCTCTCGCGTGCGGAGCTGGCCAAAGCCGCCTTCGACGCCCTGCGCCTGCAAGCTGAAGAAGCTGCCAACCCTGCCATCCAGCGAGAGTTCCTGGTTTCAACCAGCCTGATTGTCCGCGGATCGACTGCTGCACCAGCCGTCGGCGTCTCTCCTGAGATACCTCAGCGCCGAGCCGGAGACTAGCTCAGAGATTAGTTCGTTCAACGCTCCTTGCCGGTGCGCATCTGCACCACTGCATCATGGCTTCTCCACGCCGCAGTCCTACGATCGGGATACACTTCCGGCGTCCCAAAACGAACCACAGCGGTGAATCCAGCGATGCCCAGCACCCGCAGCAAATGCGGAAAGAACAGCTCATCGCCAAACCAGCAAAGATCGCGCTCCTCTTTCTCAGCTTCGAGCGGCTGATAGAAAATGGCTACCGGCGTTACGGTCAGCCTGCCTTCGACAGCGGGCGCAAACAGGGTTGGATGAAACCGGATAACCTCGCTGCCATCGGTACTCGTGCCCTCGGGAAAGAGCAGCACCGGAACGCGCTCGCTCAACCGCAGAGCCATGCGATCCGCGACCTCCCAGGCGCTGATGCGGCTTACTCGATCGACAAAGATCGTTCCGCCCAGCCGCGCAAGCCTGCCAAAACCCGGCCAATCCGCAATCTCGTGCTTGGCTACAAAGGCCGACGGCACAGCTGCGCTGCAGATCGCAATGTCAAGGTAGCTCAAGTGGTTGGCCACGATGAGCGTAGCGCCTGTCGGCGGCTCACCCTCCACCCGGTAGCGGATGCCAATGGCCGACAGCACAATCCGGCCGCAGAAATGCATCCACTCCGCCCGCTGCATAGGCGAAACAGACCTACCCGTCAACACGGCAAGGAACCATACCCAGCCAAAGCGCAGGTAGCAGAACAATAAGCAAAGTAGGAGAACAATGCCGCGCCGGGCGGCCCGCCAACTCACCGCGTAAGCGGCGCCAGGAATCGGTTCCGCGCAGACGACGAAATCGTGCGCAGATCCATCAAGGTGAGAAAGTCGATGGTGCCAAACTCCCTGTCCCATGCCGGCGCACTGCAGATGCGCGCCCCGATTGCCAGATAGGTCTTCAGCAACTTCGGAACCTTCGCCGGCTCTGCTCCTAGATCTTCCTCAACGGCCTCAGCGGGGCATTCGAAGCCTGACCGAGGCAAGGTCCTCAGCTCTTCCGCGACACGATAGTTGCCGAGCTGGGCGTACATCTGCCAGCCTTCGCGCGAGTCCGCCGAGTTGAGTGAAGAGCATCCGATCAGATAGCGCAACTGCATATCCGTAGCATACTGCGCGATGCCCCGCCATAACAGCGTCAGCACTTCGGGAGTGCGATGCTCACGATCAATCGAAGCGCGGCCCAACTCAAGAATCTCGCCGCGCATCGACTCGTACGGAGACAGATCGAACTCCTGTTGGGAGTAGTAGCCCAGGTTCTGTGCAGCCGTCGCACCCGACTGCATGCGATAGGTACCAACAATACGCTTGTCTGCTTTGTCTTCAACCAGCAGATGCTCGCAAAACAAATCGAAATGGTCGGTATCGAGGCCAGTCTCATAGGAAGCTTCGAGGCCTTTACCCAACTCGATATTGAAGACCTTGAAACGCAACCGGCAGATCGCATCGCGATCCGCAACGGACTCAGCCAGCCGCAGCCGATACCGGCCAACCTCTGCATGAATGCGCGGATGGGCTGGGCGCTCCGGAACCAGAACCGGAACTTCGGGCGCCGAGACGGGTAAAGATGCGACGCCGCCTCCGGCATGAAACCCGGAAACAGAAACGTCCCACAGCGGCGTAGTTACAGCCGCCAATCTGGAAGGAACCTTCAACCCTGTCTGAGTGTTCACGGGGACAGTATGGCCCGAAGTTTGCTAAAGGAAGGTGAACCTGGTGCAAACACAGTGCAAATTCTTCGGAGTGAAACCAGTTGAATTAACCCCTGTTTTTCGAGGATCGCGGCTCATGCTATTCAATAGCCTTGCGATAGACGACGAATCCCGAGCGGTCGGCGACCTGGTCGTACAGCTTCATTGCAGTGGAGTTAGTCTCATGGGTAAGCCAATAGACGCGGCCTATGCCGGCGAGTTTTGCCTGCTCATACACCGCATCGATCAACCGGCGGCCAATGCCCTTGCCGCGTTGTGAATGCAGTGTGAAAAGGTCGTTCAGATAGCAGGTCGGCGCGATTGAAGTCGTGGTGCGGTGAAAGAGATAGTGCACCAGCCCAACCAGTTCTCCGTCTTCCTCAGCAACCATGGCGTACACCGGCTCATAGGCATCGAAGAAGCGTGACCAGGTCATCTGCGTGACCTCCGCGGGTAGCGCAGTAGCCCCAGAGCGGCCATAGAATTCGTTGTAGCCTTCCCACAAAGGGAGCCAGCGCGGGAAGTCCTCGCGGGTAACGAAACGGACGATCAATTCTTTCGACAATGTGACTCCTCTCACAGAAAGTTAGGCCCGCATCTCTGCGGGCCACTGAAACAAGTCTCAACTTTTATAAAGCTTTTCCGCGCACATCAACCGCCGGCAATCGAAGGAATCACCAACACTTCATCCCCATCCTGAAAGGCATACTTCTCGTTGCCCAGAAAGCGGATATCTTCTTCGTTGACGTAGAAGTTGATGAACTTGCGCACCTGGCCATCCTCGCCGCGCAGATGCTGGCGCAGAGCTGGGAAGCGGCCTTCCATGTCGGTGACAAGCTCGGGTAAATTGAGAGCCGAGCTCTCGATTTCACGCACGTTGTTGGTGTGCTTCTGAAAGGCATTGGGCAGTACAACTTTAACCGGCATACGCAACTCCCGCTTCCTGCTGTTCTTCGATGTAGGCAGCGAAGTCGGCGAGCCGTGGCCGCACTGCTTGATGCTGCGTATAGGCTCCCTGCAATACGTCCGTCGTCTTGAGTCCGTTGCCGGTGATACAGCTTACCGTCAACTCGTCAGGATGAATGCGCCCGTGTGCATACAGCCGCGCCGTAACAGCCGTGGTTACACCGCCTGCGGTCTCGGTGAAGACGCCTTCCGTCTCAGCCAGTTCCTGGATCGCGGAGACGATCTCCACATCCGAAACATCCTCGGCCCAGCCGCCAGAATCTCGAATCACACGAATCGCATACGAACCATCGGCGGGATTGCCGATGGCCAGCGAACGAGCAATCGTGTTGGGCCGCTGCGGCTCGATTGCATCCGCTCCGTTGCGCACCGCGGTCGTTATAGGCGAGCAGCCGGTAGCCTGCGCGCCAAAGAACTTCACCGGCTTATCGGCAACCAGGCCTAACGTAACTAGTTCACGGAAAGCCTTCTTAATTTTGGTAATCAGCGAGCCGCCGGCCATGGGCACGACAACGTTATCGGGTAGCCGCCAGCCAAGTTGCTCGGCGATCTCAAACCCGACTGTCTTCGATCCCTCAGCGTAATAGGGCCGCAGGTTCACATTCACGAAGCCCCAGTTGTACTTCTCCGCAATCTGCGAGCAGAGGCGGTTGCAATGGTCGTAATTGCCGTCGATGCGGATCAGCGTCGCGCCATAGACCTGCGTGTTCAGAATCTTGGCCGGCTCCAGATCGGACGGCACCAGGATGTAGGTCTTCAACCCAAGACGAGCAGCGCCGGCGGCAACCGCATTGGCCAGATTTCCGGTGGATGAGCAGCCCACGGTGTCGAATCCGAAGGCCTGGGCGTTGGCCAGCGCCACAGCCACCACGCGATCCTTGAAGCTCAGCGTAGGCAGGCAGACAGCGTCATTCTTGATGTAGAGATTATTGGCGCCAATGCGCTTGCCGAGTCGCGGCGCGTCCAGCAGCGGAGTCATGCCGGCGGGCGTAGTTGGCACGTAGCTGTCAGAAACCGGTAGCAGAGCCCTGTAACGCCACATGCTCGCGGGCCCGGCAGTGATTGCCTCGTGGGTAAAGCGTCCCCGCGCATAGTCCAGATCGAAATCGACTTCCAGAGGAGAAAAACAGTCTTCGCAGATTGAAAGCGGCTGATTCCCGTAGCCCTTGCCGCACTCCCGACAACGCAGTTCGTATGCAGTACTCACAGTTCCCTCGCAATCGCATGAGCGATCGGGAGCGAGTGCGGCTACTCTGGCTCAGATGAGCGAACTTGAGAGGTTTCCAGTTGCGAAAAGGCTTAGGCCCAAAAAACCGAAGCATTTTCCGAATCTCATGTCCCCCGTTTTACCGGGCGAGAGTTGACACCGTGATCCAGAATTGCTCCGGCCGGTTGTCGTGGCGTCGCAGGGCTCGTCCCTCAACCACTCTTCATGAAATCCAGGCTCGACCCCGTTAGGACCGAACCAGAATATGTATCTGTGATACCACAGTGGCCTGCTCAACGCAACATGCCGAACAGCCAATGGCGAATCCTGAAGTGCCAACTGTATCAAGCGCGGATCAAAAGGAATGCAATTTCACAGCGACTGCTTCACTTGTCAATTCGCATAAATCCGCACATAATCCACCAGCATCGCCGCCGGAAAGGCCGTACTTCCGTTCGGGCTGCCCGGCCAATCGCCGCCGACGGCCACGTTCATGATAATGAAGGCGCTGTCGCCTGTATCGAACGGCCACACCGCACCATTGAGTCCCGTCAGACTGGCGGGATTGTTGTAGGTAACATACGGATTTGATGGATCGTCGACGTAGAAGGCCACGGAATTCTTCTTCCACGTAATTCCGTAGGTATGCCAACCGGCCGCCGTCTGGCCTGCCGGAAAGTAGAATTTGGTTCCCAGACCTGCATCGCCGGTAAAGCCTGTTCCATGCACCGAGCCTTCGTTCCAGTCGGGCGAGAGTGCCGCGTTGACGCGCTCCATGATGTCCTGCTCGCCGCAGGCTGGCCAGTTCACCGTGGTAATGTTGTTGCCCAGCGTCCAAAAAGCAGGCCAGATTCCCTGCCCCTCCGGCACCCAGATCTTCGCTTCCAACCGCCCGTATTGCAGGCTGAAAAGTCCCTGGGACTTCATCCGCGCCGAGGTATAGCCGCCCGAAGCTGTCTTCTGCGCGACGACGTGCAGATACCCATCTGTGCCCACGAATGCATTGGGATTCGACGGATCGCATGGAGACGAAGCAGAGCCCCACGCACAGTAGTTCTCCAGCTCATGGTTGCCAAAGCCGCTGTTACCCGTGTCGTATCCCCAGACCGTTGGGTCAGGCTGCTGGCTACTCCCGGTCGCATTTGCAAATTCGTCGCTCCAAACGAGTGTTCCTGGAGCAATATTGGGCGTAAAAGCCTGTGTAACCACTTTGCTGTCCTTATCGCCGGAAGCCGTGGCATACGCATTGAGCGTGAGATTTGAAGCGACCAGAAACGGAGCCTGATAAATCGGCGAAGAAGCCGTCGGCGTACTCCGATCCACGGTGTAATGAATGGTCGCACCCGAAGTCGTAGTCGCAAGAGAGACGATCTGCGCGCCAGCCTGTGCCGCTTTGGTGGCGACAGTTGGGGCGCTGACCTGTGTCGGGACCGGTGTTACAGCAGTTGAACTACCGCCCCCACCTCCGCACCCGCACAACAAAGCCATCCACACGAGAGGAAAAACAATCACAGCCGCACCTGCCCGCATTCCAGAAGCCTCAATTCTGCGTCGCGAAAACAAATTTCAATGCAGTGTAAGACCTTGTAGCACCGGCCAACTGAGACAGTCAAACCATCGCTTCAGGCAGCGACGACAGGGTTTGATCATCCGCAATAAGCTGCCATAAACAAGACTTTACCCGCGTCGATCCTCAGATCCCGCGAAAGGCCTGAATCAGCAATAACACCCCAACGCATGTCAGGCCACCGTGGACATATTTGAGAAAGGCATCGCCCCGCAAACGATGGTTAATGATCCTGCCAAGAAATATGGCTGGCAGCGCGGCACACAGAGCAATCAGGTAGTAGCGCGTTACAGCTGGAACCCAGAGCCCCGAAAACCAATATCCCGCCATTGCAACGATGCTCGCCGGTAGAAAATATCCTTGCAGCGTTGCGCGAAAGTGCTGAGGCGACCAGCGCCGCATGGCCCCATAGATAACCAGCGGAGGACCATTCATCCCGTATGCTCCTCCCAGCACTCCTGCAAAGAATCCGCAACCCAAAAGCCACGCGCGATTGTCGCTGTGCAGCTCAGGGGGTTTCTTGCCCAGAAGAAAGTATCCGGAAAACAGTAAAAGCACGGTCGCCAGCGCCGCTTTGACGAAATGCTGATGAATACTTGTCAGCAGCAGAATACCGAGTGGAGTACCCACCAGCGTGGGCGCCAGCAGCCAGCCCGTGCTGCGCACGTGAATCTTGCGCCAATCCTGCATAACAACAACCGCGGCAATGGTGATAGATAAGAGAACTACCACCGGAGCCGCGACAGCAACAGGAATGCGAAGGGCGAGCAGCGGGACAGCGATCAGCCCCTCACCGAAACCAAATGTAGATCGAATCAAAGTGGCGAAAAACACCACCACCAGAATCTGCAGCGTAATAGTATCCATCAAATCTCTGGCTACGCTTAACCACGAAAGTCAGGCGCGCATAGCTGCCTGATGCGATTGTAACTTTGCAACTATCCTCATCGGCGATGAGCGCTACGCGTCCGCCGCGGCATCGGGGAAGAACTGCCGGAAGGCCGACTCCACCCGCTCACTGTCGGCCCGCGCGACAGACGCCGCCACGCGCGCCAGTACTTCCGGTGAATTGTGGACCCGGCTGATCGCCTCCAGAGCCGACGTTGCCTGACGCACATCCTCCCCGACCACACCCAGCAAAAAATCCAACCCTTCCGGGAGACGCGTGAGCACAATCGCCTGATCCAGAGCCGAAGCAAACCAGGTATCCGCTCCCTTGCGCCGGCGTTTGATCAAGACCGCCAGCGCCGCTGGTTCGTGGATCTCCGCCAGAGCAAAAGCCGCTTCGGCTGCTGCCTCTTCATCGTCGTCAAGAAACTCGCCTACCAACGCGATCGTCCCAGGCTTATCACTGTGGTCCATGCTTAGCAGTGCGGAGAAGCAGGCGCCCAATACCTCCGGTTCCTCTTTGCGCAGCAATACGCGCAATTTCAGCAGAAGCGCCGCGCTCACGCCGCCGACATGCCCGATGGCTCGCGCGGCCTCCATACGCACTGTCTTGTCCGGGTCCACCAGCGGCTCCAGCAGCAGGTCCAAAAGCTGCGGGTTACTCAATCCATCGCAAGCCACCAGGGCATGGGTGCAGGTGCCGCGCAGTGCTCCGGCTGTATCGGATTGGCCGCCCCACACCGGCTCCTCCTGGGTATGCCGCAGACCACGCAGATAGACCGCCGCATCACGGCACTCCAGCTTTACCAGAGCCTTGACCAATGCATTCTTCGCCCAGCACTGAGGATCGCTCTTGACCGGATCGATAAAGAACCGAGTGAAAGCGCTGAGCACTTCCGGCAACAACTCAGCCAAGGCATAGTCGGAAACAATCCGGGCCGCCTTTGCGACCAGGTAGTTGTTCTGGTTGCCCAATGCCTTGCGCACGCGTTCTATTCCTTCCGCATCTGGAGGGTGTCCACTCATCGCTTCCAGTAACGCCAATTCCCGTTCAAAGGATCGATTGACTGGCAAGCGCACCCCTGTGCGATTGGCTCCCGCCTTGACCATCGTCGATCTCATTGCCAAAAATTCTCCCTTCAAGGGAAGGTTCTCCCTCGACTATGCAGCCTTGGATCACAAAATTCCTTGCCTGCGGGTGACGTACCAGAGTTGCGCGAGCGCTTTGCTCCGCTTCCAGACGAGCGCTTTCGGTTAGTTGGACCCCGATCGACTTTTCCGGTTGTGGAAATTTGAATATCTTTGTCTGATCTTCAAGACTAGGACAAGCAGGGTATCCAAAAGAGTACCGCGAACCACGGTACTTTTGGTGAAAAAGATCGGTTACTTTTGCAGAATCGCCTCCCGGTATGCCGAAAGCTGCCGCGCCTGTCATGCACCAACTCCATCAGCGCTTCAGCCGCCTTCACAGAAAGCCCATGTAAGTAGAGGTATCGTGTGAAATTCCCTGCTTCAACAGCTTCTGTGCTTCTAGTGATACTCGATCGCCAATCGTGACGATCATGAACTCGCCTACATCCTTTTTCCACAGGTTACTGAGGAAAAGTAGTCAACTGGGTTATGGATGACGGAATGAACTCCTCGGCTGTTGCATGAATAAAATCGAATCGCCTGGTTCAGATGGAAACTGCGTGTCGCCTTCACCTCTTCCTTCTTGACCGCGAGAATGGGCCAGTATTTTTCCTCCATAATCCGCCGGTCGTCTCCTTGGGCCTCGCTCTTCAACCGCCATTGTTTTTGAGCAGCGCCGTCCCATTTCAGATATGCAAACAGATCATCCACTGACAGTCGGTACAAATTTGAGCACCCCAGAAGACGTACATGGGAATATCCGCTGCGTCTCAATAGCTGCCTCATAGGAATACCCACTCCGAGCCGATTGCATCCCGTAGCAGGTTCCACGCTGCAATCCCAATTACCCCTGATGGATTGTTTGATGCCTGAATTGACCACCCTGTAGCCATTTTTCGTTAGGATAATGTCAACAAGATTTTTACCGATGCCGTGTACATTCCGCACATCATGGCTAAAACCTAAGGACATGTTGAGCATCTTTGAAAATCGGAAGGCTAATTCACGGCCTTCTAGCTTGTGTACGGCCCAAACACAGCTTTCACCCGGTCGCTCTCATCCGCATCCTCAAGCACCAGCACGGAATACTCCGCTCCACCGGGCGCTACACGCACCAGCACATGTCCCTGGCTGCTCTTGAACAGGTCTGAAAACCGCGCGCAACTCAAAGCGGCTGCCGGATGCAAGCCTAGGCAGAAAACATCGCGCGCTCCCGGATACAAAACAGGACTATACAGATTCGCCAGCACAGACATCGCCGGATGCGAAGCATGCCAGCTTTGCAGAATCCAGATGCGCGGCTTGAGTACTCGCACAAACTCCGGCCCCGTAGCGTCGAAATACCCATGATGATTGCAGGTAGAAACACTCACTGGCCCAGCCACCCTGGCCGCAGGCGTCTCAATATCCCGCCATGGATCGCGCCCATAATTGGTATCGCAATTCAGATCGCCGCCCGTAAAGTAAGCGAACTTCCCGTAGTTCAAACGTAGGGCAATCGAACACCCATTCTCATTCGAGACTACGTTTTTCGAGGTCAGGTCCAGACCCTCCGCGGATTGCGCTGGAAAATGTGGCT
>Ga0206868_10206_pt1 | contig 16094 bp, 15 predicted proteins | sample Alteio_BWOrgCont_38_FD_152901 | JGI IMG/M metagenome (GOLD analysis project Ga0206868, IMG submission 152901) | Enriched cells from forest soil in Barre Woods Harvard Forest LTER site, Petersham, Massachusetts, United States -... | ecosystem: Environmental > Terrestrial > Soil > Temperate forest >... | reverse complement strand
AACCGGAGAGCTGACGCCCAGCATGAAGCTGAAGCGGCGTGTGATTACGGAGCGATACGCGGGGTTGATCGCGGACCTTTACGTCGACGAGGCCACGTCGCGCGGCGAATAGGTTTGACCATACGATTGCGGAGGGTTCCGCCTTTGGTCCAGAGCCTTTGCAGGGATTGAAAGAAAGGTGCGCCCCAGGCGCCGATCATCAGCAATGAGCCGAAGAGGACCACTGCGTCTATGCTGAGACGGCCACCGGTCTTGACCCAGTAGACCTCCGGATCGAGGTTGAGCCAGAGGGCAAACTCGTCCAACGTAAGTGCGGCTCCGACGCCGTAGGCGATGGACATGATGCGGCTGAGGAGAATCGATAGCGGCGAGTGGGCACGGCCCAGATCCAGCAACCAGCCGTATCCTACGACTAACAGGATCAGGATTCCCCAGACCAGGTGGTGGATGTGCCTGCCGCCCATGACTACCCAGTTGAACGGACCGTCGCCGCGGGCGACGTAAGAGACCAGCAGGCGAACACCTAGAAATGTTACGAAGAATGCAACGGACGCCAGGAAGATACGCCGCCTGGGGCGGTCAGGGATTGAGGTCCGCACCAGATATCCAAGCCGTGTGAGCTGCAGGGTCACCAAGAGGACGGCGGTGACTAGCAGGATGAACAGCAGCAAGATGAGCGTTCCGGTTTGCGGCATATCCTATTGAACCATATTGAAAAAGCTATCTAAGCTTCCTGAGATTAAGAGGCGGACGAGGCACGTTGCGCGTCAGTCAACACAACCATCGCGTACTGGTGTTCATCCAAGCTTCAGTGAGGTGACAAATGAAGATGTTGAAATATGTGGGATTGACCACTTTGGCTGTTGGCCTGCTATTAGTTTGCGGCAACACAGCTCCAGCTCAAGTTTCTGTGAGCATTGGGCCTGCGCCTGTCTGCCCTTACGGATACTACGAAGTACCACCGTATAACTGTGCTCCCGATGGCTACTACGGTCCCGAATGGTTTAACGGCGGACTGTTCATCGGCGCAGGACCTTGGTTTCATGGGCCTGAGCACTTTTATGGTCATGTAGACCATCACTTCGATTATCGCCACGGGTACCATGGACCGATGCCGGCCCGCGGTGAACACCCGGCCGAGCATCGCTCTGAGTTCCATGGTCAAGCCATGCATGACGCACATGGACACGAAGCTCCTCACGGGCACAGGTAATAGCAGATAACAATCCGTGCCGGGAACCGGGCTCTGAAGAGCCCGGTTCTTTTTGCGTCATTTCTGTGTCGCGATGTGAGGATTCAAGAGCGCGATGTTTGCAGGCTCTTCCATTCATCGGAGGCGAACATGCGCGGACCCACTTCTATGAGGCGCGGCATCATGTTGAAAACAGCGACGCGGTCCCAGGGGCGTCCGCTACGAGTGCGGAAGCCTTTTTCGTTCAGATCGCTGACGATGCTGGAGTAGGAGAAGTCCTGGCCGAGCAACTCCATCATCAGCATGAGCGCGCGGTTTTCGTTGGGGTGGACTTCGAGGCGGAGGCCGTCGTCGGAGATGCGCAGGCCGTAGGGGATGTCTTCGCCGTATGCGCCGTCGGAGGGCGTTTCCGAGTCGGGAAGCTCACGGCGCCACTCGATTGAAACCATACGCCAGCCGGCTGCGGTGCGTTGCTGGATGATCTCTGGGCTCTGCGGCCTGGAGATGACATCGCGAATACGTTCAAAGTGCGCCATGAAATGCCTCCGTTTTTCTGCTTTCGACATGAAGCAGAAGCAATTTTGCTGCCAAGGATACAGCGAATCTCGATAAAGTGGAAGCTATTTACAAAGAATGACTTAGAGAAGCACGGCCCGCTTCGAACAAGGCGGCTGCTTGTCCATTCTCGAAAAAGGCTGTACGCAATTGGACATCGCGATCCCGGACGGTAGCCTGAAATCAATCTCGACAACGATGTGATGAAAATCTGGTTACAGTTACCCAAAGCACAGGGTTGGCTCAAAACTTTGCACGAATTTACGGGTTTGCCGTGGGAGTGCAGAGGAGATATTACTAGTGCAAAAGTTTGCTTCGCGGTCGATTGTGCTTATCCTGACGTGTTTCGCAGCTAACGCTGTTTGCCAGGATCGGAATCCTCCTATTTATTCCGAGATTATCCCTACCTCTTCCGGGCTGCACTATGATCCGGCGACGGATACGCACGAGAGCTTTGAGGCTCCCAATGGCAAGACTGTCGATATTCTGGTGAAGGGGCCGGTTGGCTCCGGAGTCTATACACGCGCGATTAAGCCCGGGGAATCGGCTGATGCTTATTTTCCTGCAGTTGTGGCGGAGGCGGTGGCCGCCAAGGCTCATCATCTGGTGGTTCCGAAAGGCGTTTATACATTTCATGGTCCCAAGCTATGCACCGACATGAAGTCGCCCAGCTGCACTCTGCCGACGAGTTGCAATGCGATTACATACTGGAATTGCCAGCCGGATTGGACCATTGGCCAATATCCTCAGGGCCAGGTGATGACGCCTGATAGCGTTTCTGATCTTGATATTGATTTGAGCGGATCGGAACTCGATTTCAGTGCACCGGTCATCGGCATCTGGATTCTTGAAGCACAACGGCTGCGCCTCAGGAACTTCATAGTGGACTGGCCATCTCTACCCATCGCGTCGCTGGGTACGATTGTTCGCGATCCCGATAATCCCGGTCACAACGCTCTGGTGCTCGATCAGAAATATCCTGTGCAGGATCGCTATCAAGGCGGAACCGTGCAGATCCAGGCTGTGGACATCTGGGACGATAGCACAGCGGCGAACGATGCTCCCGGTATCTTCGATCCCAGATCGGATAACGATCTCGAGAGTTACTTCATCTTCGGCAACGCGCCGCAACCAACCTATATCGGCAAGACGTCAGCAGGCGCACATACCTTCTCCTGCAAATCCTGCAATTTTCAAAACAGTCCGTCTGATTCATCCTGCAGTTTCTTCTCTGGATGCGCGAATTTCGATCTCTTCAGTCCGGGAACGAGGGTGATCGTCCGGCACTATACCTACAATGGTTTTGCATTTCTGGTGAATTGGTCGAACGATATCGATTTCGAGAATGTGAAGCTTCGAACAGGGCCAGGCATTGGTTTCTCGGTTTCGAACAATGGGGGATATAGAGGCTTCAGAATTGCCAATTCGGAGATCAAGCGCGGACCGGGGCGGATTATCTCAACGGCGTCCGACGCGATCGATATCAGCATGAAAGCCGACTTTATTGTAGAAGGCAACGATATCGGCTACCAGGGCGATGATAGTCTCGCGATCTATCCTACGACCTCGCCGATTGCCAGTGTCGAAGAAGGTGGGAAAGGTGGGGAGTCTGCGATCAATGTAACGGGAATTTGTGATCCCGATCCAATGGACTCGCCCATTACTGGCGACGAGCTGGCATTCTTCGATCAAAATTTTGTCTACAAGGCGACGGCGCGAGTTGTTAGCTCTACCGGATCGGACTGTGGCACACTCAGCTTGAAGCTGGACCGTGCAATTGCTGGACTCAATGCTTCCGACAATCTTCTCGATCTAACCCAGCAGTCGTCGGCGCGATACATGGTTCATGACAATGTGATGCACGAGTGCCGTTGTCATGGAGTTCTGGTAGATGCATCGTATGGTTCGATCGATCACAACATGTTTTTCCGCAATTCGGCTGGTGGAGTCCAACTGGATGGCGGCTCCGGCCAGGGGCCTGGTGCTACCAACCTTACGGTCTCAGACAATGTGGTGAGCGAGCCGGGGCAATGGGCACAATACCACGGAGCTATTTCGCTGATCGCGCCTACTGCTGACGGAAACATCGTCGCGTCGCCCATGTTTGAAAAAATCCGGATGGCGAACAATTCAATCGAGCACACGCCGGGACCGGCGCTGATCGTCACCTCGGCGCGTGACTTCTCGTTCGAGCAAAACAGGATTCGCGGTTCGAATCAGGTCGATTCGGCACCGATCGACTATGGGACGCTGTCCACGCTGGACTCGATCCTTGTCTACCAATCAAGCGATGGAAGCATCTGCGAGAACCACACGTCAAGCGCAACGACTGGACCCATCGGAATTGATCCGACGGACGTCGATGTATTGGTTCTCTCCAGCGTTGGGACCTCGTTTGGGGGCTGTACGCCCAGTCCTGTCCGGCGATGAAGGTTCATCTGGAGCGGACAAACGGTTCTCGAACAAGCTTGCGCGGCGGCCGTATCACGATCTTTGCTTGTTGAGTCGTGTACTGCGAGCGAGGTTCGCAACTGCACTAGCCTTCATCCACCGACGCGATAGAGGGATTCCACCTCCATGGCCTTTGAATCCCTGTAGGTGTACCAGCCGGAAGGACGCATCTCAGCACGGCGCAAGGGAAGCTGGCTGCGGAGGATCTCGTCGGCGAGCATGGGGGGCGCCTGGGCGTTACCGATGTGGAGAAAACAGTCTCTCGTACTGCGTGCCACAATTTTCAAGTATTCAGCGAGCGACTCGCGGGAGAGATCCGAGATTGCGTTGGAACTGAAGCTGACATGAACGCTGCCGGTTGGAAGTTTCGGCAATTCGAAGAGCGGCATAAGGATTACATCCGCCCGTTGCATCGTCTTGCTGTTCAATTCTTCCTCGCCATAGAGCAAGAAGGTCTTGGAGGGGAAAGCTTTGTGCAGATAGTAAGTAGTCAGAGCCAGGCTTTCGGGGAGGTCGAAGTCGAGATATGTCAATCGCGGGCGATCGCGGAGCAGGTAATAGGCCATTCCTCCAAAGCCTCCGCCAATCTCTGCGACGATGGCTGGTTCGGAGGTGAGTTGGTGCATGATTCTGTGAGCGCAATAGTGCTGGTACGGAGCACCGGTTTGGATCAGGGTTCTGTCGAGAACGATGCCGAACGGATTTCCAATGCCCGGGCCGGCCAAGTCGTACAGGTCAAAACGGCTGCCCACTTGCGTGGTCCAGTAGTCGATGCGATGAAGAGCATCGCCGAGATAAAAACGGCGATGAAGATCGTTGATTGCACCGCTGAAGTAGATCTTTGTCATGCCATAAGGGAGGTCGACGAGACCGGACGAACAGGAATCGCGAAAGAAGTTGCGGTATATGCCGCTCAAGGTATTCAGATCGCGCGATTGTAGGGCCCGCATGACAGGCCCCAGGCGACTGGTCCGTACCTGTTGCCACCATCCGGTAGGGCGGTAGGTAGCGGCTTGAAAGGGTTGATCTTCCATCGCTTTGATATAGGCGGAGCAGATGCGTTGAAGCAGAGCCGCTTCGTTTCTGGAATCGATGCGGCTGGTGTCGCAGAGACGCGGGGCAAATCCGCGCGTGACATTCTCCAAGTTGTAGCGAGGATCCCCAGCGTAGCGGCGTTGAATGTCTGCGGCAGATCTGCGGATGTTGAGATGAGCGCTGAGCTGAGCTTTCGCGACCGCTGCGGTATGGAAGGGATGACGCAGATACTTGAGCTTCAGCATGAAGATGGCACCGGTTGCCAACCGCGATGTAAGAGTTATAAAGGCTGGCGTATGGCAACAGCGTAGCTCCGGCGAGTGGAAGGGGTGTCAGTGAATCGTCCGGAGGATGTCATTCGAATGTCAGGGTTGCGCCGGCAGGACGCTATAGCGTAAGACCTGGCTCACACCGTTCGTTTTAGACAAAAACCCGTCCGCTTGTGGACGGAACTAATTCAGGTACACAGGAGGCTGTCGACTGTCGTTCGGCAGTTGTGATCTGCTCTCAAAGAGGAAGCCTCCGATTCGAAGTGAATCGGAGGCTTCGTTTCTTGTAGGAGAGGTCGAGCTGACAGACCGCTAGGCGAAGCTATTTTGCGGCTCGCGCCCTTCCGGCGCGGAACATCTGGTTTACGGTGGTCACGAAGTGTTGGGCTGCGGCGGGCGTGGGAACGGCTCCGCTGAGGATCTTCTGGTAGCCGATCTCGTGACCATAATACGACTCGGTATCCTCTTTATTCTGATTCACTACATCGCCGGTCAGGTCGACGCCTGCGAAGAGGCCTTTGCTGCGGGAGTAGGTCAGGAATTCGGCATTTGCCAACACGCTGGTTGCGGCTTGAGAATTACGGCCAACCGGACCAGCGGACGCAGCTATATCTCCACCCAGCTTAACTTTTTCTTTCAGAATGTCATCCATGCTGCGGTGGTTGACTCCGACAAGCACGAGGTCTGTCGATTGCCCACCGGCCTGCAGGCCGAAGCTGGCGCCGGTGATCTGGATGAATACAGGTGCGCTCCATCCGGAGGCTGTCCTGCAGGTTGCGACACCTTGACCGTATTGTGCGCCAACGAGAAAGGCACCCTTTTTGTACCCTGGGATGACGGCGACGCAAGTCGCACGGGAGGCGATTTGGAGTGGGATTCCTTTGTCTGGGGTGGCCATCAGCTCATGCAGAACGGCGTGCGCGGCTGCGATGCGTTCATTGAGCTTGGCCTTATCCGATGCTTCAGCACGGGCAAACGTGCCGAGCGAGAGCGAGATGCATATTGCTGCAATGATTTTCTTCATAGAAACTCCTGATATTTCAACTGCGACTTTCCTGAGGTAGGCAAGGAATCTGCATAGTTAGAGGCCTGATCGCCCTGAACGGTTGTTTCCCGGATTGCAAAAGCGATTCGATGACTCTTTGAGGCGCTTCGGCTTGCCCGCAGCAAGCGGGTACACTTGTCGAAGGATGTTTTATACGGTGCGGCCTTGGATTTACACGGCACCTATCTTCAATTTCAGGAGAGTATTGCGATGCGAGTTGCGCTGTTGACAGGTGGCGGAGACTGCCCCGGTTTGAATGCGGTGATCTATGCCGCGGTGAAGAAGGGAATCAACAAGTACGGCGATGAGTTTGTCGGTTTTTTGAATGGCTGGCGCGGAGTGCTGGACAACAAATGGATTCCCCTGACGCTGGAGCGGATCGACGGCATTCAGTTGACGGGCGGAACGATTCTGCACTCGTCGCGCACCAATGTGAAGAAGATTCCCGGCGGCATCGAGCAGGTGGAAGCGGTGCTGAAGGCCAATAAGATCGATGCGCTGATTGCCCTGGGCGGGGACGATACGCAGTCGGTTACGCTGGCGCTGACCGATGCCGGCATTCCGGGTGTGGGCGTGCCGAAGACCATCGACAACGACATCAATGGGACCGACGCGACCTTTGGATTCGATACCGCCGTCTCGATTGCGACCGAGGCTGTAGACCGCATTCGCACCACGGCGGACTCGCACAACCGTGTTGTCGTGATTGAGGTCATGGGCCGCGATGCAGGCTGGATTGCTTACGCCGCGGGCGTAGCGGGCGGCGCGGATGTGGTGCTGGTGCCGGAGAAAGATATCGATATCGACCATGTTTCGGCGCTGCTGAAGTACAACTATGATCACGGCAAGACCTACGGTTTGGTAGTGGTGGCCGAGGGCTGCCATCTGCCGGAGGGTGGGCAGGTGATTGGCTCAAAGCAGGTAGATTCGTTTGGCCATGCGCGGCTCTCGGGCATTGGCGAGGCGCTGGCTTCGCTGATTGAAGAGAAGACCGGCTTTGAGACGCGCTCGGTCAACCTGGGACACACGCAGCGTGGCGGTTCGCCGACAGCCTATGACCGGCTGCTGGGCCAGAGGTATGGGCTGCACGCCATCGACATGGTGCACGAGCAGAAGTGGGGCCGTATTGCTGTGCTGCGCGGCACGGACATTACGGACATCACGATCAAGGAAGCGATCGCTACGAATCGGCGGCTGGATCAGCGATTCTTCGATGTAATTGCGGATCTGGAAGCGAAAGTGTAATCGCTGTAAGATAAAGGCAACAGGAGTTGGACGGGCTATGAATTGGGAAGGCTACCACGACGTAGAAGTGATCTTGGGCAAGGTGAGCGGTGCTCCCTTGCTCAAGAACACGCGTCTACCTGTTGTAGCGATTACGGAGAACTACGATGCTTTCCTTGAAGAGGGCTCGACACCTGAAGAAGCCCTCTTCGAGACTGTGAATTGCTATCCTGAAATCGGAGCCGAGAGAATCCAAGCCGTTCTCGAATACCGCGCTGCCCATGAACCTCAGTTTCAGTCGTGAGGGTGTTGCTTGATGAGGACGTGCCGCATCCATTGGTGCGACAACTCCCTGGCCACCAGGTAAGCACCGTCGCTGGGCTGGGTTGGGGCGGTGTCAAAAACGGCGAACTCCTCAAATTGCTCGCTGCGGAAGGCTTCGAGGTCTTCGTCACCGGCGATAAAAACCTGCAGAATCAACAGACGATTCGGGGACGTTCGTTCGCGGTAGTTCTGCTCTCTACGATCCACTGGCCGATACTTCGCAGGCACATTCCAGTAGTTGCTTATGCTGTCGATGGGGCAACGCTGGGTACCGTCACCTCTGTGCAGTGCGGATCGTTTTCCCCGAAGCACCGGCGATAGGATCGAGAACCGTGATTGACTCACCTGATCCAATGGCTACACGGCTTTTTGAGGCTCCCGATTTGCGTGCGCTGTATGCGATCGAAGAAGCCTGCTTCGAACCGGCCGTGCGATTCAGCCGGAGCCTGATGCGGTCGCTGGCGCATGATCCGAAGTGCCGGACGTGGCTGGGAGTTATAGACAATGTGCGCGTTGGGTTTGCCATGGTTAGATTGGAAGGCGAGGACGATCCTTCAACTGCCTATATCTGGACGATTGAAGTGCTGCCCGCCTTTCGGCGCATGGGCGTGGCCCGGGCGCTGCTGATGCGCGTGGAAGAGAGCGCGCGGGAAGCGGGTTGCGCCGCGATCGAGTTGCATGTTTCGGAGCGCAATGCGGATGGTGTTGCACTGTATGAGGCTGCGGGATATGTGCGGATGGGCGTGGAGCCGGAGTATTACGGGCGACGGGAAGATGCTTTTCGCTATCGGAAGCCCTTGAGCCGCTGATCGCTACCGTTTAGACCAAACCCAGGAATTGCTTTGGATTGAGTCTTGCGCCGGGGAAGGTGACTTCCAGATTGTTCGCGCCGATGGTCTTGGACACGACTTCGCCCAGAACTTGACGGTAGTCGGTGGTAATGGCGAGGTCGCGGCCTTCGTTCAATTGATGGTCGGCGAGGCCGGGCCATTTGCCGTACACTTTGCCGCCTTTGACGTTGCCTCCGAGGACGAACATGGCGTTGGCGTGGCCGTGGTCGGTGCCGCCGGTGCCGTTCTGGTGGGCGGTCCGGCCAAATTCAGACATCGTCACGAGGGTGATGTTTTCGGCGTCGTTGCCCATGTCGCGCCAGAAGGCGGCGATGGAGTCGGAGAAGTCGCGCAGGCGGTTGGCTAGCTGGCCGTCGACGCTGCCTTGGTTCTGATGGGTATCCCAACCGCCGAGATCGGTGAAGGCGGCTTCGAGGCCGAGGTTGGCTTTGAGCAGTTGGGCGATCTGCTTCATGTTTTTGGCGAAGGGACTGTCGGGGTAGTTGGCGTTGAGTGCAGGCGCGTAGTGGGCCGGATCGGTGGCGCGCAGCATCTTGATGGCTTCGAAGGTCGAGTCGCCGGCGGAGTGCAGGACCGAGTCGCTGCTCTGGTCGTACATGGCTTCAAAGGCGGTGCTGGTGGGGGCGGGTTTCGGGCCGCGGCCTCCAACAGCGAAATCCTGCACATTGCTAATGGCAAGTGCTGGAATTTTGCCGGCCAGTGTGCGCGGAACATCGGTGCCGAGGGCGACAGCGCGGAAGGCGGTGTGGGGCTGCTTGATCCGTGTAGCGGTCAAGACGTCTTCGGCTTGCAGTGCGCGGTTGAGCCAGCCATCCTGGGTGCTTTTCAAACCGGGCGTGCCGGACTCCATGTAATCCTGGGCGTCGAAGTGAGACCGGGTGCCATCGGGCGATCCAGTGGCGTGGACGATGGCCAGATGCTTCTGCGCATAGAGCGGCTTCAGAGACACCATGGCGGGATGCAGACCGAAGAAGCCGTCAAGATCGAGAACCTGCTTCTGCGGGATGGCGATGGTCGGGCGCATGGCGTAGTAGTTCGGCTCGCGCCAGGGAACGACGATGTTGAGCCCGTCGGCTGCGCCGCGCTGAAAGATCACGACTAGCTTCTTTCCTTGAGCCGTGGTGGTAGCGGTAGCAGCGAAGACGGCGCGAGTGAGGAATGCCGGAAGAGCAGTGGTGCCGGCGAGGGCGAGGGCGCCGTTACGGAGGAAGAATCGTCGTGAGGTCTGCATCGCGTACTCCTTAAGCTAGCGGCGTTGGAACTCGGGGGAGCCGAGCAGCAGGCCGGCGAGTTGAGCGTTCTGCTTTTCGATTGCGGCTTGCTGGGCGGCGGGGTTGAGTGCTTTGGCCGCTATCGGAACGTTTGCCGGACTGCCGGACGCGTTTTGTGGTGCGCCCTGGTTCATGACGGCGGTTCGGGTCTGCTCGCTTACTCCAGAGGGGATGAGCCGGGCTTCCAAAAACTGCTCGGATTGATTGGGGCCGGAGTTTTCAAGTTGAGCAGGAAGCCAGTCGGCTTTGATGCCGGGGAAGTGATTCGTCGCCAGCGACAGGGCGAAGTTCATGCGCGTTACCAGCGCCCCCGTGCTGACCCATTCCTGGGCTTTGGCTGAATAGCCGGTGGGCGGGACGCAGGCGTAGAGCGGCATGCCCATCTGGTTGAGCGCGTTGACGAGAGGCTGGGTATTGGCGATCTCAACGCCGCTGGCGCGGGCGGCGGATGCTACGTACTCGAGCGGTGTCTTCATCTTGGCCTGGTAGGTGTCGGAGGACCAGAATTCAGGCGAGTGGAGCATGGTCTTGAGCACAGACGGGATGTCGCCGTGCTTGCTGAGGAAGGTCTGGGCCATGCGGTTGACTAGCGCCGGAGGCGGCGTGTCGCTGACGAAGGCGATGGCCAGTTCCTGAGAGATGAAGTGGGCGGTGGCGGGGCTGGTGGCTAACCTGTGCAGCAGTTGCAGGCCCTCTTTCTGACCGTTTTCCTTGATTTTCTTGCCCAGGACGAGCTTCTTGCCTGGTTCATGGCGGGTCTCGTCGAATTTGAATCCGCCGCCTTGGGCCGGCTTGTCGACCGTCCAGCCGGTGAAGACCTTGGCGACTTCGGTTACGTCTTTTTGTGTGTAGCCACCGTTGACGCCGAGCGTGTGCAGTTCCATCAGCTCACGGGCGTAGTTTTCGTTGAGGCCGGGCGGAGTTGCTTTGGCTGCTTTGCCCATCGCGGCGTGCTGCTTCTGCTTTTCTGCGGCAATGGAATCGGGGCCGGTGCTGGTGGCGTTATCGAGATAGAGCATCATGGCCGGGCTCTCCGCCGTGGCGACCAGAAGATCTTCGAAGTTACCCAGTGCGCGCGGGCGGATAACATCGCGCTCATAACTAACAAGATAGTAGGGTGTTTCTTCATTTTTGTGGAGATAGACGTTGAAGTGATTGAGCCAGAAGGTGGTCATTACCTCCTGGAGCTGGTGCGAACTATAAACATCGCGCAGCAGACGCTGCCCCTGAAGCTCCTCGATAACCGTGCGCGTGGGGTTGTCGAAGGCTTCGACTAACTCTCGCTGGGCGGGCGTCATATCCTGAACGAGCTGGGCTTTCTGGGGGCCTTTAAGGCTGGCGCGAAACTGCTCGTATTCTGCCGGATGCATGGCCAGGACGCGCTTGACTCGGTCGGCTGGTGGCAGGGCAAGAGTGGTCTTGACGAGGAGGTCGGCGTAGGCTGGACGGGATGGGTCTGGAATGTCCTTTGGGTTAGAAGAAGCAGACTGCTTTGGCGCGGCGGAGGCCATTGCAGGGGCGCCGGTTGAGGTGGTCATTCCGGCCTGCGGCGGCTTGCTTTGGGTTTCAGCTTTCTTCTCCTGCTTATCCTCGTAGAGGTCTATATGCCGGGCGTAGATGGCGGAGAGATATGGATCGCTGGGGGCGAAAAGCTTGCCGTAAGCCGTTTGGCGAATCATTGCGCCGCTGGGGAAACGTGTGAGTAACTGATCGACGGGAAGGCGTAGAGCGGGGAAGTCGGCCAGGCGGGTTTCAAGTTGCTGGTCGGGAATGCTTTGCGGGTGCAGTTGCTGGTCGAACCAGGAGTCGATGCCTGCTTTTTGCACGGCGGCGATGTCGCCGGGAGTTGCGCCGAAGGTAAATCGGTTGAGGACATGGAGGATGCGCTGGTCGGCGTCTAGCTTGTCGGGAGTGTTCGAATTGGGCGTTGATTGGGCCTGCAATCCGGGCGGAAGGAGCATCAAACTCAAAAGGAGTGCAGCTACTGCGCGATGTCCTAGTGACGGATTGAACATGTTAGCGCCTCCTCGGCTGTCAATGACGGGAATCTCCCTAACAGGACTCTCAATGACAGGCTATCGCTTTCCAGGTGTGAGGGTGAACAATCCGATGCCGGTCCGTTCAGAATGCAAGCTTTGTGGATCGCTCTCCTTTTTGGAAACACAGGGTCTGGCGGCAAGTTGTTGTGAGCAGTTGAGAATTGTTCCGTTTCGGCACCATTCGCCGCAATGGCCCAAGGGGTGGTAGGGGCTGGGCTTTCGGACGCAATGGGCAGGGATTTCATCGTTGAGGGTGCGCCGGGAAGGCTGGAGGAAGACGTGAAGATACCGCAAATTCAGGTGCAACTCCCGGAAAAGCCTTGAATCTACCGTTGAATTCAGGTTATACACAGGGTTAACAGGAACTCGGTCCCCCAGACCTTTCTTAGAACCGGAACACGCTCTTTTGGAGATTTCCCATGCGCAATGCTGCAAAGTCCAACCTGCTGGTTCCCGAGATTCGCGAGGTCATGGACATTCGCCAGGCCTCGGATTACCTGGGGATTTCGCCCGATACGCTCTATAAATATGCTTCTGAAGCCTTTGTGCCGGCGTTCAAGCTGGGGAATCGCTGGCGGTTCAAGCGTTCGCGGCTGGATGAGTGGATGGATCGGCAGTCGGACCTGTCGACTGCTCAGGCGGAGCCGGTTACGGATAAGCAGAAGAAGCCGGTTAAGGCTGCGTATTAGACCCCTCTACCGATACGATTCAGTTTGAAACCTGATCGTGGCTATAATTCGCCGCGTAGTTGGGGATGATGGAAGACCTATTTGTGACTTTGTTATCCGGCATCGTAGAGATACTGCTTGAAGTCTTCTTCCAGGTCGCGATTGAGGCCGTAGTGGCATTCGTCTCGCGGTGCCTCAGAAATATATTTTCGGGATCAAACGCTATCAGCCCCGTCCTGGCGGCTGCGGTTTATCTACTGCTTGGCGTCATTTTCGGTGCTGTAAGTGTGTTTGTTATTCCACATCCGATCATGAGGCCTGCAAGAATCCACGGCATCAGCCTCATAGTTAGTCCTGTTATCACAGGTTTGATCATGTCACAGGTAGGTGTCCTGCTTCGGCGCAATGGTAAGGAGGCTGTCCGAATCGAGAGCTTTGCTTATGGGTTTACCTTTGCGTTGGGTGTTGCAGCGGTCCGTTTCGCATACTTAAAGTAGGATCAATCGGGCCTTCAGTCCTTGGCTTACGGGGTTAACAGCAGATTCCCTTCGGGAAGGACAGAAAGAAAAGCAAGGGCAAAGGCAACAGCAGATCCTTCACTTCGTTCAGGATGACAATTCTCTTTGAACGGAAATCTCAGTCGCGACTGTTAGTCGTAGGCGTAGGGGTTTTTGTCTACTGTGGTGGTTCCGCGGGTCTGGTTGCATAGGAAGACGCTGCCGGTGAAGTAGATGCCGGGTTTTTTGATTGTCTGGGCTACTTCGTAGGCGTGGCGGAGTTCGGCTACGGTTAGCTGCCACGGGGCTTCGTCCGGCTGGTAGGTGATGCCGTAGGGATAGTCTTCGCCGGTGCGGCTGATCTCGATGTGGCAGCCTACGACGTGGGTGACGGGGTGGGTTTCGAGGAAGGTCATCAGGCGCTTCATGCTTGCGAACCACGGCTCCCAGAAGCTGATGTAGCATCGGCCGCGGTAGAACATGTCTCCGGTGAAGAGGATTTGCGTGTAGGTGTCGTAGTAGGCGAACTCCGACATGACGTGGCCGGGGCTTCCCCAGATGAGGATTTCGCGGCCGCCTAGATCGAGGGTGACGCGCTCTTCGGGGTAGTTGGTCATGCCCCAGAAACCGATCATCTCTTCGTGGGTGAGCCCCATGTAGCGCGTGTTGGGGCGGTCGTAGAACTGGTTGATTCCGGCGTAGTGGTCGTCGTGGAGATGGCTGAAGGAGATGAGCAGCTCCATCTCTTCGACCTTGCGATGGTTGCGCTTGCACCACTCGGCGATGCAGTTGTCGACGACGTCGCGCAGGGGCCAATCGTGGCGGAGCTGGGTGTAGCCCTGATCGATGAACAGGATGCGCTGGTTGACGAAGTAGAGGTGCATGAATGGGGCTTCGTAGTTGTAGGCCTTGTTCTGCCGAAGGTATGCGGTGTGCTCGTTGTACCAGTGGACCTGGATGGGCGGGTCCTGGTTGTCCATGCAGGAGGACGAGCCGCAGATCCACTTTTCGGGGAGGGTGCCGGGAGCTGGAAGGTTGGCGGTGAAGTCGATGTCCGGGGACTCGCCAGTAAACGAGGTTTCTGGCGATGGCATACTGCTCAGCACTGCCGAGACTGCCGACATTGAGGGCAAGGCGGCCGAGACAATCGGAAAGGTGAGGAAGGTTCTTCGATCCATTCAGGGCGATCCTTGGTGCGAAATATGAGGGTTGTGAATCGTTCTAGGGAAGCCAGATAGGAACTGGGATGAAGGGCAGGTCGGGTGAGGTGCGGTAGTTCTTCTCGTCGGGGCCGACGCGGTTCAACAGGATGAAGTCGGTGCGGAAGACGACTTCAGGCTTGCCGAGGACTGCGGTGGCGGCTTCCAGGGCTTCGGCGAGGACGGGTGGCTCCAACTCTAGGACGTGCTCGAAGGGGCGGTAATTCTTGAAGCGGGGATAGGCGCGGCCGGGGGCGAACATCATTTCAATGTGGCCGCCCATGATCCATTTCACGGGATGGGTCTCGCTCCATTTGTGGAGGCGGGTGAGGGAGGCGGCGTAATCGCGGTCGTTAGCAATCTGAATGCGTCCCGGGTAGAGGAGATCGCCGGTGTAGAGGAAGCAGTTGTAGCGGTCGTAGAAGGTGATGCCGTCTTTGTGCGTGCCGGGGGTGGGGATGACGTCGATGACGCGTCCACCGAGGTCGATGGAGCCGGTGCCGTTGGGCCAGGAGGCCAGGTTATGGAAGTGTTTGATTTCGACTAACTGAGTGGGGGCGAGCGTGGTTTCTGGACGACCGATGAACTGCTGCAGGCCCTGGTTCTGGGCGATGTCTTCGCCTGAGGTGAGGACGATGGTGAGCTGGATGCTCTTTTTGCGACGAATGCTGCACCAGCGGCGGATTATGGCGTCGACTGTGGTGCGTAACGGGTAATAGGCCGCCTCGGGCGTGGCGCCGGTGTCGATGAGCAGTGCTCCGGTGTTGCCGAAGAGGAGGTAGGTGAAGGGAGCTTCCCAGTGAATGCAGGGGTTCTCGCGGAGGATGTAAGTGTCTTCGTTGTAGGCGAGTACCTGGATGCGCGGGTCGCGGTTGGTGGCGGCGCAGACGGAGCCGTGAATCCAGCGAAAGGCTATGTCTCCGGGGGCCGGACCGTTGCAGGCGTAGTTGTGGGTGACTTCGCCGATATGGCGGAGAGGCAGGCAGGAGTCGGTGTTGCGTGCGTTGGGCGGGTTCAGAGGCGCGTTGGGATTGCCGTTCGGGTAGGCGTGGGGAATGACGGCCTTAGGCGCATGCGATTGCGGACTTTGCGAAGAAGCTGGGGAGCCGGTCTGGGTGGGAGGCATTGTGTCCTCAACGGAAGCGGATGGGGCGCGGAATGCGCATGAGGGAGCGATTGGATTCAATCAAAGAGCATTTGTGGCGCGACTGGGCTGAGTATAGCGAGGCGATTGGGGAATGGTGGGGATATAGATGGAGTCTATGGCGGGGATAACCGAAGAGGTGATTCTCTAAGAGCAGCGGTTAGATGGGTCGCCAGTCGAACCTGTCGACTGCTCAGGCTGAGCCGGTAGCGGATAAGCAGAAGAAGCCGGTCAAGGCGGAGTACTGAACGCTACTTCGCTGGCCATGGTGCAAAATGGTTAGCAGCATGTCGACCCGTCTTACAATTTTGATCATTGTAGGGATTGCGA
>Ga0206868_10205_pt1 | contig 16197 bp, 12 predicted proteins | sample Alteio_BWOrgCont_38_FD_152901 | JGI IMG/M metagenome (GOLD analysis project Ga0206868, IMG submission 152901) | Enriched cells from forest soil in Barre Woods Harvard Forest LTER site, Petersham, Massachusetts, United States -... | ecosystem: Environmental > Terrestrial > Soil > Temperate forest >... | reverse complement strand
CGGGCGCATTGGGCTGCGCATTCTCCGTTCAGGATGACAAGCCTGAAGTAACATTTTCCTGTACCCTCACTTCATTCCACTCTGGAGCGTTTCCTGTGCGAGTCGTTGCCCTGGTTGGGCCGCGGGCGGTTGAGGCTGTCGTCAAGAGATTCGAGTTGCCGGGAGTCAATTTGTTTTCCGGGAACGACATGGATCCTTCCGATCGGCCGGCAGCGGCGCTGGTGTTTGGTGGCGATGGGACGATCCATCATCATCTGCCAGCGCTGATCGAGAGCCGCACGCCGTTTCTCCATGTGCCGATGGGCAGCGGCAATGATTTTCCGCGGGCGCTGGGGATTCGCGATGTGGATACGGCGCTGGCGGCGTGGAAAAAGTTTGTGGAGACGGGATCGAACGTACGCGAGATCGATGCTGGGGCGATCACGCAATCGCGAAGCGCCGCGGCGGAAGATCCACTGCATCCCGAGGACGCGTGGGCGCGAGAGATCCAGGCGAGCGAAGTTGATCCGGCAAACCACCTGGCGGTGTTGGGGCCAAAGATCATGGAGTCGCAGCTGCGCCACTTGATCGAACGGCAGCAGCATCGTGCGGCGCAGCCGATTTTCTACTGCTGCGTCGCGGGCGTGGGGTTCGACAGTGAAACGAACCGGCGGGCGAACAAGATGCCGATGTGGCTGCGCCGCAATGGTGGATACGTGGTGGGTGCGGCCGGCGCGCTGTTTGGATACAAGCCGAGGAAAATTACGGTGTCGCTGCCCGCGCCGCGATGGGCGCCCACTGACGATGGGTGGGTCGCGAAGTTCGATGAGAACTCGCTGCTGGTCGCGATCGGAAACGCGCCGAGTTATGGCGGTGGGATGCGGCTCACGGCGAAAGCGGAGTTGGATGACGGGAAATTGGACGTCTGCTTCGTGCGCGGGGTGGGGCGGTTGACGATCTTGCGGTTCTTCCGCACCGTCTTTGCCGGGACACATCTGCAGCTGAAGTACGTGGAATATCTCCAAACCGAGCGATTGCGGGTAGATGCCGAGAAGCCGATGCCGATCTATGCCGATGGAGAGTACGTCTGCGACACCCCGGTGGAGATCACGGTGGTGCCGCGAGCTTTGCGGGTGATTGTTCCGTGAAGCACCATTTTGGTGGGTTAAGGCGCTGTATTTGAGGGGCTTTCCGTGGCGGAATGTGGGCGCTTACAAAATTTAGGAAACCTTTTAGGAGTTAGGCGGTCTATACTTTAAGCAACGGCCTATGTCGACGTCTGCCCTGGAAAACCCGAACATTCCCGCTCCGGAACCGCCTGCGGAAGAGCCCGGTTTCCGCATCATGATGCTGGATACCGACGGCGGTTACGCGGTCGATCGCAAGTCGTTTATCTATTCCTATGCGATCAATATGGTGACGGTGGTACTGCTGATTGTCGCCAGCCACTGGACATTCACGCATTCGGATTTGATCAAGAAGCAGGTTTCGACGATCGCGACCGATATCAGCCCCTATCTGCCGGTGGGCACCAAGGCGATGGGCGGTGGTGGTGGCGGCGGCGACCGCGACAAACTGGAAGCCTCGAAAGGCGCGGTTCCGAAGCTCAAGACCGAGGTGCCGATTACGCCTCCAGCGGTGGTGATTCGCAATCCCAACCCGAAGTTGGCGGTCGATCCTTCCGTAGTGGCTCCGCCGAATATCCCGGTACTCAAGACCGGGGATTTGGGTGATCCACTTTCTAAGATTATGGGCACGGCTTCGAACGGTACCGGTGTTGGCGGCGGAATCGGTAGCGGATCGGGCGGCGGGGTTGGCTCCGGACATGGACCGGGCGTTGGTCCGGGATATGGCGGCGGATACGGTGGGGGAATCTATCGCGTCGGCAACGGCGTGAGCGCGCCGGTCGCGATCTTCGACCCGGAACCGGACTATTCGGAAGAAGCCCGCAAGGCGAAGTATCAGGGCGTGGTCGTACTGGCCGTCGTGGTTGGACCGGATGGACGCGCGCACGATCCACGCATCCAGCGCTCGCTGGGCATGGGGCTTGACGAGAAGGCCATCGAAAAAGTGAAGGAATGGAAGTTTGAGCCGGCAAAGAAAGATGGCGTTCCGGTTGCGGTGATGGTCAGCATCGAGGTTAGCTTCCACCTGTACTGATCGAGATTGAGCTAAACGAGGCGCGGAGAGATCCGCGCCTTTTGTATTGCGTGCCAACGCTGGGCTGAATCCCAGCTGTATCGGCTGTTAGTGCGCCATGCCGCCGGGCTTCCCCTTTTCGTTGTGCTTCGGTTTGCGCATCAGGAGAATCAGCGGGACGCAGGCGAGGAACAATCCGGCGAGGATCTGAAAAGTGTGGATGAAGGAGAGCATGGTGGCCTGCTGCAGGACCATGCCCCAGACCGCATGATAGGCGCGAAGTTCCGCGGTGTGCGGGTCGGCCCCCTTGGCAATGAAAGCGGCACGCGCGCCGGCGATCATCTGGCGGGTGCGTGGGTTGTACCAGCTCATGTTGTGGACCAGGTTGTTGGTCTGGAGCTGCGAGCTGCGGGCGACGATCGTCGTGACCGAAGCAATGCCTATGCTGCCGCCCATGTTGCGCATCAGGTTGAAGATGCTGGTGGCGTTGCCCATGTTCTGCGGGGCAATGGGATCGTTCGTGATGGTAGTCAGCGGAACGAACAACAAACCCATGGCTGCGCCTTGGAGCAGTTGCGGCCAGAAGATGTTCCAGTATCCCGCCGATGTATTGAGCATGGCCAGCATGTACAAGCTGCCGGAGGCGACGATGAGTCCGGCGGCGAGGAGCTTGCGAGGCTCGATGATGCCCATGAGAATTCCGACGACGGGCATAAAGAGGAACGAGCCGAGTCCGCGTGGCAGGACAGCCAAGCCCGCCTGGAGCGACGGATATCCCATGAGAGTTTGCAGCCATATGGGAATGAGCACGGTGCTGCCGTAAAGGACGAAGCCGAGGATCGTCATCAGCAAGACACCGGTGGCATAGGTGCGCACTTTGAAGACGCGAAGATCGACGATGGGATGTCCGGCCACGAGTTCGCGGATGACGAAGGCAGCGAGACCACAGAACGCGAGGATGGCAAGAACGAGGATGAAGTGGGAGCCGAACCAGTCGTCCTCCTGACCCTTGTCGAGCATGACCTGAAGCGAACCCATGCCGACAATGAGGAGGCCGATGCCCCAGTAGTCCACGACGTCGGAGGTGCGGCGGATGTAGGACGGATCGAAGATGAACCACTGCGCCAGCAGCGCCGCGATCAAGCCGATGGGAAGATTAATGTAGAAGATCCAACGCCAGCTGTAACTGTCTGTAATCCAACCACCTAATACCGGCCCTAACATCGGAGCGACGACGATTCCCAAGGCCCAAACGGCCATGGCTTTGCCGCGCATTTTCCCAGGAAAAGCCTCGAGCATGATGGCCTGGGAGAGCGGTTGCAGTCCGCCGCCCGTTGCGCCCTGGACCACGCGGAAAAAGATCAGCGCCGGAAGATTCGGGGCCATGCCACAGGCGACTGAGGCCATGGTGAACCCGAGGATCGACATCATGAGAATGCGCTTGCGTCCGAAGTGGTTCGCGAGCCACCCGGTCATCGGTAGGACGATGGCGTTGGATACGAGATATGAGGTCAGGACCCAGGTGGTTTCGTCGACGCTGGCGGAAAGATTGCCGGCGATATGCGGCAGGGAGACGTTGACGACGGTGGTGTCGAGGACCTCCATGAAGACGGCCGACATCACCGCGGCGGTAATCCACCACGGATTGATATCTGGTACTGCGCTAAAGTCAGCTCTTACGGAAGCTGCTACCGCCATGCACTCCTACTTCGAGTCCGTGAGGACCGTGGGGACTACAGACAGTCCGGGGCGAAGCATGTGCTGGGGATCCTGACCCTTTTCGAAAACAATTTTTACCGGGAGACGCTGCACGACTTTCACATAGTTACCGGTGGCGTTTTCAGGGGGCAGAAGGCTGAACCGGGCACCGCTGGCGCCAGCGAAACTGTCCACATGCCCATCGTAATCCTTGTCGAAGGCATCGATGTGGATTTTAACCTTCTGACCGATTTTCATTTTCCGCAACTGGTCTTCTTTGTAGTTTGCGGTCACCCAAACGTCGTCGAGGTCAATGAGGGCGGCGAGAGGCTGGCCGGGAGAAACGACCTGGCCGACTTCGACGGTCTTGTTGCTGACGACGCCATTGGCGGGAGCGCGGACGGAGGTGTAATCGAGATTAAGTTTTGCCTGATCTACGGCAGCCTGCTTGAGCGCAACTTGCGCGATTGCGCCGCCGACGCGGGTTCGGGAAACGAGGACTTGTTGGGGCGCAGTTGCGGCCGTCTGTACCTGGGCTATGGCCTGGGTGACGTGGCTCTGGGCGGCGGCCAGGTTCGCTTCCGCGGCTGCAACAGTGGCCTTCGCGGCTTCTTCGGCAGCTACGGCGGCGTCATATTGCTGCTTCGAGATCTCGTCTTTCTGCACCAGCATCTTGGCGCGCTCGAGATCCTTCGAGAGCTTGTCGTAATCGGCCTGGGCTTCCGCGATGCGGGCAGTCGCGGCGTCGACGTCTTTGCGTGAGGCGGCGACGTTGGCGCGCGCGGCGTCGAGGCTGCCACCGGTGCTCTGCGTGGTGATGGGAACACTGGTCTCGGCCCCGTGCTGGCTGGCGATGGCATCCTGCAAATCGGCTTCGGCGCGCTCGAGAGCGACCTGGTAGTCCTTGGGATCGAGCTGTACGAGGACAAAGCCGGCGGCGACTTGTTGATTGTCGTCAACGTTCACGGCGGTGACGATGCCACCGACGCGGGCGCTGATCGGCGCAAGATGGCCATCGATCTCTGCGTCGTCGGTGGTCTCGCGGACGGACTCGTAGCGCCAGACGAAGATCCCGCCGACGATGACGATGATCAGGACGAGCAGGAAGACCCAGCGCGCGGCAGGATGCTGCTGGAAAAATGACTGCTTGCGCTCGGGGCGATCGGCTTCGGGATCGCGCGGGCTCTCGCGCTGATTGTCTTCGCGCGTGTCTTTCCGCTTTTCGACTTCTTCATTCTTGACTTCGGGCACGCTTACTTCCCTCCCAAGAAATTCATGACTGCGGTCTCGGCGACGCCGACGGCGCGTACCAACGAGAGCTTCGCATAATTATGGGCATAAAGGCTGGAGATATAGTTTTCGTCGGCGACGGCGACGGACTGCTGGGCCTGCACAACTTCAAGATTGTCGGCTACGCCGGCGGCGAAGCGGTCTTGCGACTGGCGGAGCTGCTCGTGCGCCAGCTCTAACGAACTGGTAGCGACGTTGATCTCGTCGGCGGCGGTTTGCACGTCGAGGAAAGCGGTACGGAGATCGTATTCAATCTGGCCGCGTAGATTTTCAAGCTCCGAGCGACGCTGTTTCAGCGCGGCGTCGGCTTCAACGACTTCGCCGTGGGTGTGACCGCCCTGGTAAATGGGAATATTCAAGCCTGCGAAGGTTGTGAACGTACCGTTCGATTTGTCTGGACGCGGACCGATGTCGCCATAGTCGGCGTTGACCTTCAAGGTCGGAAGATGTTCGGCGGCGGCGGCGCGACGGGTAAGTTCGGCGGCAACAACGCGAGCCTGAGCCGCTTTGTAATCGGAGCGGCTCTCGTAGGCGTGCTTGAGTTCCTCGTCGAAGGTGACGGGCGGTAACGGCGCGTACGGAATTTTATCGGCAAGCGAAAATGGTTGCGCAGTCGGCAGGCCGATGACGCGGGCGAGGGTCAGTTTGGAACGCTCGAAGTCATTCTTCGCGGCCAGCAGCCGCTGCTGAAAAGCCTGCATTTGCACCTGGGCGCGGAGAACTTCGATGGCCGGAACCACGCCGGCGGTCTTCATATCGACGGCCTGGTTGTAGACGGTGGTTGCAGTGGTGAGCTCGGCCTGCGCGGCATCCACGCGTGCACTGGCGGCAACGGATTGCAGATAACTTGCTCCGGAGACGAGGACAACGAGGTCGCGGGAATTCTGGTAATCGAGACGCGCGGATTTTACATTCTCGTTGCTGGCGCGGAGCTTCTCCAGCGCGCTGTAATCGAAGACCGTTTGGGAGCCGACGGCGCGGGCGTCAAAGTAAGCGAAGGGGCCGATTACTTCCTTGCCGCCGGTGAGGGTCGCGGGAAATCCGAATTGCGCGAGGGACACCTGCTGGACGGCATAATTGATATGCGCGGAAAAATTGGGAAGCAATTCGGAGAGAGCGCGGATGCGGGCACCGCGGGCCTGTTCGTTGCCTTCTGCCGAGAGAATGAGGCCGAGGTTGTACTTCAGGCCCATCTGAATCGCGTCTTTGATCGTGAGGGGCAGAACGTCGCCGGTAACTTTCAGCTCGACGACGGAGCCGGAATACGGACTGCCGGTACCGGGGGCTTGCGATTGGGCCGATGAGGAGACGGGAGCCGCGGCGAGGCCTCCGCCCAAGTCCGCGGAGGTCTGGGCGCCGACAGCGCCGAGGAGGGTGAGACAACAAAGGCCGGTCGCTAGAACAAAGGATGGCCGCGTTCGATGGCGCGGCTGCACTTCATGATCGCTTGCAACAAAACTCACGTTCTTCCCCCATTAGGGAATAGCGCCACTGCATACACAGATGGCATAAGAATCCCGGGGCCTGATAAGCCCAACAGATCACATTAAAGGTGTGTTCGTCCCAACGTCAACGAGTGCAGGGACCCCGCAAGCCATTGCCGTGCCAGAGCGGGTAAAAATCCGACAACAAAGCTAACCGAAAGTTAGATGAGGGTTTCGGCCTTTTGGGCGCAACAGTTTACAAAAGAGGAAGGGCACCTCGCAGAGAGCTGCCCCCGTGGCCTTGTTACGGATGACGCGGGCTACTTTTTGCTTCCCGCGCTCTGGTTTTGAAGCACGATCGCTTTCAGATGTTGCAATTGCTTCTGCTGGCGGCGGATTTCCTGCTGCTGCTCTTTGACAGCTTGTACCAACACGGCGGTCAGGCGAGCGTAATCGATGGATTGAGCGTCAATGCCATTGGCTTCATAGGTAACGACCTCGGGCACCACTTTTCCGACCTCCTCGGCGATCATGCCGATGTCGTGCTTCTGCGCCGGGGAGTAGTCGTAGGAGACGCCGCGCAGTTGTACCACCTTCGCCAATGCGCCATTCAAGGTCTGGATGTTGGTCTTCCAGCGGGCCGAACTGTAGGTGTCCCAGCCATCGGCGATGGCGTGGCCGGTTCCTTGCGCGACGGTGAAGATGTTGGCGGTAGCAGGCGTTTTTGCCGGGGCCAAACCGTTGCCGACCGTAATTTTCCCATTGGGAGCGATGTGCAGGGCTTCGTGCTGCATGCCGTCGGTGACGAAGAAACGGATGGGCGTGCCAATGGAGTTGCTGCTGAAGAAAGCGCCAAGGGCTGCGGACTCGCCGAGCGCGACGTTGCGATCTCCGACCAGCGCGATGCTATGGGTGCCGGTCCCGTGGAATGAGAGGCTCGACTGGGCTGCGACGACATCGATGGCCCCCTGGTTCTCGAAGATTGCGGATGGGAAAATCTCCGCCGGAGCGCCAAACCTCGCGAGGGCATTAGGCGTGCCGCCAAAGGTCGTCACGGGCCGGGAGAGATCTGAGATGGAGTGAACTTTGGGGGCGAGATCCGGCCCGAACATGCCATTCCCGCCCACCAGCTGCGGGGCGCGCAACAGGAACGCAGACGCCGGAAGGCCGCCAAGGGTCTGAGCGTTTTGGGCCTCCACTGCGTAAGGGACGCTGACGAGCAAGACCCGCGGCGGATCGAGCATAAACTGGGTATGCATCCCCAGCCATCGGGCTTCCCCAGAGGTGAACAGCTCGACTGGCAGCCCGCCGGATTTGGTTTTGCCTAATAGGACGGTGTAGCGGCCCGCGGCGTCGACTTGAACGTTCTGGGTTTCCATCCACAAAGCGACCGGGGTTTGCGCGTCGGCGTAGAGGCTGAAGGTGATGCCCACGGTGCCGCTGAGCGACTTGCCGGGGTCATTCTTGAGAGCTCCACTGAAGCGGACCAGGATCGGCACTTCGCTGTTGGAAGCGCTTCCTGAAACAAGGCCAGAACCAGTAAATTGTTGTGCTCCGGCCGCGACGCCGATCACGCTTGCGAGCAAAAGAGAACCTATCTTGAAGAAATCGAATTTCATTGAACGCCTCCGCTGGGAAGAGGGAGTGCAAGGGGCGATCCAGAACGGATTAAAACTTTTTCATGACGAGTGAAGTAAAGTGGTGGGCGATGCGCGTCGAACGCGATATGCGCCGGAGCCTGCGTGATAGCATCGAAAGCGAGCGAACGGCAATAGCAGGGATTGTGGAATGACACGTTACCTAGTCACGGGGGCGGCTGGATTTATCGGCAGATCGATTGCGCAGAGGCTGCTGGCAGACGGCCACGTGGTCCGCGGAATCGATAATTTTTCGACCGGCAAGCCGGAGAATCTCGAAGGACTCAAGGGTCTGGAGTTCCGGGAGGCCGACATCACCGATGTTCACGCGATGCAGAAAGCTTGCGAGGGCGTGGAAGTCGTTTTCCACGAAGCCGCCCTGGCGTCCGTGCCGCGTTCCATCGTGGATCCGATTGCCTCGAACCATGCCAACGTAACGGGGACACTGCAAGTGCTGCACGCGGCAAAGGGTGCGAAAGTGCGGCGGGTGATTTTTGCAGCTTCTTCATCGGCGTATGGCGATACGCCGACGCTACCGAAACACGAAGAGATGTTGCCAAATCCGATCTCGCCTTATGCAGTGGCCAAGCTGGCCGGCGAATATTACATGAAATCGTTTTACCAGGTTTACGGTCTCGAGACGGTTTCGATCCGATACTTCAACGTGTTCGGCCCGTACCAGGACCCGAACTCGCAATACTCGGGCGTGCTCGCGAAATTCATCCGTCAGATGCTTCAAGGTGAAGCACCAACGATCTATGGAGATGGTGAGCAGAGCCGCGACTTTACTTACATCGAGAATGTGGTAAACGCGAACCTGCTGGCGGCGAATGCGCCGGCGGAACGAGTGGCGGGAAAGATGTTCAACGTCGCGATGGGGAGCCGGGCGACCTTGAATGAAACGGTCGAGGTTTTGCGCAGGATCATCGGATACGCCGGCCCCGTGAATTACGCTACGGAACGTGCGGGCGATGTGAAGCACTCTTTGGCGGATATCAGCGCTGCGAAAAAGGCGCTCGGTTATGAACCCAGTGTGAGCTTCGAAGAGGGCTTGCGGCGAACCGTCGAGTGGTATCGCAGGCTGGTGGCGCCAATGCCATCGGCGGCGGCGCGAAGCTGAAGATTACGCGGTCCGATCAGGACCGGCGACTCGATTCCATCAGGATGCTGCTTAAGGTTTCTCGCGTGGAGTGAGAACCGAGATCTTTCCTTTGTTCGCGATCGCAACGGAGAGGGATCCGCCGGCGTCGCCAATGGCGAGGAGTTCGGAACCTTCCGGAATTTCCACGGTAGCGGCGAGGGCGAAGGGACTCGTTTTAAAGATGGCGACCTCGGTTGAAGAATGCACCAAACCGGAGCGAGTGTCGTCGAAGCGTTTGAACGCGATGGCGCCAAAGATGGCATCAGACGTAACGGCGGTATCTCCAGGGTGAAGAAATCCTTCCCTGCCCTTGGCCTGTAGCGCGGTGCTGTCGAGTTTTCCCGTATTCAGATCAACCGCATCCACGATGAACTGGTTGGCTTTCGAGAAGCCCGAAATCAACAGGTTGGGTGACGGGGCAAACACCAACTCAGGTTGCGCACAACCGGCGGCGCGGAGCTGCTCGCCTTTGACTGGCGGGCTAGGCTTCAGATCCGCTTTCGGATCGACAAGCAACGATTGGAATCCGCAGGTATCGTTGGTGGCCAAAAACCAAACGTGGCCACCTGTGACGTCGACGGCACCGCTGGTATAGGTGAAAGGCGGGCCGCTGGTGGGAACAAGGCCGGTACGAACTTTGCCGTCCGGTAAAGTCAAGAAGACTGGATAAAGCAGGGAGCGGCGCTCGTCGGGGAAGTTCGTGCCACGCGACAGCAGAAGAAGCGTGTGAGAGTCGCCGAGGAAGCCGAGCAAAGGGCCGCGGGCGTCGTCGGCGAGGTGCGCGGTGTAGGGTGCGGATTGCAGCCATTTGCCAGTCCGAACGTCGGCGACGGCGACTTGCACGTGCGCATAAGCGTGGAGCTGGTCCTCGATCGAGACCGCGAGTAGCTCGCCATCCTTCGAGAAGAAAGAGTGACAGGCGTCTCCGGAGAGGAGCAGGGGTATCTCCAGCGCGACGGATGATCCTCCAGGCGGAGCGATGTCAACCGAAAGTGAGGTCTTCGACAACTTCGCTTTGGCGAAAGATCCATCCGACGAAAACGCGGCGCAAAGACCGCCTCCGGGAACGCCCTGCGCGTGGAGAGATGCGCACAGCGCAAGACTGAGCAGGAGCTTGATACCGAGTTTCAAAGACCCTGATGGTCGCATTTACTTGGGCTGCTTCGCGTTCTGGCGCGGCCAGTAGGACAGCGTCACGCCAACGGTCACGTCAGACTTGTCGCCTGCCGCGAGGAACGGAATATTGTAGCGCTCGTACTGGATCGTTCCACCCGCCTGAAAATGTCCACCGATGGCGTAGTTGATGTTGGTACCAAAATCATTCTGGTGGGCGCCTCCGGGAATGAAATCGGGGGCGATCATGTGGTTCCGCCAGTAGACCTGCACCGTGCGGTCGGGCGCGAGCCAGTAAGTCGACGTCAACTGGCCACCCTTTCCTTCACGGCCAACCCAGTCGCCGAGAAGCAGGCCTTCCTGGGTGTAGCCGTCCTTGTACTGGCTGTTGGTGTAGAAGAAGAAACCGTTATAATTCGGCTGGGTGGGGAGTTGCGTGTACGCGCCCTCCGCACGGAGATCGAGCTTGGGGACACCCGGCACGTGCGAAAGATAAAAGCCCGGATGAAACGCGGCGCGACTCGGATTCGCCAGCGGCGAGGGATCGTCATCCACGAAGGAATCCAGGTAAAACGACAGCCAATCGCGAAGAAAAGGAATTTTGTAATTCAAATCGAGGCCGCCACGACGGTCGCCAGGATCGTTGCGCGGAAGATCGGCGTTCGGATTGTCGCCGACGCTGAAGTAAGTTCGAAAGAGATTGGCGGCCGTCATCGGATGGCCGAAGCCGGCGAAGACCACGGTTCGTGAAAATCCGATCTCGAAATTCTTGGTCGGCATGATGCTCGCCTTTTCTCCGTGCAGATAGCCCTGGCGCGGATAGAGGTGGCCTTTCATCTTGCCGAGGAACATCTGGTAGCGCAGTGGGCCGAGGTACTTCAAAATCCAGGGCAGTGTGATCGGCTCCGCGACGTCGAACTTGGCCATGTAAAAGGGGACGACATTGTCGGTCATCATCATGGCGCTGCTGTCGCCTGGGCCCCACCAATTGCTCTCGCGGCCGAAGCTGAAATAAGCACGCTTCCAAGTCGCGCTCACGTAGGTGTCGAGGATTTGTCCGTTATCCTGCTGACTGTTGTCAGGAAGAATCGGCTTGGGCGTGTGGTCAAGTGTCGTAAGCGTGGCAATCTGCGCGGGAGTGTAGGGATCGATGCCGGCGGAGTGCTGGAACTCGCCCTGTCCCTCGAAGCCGAAGATGCTGTAGGTGGCGTTTACAGTGGCGCCGCTCACGTCATTGAAACCTTCGCCGTAGGGGCGGCCATAGTCGTTCACGATGGTCTGGCCGACGTGGTAGCTGTAGCGCAGAGGAGTTCCACCGATGCCGGTCACGCGGGTGTAGACGTTCTCAACCTGCGCCGACTTGACGCGCTCGCCGTCTAGTTCCGCGAGTTCAGGTGCGAACTCTTTTTCCAAAGAATGAATGAGAACGAGTGACTCGTCGTCTTGCGCATATTTTCCGGGATTAGCGTGACGCTCGTCAAGCAATAATGCGATCGAGGTGCGTGTCCAGGGACGCTGCCCTAAGAATTGCGGGGGCAGGGCTCCCTTCGCGATGGCGCGCTCGACAACCGGGTATGCCCAATGATCGAGTGGGAGGTACGTAGTGCCAAGGGAGCGTGAACCAGCGCTTGCGGTCGAAAGGAATACGAATAAACAGGCGGCGCAACATGCAAGAAAGCGAGTTCTACTGAGGCGTTTCATTGCCCTCGATCCGGGGAATACGTACAAGGTAGCGGTCTGAAATGAAATGATGGCGCGGAAACGATCTCCGGCCGCGACGGTTCAACCAGCGACAATGGCTCGCATGAATCTTGATCAGGTCAGTCGGAGATCTCTGAAGAGCCAGAGCAGACGTATCCTGACGGCTCGGATCGCCCGCTCCGAACATCATGAAATGGCCGCTGAATCAACGTTTGCGTACCGCTTACCAGCGGAATGTAGCGCCAAACGTGATGCGATCCCAGTCGGAATGGTCCGTGGTCTCGGTGCCCCACGGCACGCCCTGATGGAGCCACTCACCGCGTACACCGAAATGGTTGGTGATGCGATAGTCAACACCGCCGCCCGCCGCGTAAGTAAAGCCCACCCAGTCCTTTTGGACGAGGGGAGAAACGTGCGATGGGTAAGGAACGAGGGAGGTGAAGTGCGAACCTCCAAAAAGCGCCGCCATGTAGGGCTGCAGGCGGTGGCTCTTGTTCAGCAAATTGTAGCGAGGACCCGCCGTGTACATGTACGCGGATGAATTGTGCGAGTTGCCACGGTCAAGATCCAGAGGGTTGCTGCCGTTGTTGCGAATGTATTCGAAATCGCCGATCACCGCGAACTTCTTGTACACATCGCGAGTGTAGTTGAAATCGAAGCCAAAATATTTGTCCCACGCCGGACCCCAATCGGTCGGCTCGTAGACAAATCCGCCATAAACCTGATTCGCTTCAGTGGACTCGCTACTACCTGGGAGTTTTGCGGTCGGGACAGGAGCCTGGGCAACAGCGATAGCCGACAGCAGGGCGAGTACCAACATCGATTGAATAACGCGTCTCATTGCAGTCCTCTCGACTCAAATGTGCTCCGCGCAGCGGAGACTCTATGGTGCAAAAGACGAAGCGAGCGTTTACCCGAGCGAGTAGAGCTTAACAGGGCTGTTCGCCAACACCAAAATCGTAGACTTCCTTGATCGGCCGGCGCAGCTTCGGAATTGGTGAAACTGTATCGCATGTCGGAATGTGGATGCAAGCCCTAAGGTCGCGCTCGCCAAACATTGCGCGTTCCAAACTCAACCCTCGGAATCGGCAAAAGTTTCGCTTCCCTTGTAAAAACGTACTGTACTAGTCCACTTATCCGAGCGCCGAAGCACTCTTCGAAGAAGATCGCTCACCTTCGGACACCGGTATACGCCGATGTTCGACGGGGGGCTTCCCACAGACGGAGCATAAAGCCGGCTTTAAAACCTGGAGCAAAACGTTGACGTCGATCATAAGGCTTTGCGATCGATAGGGGCAATGCAACTCCAGGAATCCGAGTTGGTCGTTGCCTGTGAACTCTAGCGTAATGCTCCACTTAGGCTCGCCTTGATCGGGGCGCAGAGCGACCGTACGGTTGTGGATGAGCGTGTCTTTACCGTGCCGGTAGGAGGCCTGCCGATAAACTGCCAGTTCGAAACCCGAAAAATCCGAACCTTGCAATCCGTTACGCAAAATCTGGGTGGCATCCTCCCAGGTTGGAGCATGCAGGAGGGCTGGGGCGATCTGGCGGACCTTTACATTCTGGGCGATAACCAGCTTCTGCTCGCGAACGCGCAGGACAACTCGTCCAATTTCGTCAAACTCCGGGTAACCCAACTTGCCGACGCCAACGAAAATCAGCAATCCCAATGCGATTGAGACCAGTAGAAGCACGTTGAGTCTGGGGAACAACAACACCACACTCATCAGTGAGCAAACGCCCGAAGCACCGAATAAGAGCACCACCACTTGGCGATGGGTGAATCCGAGTTTGAGCAGGCGATGGTGGAAATGTTCACGATCCGCGCTGAAGATCGATCTCCCGCTCAGGAAACGCCGCAGCACCGAGACGAAAGCCTCGGCGATGGGTAACGCAAAGGCGACCACCGGCAACGCAACCGATACCAATGTGGGAGCCATCGCGCGATCTGCGAACATCGAAAACGAAGCCAGCATGAAGCCAATGAAGAGACTTCCGCAATCACCAAGAAATATGGTAGCCGGATTGAAGTTAAAACGGAGGAAGCCGAGCAGCGCTCCGATGAGAACGATGGAAGCCACTCCGAACTGTCCGTTGTGATGAAAGAGAGCGGCGGCAGAGATCGTAAGCAGGGGGAAGATCGACGAGCCCGCAGCGAGGCCATCCAAGCCGTCAATGAGATTGAAGGCATTGGAAAGCATTACCACCCAGGTGACCGTCGCAACACACGACAGGACCCTGGAGTAGTCAGTGCCATGGAACTGAAAGCCGACGAATCCGAAATGACAACCTAACTGGAAAAGCCAAAGGCCAGCCGCAACCTGGAAGCCGAGTTTTAAGACGGGGCGGAGATTCCAAAAGTCATCCGCGAGGCCGACGAGAAACATCAGGGTTGCCGGCATAAGAATGCGCAGCAGCATCTGGGTTGATTCGGGGCGATGGCGATGCAGACCAAAGCTTACGATCGCAGTCTCGAAAGCGATCATGGCGACGAACGTGAAGTAGATCGCGACGCCACCGAGTCGCGGAGTCGGCAGGCTATGAATATGGCGTTCGGATTCGGGGCCCTTGACCCAATTAAATTTTCTGGCGGTGTTGCGTACACACCACGTCAGCAAGCCGGACACGAGCAGGGATCCGACGAGCGCGAAGATGCAGACACCCAGAAGAAACATTCAAAATCTCCGGACAGCTAGTGTCCTGATTATTAAACTCGATCTTGATGGAAACTCTGTTAAACGGGCCAGAGGGGTTTTCGAAGAATTCTCGCACCGTTTACCCAGAATGCAAAGCGGTTTCCGTCTCATGACGCGTTATGGCAGACAACACGACTCCCAATAGAGCGGGTTCGAAACAGCCCAATCCATGTGGTTTTAGCGGGCTTATTGCGCCCCTGCAGTCTTCTTCAGTCCTTCTGCCGAAACCGGAATTTCTTTTCCCAGTAACTTCATTAACAGGCGTTCATAATCGAGAGCAGTACTCTTTCGTGACATCTTCTCACGGATGAAGGCTTGCCCATTCAGCCCATATGTATCGCACAACGAATGATTCGATTTCAAGCTCAAAACCGCAGTAGCCAATGCTTCCGCGTCTTCGGGAGGGATGGCGATGCCGCCGCCGGCGGCGTCGAGGATCTCCAGCGCCTGACCTTCCACTCCCAGGATCACGGGGCGACCGCACGCCATGAATTCGAGCATTTTAGTGGGGATCACGGTCTTGAAAACCTCGGAGCGCCTGAGCAGTACTAAGCAGACATCGGAATCCCATATGAGGGAGGGGACAGAGGAGCGCGGCTGATGAGGGAGAACCTGCACGTTTCTGATTCCCTGGTCACGAATGGCAGCTTCGATGTTTTCGCGCTCGGCCCCCTCGCCGATGACGCGAAAAACGACATCGGGATGGCTGACGCGAAGCATTTGAGCAGCGCGTGGAAATCCCGTCGCGCGTTGGCGATGAAGGCGCTTTTCAAGCTCTGTTATTACTGAGAACTAAGTAAAGTGCAGTAACCTGATTTAGAAGCGAGTGGTTGAGTGCGAATTTTATACGTCTCGCAATATTTTCCGCCCGAAGTTGTTGCGCCCGCCGTACGGGCTCACGATCTCGCGCGGATCTGGGTGCAGCAGGGGCACGAGGTCACCGTTCTCACGGGGTTCCCCAATCATCCCACTGGCGTGCTGCATCCTGAGTACAAAAAGAAAATCCGCCGCCTCACGGTGCGCGAATCGCTGGACGGAATCGACGTCGTACGTTCTTTCCTGATCCCGTTGCCCAATCGCAAATCCTTTGAGCGCATTCTGAATTACTCATCGTTCGCGGCGTCCGCGGCGTTACGCGGCTTGTTTCTGAAGAAATTCGATGTTGTTATCGCCACCTCGCCGCAATTGCTGGTGGGATTAACTGGGCTGATAATCTCGCGTTTGCGCGGCGCCAGGTTCATCTTTGAGGTGCGTGATCTCTGGCCGGAATCGCTGATCGCCACCGGCGTCTCCAATACCGAGTCTGCGATGTACCGTACGCTGCTCAAACTCTCCACTCGCCTGTATAAAAAAGCCGACCACATCGTAGTGGTCACTCC
>Ga0206868_10204_pt1 | contig 16224 bp, 8 predicted proteins | sample Alteio_BWOrgCont_38_FD_152901 | JGI IMG/M metagenome (GOLD analysis project Ga0206868, IMG submission 152901) | Enriched cells from forest soil in Barre Woods Harvard Forest LTER site, Petersham, Massachusetts, United States -... | ecosystem: Environmental > Terrestrial > Soil > Temperate forest >... | reverse complement strand
CTTGCGAATATGGGCCGAATCCAGCAGATCGCCCATGCCCGCCACGGTAGCCATATACTGCCCCACCAATTGATCGACAAGACATCCATCCCCCACCTGGAACATGGGATGCAAAGTGTCTTTGGACCCCATGCCAACCAGCAGACCGCTGGCAATCTTGTCCTTAGCTATGCCGCGAATCTGCTGAACATAATATTCGCCGTTGAATAGGTTGGCATCGATCCACTGACTTCCCTGCTCACCCATGCGACGGCAATCATGTGCAAGTTCGGTATCCTGCATTGCATCGGCCATCAGCGCCATCGCTTGAAGCGCGGCAAGATACCAACTGCCGCACATGGGATTGGGTCCATACAATTCGATATCGTACGTGTTATGCTGCACGCCATCCATCACGCCGGACTTGCGCTCATCCCAACCACCCGGCCTCCAGGCATAAGCCAGCGCGCGCTTGGCCGCGGGCCACAGACCACGCAGCCATTGATCGTCGCCGCATTGCATCCAGTCGAAGTACAGCTTGACGATCTGCCCCATCTGCGCATCCGCGGCAGCCGATCCCCAACGCTCCTTGCTGGGCGGCAGCTTATGGCGAAAGTCCATGTGGCCTTCATCATCCAATGCATAACCAAAACTGGTATCGCGCATCGAACGCGCCAGCGATGGAAAGACAAACTGCGTCGCCACTTCGTAGTTCCAGACATGCAGGCAGGTTCCAAAGCCCATGCCGCCATGATCGTTGCATCCTTCAAAGCCCTGAAAGCTGCCATCGGCAATACGAAAGCTGGTGTTGGAAACAAGCGTGCTCAGATTGCTGGCAGCGGCGTCCTTCACCGCCCCTGGAAGCGTGGAGCTCTTCATAGCATTCGCAAAGGCTCGTGTCTTCTCCTCAAGGTCTGCGAGATTGCCAGCCACATCTTCCGCAACTGCCCACGCATCCGCAAACCGCGTGCAGTAGTAGTTGCCAATCACTGCATTCTTCTTGCCCTCAGGCGCTTCCCATCCACATCGCTCCGGCGTCCGATTGGGAAAATGCCACGCCAGCAAAAATCGGAATGAGCGAACGCCGCCTGCAGGAATCGTATTGCGAATCGAAACAGAACCAACCGGCGTCGAAGGTTCAGCCGGCTTACCAAGACTCCCGCTCTTCGCAAATTCATCAAACCAGAAGTGCTGCGGACCGACACGCCAAATACTTCCCCCATGCCACCTGGGCAGCATCTCTGCAGTACCGCCGGCAGAAGGTAAAGCGGCCAGAACAAAGGAGCCCTTGAGCGCATGATCTGCAGCCAGCGATGGATCTGTCATGAAGAGCCCGTTTATGCCGTTTGCCGTGCGAAGCTCATTGTCGCGATGTTCCGAGCTGCCAACAGGATTGGAGATCGACCAGGCCACCGCAACTTCGACTGAAGATGCTCCAGGATTATGCACTTCATAGGTAAGCACCGCACAGGGCAGACCTGACGCATCTGCATCCAGCGGTTGAAACGGCGAGAAGGCATCCAGCTTTACGTGAACAGGACATTCACGATCTTCAAATTCAATCTGCGAAATCGGAAATGATCCAGAAAATCGAGCCTCGGCCAGGCGCGGCAAGCCGGGAGCGTTAGCAAAGCCCAGTCCCTCCGAATACAAGTCATAAGGCGGAAGAAAACGCCGCTCCAGAACCACGCTGTATGCAGCCTTGCCATTAGCTTTGACCCACATCCTCGGGAATGCATATTCGGGCGCGTTGCCTATATCAGGACGATTGAAAATCTGCCAGTCCTGCAGGTTGCCCCGCCCTCCTAACCCGATCCCTCCAGTCCCGATGCCCCCCAAAGGCCGAGAAATGCGAGCAAGCTGGCGTCCTCTATGAACACGAGGAAATCCAATCTCATTGTGCGGTTCCGCGGCGTTGGAATGCGCAGTAGTCCCATCGGCATTTGCATCGGGCTTGACACTCTTGCTGGCTTCTTCAGCCGGAGCCGCGACGCTAATCGAAGCCGCAACCGCTGCTTTGACAAAGTCCCGTCTCGAAGGCGAGTTTTTCATTGAATTTCCTCAGGTCGCATTCTACAGATGAGCCTCAATCTGTGCCCTGCCCAACACCTGAAATCGATGACGATTGACTTCAAGATTCACGCCTCGCAAAAGCGCGCTGTTCCTTTGCCCAAACAGATGATATACATTGTTTACAAAGTGTCATCATCCCCACAGGTGTGCAGGATGCCCGCTGTCGGATCGATCGGGAAAATCGGGAAGAGAACATTGAAGACCAGTCGAGGAGCAATCGTGCCCCATCAGAGCCAGTCAAGATTTGGTTTCATTCGTCCCCTGCCGCTGCTCACGCTGGCAATGACGATCCTTCTCTGCACCGGAATCGCTATCGGTCAAAGCGCAAAGCCTAAATTCCACGTGGTTGCAATCGCCGAAGCAGGCGGCATACACAAGCCCTTCGTAGACGCAGCAAAAATCTGGCTTGCCAAGGAAGCGGCGCGCGATGGTTTCTCCGTCGACTACATCGAAAACACTGACCCGATCGACGACGCATTTCTATCCAAATATCAACTCTTCATTCAGTTGAACTATCCCCCGTATGCCTGGAAACCAGCAGCCGTCGAAGCCTTCAAAAAATACATAGAACAGGGCCACGGCGGATGGATCGGCTTTCATCATGCAACCCTGCTGGGCGAGTTTGACGGCTACCCAATATGGCCCTGGTTCTCAACCTTCATGGGCGGCATTCGCTTCACCAAGTACATCCCGACCTTCGTTTCCGGAAAGGTAATGGTCGAAGATCCATCTCATCCCGTGATGAAAGGCGTGGGCAACCCCTTCGAAATCGAAAACGAAGAGTGGTACACCTACGACAAATCGCCGCGGCCCAATGTTCATGTACTCGCCAGCGTCGACGAAAGCACCTACTCCCCGCAGACCTCAATCAAGATGGGAGATCATCCGGTGGTGTGGACCAACGAGCACTACAAGGCAAGGAATGTCTACATCTTCATGGGACATCATGGTGAACTCTTTCAAAACCGGGCCTTCACCACGCTTTTTCACAACGCAATTCTTTGGACCGCCCAGCAATAACCTACATCTCGTCCGCAATCCGGCGCTGCATTTAGCCGGCTGATGCTATAGGTTATTGAGAATCAATAGCTTAGAAACAACGAAGGTTGTAAGTTCTCATTTGAGCCGGTTTCAACCGTGAAAATCACGACTTTATTAATCTACATAAGAATGTACTGAACCTTGGAAATCTGCGAGCGTTTTCTCATCCACCCCGCACTACTCCCTCACCGCACTGGAAATCCCGAGAGCATCGCGCATCGAGAGCAAACGGTTTCTCTCAAGGCGATCTTTTTTTTGATCATTTGACGTGGATTTGATCTTGAATTCTGTGCAAATTTCTAGTAGCGTCCACATATCGAAGATTTGACCCGAAATGAGCCATTAACGGGCAATCTGAAACCAACGTTCTCCACAGCCCTAATGAAGAGGTGCAATGTACGCCTTTTCGTAGACCCAATCACCTTTCTTTACAAACCTAATAAAGGGGGCACTTACATGAAACGTTTGTGTTTATCCATCGTCCCGCTGGTCCTGTTTGTGACAAGCCTCTCCGGCATTGCGCAGACCGTAACTGGAGCCATCCGCGGCACCATCACAGATTCCAGCGGCGCCATCGTTCCCAACGCTAGCGTTGTCACAACAAACACGGAAACAGGGGTAAGAACGGAAGCCACGACAAACCAGGCCGGTGAATACTCGATCCGGTTCTTACAGATTGGGAAATACACTCTGGTAGTCGAAGCAAACGGCTTTGACCGAGCGACCTACGGCCCGTTTTCCCTCGAAATCGATCAAACTGCAAAGATTGATATTCCCCTCCACGTCGGCTCAATCAAGACATCCGTAGAGGTATCGGACCAGTATCAACCAATCCTGAACACAGAGAGCGCAACGCTCGGTGAAACCTTTACCGAGAACACGATCAACAGTGTTCCACTGAATGGCCGCGACTTCAGCGAACTGGCGGTCTTCACTCCTGGCGCCGTCGCCCCGGGATTCAATGAGTACGGCGGCATGAACTCAGCCGAGCGCGCCACGGACGCGGGAACTGAAGTGGCAGTCAACGGCAACCGCCAGCAGTCCAACAACTATCTGCTCGACGGCCAGGAGATCAACGAGAACATCAACAATACAGTGGCCTACAATCCCAGCCCCGACGCTCTGGCCCAGGTTCGCGTCATTGCCTCAAATGCCAACGCCGAATTCGGCAACGTAAACGGTGGCACCGTTATCGCGGTCATGAAGAGTGGAAGCAACCAGTGGCACGGGAGCGCCTTCGGTTTCTTGAAGAATTACAATCTCGACGCCAACAGTTGGTACAACGATAACAACGTTGTCCCCGTCCCCAAGAGTTCCTATACCCAGACTCAGTTCGGTGGCACATTCGGCGGCCCGATAATCAAGGACAAACTCTTTTTCTTTGTCGATTACCAGGCTTTCCGTTATCACACATCCGGTAAAACCAACTTCAGTGTGGCGACCCAGGCTTTTCGCAATGGGGATCTTTCGTCGCTGCTAAACTTGGCGGTTCCCATTCAGCTTTACAACTCTCAGGTGCTCGACCCTGTGACCGGCAAACCGATGCCATACGTCAACAATCAGATACCGATCACGAACCCCGTTGCTCTCTACTTGTTTGGGAATCCGAAGGCCTATCCGCTACCGAATAATCCCGTTGATCTCGCCGCGGACCCAACCGGGACTTTTAACAATTTTGTCGGACCTTCAGGCAGCTTCAACAAGAACGACCAGGGAGATGCTAAGGTCGACTGGCACCTCGGCACCAGGGACGCGATGTCGTTTCGATATTCTCAAGGCTACGCTCAGGACGGTCAAACCGCCGATGCGGTCCCGGTTTTGTTCCCGATTGCCGATAATTACCCCGACCATCTCTTTGATGCCAACTGGGTCCACTCATTCTCGCCGTCAATCGTGAACTCTTTCACGGCAGACTACGGCCGGATTCGCTTCAATAACGGAGTTTCTACCGATCCTAGCGGCATCTTCGGCCTTACCGGAAATCAAGTTGTAGGAATCCCCGGCAACCCGCAGCAGACGGCGGGGTTCAGCTCCCAGAATTTTAGCGATCAAGGCGCAGATGGCTACCCAAGCCAGTTCGGCACAAACCCCTCTCCGGAGATCTTTATCGACAACATCTTTGGATATTCGGACAATCTGACCTGGCAAAAAGGCCGTCACCTCTTGAAGTTCGGCGGTGAATTCCTCCGTTACCAGCAAAACAGCTTCTATCCAGGCAATGATGGCGAGTTGGGAGCTTTTAGCTACAACGGCGTTTACTCAGCGAGCCCATTCGGGGCAAATAGCACACCATACCCGTTCGCGGATTTTCTGACGGATCGGTCCAATGATGTGCAGATTGGAGCCGTTACGGGAAGAACCGGGCAGCGTCAATGGCGGGATGGAATCTTCGCTCAGGACGACTTCAAGGTGAAACAAAATCTGACCATCAACCTTGGCCTGCGCTGGGAATTCGATCAGCCGATCTTCGAAGTCAACAACAAAGAAGCCAACGTAAACATGCAGACTTTGCAAATCGAGTACGCCGGCGTGAATGGCAACAGTCGAGCGCTCTACAACCCGACCTACAACCAATTCCAGCCGCGCGTTGGATTCGCCTATCAGCCGCAAGCACGATTGGTAGTTCGCGGCGGCTACGGTATCTCAAGCTATCTCGAAGGCACGGGAGCCAATCTCCGCCTGACCCAAAATCCACCCTTCCACACCGATTTTGAGCAGATAGGAGTAACCCCGTCCGGTACGGAAAACCAGGCGGGGCAAGTAACAAACTATTCGCCAGGCGCATTTTATCTGGCCTCGAATGGTTTTCCCACCACGCAGGTTCCTACCACCACATTCTACGTCTGGCCGAAAAATCTCAAGCCTGCTGTGACTCAGGAGTTCAGTCTGACCACCGAGTATCAGATCGCGCGAGAGTCCTCATTCCAGATCGGATACGTCGGTATTCTGGGGCACCATTTAACCGATCCTTTCTGGGGCAATCAATTGACTGCGCCGGGAGCCACCGCTCCATACGCCAGCATTGTGGGGCAGGGCGGCGTTTTGAAAATCACCCAGACGGAATCCGCCAGCAACTACAACGCATTGCAAGCTGTATTCCGGCAGCGTCTGACCAAAGGGCTTGAACTGACTGCGAACTATACCTACTCCAAATCGTTGACGGACGATATTGGCTTCTACGGAGTGAGCAACAACAATGGCAATCAGTATTATCAGCAGAACGCCTACGATATGAGGTCGGAGTGGGGGCCGGCCGGCATGGATACACGCCACAACATCTCTGTCACCGGCGTCTATGAGCTACCGTTTGGTCGCGGACGGATGTTTGGCGCTAATTCAAACTTCTTCGTCGATTCGATCCTTGGCGGTTGGAAGCTGAGCGGCTCGGATGTCTACTATTCCGGCTTCCCAGTGACCGTTTCCTCGCCTGCGAACTACTCAAGCACAGTGAATGCCTTCACAGGCGCTGCCCGACCCAATCAGCTTCGTCCGTTGCATGTCACAAATCGCTCGGTCAATGCCTATTACGGCACTGCGGTTCAGGGAACTTCTTGCCGTCCCAATTACGACGATGGACAGTGCGTTTTCCAGCAGCAGCCAAATAATGGCTTCGGCGCTCTTCGCCCGGGTTCGCTTCGCGCACCAAGTTTCCAGAACATCGATATGTCTGTAGCCAAGACATTTCGAGTCTGGCATGAACAACACTTCGATTTTCGCGCGGACTTCTTCAACAGCTTCAACATTGCCGATTATGCTGCGCCAGACAGCACCATGACCGACAGCAACTTCGGTCAGATCACCAACACAGTCAACGGCAATCGCTCAGTTCAACTTTCACTCAAGTATGCCTTCTAACAACCGCTCATCGATCTAAGTATCGAATTGCGACAACATCAACGTTCTTACATCCCAGCGGCAGCCTCAAAGGCTGCCGCTCTTTCTTGCTCACGAATGCGGCAAGCTAATCGCATACAAATACCATGCCGAATGAGGAAGCCACGTCTCGGTCCACCGCCAGTCCTCATCCTTCCCCGTCACCGCAAACCCCTCGTTGAAGGCGATTCCATCCTCATCATGCAGTCCCGAAGTAATGCCGTTGATAATTCCCCCTGGAGGGCTCGTGTATTTATAAGATTTGAAGAACATATAAGCAGCATTGTTATGTCCGCTCCCCATCAGCATGGACGTATCGAACGGGTTGCGACCCAGGATCCAGTGCAATTGGTTCCACGCATACGTACGCAGTTGCAATTGAAACTCCGGCTGATCCGCAAACAGCGGCATCGCCAGTCGCGCCGCGGCCGCAAGTGACGAAAGCCTCGCATTCTCGCCCTGCCACCACGGCGAAGCCTCCGTATCATGCGGAAAGAAAAATGCGCTGCGCAGCTTTCCTTCCCGCGTGCGAACCAGTTGCCGCGCATATCCAAATGGATTGTTTACTTCGGCAGTTACACCAAGCTCAAAGCGCAGCGAGCGCGCCACGACTTCACGCACCTTCTTCTGCTCTGCAGGCAAAGCGATCTGCGCATATTCAATCAAACTGATAACCGGCAACCCAGCGTCCGAAGGATGAAAGTAAGGCCGCGTGCCATCGTCCGCCCTCCAGAAATCATGCCATTGCCCTGACCCAGTCAGCCGCGCCATCAATCTCGCCGCGCGCTGCGCAGCTGCTGCGCGATACACGTCCTTATGCGAAGCGTCATACAACTCCGTCGCCGCCATCAATGCGCAATAGTCGTCCAGTATGTTCTCCGCTCCATCGTTTACGACTTCGCGATTATGCGCATCGAGAAACTGAAACGCATCCTCCGCAGTGTTCAGATATTCTCGCCGTGTGTAGTCCCCATCGACAGGCATCGTACTCGCCAGCGCCAGAGCGGCAATCGCCATGCCGCCGCCGGCGCGAAAGCTTGCCTCATAGGCATGTTTCCCCTCCGCACGCGCAATATTCTCCGTAGAGTCCGAGGTATTCGTCTTGATCTGCGTACGCCAGTTGGGATTGCCAATGGCGCGATCCTGCGCCAGTTTCTCCTTGCCCGGCGCGGCGATCGTCTCAAAGAATGCCCCCTTCTGCCGCTTCATTCGCACCAGAAAGTCAGCTCCATACAGCCCTTCATCCAACATGCGCCGTTCATATTCGCTGAAATTGTCATCCTTGCGTGCCACCAGTGTTTGATAGCTCTTCAGCAAGCTCCATGCAACCAGCGGCACCTGCTGCGGATTGAAGTAAGAAGTCGGATTCTGGTGGGAAAGATGAATGCCGTAATCTCCCGTAGCGTCATACCATCCTCCATGCACATCAACAAACCCACCAGTGTCGCCAGGCAACCCCAAATGACGATCGGCCTGATCGATCAGTCCGCTCGATCGTTGCCCCTTGAAGTAAAAGATCACATTCGAGAGCGTGTTGCGCTCTAGAAGGTCGTCGTTGATTTCAAAAGCGCAGGAGCTCACTTCAGCGTCTTGTGTGCGCACCTGTATCGAGTAATGCCCAGCCGTCTGCCATTGCGAAAAATCCGCGGTCCAAAATACCCGGCCATCCCACGACTTCACCTCTCCCGCAATTGCAGTCTTTCCCGACAAGACCGTCTTCCCGGTATCCGCATCGATGAGGCTAAACTGTTGCGGACTATCCTGCGCTGAACCAACCAGCACCGCCTGCTTCGGTGCATGCAACTCATAGCCGACATGATCGACAAGCACCTGCACTCTACCCAGACAAGCTTGGGACGAAATGGTGCACAAAAAAATCGCCAAAAACAAATTCAGATTACGAATAACCTTTCCTGCCTTTCTTCAATGGCCCGTTTACATTTGTGGGAGATACAATGGAGTCGAGCTTCCACAGGCGAGAATCTCGCTTCGCACATTTAGTTTAGTGACTGCCCTGAATCTTTGGTACGTTTATTTAGGAAGTACGCACATGTTAAGAGTTCGCCTTATCGCCGCCGGTCTAGTTCTCGCCGCCCAGTCCGTTGCCGCGAACGCCTACGCAACGCCTCCAAAGGACATGGTCGTTGCCTATGTCTTCCCGCAAAACGCCGCCTTGCAACCCGGACAAATCGATGCCCAGAACCTGACCCGGATCAACTATGCCTTTGCCAACATCGAGAACGGCCGCATGGTCACCGGCTTCGCCAAAGACGCCGAGAACTACGCGTTTCTAACCGCCCTCAAGCAGCAAAATCCCTCACTCACCGTACTAGTTTCCGTCGGTGGCTGGCTCTGGTCGACCAACTTCTCCGATATCTCGCTCACCGCACAAAGCCGGCAAGTTTTTATCGACAGCGTAATGGACTTTCTCTCCCGCTACGACCTCGACGGTCTGGATATCGATTGGGAATATCCCGGCATGGCCGGCTCCGGACATCCGTTCCGGCCTGAAGACAAGCAGAATTTTACATTCCTGCTCAAAGAACTACGCGAGCGGTTCGACCGGCAAACGCGCAAGACCCATCGCCGGCTCTATCTAACCACTGCTGCAGGATCATCGAACGAATTTCTCGACCACACAGAGATGGCCAAAGCGCAAAGATACCTCGACACCGTCAACCTCATGGCCTACGACTATTACGAACCCGGCTCCGACAACATCACAGGCCATCATGCTCCGCTCTATACCTCAGATGCCGACCCAAAGAAAATCTCCGGCGACGCCTCCGTCCGGGCATTCGAACAAGCCGGAGTACCCGCGGCAAAGATAGTTCTGGGCCTCCCGTTCTACGGCCACGTCTGGGGCAACGTTCCAGACCAGAATCACGGACTATTCCAACCCGGCAAACCAATACCCAACGCTTACGCGCCCTATAGCGTTATCGTGACGACCATGCTGAATTCCGAATCGAGCCAGTTCATGCGATATTGGGATCCAGTTGCGTCCGTACCATATCTCTACAGCGCCGAAAAACAGATCTTTGTATCATACGAAGACCCTGAATCAATCGCCGCCAAGGGCCGCTATGTGCAATCGCACAAGCTAGGCGGAGTCATGTTCTGGGACTACTCCAGCGATCCCTCAGGAACGCTGTTGCGAGCGATCAATACTTCTCTTCACGAATCGAAAGCCGAGGGCGCAAAGACTAAATGAGCACAATTGCAAAAGCACCTTCGACTTCAGGAACGATTGCCGCTCCCCGCGTCGTCTCCATCGACATCTTCCGCGGCCTCACCATGGCTGTAATGATCTTTGTCAATGAGCTATCAGGCGTAAGAGGCTTACCTTGGTGGACGTATCATGCACTCGCAGACGTCGACGTAATGACATACGTGGATATGGTGTTCCCTTTCTTCCTGTTCAGCGTAGGCATGTCGCTGCCGCTATCGGTTTCCCAAAGATTGAAACGCAATCCGTCCTTGCCCTCACTCTGGATGCATGTATTGCTTCGATCGGCGAGCCTCCTCGCGCTGGGACTCATCCTTGCCAACGCGGAGAAAGCCGACCCTGCGCGCATGATCATCTCCGGCAATACCTGGGGATTGCTCGGCATCCTCTCAATGGCTCTCTATCTCAATGTCTATGTCAAATCAGAACGCTTCCCGGCTTACTCTACAATCCTTCGCATCGTGGGCCTTGTAGGAGTCGTCATAGTATTCGCGCTTTTCCGGCGTACAACGCACAGCGGAAACGCAGCGTGGATCGACCCATCGTATCCGGAGATACTTGGCCTCATTGCATACAGCTATCTAGCTACAGCCATTCTGTACATCCCCACGCGCCGTTGGAAATGGGCGCCCGCGGTATGGTTTGTTTTGCTGGTTGCACTATGCGTATTATCCACCGCGAAGATACTCGTTTTTCCCGATAGGCTCCCGCTATATCTCTGGCCGTTTAACAATGGCGCGATGGCTTGCATGATCATGGCCGGTGTCGTTACATCGAGAATCTTCCTCGGCGCCGGGCAAAGACCGTCTCCAACGCGAGCCATGATCATCGCTGCGGGATTCGCAATTCTTGCGTTTGCAGCAGGCATGATTTTCACTCCACTCGGTATCTCAAAAATTCGCGCCACACCAACCTGGTCTCTCTACAGCATCGCCGCTAGCGTCCTGCTTTTCACGCTTCTCTACTGGGTCTGCGATGTAAAACGCCAGACGCGTTGGGCTACCCTCTTTAAGCCCGCCGGCTCAAATACCCTCACGACCTACCTGCTCCCCGATCTCTGGTACTTTCTTCTGGCTTCCCTCGGGATCACATTTCTTGAGTCGCACTTCAATCTTGGCTGGCCTGGTGTCGTGAAGACTCTTGTTTTCACCCTCTTCATACTCGCCGTCTCTGCAGTACTCACGAGACAAAAAGTTCGTTTGCAGCTCTGATGCCTGCGAAACGTTACAAATCGCGCCTCGGCCACGACATCGCAGGCTTTGCCATTCGATGTCGCTTTTAAGATAAAATTGACCAATCTGCAAAACATAATCCATGCATCAAGTTTCGATCGAGTCCAAGTGAAGAAAGAACGAAATCAAGTTGGCAGACCTTCTCTCCTTCGCCACACAAACGCATTGACCATCCTGCAGTTGCTGCGCGAAGCCGGATCATGTTCAAGAGCGGATCTTGTGCGCGCATCTGGCCTCAGTGCGCCGACCGTGACCAAAGTTGTCGCCGATCTGGTAACCGCAAATCTCATCAAGCCCCTGGGTGAGGGTGAATCAAGCGGCGGCCGTCCTCCTGACATGCTCAGCTTCAAGGCTGAGCGAGGATGTCTTCTCGCCGTTCAAATCACTTCCAGCCATCTTTCATTTCTTCTTGCAGACCTGAGTGGGATCGAATTGGATCATCTACACGTATCGCTTGCAGACCGGAAAACAACCCCCGAAGCGATCTGCCAATTGATTGGGCAAGAAGCGCGGCAACTCTTGGCCAAACATAAGAAAGCTCGCAAGCAACTGCTCGTTGTCGTAGTCGGAGTTCCTGCCATCGCCAATGTGGATGAGGGCGTCGTCGTATCGATCAGCACCCTGGAAAACTGGCGCTCCGTCCCTCTGCGCAGCCTGCTTCTCAAGGTAGTCGATTGTCTTGTCATCATCGAAAACGACACGAATCTCGCAGCCGCCGGAGAGCGATTTCGCGGCTCTGCTCAGACTGAAGATACTTTTATCCTCGTCAACATTGGCGCCAACGTCAGCGCCGGCATCGTTCTCGACGGCAAGATCCACCACGGCGCACAGTGGTCCGCAGGCGAGATTGGTTACCTTCGCCTGCCGGATGTATCGGGCAGGCACCCTGCTCTACACAATTTCGGCGAACTCGAAAATGTCGTTTCCAGTGCTGGGATCCTCAACAGTTGGAAGAAGTCCGCACAGTCCAGTCATGATGCAGCAGGCATGGATGCACGTGCGGTCCTCAATCTCGCCACATCGGGCGATCCTCTCGCTCAATCCATCATCGAACATCGAGCCGGCATTGTCTCTGACATCATTGTGAACCTGTCTCTCATCCTCAACCCCGCATTAATCCTGCTCGACGGAGAAGTGGGTAGCCATCCTGCACTCTTAAGCTCGGTAAATAAGCATCTCGAGCAATGCGAGTTTGCAGTCACCAGAATTGCCGTTGCCAGCCTTGGAGATTTCGCCGTTCTCTGGGGAGCAATTGCAATCGCCCTCGATGCAATCCCTCTGGTCCTGCTTCCACAACCATTGTCTTAGCTGCGGATTCGGGCTATGCCGTGCGGCCCGCTCTATTCCCATACGCAACGGCGGCTATGCTACCGTGGAATCTCAAATGAAGACGTCAAATCAATATTCTCGCAGAGACATCCTCCGCAAATCCGCCATAAGCGCAACTGGACTTTGCCTGCTTCCTGCTAGCCTCGCGATCGCAGAGCAATACCCTTCCAAACGTCCGCTCCCCAACGGCCGCCGCTTTCGCAGCAAAGCGGTCGATGCCAGGATCGAGTCGATAGCCGCAACTATGCGCGATCCAGAACTCGCTTGGCTCTTTTCGAATTGTCTTCCCAACACTCTCGACACAACGGTGACCACCAGCACTTTCCAGGCTCACCCAGACACCATCGTCATCACCGGGGACATCGACGCCATGTGGCTGCGCGACTCCTCCGCGCAGGTGTGGCCGTACCTGCCCTTCGTCTCCGCCGACCCAGATCTTGCGACCATGATCCAAGGGCTCATTCGACGGCAAACCCGCTGCATCCTCATCGATCCCTACGCCAACGCATTTCTCGCCGACCTTAACAGCACCGATACGTTGTCATGGAGCAAGACCGACCAGACGCAGATGAAGGCCGGTGTCGGCGAGCGCAAGTGGGAAGTCGATTCCCTCTGCTACCCAGTCCGTCTCGCGCATGGCTATTGGAAACAAAGCGGCGATACCAGCCCATTCGATGCAACGTGGATCGAGGCCATGCACCGCATCGTCACAACATTCCGCGAGCAGCAGCGCAAGTCGTCACCCGGCCCCTATTCCTTCCGGCGCACATCCGATCGCCCCACTGAAACCCTCGGCGCAGAAGGCTTCGGCACCGCCTCACATCCGAACGGACTCATCTATTCCGGTTTCCGTCCCTCGGACGACGCCTGTACATTTCCGATGAATATCCCCGGCAACTTCTTCGCCGTACAAACATTGCTGCGTCTCGAAGAAATGTTCACAGAAATAGCGCACGACTCAACCGCCGCGCGCGAAGCCAGTCAACTTGCCGCAGAAATTGAAAACGCATTAAAGCAATACGCAAAGAGCCATCATCCGCAAGCCGGCGATATCTGGGCCTACGAGATTGATGGCTTCGGCAACGCACTCTTCATGGACGACGCCAACGTCCCCAACCTGTTAAGCCTGCCCTATCTCGGCTGCTGCTCCCAATCGGACGCCGTCTATCAAGCAACACGCCGCTTCGTCCTGAGCGAAGCCAATCCTTATTTTTATCGCGGCTCCGTTGCCGAAGGCATCGGCGGCCCACACGTCGGCCAGGACATGATATGGCCCATGTCCATCATCATGCGCGCCCTCACCACCCACGATGAGCAAGAGCAAATGCAATGCCTGCGATGGCTGAAGAAGAGTCACGCCGGCAGCGGGTTCATGCACGAAAGCTTCCACAAGGATGATGCAAGCAAATTCACCCGCGCTTGGTTTGCCTGGGCCAACACACTCTTCGGCGAACTGATTCTAACCATCGCCAAAAACTCTCCGCAAATGCTCGCGCGCTCAACCTTCTGACATGCGCGTCGCATTCGCCAGATCAGCCAGCGTATCCACATCGACTTCGCCGCCATCAAAGCTCACCGTCTCCAGCAAGCATCGAGGATTGCGCATCAGACGTCGTGCGCCTTCGTCTCCACGCAGACCCAGCAAAGCCTCGAACTCACTCGCAGGAAAAATCGCAGGAATCCCCGCGATGCCCGCGTAGGTAGACGCTACAATCGTCGCCTCTGCTCGTGTATCGAATACGGCTGTAAGTTCGCGAAGATGCTCCGCCGTTAACCGTGGCTGATCGCACACCATCAAAAGCGTGGCCGTCGCATCCGGCAACTTCTGTTGCAACGTCACAATCCCAGCACCAATCGAAGAAGCAATTCCCCGCTCCCAATCCGGATTGAAAACCGCATGAACGCCGGTCAAATCGACTTCGTCAGTAATTCGTTCACGATGCGCGCCCAGCACAACAAAAACAGGGCCAGCGCCTGACTCCATCGCCACGCGAACAGTCCTGCCCAGCAGCGTCTCATCTCCAATGCGCACCAATTGCTTCGGCTGACCCAGCCTTCGGCTAGCTCCAGCAGCAAGGATGATCGCAGGCACAGGCATCCCATCAGTCTAGCCGAGACTGCAATACCTCTTGACCGAAGGCTCATGCACGTCCGACACTAAGGCTTCCAGAAGAAATTTCCATCTCAGGAGAATGCGTGACCAAGAGCGGCGCACCGGCAGATGTGTACCCAATGGATGAAGTGAATCTCGACGCAGGCTACGGCCTGCACAAAGGCGTCCTGTCGCCCATCGAGACCCTCGCGCAATCCGTCTCCGCCATGGCCCCGTCCACCTCGCCGTCGCTCACCATCCCGCTCGTCTTTGCACTCGCCGGCAACGGCACCTGGTTCGTCTACTTGCTCACCACAGCGGCTATGCTCCTCGTCGGCTTCTGCATCAGCCGCTTCGCGCGCATGTCCGCCTCACCCGGTTCTCTCTACACCTACACCGCGGATACACTGCGGCCATCGCTCGGCGCAATCGGCGCATGGGCATTGCTCCTCGCCTACGTTGCCACAGGAGCCTCCGTCGCCGGCGGCGCACTCTACTACGGCAACATTCTGCTCACACAATTCTTCGGCTGGAACCCGCCTGCACTTGCAACCCTCGCACTCGTATTCATCATCACCGGCGCCGTAGCCTACCGCGACGTCAAACTCTCTGCCGAGATGATGCTGTGGGTCGAAATCATCTCAGTCAGCCTCATCGTGATCGTGCTCGCATTGCTTCTATCGCGCTACGGTTTTCGCATCGACATGAACCAGCTCCGGCTGAAAGGCGTGAGCATCCCTCACCTAGGCTCTGCATTGGTTCTCGCCATGTTCAGCTTCGTCGGCTTCGAGAGCGCCACTACTCTGGGTGGAGAAGCGCGCGAGCCACTCAAAACCATCCCGCGCGCCGTCATTCAATGCGCCATCCTCGCCGGCGTCTTCTTCATGCTCTGCGCCTATTCCGAAGTCCTCGGCTTCCAGGGCGAAACAGGCAAACTCAGCGACTCCACCAGCCCCTTGCATGTGCTGGCAAGAAAGGCCGGAGTCTCGCCACTCGGCACAGCCATCGATTTCGGAGCCTTCGTCAGCATGATCTCCTGCGTCCTGGCCTGTACCACCGCCGCCTCGCGCGTCCTGCTGCGCATGTCCCACAGCGGCCTCATTCCTGATCTCTTTGGCCGCACGCACAAGAAATTTGGCACTCCCGTCGCGGGCGTCACAGTCACATCCGTAGCCATGTTCGCGATGACCGTTTTCCTCGCCTTGCGCGGCGTCGGCGGAACCGACATGTATGGCTGGCTCGGTTCCATCTCCGTCTTCGGATTCCTCACCGCCTACGCGCTGGTCGCTGTTGCGCTGCCCTTCGCACGCAAAGCGCTCGGCCAGCATTCACTCACGATCACTGTCATCAGCGGATTCACTGTGTTAGTAATGATC
>Ga0206868_10203_pt1 | contig 16280 bp, 10 predicted proteins | sample Alteio_BWOrgCont_38_FD_152901 | JGI IMG/M metagenome (GOLD analysis project Ga0206868, IMG submission 152901) | Enriched cells from forest soil in Barre Woods Harvard Forest LTER site, Petersham, Massachusetts, United States -... | ecosystem: Environmental > Terrestrial > Soil > Temperate forest >... | reverse complement strand
CCTATAAATTCGCCTTGCTGAATCGAAAGACAAACCTGCGAAAAAAGGCATTTACTGTGAAAACCCAATGAAAGATTTTCTACTTTTATGCTTTCCTGATGATCTGATTGTACGATGGGCGATGTCACTTATTTTCCTAAAGAATAGTCAAGTTGCTTAAGTTGTTTCATCATCCATTCAACATAGGTCACATGCGCTGGCATGGTTTCACTCACACCCAGCACAGGGATATTTTCTTTTTTAGCAATGACAAGCATTTTTTCTGTGGAGGGATTAATCACTTGATTATTAAAAATAAGCATTTTGACGGTATGCTGTTGCAAGTCTTCTTCAAATTTTTTAGTTTGAGAGTAAGAAGGTGGGATGTCATTCATAATATTTATTTGAAAATCTTTCCCATGCATATCTAAGTGTATTGCGTCAGCCATGTAGTTGAAAACAGGCTCTGTTGCAATAACAGGCGTACGGCCAAAACGCATTTTCAATTGTTTTATTTGGCCAAACAAAGGCTGATACGATTGGTTAAATGTATTAAATTGCTGTTGAAAATAAGCTTGATGAGAAGGATCAAGCTGGCTTAAATGATGCACTACTTCTCTTGCATAAACCAACATCGTTTCTGGCATATACCAAATATGTGGATTGCTACCTTTTTTAATGTGCATTAACTCTGCTACCACGATAATGTGTTTATTTTGTTTCTGTGTCACCGCTAATAATGGTTTCATCCAAGGATCATAATCTGCGCCGTTATAACTCACCATGTCGGCTTTTGTGATAGCCACCGCAGTACTCACGCTGGTGGTAAACAAATGGGGATCTTGGTTAGGATTGTGAAGAATAGAGACCACTTCCACGTAAGGGCCGCCTAATTGTTTGGCTACTTCGCCGTAGAAATTTTCAGCGGCTACGATATGGACAGAGGCATAGGCACTGCTCCCCAACACGCTCACTAACATCAGCAAAAAAATCGATATTCGTTTTAACACAGGAACCATTCTGTTTCTCAATGGGTAAAATTTTTTAGGCTAGCAAAATAATTTGACACAGGCAAGTAAAAGTTATACTTTTCCGAGAGGTAATAGCTCGCCCCTTCCCCAGTCATTGCGAGCGAAGCGAAGCAACCTAGGCTTTTGAGAACTGATTAGAATACGAAAGTAGCGTTGAAAAGCCTGGGTTGCTTCGCTTCACTCGCAATGACACGGCAGGGTGAGCTGAGAGTATATATTCGGCTTAATCACAAAGGCTACCAAATGCACCACGCCCAAAAAGATTCACTGCTTTTTTATTTGTTTTTATTAACTGGCTTGTTTGTCCTCTTGGAGATAAGTCTATTTATTCAAGCCAGCAATCTTTACCTCGGTGTATTCCACATAGTCGCTTATCACTTAAAGGTGCCCGCTAGCGTCTTGCCGGGTGTCATTTATTTTCTTTGTATGCAGTGCATTGTGCATATTGCTTACGTTTTTTTCATTTTCTGTCTTGCCTCTTTGATAGGCCGTTTTTTTCAGCGCACTAGAACACAAATTGAAAAAATAGGCATTGTGCTTTGGGTCTTGGGTATTGTCACACTGTTACTCGCTAACCAATGTTTTTACCCTGATTCCAAATTTTCTATTCTAACAGGCAACATTGTTGCACCACTGATGGCGAAAATACTATTATTCATTCTGTCTAGCCTGTTTTTAATTATTTTTTTATTAGCATGTTATCAGCTATTGCGTAACAAACGCTGCAGATTAGCAGGGACTGTATTACTTAGTCTCGGCCTTTTTGGCAGCCTGCTTAACTCTATTCATGCATCCCATGCAACGAGCGCGGCCACGACTACCCAACCTAATATTATTATCATTGGAGTAGACGCAGTACGCCCCGACTTTTTAGGGTATTTTGGTGCAAAAAATAAAACACCTCACTTAGACTATTTTCTCCATCAAGCCACTGTATTTTCAGAGGCACTGACACCCTTAGCAAGAACTTATCCTGCCTGGGTCAGCATTTTGACGGGGCAATACCCTAGAAAAAATGGCGCTCGATTTGATTTGGCAGAGCATGTCCATTTTAATTTACGTGAAACATTGCCAGCCATTCTGCAACGAGCAGGCTATCACACGATATATGCCACCGATGAAACGCGGTTTAGCAATATTGATCAACGCTTTGGTTTTGACGAAATCTTGACGCCGCCCATCGGATTTAATGATTTTTTACTTGGCAGCTTAAATGACTTTCCTTTTTCCAATTTATTAGTGAATACTTTCTTGGGTCGGTATCTCTTTCCCTATAGTTATGGCAATAGACCTGCTTACATCACTTATGAGCCCACCACTTTTTTAAATTTACTTGAACCTAGCTTAGCAAAAGCGCATACCAAACCATTGTTTTTTGCCGTGCATTTTTGTCTGACACATTATCCTTACATATGGGCTGGACGGTCTAACAACACATCGCCTTTACAGAATTACCAGCAAGCATTACAGGAAGCAGATCTGCAAGTGTATACCCTACTAAAACGTTTTCAAAAAAATGGGCTGTTAGAGCACAGTATCGTCATATTATTATCGGATCACGGTGAAGCGTTGGAGTTAGCAGGCGACCGCATCACTGACCCTCGTTTATTTATCCCTGGCACACAAAAATACATCCCCCATTTCTACCCACCTAGCGCTGCGAAAGAGCGGGTCAATCAATCTGCGGGCCATGGGACTGATGTATTAGGTTTATCTCAGTATCGCCCTGTATTAGCATTTCGATTTTATGGTGTACAGACCCAGGTTCCCAACATCATTCCTGGAAGGGTTTCATTGCTAGATATTAAGCCTACTTTATTAACATTTTTACACTTGCCTGATCAATACCGAGATGGTAAATCATTGCTTGATTATATTTCAGGTAAACAGCGAGCCATTCCCTTACAGCCCGATTTTTTTACTGAAACTGATTTTACGCCAGAAGCGGTGCGCTCTGTGAATCCCGAAACACGCAAAGTATTGCTAGAAGGCATTCAATATATTCAGATTAACCCGATTACAACGCGTTTAACCATTAAGCCAACCATGGAAAAATTAATTCTTTCCAGTAAACAATACGCTGATTTTTATGGATCGTGGGTGTTAGCGCTCTATCCACAAAATAAGCAATGGATGATGCCTGTTTTAGTCAATCTGAAAAGTGGTCAATGGACGACTGATTTACGCACTTCCTTTGCCAAACAAGCGCCTACACGGCATATGCTGGAAGCGTTAAAACATTTCTATGGGAATGATGTAACACATGTCCAGCATGCCTAGGACTCTGTTGACATCACTAGTGGTGACCACCCAATTTTTTTGAGTCTGTTTGCTGAGAAGATGTTTCTGAAGATACAGAACCGCGACGGGAATGTTTGGCGTTAGTTGGGCTTCCAAACACGGTGTCGTTCGCCGCGACCCCGGGCGCTTCAGAAGTAGCAGCACCTGATTTCTTGCTTATCTTCTTTAGTATGTCTGCCTCTGATTGCCCACTCCTCACACGCGCATCTCCCTCTCGGATAGGCAATTTACTTTCCTCTAACGATATTTTTTCATTCGAATGACCCACATGTTCTTTCTTTTGGCTCACATCATCAGCAGTCCATTTTACATATTTTGCTTTAAGCCAAGACCAACCGGGCACACTGATACGATCGAAATGAAATGGCTCCCCAACCCATTCTAAAATCCCTTTAACATAATTAACAGCTTCTTGTCTTTTACCGACCACGCAGCGCCTGAATAATTCTGGGATAGAAATCACAATTGCTATCAATGCAAGCACGGCCTTTAACATATAACCTAGAACGCCTATAAGTGTAATAGCAGGGCCTGATTCAAAATTCACGTGATTGCGTGTATTGACCGTTGATTGTTCATCAGTTGAATGCATTTCTTCTGCTGGTACAAGAAATTTGTTTTTCTCCAACGATAATCTCAATTGCTCACGCGAATGATCTAAATACGCCTTTTCTTGGCTCACATTACAATCAGCCGTCCATTTTGCATATTTTGCTTTGAGCCAAGACCAACCAGGTAAACTAGCACGGTGAAAATTAAATGTTTTTGCAACTCCTTCTAAAATTCGAGAAACAAGATTGCCAGCATCCTTACTTCTACGCATTATGCATAATCTTAATAATTCAGGAGAAATAGCTACAATCGCTATCAAAGCAACCGCCACCCTCAGCACATAAGTTAGGGTTCTTATCAATGCGCGAACGGGTCTGGCTAATGCCGTCACGAATTGAATATGCATCATCACATCTCGTTTAAAATCTCTGATTATTTTATTTTTAGTACAAGCAGAGTCTGAAAAAAAATAGATAAGGCCACGCCATAACACAGTAATTAGATAAAGAGGGTAAATACTAAAGAATTTTACGAGTCTATTTGGATGATTTTCACAATATTTATTATCAAAATGGGCCATATACTCTTTTTTTATTCGACGCTCTTCTTCTGCTACTACACCATTTTTCTCCAATGCCTCAATGTACGCATCAAAACAATCTGTTAAATAATCTGAAAAATACCAGGCTGATTCTTTGTCTTTAAAGCCACTACTACCAAGGCTTTCCATATTACTCACAACCAGCATTGCTTCTTCTAAATTTTTATGTGCTTCAAATGCCGTTGATTTCTCCTCTACAGAAGCTGCTTTTTGTTCTGCCGATGCATCGACATCGAGTTCTTGGTTAGCATTTATCATGACCTGGATTAATTGGTCATACAAAAGACGAGATCTTTCATCAGAAGGCTCCTCAATTCCGTGCTGTTCCAATAATTTTTTTGCTGATCCCTGCGTCATATCACCTTGCAATTTCGCTTCTTCAACCAACTGTCTAGCAACTTTATCTATATCTACGACAGATGCTCTATCTGAGCTATGCAACATTGAATGCAATAAGAAACAGAATTTTAATCCTAGAAGTAAATCTTCAGACCAATTTAAACCAACTGTACCTAACTGATTACAAAAAAAGGATTCTTCACCGAGTTGGCTGACTAATTTAGGAATGACATTAAAGCATCCATCAGTGAATTTAAGATATTCTTGAAGTAAGGCATGATGATCTGCCAATGAAGCAAGGTGTACAGTTGGAATATCCTGTAAAAATTCCAAGGAGGTACCAACGCAACCCAGGAACGCCAAAACAAGCATTATTTTATGTAAGTCTTTAAATGTACTGCGCAAAAATTCAATGTCACCATGGTACAATTCAGGAGCGACTTCTGACGACAATACCAATACCTTCCACTGCAAAAAAACAGATATTAATTTTTTGCTAGCCGCATCATCAAAAACATTAATCACGGATTTACCCGAAATATGCTTACTCAGCACATGAGGGAACCAACCTAGCCAAGACATGTTCGCATTCGCTGTTAAAGCCGGTGACATTAATACAGAAAAAGAAGCCATCGATAACATAGAACTAAAAGTAGCAGGCCCTGGATTATGTCTAAACATTTTTCCAATGAAATCATCCGACAAGGCAGAAGCTATCTCCGCTGGAAAATCAAATACAGAATCAAATGCATTAGGAACCCAAGGCACACCGGGTGCCCAACAATCATTTTTTGATTCCGCACTCCCCATGCTTTGAGCTTGAGAAAGCGTTGTTTTCTGAAGACTCTCCAGCATTTTCTTTGTCAGTGCATTATAATCAGCATAGGTTTGATTTGCTTTTTCTTTAAATTTTTCCATACGCTTTTCTTTAGACGCCTTTTCACGTTGTTTAGGAGAGAACCAAAAAATCCATGGAATATTGAACGATGAACTTGAAAAACTATGCTTGGATACACTATCTATGGAAGATCTAACAAAATCCCCCAACATCGTCGCCAACCGATGACCAGAATAGTATGACAGCAAGCCATTCAAAGAGCCGGTTGAATCAACTGTGCTATTTCCCCATAATGTTTCTAAAAAAGCTTTTTCATCTGACTCTTTTTCCTGTGCATAACTGTCTCGCAGTTTATTTTTAGCCCCGTGTAAGTAATAGGATGCCCTATCATGCAATTGACTTACTTTTTCATCAAATTTTTTCATATCGAGTGGAGGAACTGGGAAAAGATTATATACCCAAAGAACCCCCTCCATCCCAAATGAAAATAAAGAGGCTGCTACATGCACTAAAGAAATGAGAATCTCTACACCAGTGAAAAAAGTCACTTCAGCAGCTAACCATCTATTCACCGGTGCAGCGTGAAATGACTCTTTTGGCTCGCCAGACAACAAAAACAGCATTTTATCCATTTCTTCTATATTCTGAAATTGATCGATATATTGGCTCAATGATAGCCACCTTTTTGGCGTATCATCTTCTGGTGAATCTACTAGATCTAACAGTGCTGAGGGAATAGGTAATTGGCTATTTTGCTCCCGTACTCCGACAGCAGATAATCCCCTTAATTCTAAACCTGCTTTCGCATCTGACAATGCTTTCACTGCTGGATGTGAACCAACTAATTCTAAACGTTTTCCTGTAATTGAAAATACTTCTTCAATGCCATATTGTGATAACAGAAAAAGCTGCTGCGTTAAAAAAGAACCTAAACAAGGACTAGTAGAACCATCAATCGCGCCGACTTGACTACAGAATAATTGTTGTAAATCTTGGTCTGTCAGAGGTTCTTTATGGTGAAGTGACTCAATATGCTGAATAAAAATAGCCACATTGTCTCTTAATTGTTTTTCAAATTCTTTTCGATTGGGCGATTCGTCAGGCCCTAGCGTTTTTAATAAATCTTCTACAAAAAATTCTACTAAATTTTGCATTCCGATTAAGTGTTCACCTGGCGGGATAGAAGATGCATTATTAATTTTTTTTTCTAAATCCACATAGGCCACCAAGCAATCGGATATTTTATTCATTAAATGATAAATTTTTTCTTCTTTTTCTCCTTCTGCTTCACTCACATGCGTGCTAGAAAACGCATGATGTCTAAAATAGCTTGTCAATTCTTGCTGAACTAACCCTGTATAGGAATTTGTTGCCACAGAAATATCATGCTGCTTAAAATGTCTTAGAAATTTTTTCCGCTGAGCACCATCGACAAGCACTTCCACATCGACCACATGGTCGTCTTGCTTCGTCACGCGGACTCGACACCCATATACCGTTTTTTCTTCTTGGGTTCTTGGCATACCCCCCCCTTTTTTTTACTAATAAAGTAAATAGGATATAGACATAACAGTTATAGGTTATTTTTTGCTCTAATCAAGTCCAATTGGCTTATCTCTTTGAAAATATGTCTATTTTATATGAGCTATACAATCCAATTTTTTATTATTAAGATAGCCACTATGATAACTTTACAAAACATTACCCTTCGCCGCGGCAAACACGTATTACTTGAAGACCTCAACTGGACGATTTACCATAAACAGCGCATCGGTATTATCGGGGCAAATGGTTCGGGGAAAACCAGTTTGTTTGCGATGCTTTTAAGTGAACTAGCACCCGATCAAGGCCAGCTAGAAATTCCACGCCAGCTCAAACTATCTCATGTGGCTCAAGAGACGCCTGCTTACCATGCATCCGCATTAGAATACGTATTAGAAGGCGATGCTGAATTACAATTATTACAAGCTGAATTACTCTCCGCTGAACAAAAAAATGATGGTCATCGCATAGCCACCTTGCATGCCCGCCTCGGCGAAATAGATGCCTATACTGCACCTGCACGCGCCGCACAATTATTAAATGGATTAGGATTTAGCCATCAAGAACAACAAAAATCAGTGAGCAGTTTTTCAGGTGGATGGCGTGTACGTTTAAATTTGGCAAAAGCGCTTATGTGTCGCTCCGATGTATTATTATTAGATGAACCCACTAACCACTTAGACTTAGATGCCGTACTATGGCTAGAAAATTGGTTAATGTATTATCCCGGCACACTACTTTTAATTTCACATGATAGAGATTTTTTAGATCATGTCGTTAGCCATATTGCGCATCTTTCGCATCAACACTTAAAACTCTATGCTGGCGATTATTCTGCCTTTGAAAAACAGCTTGCAGCAGCACTGTTGCTGCAACAAGCCGCTTATGAAAAACAACAGAAAAAAATGGCTCATCTACAAAGCTTTATTAACCGCTTTAAAGCCAAAGCCTCCAAAGCACGTCAAGCGCAAAGCCGTATAAAAGCCTTAGAAAAAATGGAAATTGTCAGTGCAGTACATTTGGATTCACCTTTTCAATTTCATTTTAAAGAACCCAGCAAATGTCCCAATCCATTAGTACGTCTGGAAGATGTGAACATTGCATATGGGACAAAAACTATTTTGAATGAAATCAATCTTGGCATTGCACCAAATGATAGAATAGGATTGATTGGCCCTAATGGTGCAGGTAAATCCAGTCTAATTAAATTACTAGCGGATGAACTCACCGTGACACACGGTCGCCGAGATACTGGCGGCGGCTTAAAAATAGGCTATTTTGCACAACATCAAATAGATCATTTAGTATTAGCAGAGACACCGCTAGACCATTTACGTAAAATCGCTGAGAGAAACACTGAAAAAGAATTAAGAACTTTTCTGGGTAGTTTCGGTTTTTCTGACAACAGAGTGTTTGACCCTGTCAAACATTTTTCTGGTGGCGAAAAATCGCGACTGGCTTTGGCATTAATCGTATGGCAACAACCGAATTTACTATTACTAGACGAGCCCACTAACCATTTAGATTTGGACATGCGGTATGCACTCAGCATGGCATTACAGGAATACCAAGGCGCTGTTATTCTAGTCTCGCATGATCGCTTTTTAGTGCGCACAACGGTCGATCAATTGCTGCTGGTAGCAGAAGGAACCATGACTCCTTTTACAGGTGATCTCCATGATTATGAACGCTGGCTCATCAATTACCGCAAGCGGAACGAGCTAGAGAATACGGCACAAAATACAAAACCCATTGTTTCACGCAAAACGCAGCGGCAAGAAGATGCTAAACAACGTGAGATACGTAGACCTTTGGTGCAAAATGTGAAAAAATTAGCAGATACATTAGCAGAGCTGGAGAAAAAATCACTCGCAGTGGAAGTCCAATTAGCTGATGCTGCATTATATGAAGAACAAAATAAATTGAAATTACAAGATTTGCTCGCACAACAAGCCAGCATTCAACAGCAATTGAAAACCACCGAAGACGCTTGGTTAACAGCCTGTGAAACACTGGAAACGCACGATAGGGAGTAACACATGTCTAAGTCGAAACCACTGCTGCAACAACTATCTGTCGAACAATTGGTACGTGGAAAATACCAACCACGCCGCCATTTTGACTCTACACAATTACAAGAATTGGCTGATTCTATCCAAACGACAGGAGGGCTATTGCAGCCTATTATTGTCAGACCATTAAAAGAAGGCAATTATGAAATTATTGCCGGTGAACGCCGCTGGCGTGCAGCGCAATTAGCCGGCTTGCAAGATGTGAGTTGCTTAGTAAGCAATTACACGGATGAGCAAGCGTTACAAGCGGCAATCATTGAAAACATTAACCGTTCTGATCTAAATCCCATCGAAGAAGCAGAAGCCTATCAACGTTTAATCGATGAATTCCATTATTTACATGAAGAAGTGGCTGCTGCTGTTGGAAAATCCCGCACAACCATCACGAATGCATTACGTTTGTTAAAATTAGACCCGCGAGTGAAAGAATTATTATGTTCTGGTCAGTTAAGCGAAGGTCATGGAAAAATTTTAGCCGGCTTGTCGCCACCGCATCAATTAATACTAGCGGAAGGATGTATTCAAAAAAATTGGAGTGTGCGTAAAGTAGAATTAGAAGCCAAAAAATTACAGCAACCCTCGGAAGATAGCCCCTACAGCGACCCCAACATCAAACACCTCGAAATCGCCCTCTCCGATCACATAGGTAATGCAGTCAAAATAGATTGCGAAGAACGTGGTGGCGGTTATGTTTCGATACGTTTCAATAATATCGATGAGTTAGAAGGGCATTTTGCTCGCTTGGGGTTTAAGCTGTCATCATGAATTAGACTTTACTAATCGAAAACTAATATGCGACATAGAATTGTAAGGATCCACACCGCGACGCGCACTAGGGCGATAGCTCATACAAAAATGACAGTCACATAAAAAAGACCCGCCACGAATCACACGTTTTGGCGCATCAACCGGTGTAGACAATGGATGCGATGGATCAAAAGAATCCGAAGGGCCTTGCGGATTGATCAATTCACTCTTACTTTTAGCTTCCTGGACAAACGCATCAGCACGGTACCAATCTGCTACCCATTGCCAAGCATTGCCCGCCATATCATACAAACCATAGCCATTAGGCGGATAACTCGCGACTTTTGATACACCAATAAGCGCTTGATGCTGAGGATCAACAACGGGAAATTGCGTACCAGCAAACGTATTGGCCATTCGTTTCCCATGAGGTTTCTCTTCATTTCCCCATACAAAATTTGCTTGGTTTAGACCACCTCTAGCAGCGTATTCCCATTCTGCTTCTGTGGGCAATCGCTTTCCAACCCATTTCGCATAAGCCAGAGCATCTTCATAGGAAACTTGTACAACTGGATAATCTTCTTTGCCAACTAGATTGCTGTGGGGCCCTTTAGGATGTCGCCAATTCGCGTAAGGGACAAAACGCCACCAACGAGACGCATCATCCAGAGGCACAGCTTTTTTTGTGCCGACAAATACCATCGCACCTGGCACTAAATTTTTTTCGGGCGGTTTAGGAGTACCAGGTAATAACTGTACTCTTAACGTTTCCCAGTCTGGTTTTTTTTCTGCTGTAGTCACATAACCCGTTGCTTTTACAAATGCAGCAAATTGCGCATTCGTAACGTCTGTTCTATCCATCCAAAACCCATCTACACGCACGCGATGCGCAGGACGTTCATTGGCTTTTGCAAGATGACCATCACTACCCATCTTAAATTCGCCGCCCGGAATCCAAACCATATCTTTTGAAGAAAAATTAGAATGCGAATGCAGTCGAGAAAAAAGATAGTTACCGAAAAAAACGCTACCCATCATAATAAATAAGCTGATAAAAACAACAGTAAGATTACTTTTTTTAATTTTCATATTTATTACCTTAAGTGAAAGCAGTCTTACTTTAGTGGCAGAGCGTCATCCAGTAACGCCCCTCTCCAAATTGAAGCTCGAGTAACACCGGTGTCATCCTTGTAACGCCCCTCTCTCTTCGATCGAAGTCACTGTTCTCTATGGCGTTACTGGGTAGGATGACGCTCTGCCACTGAAGCAAAAGTGTAATGTAAACTGCGCGCTGCGATGCTCAAAAAAACAAGACGTTACGCCCAGCATAGTAGAATTGTCGACAGACCCTATCCTATTATTGCCCCTGCGCACGAATCGCCTTAATAATTTGCTTTTTCACTGACTCAAGATTAAAACTTGCGCTAGCTTGCATTGGAGGATATTCAATAAAGGATTTTCCAAGTGCTTCCACTTCATCTTGCACGAAAACAAAGCGCCAGAATTCATGCGCAAAAAAGCCCATTCCATAGTTCATACCTTGTGAACTGACTCGTTCAAAAGGATCTAATCTCAAATTAGTAATGGTTGGCCAATCTAATTTCACAGTACCGCCCAACCAACCATTGGGTTGACTAGTGAACTGATATTTATAATCACCTAATCGAATTGCACCTAATGTGTCTTCCGTAAAATAGAGCACTTCTTTACGGGTAGAGGGCCCTTTACCCATGATCAAATTTCTTTGATCATAGCCGTCCAGATGCACCTTAAAGGTTGTATCTCCTAATTTTTTCCCTTTCAAAAGCTCATCTTTAATTTTAGGATCACCCGCTATGGCAACCAGAGTGGGAAACCAATCTAATCCAGACATGATCCCGTTCTCGATTTTCCCAACAGGCACTTTGCCAGGCCAACGGATAATAGCTGGAACACGCATACCACCTTCTAACGCCATGCCTTTTTGACCAGCAAACGGTGTCATTCCACCATCAGGCCAGCTCATGATTTCAGCACCATTATCCGTCGTGAAAATAACGATAGTATTATTGTCAATTCCCATATCGTTAACTTTTTTCATCACAGACCCAACGATATCATCCAGCTGAGCCATTCCGGCTTCTTCCGTATACCATCCATTCTCTGGTGTCATCATATTTTTATATTTGTCAGATAAATGTGTAAATACATGCATACGCGTGGGGTTTAACCAAACGAAAAATGGCTTGCCATCTGTTTTCGCTTGTTCCATAAAATGAAATGTATTTTTTAAAATTTCATCATCTACTGTTTTCATACGTTCGGGTGGTAATGCGCCTTCATCTTGAATTTTTTGTTTACCAATTTTACCCCAACGTGGTTGTGAGGTTGTATCCTCAGTATTAGTAGACCAACAATGCAACATATTACGCGGGCCCACTTTGTCTTTCAGCGATTGCGGATAAGAATGCCAGAAAGGATCTTCCATCGCATCTAAGTGATACAGATAACCATAAAACTCATCGAACCCGTGTAAACAAGGTAAATATTTATTTAAATCGCCTAAATGGTTTTTACCAAACTGGCCTGTTGCATATCCCATGGATCTCAAAACAGTTGCAATGGTGGGGGCAAGCGCTGGCATACCCACATCCGCTCCTGCCTGTCCTACGGTTGTTAAGCCAGTGCGGATAGGTAATTCGCCTGTGATAAAGTTCGCTCGGCCTGCTGTACAGCTCGGCTCAGCATAATAATCAGTAAATCGCATTCCTTCAGCCGCAAGCTTATCCAGATGCGGCGTCTTCGTATTCATAATACCTTGATTATAAGCACCGATATTAAACCAACCCACATCATCGCCCATAATGACAATGATATTAGGTTGCGCAGTGGCGGTAGAAGCGGCTTGCGTCGATATAGCCACCGTCATCGCAACCGTAGTGATAGTGATACCCATTAGAAGATTCAATACGTTAATTGATTTCAGCATCGTGTTCATCCTTGTTAATATTTCCACTGTTTAAAATACCTTCTAACAAACAACATTCACACTTGCCTGTAGCACGTTCGCAAAATTTCTTGAATAAGAACCCGCTAATACGCCACTCGATGATGTATTGTTGATGCCAGCACTACCAAAGTTAATGTATTCATATGAGAATCCTAAATTCACTGCTTTAGCAACAGAATAAATAATGCCTGCTCCTAGACGAACTTGTCTATCCATTGGTAAATTGGGTAAACGGCGTGAAGTAGTAGTCGGTGATGAATCAAAGGACGCACCCGCTTGTAACAATACGTTAGGAGTTGGTATAAATTGGCCAGCAATACCCGCACGGTAAGTATTGCTCCAATCCAATGCGGTTGTTGCAGAATAGCCATCAATCACAACGATCGTATTTTTCATCGAAGCCCAATTGGCCCATCCCAACTCAGCCAACAAATTAAAGTGACTGGTAAGAGCCTGACTCAAACTCACAATAATATTTTGTGGCATAGTCATTTTGGTCGAAGTAGTGGGTGTGCTACTAATGCGTAAAAACGTCGTATTGCCTGATAAATTATGTAAAATCCTTGAGCGATAAGCGATACCGATTTTTGTTGTTTGAGAGGGAGTCAACATCACACCCAAATTAAATCCTGGCGCTATATTGGATGTTTTAATATTCACTTGACCATCTACTAACGGTGTCTCAGGTATGGGTAAAGCAACCGTTTGTTGGAGATTAACATATTCGATTGCAATACCTGCACCCAGTGCGATTTGTTCATTGATTTTATAGGCCAGAGAAGGATTTAAATTTAACGCATACAGCTGTACATTTTGGACATTATACCGGCCTACCCAACCATCGTTATAGTTAAGAAATCCCCCATAAGGTGTTGTAAAGCTAACGCCAAATTTTACTTTTGAAGAATAGTTATTAACATAATATAAACTGGCACCCGGGGTCAGTAGTGCAGCGTTGCCGCCATTATTGCCCAAAATCGTATTTTGGCCTCCAATAGAAAACTGGGTAGAAGGAGCGATAATTTGCGAACCCAATAAATATTGGGATGATTTTAATTCCACCATGCCAGCAGGATTAAAATAAGAAGTCGAAGCATCATTTGCCACAGCAGCTTGCCCCACTCCTGCAGAACCAACAATAGGCGTGCCTAATTCATAAAGTTGAAATGCTGCTGCAAAAGCGAAAGGACTAGTAAAAAAGAGGGCAAGAAACAAAACAAAAGGTGCTCTGCACAACCGTTTTATTGAATACATTCGATACATTCCTTTGTACTGAGCTTTCGTATTAAAACAGCCATTATAATATCATGCGTGTCATTTATCTATCACTTCATAAAGTGTTTTCAAAATCACGCTACCTATGGCATTGTTAAAAAAATTGTTAGGAGAACAAGTATGCGTCGTGATCTGTTTTTTAAATTGACTTTTCTAGTATTTCTCATCACTTCTTCACCATTCGCATCTTCAATTGAATTAACCGATCCCCTACCCTCATGGAACAATGGCATTGCTAAACAAAGCATCATTGCATTTGCCACAGATGTCACAGATAAAACATCTAAAAATTATGTACGACCTGAAGACCGCATTGCGACTATTGATAATGATGGAACTTTGTGGGTAGAGCAACCTATGTATACTCAAGAAATTTTTATAAAAGATCGTTTCCAAGAATTATTAAAAAATCATCCAGAATGGAAAAAACAAGAACCTTTTAAATCTATTTTAACTTCACCCTCTAAAAAAAATAGGGAAGCTGTATTCGCGATAACAAGTAGCAAAATGACAGTTGAACAATTTAATAGCACCATTAAGGATTGGTTAAAAACAGCTATAAATCCACGTTTTCGACACCATTATACAGAATTAGTTTTTCAACCGATGTTAGAAGTGATTAATTATCTACAGGCAAATCAATTTATTGTTTATATCGTCAGCGGTGGGGGTCAAGACTTTGTACGTGCTTTTTCAGAAGATGTTTATCATATCCCAACTGAGCACGTGATTGGCTCAACCACAAAAACAAAATATACGTATCAAAATAATATTCCCATACTAATAAAAGAAGCGAAACCGCTTTTTATCAGTGATCATACCGGAAAACCGGAAGCCATTAATTTATTTATTGGGAAAAAACCTATTCTTGCTATTGGTAATTCAGATGGCGATCAGCAAATGCTAGAATGGACACAATCAAGACCCGGGAAAACGTTATTGTTGCTCGTACATCACGATGATGCACAACGAGAATATGCATACGACAGTCACTCTAACGTAGGTACGTTCACACAAGCTTTGTTTGCAGAAGCTAAAAAAAATAACTGGTATATCATTAGCATGAAAAATGATTGGAAAGTGATCTTCCCCTATGAATTAGGGCAAAAAAAGTGAGATTTTATTTCCAATGCGTACTGGCAGCTTGTCTGTTTATTCCTATGGTAGCTAATGCAGAATCGGAAGTCAGTTTTGCCAAGACAGTGCAAAATCCCTTAGCAGTCAACCCTGAAGCAAGGTATTTTACGTTGCCATTCAATAATTATACCAATTTTGACTATGGCTCTCCCAATCACACACAAGATTTACTGGATTTAAAACCTGTCACACCTTTTAGATTCACGTCATCGTATGACTTAATTTTTAGAACAATCATTCAATTTGCACACCAGCCGAGTTCGGATGGGTATACCAATGGACTGGGTGATATTAATACCACTGCTTTTATTGCACCAGCAAAAAATAGTAATTTCTTATGGGGAATTGGGCCAACATTGACAATGCCAACGGCGACTAACAAAAATCTTGGCGCAGGAAAGTGGAGCGTTGGCCCCGAGCTTGCCTTAATTGCTATGCCAGAGCAATGGACGTTTGCTATTTTAACCAATAATATTTGGTCTGTTGCAGGTGAATCAAACCGTGTTCATGTGAATCAATTTTCTTTTCAATATTACATCACCTATAACTTACCATCCGGTTGGTATGTAACAACCCAACCCACTATCACAGCGAATTGGATCAGCCCACCTAGTCAGCAATGGACAGTGCCTGTAGGAGGTGGTGCTGGACGCGCATTTCATATTGGTCATCAAGCAGTCAATCTACTCTTAGAATCCTATTCTAATGTGATTAGACCCAAGACGGGCGCACGTTGGTTTGTACAAGCTAATTTAACGTTTTTATTTCCTGATAACCGTACTGCTTAGAAATAAAATAGCACACTGTTTCTCTGGATATCTTCCCCCTCCGAGGGTATTGTTGAATAAATGTAGCTTTAGCATACCTTCCCCCACCA
>Ga0206868_10201_pt1 | contig 16326 bp, 13 predicted proteins | sample Alteio_BWOrgCont_38_FD_152901 | JGI IMG/M metagenome (GOLD analysis project Ga0206868, IMG submission 152901) | Enriched cells from forest soil in Barre Woods Harvard Forest LTER site, Petersham, Massachusetts, United States -... | ecosystem: Environmental > Terrestrial > Soil > Temperate forest >... | reverse complement strand
CGCAGCGCATCGAATACTGCCCGCCCGATTTTGTTGCTATGCTGCCAAGGCGCAAGGGCCTTGCTCACAGCGGCATCAACAACCGATGAAACGGTTTCATCTGAATCTTCGGGAGCAAGCCCGCCAATTGCTTCGCGCACGGTGCGGTTAACACCGAGTCTTACCTCGGACGGAGCTCCGTTTGGCAACTGTTTCAAGGCGTAGCTAACCCACTGGTTTTCCCAAATTCGCTGTTGCTTCTCGCGAGCTTCACGCGCGGCGCGCTCGCGTCGAACAGCATGCTCATGTCGTTCGCCTTCCTTGCGCACTAGTTCCGCGCGCATCGCTGCTTGATCGACTTGACGTTGCTCCTCTTCTCGTTCGGCACGCTCGTTCTCATCCTCGCGGCGAAGTTTCGCCAACTCTCGCTTGGCGCGCAACTCCTGTGCATCGAGGTTCAACTCCTCCACGCGCTCACGGCGATTTTGCAGTGTGCTGGAAGGCGCGCTCGCCGTGCGGTTTGGTGGTTGTGCAGGCTGGCGAAACTGTTCAATGGCTTGCGTTGGAATCCGAAGATGGCCGCCGGGTGTCCGGAATGATGCGAGGGTTCCCCGCGCACAAAGCTCCTTCAGCGTGGGTATCGAAACGTGCAGGGAGCGGGCGGCTTCCGCCACAGTAAGAGCGCTTTCACCCATAGATGCTCCCGTATGGAATACGAATTTTGCTGATTTTTTTGTCGACTTTTTAGGGTTTGATTGCCGAGTTTTCGCAGCGGCAGTTAGCTCGTGGCGCGTTGCGGGGGCCGAATTTTCCCGATTTCTGCCTAATCTCATTGATTGCCGACGCGAGCACATAGTGACTAATAGTGATTCGTGCCGTGTTCGCGCCGGATGTGCCAGATTTCCCGCGCGAATGCAGACCGGCGAGCTGGCGGTGTCGCGTGGATTACTTCAATAGCCGCTGCTGGCTCCATCGCGTCGGACTGGCCTTTCATGCTGAGAACCGCCGTCACCCACTGCGCGAGTGTTCGTGCGCCCTCATGGGAAGGATTGAGTTGGTGCGTACGGATTCCCAATCCGGCTCGGTTCATCACAACGCCTATCCGGGTGTTGCAGGACCGGCAGGCCCACGCGAGATTGCTCGGCGCGTTGTTGTGCTCATTTCCGTCGATGTGATGCACTTCGACGTTGCGCTTCGAGCCGCAGAACACGCAAATGCGCGGAACTACCGGCGCGCATTTCTGCGCGCGAAACCGGGCCGCGCGGTCAGAGACCGACGGCGGGGATTCGACACAGTAGGGCGGGCGCGGTCGTCGTCTGCCTCGCCTTCTTCGACCTCACTCGATGCGGCAAGGTCCGCAATTTGGTCGAGTTGGTCTTGGAGTTCGTCGTTCTCTTCCTCAAGCTCTTGAATCCGGTCCTGCAAGTCTTCTTTCGTTGCCATAGCTGCTCCCCGTGGGTTCCCCACTAATATCATTTTTCGCCTTTCAGCGTAGTCCTCAGGGCTCTCGTCCTCAATTTCCTCGGCTCGGTCGGTATCGCCTAGAACATCGCGCACAAATCGCGCCGCCTTTTCCTTGCGGCTTTCGACCTGTGAGCGAGTGAGAGTCATGGTCACGCGGAGATGCTAGGCGAGGTGCTCACGATGCTTCAACGCGAAACAATTCGTGTGAATTTTCTTGCGCAAAAGAATGGCCGGTCTTTTTGTTCTTTTCATCGATTGTGGGTTACTCCCATTCAGGGAAACCTCTAGCAACTAGCTTTTTAATTCCTCAAGAATTTCGACGAAGATTAACGATGTCCCTTGATGCCACGGAGCGAACTCGGGCCGCAAGATGTTCGTGGCCAGACACTAAGCGGGACTTGACGCGGAGCACGCATCCCGCGCGGCGTGTCATTCCAACCCGTGACCCGACCGTCCTTTCGGATCCCGGCAAGAGCGTGGTATAAGAAGCGCCTCGCGGGAGGTGTATGTTCCACGATTTTTTTGCCCGGGCCTTGCGCTGGCTGTGTTGGTTGGTGGCCGACTCCAATGGTATCGAGCTGATCAAGATTCTTGGCGCCGCGATCGCTTTTTGGATCGGCCTGAGGCAGTATCGCAGAAGTCAAATTTGGAAGCGCCTCGAATTCGTTTCTGCTGAAATGAAGATCTTCTTTGACGATCCCGCTGTGAGAACAGCCATGACCATGCTGGATTGGCGCAAGAAGAAGATGGCTCTGTTTAAATTTAGAAACGAAAACGATCTGGAACAGGTGATGGTGGACTACGATACCGTCGCCGGTGCGCTGGGCGTCGACCTAGAATTGAAGTACGACAAAACACAGTCCGCCATCAGAGAGGCATTCGAGCGGTTTTTAGAGTACTTGGCGCGCTTTGAAGGTTTCCTGGATGCCGGGGTTGTCCAGCACCGCGACTTGAACCCCTATCTTGACTATTGGATGAAGCTGATCTCCGGAAACGACCTTCATTCTCCCGAGGTCACAAAAAAGGTGCTGCCGAGTTTGTGGAGGTTCGTCGACTATTACGGCTACCGGGATGTTCGTAAACTCATCGGCCGCTACCACCGCGTCGCCTTTGCCGAATCAAAGCAATGATCCAAATAGAGCCAGGTTCGATGTATCCGCCGACGAGACTTTACAACAAATCTTTCTTCAACACTGTTGATTCACTCACGGCTTGGTAAGCCCGTTAGTCAGCGCCCGAGAAGGTCCCACCAAGGGGATTTTGCACCTTTGGACCGGTTGCGCTTCCTGCTGGAAACTCGAATGTTATCGAGTGTGTTGCTCCCGCCACGTGAAAATGGCACCTCGTGATCCAATTCGTGTTTTTGAGGATTGAATTTTTTCCCGCTTTTCAATTCCCATTTCGCAACCGCTTTTCGGCGAACCGTGGTAGGAACATATCTGCTTCGCCTGGGCGAAAGGTGAATCACGATTGCGCCTGCGAGGGTCCCGAGGAAAGCTGACACCGCCATCGGTTGACCTGCGCGAGTGAGCAGGTACGTAGCTCCAATGAAGCTAGCCTCCGCAACGATAACTAGTCGAATACGATATCGAATTGCCTCTCGTCGCCGACGAATTGAAATTGTAAATAAAAGCCCAAAAACAATAGCCGCCAAGAACAACAGATCGCTTATGTTCGCCGTCGGCGTCATGGCTTTCAGTTAAGCATTCGTGTCCAGTTTGGCGTCGGAGTTTACCCCAATTGGTATGTTGCATGCAATCTGTCAGCAGCCATTATGTAGACGTACCTGCTGACGGCCTACAGACTGTGACGCGTGAAATCCGCAAAGGCTGTCGCGTTTCAGAAACAAATCGGAAACCGAGTACGAGAACTCCGAAAAGCGAAGGGAATCTCACAAGAGGCTTTCGCGGATTCTTGCGGTTTGCATAGGACACACATGAGCCTGCTTGAACGTGGACGGATTGATGTAAAACTGAACACCTTACGACAAATCACAGATGTCCTTGAGATCGATCTAGCGTTCTTTTTTGCAGGGGTGAAAGAGGGCCACAGCAAATAGGCGAACAAAACTATCTCGCTATTCGGTTGCGTTAGGAAACTCTGTTGTGCGACGACCCTCGCCTACTTCTTTGAACCGTTGAGACGCTCTAAGGACCCTTCGTGCGCTGTTGATCCCAGCGGGAGCCGCTCTCTAGGAATCCCGGAGCTGATCTTGTTTTGCCCTCAGGTCTACTACGTCCGCCATTTCTTCCCACATGCGTGCCAATTCTTGCAGCATCGCCTGAGTGCGAGGCCATGCGTCGAGTCGCTTGCTCTCGACGTGTATTTCGGTCGCGAGTTCGCGCTCCGGCGTGCCGCCAGCTCTGGGGTCTCTTGCTCCACCACGCCGCATGTTAAATCTCTCAATGGCCATTCCGTGCTCTATATGTCTCGCCTGCCAGCTTTCAAGGCATTCTCGAATTACGGCGTGAGGCCACAGACAGTCCTTAGGCTCCGAAGGACCGTGGGCCAGGAGCTTGCCGATGTATTCCTCCGCGACAACCAAACGATCTTTTTCGGTTGCATGCTTCCTTACCTCTGATACCCATGTTTCCAGGACCGTTTTCTCCGGTGGCTCTACGGAAAATCCCGGGATCTGCAAGAATCCGTTTAACAGCGTCCAGCCAAACCGCGCTCGTCCGCGTTGCTCATCGGTCACTGCCGAATCTTTGTTCGTTTCTGCAGCAGGGCGGTATACATCGCAAAGAACACTTACGTAAAACTCCGCGCTTTCACCCATCAATTTGTCCAGAACCAAGGACGGAGGAGCCTCTCGCACGGCAAAGCTTTCTCGCAACAAAGGAAGATACCTATACTCTCTTTTACCGACTTCGAGCAGCGGTATGTCTTCTCGCTCCTGTAGAACAGCAAACACTTGCTGCAAATCGAAATCGATCGCTTGCGCCTTTACAATACTCGGTGATTCGGCAATCCTGTCGTAGAATTGGTCGAGAATTCTCAGAATCAGGACACTCGAAACGTCTCGCATCTTGGGGTACAGTCCCTCCACAATGAACTCAGAACGATTTGCTTCCAGATAACGCTCGACCGCATACTCGATATCGTCTTTGCCTCCTTGTAATCCCCACGGCAGCCTAGCTCGCCAGAACTCTCGCGCGGCGTCTGCGCCCAGAGATTCGGCATATGCCCAAGTCGCCCGCTTATGAGGCCATGCCAGCACAAACGAGACTACCTGTTTGGCGGTGAATCCCCGCTCCATCTGAGCGGCGGCGATCGTGTCCTCCCATTCCGCCCCGAACCGACCTAAGAGTGCCATCGACAGAAATGTCACAAACGCGCTTAGACGGTCCCCGCTCGCGAAGGCCAGGGCGACCACATCAAGAGCCTTTGCAACCCCATCAACAACATGTCCGAAGGCAAAGCCGACAAATCGCGGCTGCTCAACGGAGGATGCGAGATCGATCACCCCTTTATCGCCAAGCGCTTCCCAAACCTTGCGTAAAGCGTTCCTGCGCATCTCTTCAACTTCTTGGTCGAAGTTTTCTGCCGATGTGAAAGGAATTTCGGGAGACCGATTTTCAAACAGCCATAACGATTCCTGTATTGGATCGTCCGGAGCCACGCTTTTCAACACGTCCTCTAGCCGATTGACTTCAGCGCTGGGCAGCGTCCAAACTGCGCCGGGATGAGCACGGTGGTGCCGAATGACTCGGTTCAAGACTTGCCACAGTCCTACCCGCTCGTTTTCATGAACTCGCCCGGCTACTGCCTCTACCTGACTGACTACGGCGGTTATCTCGTTTCTCGGGAAAGCGTGTAACCCATCCAGGATCGCAGCCCATCTGTCCGGGTTTGTTTCAGCGAGCCGAACGGACCGCTGGATCAGTTCGTGATAAGTGTCAAGAATGAGCTTATCGGTGCGAGCCTCTCGTTCCGAAGCGCCAGATTCTCGAAATCTCGGTTTTGGTCCGTCCCCGCCGTAATCCGGTCTCTTTGGAAGCAGCAGCACTAGCAAGTTCCACCCGACGCGAGAATTCTGAGTCACGATTTGATCGAGAACCGCCATTCGTTGACGCACCGAAGCATTCGTAGACGGACGCCATGCGAGAAAAATATGGCGAAGACTTTCGATCGGTCGATTCTTAAGAGTGCCGCCAGGGTCGATCTCCGCGAGTTTTGCGAGTATCGCTGCGGCCCGAGCCAAATAGGCTGGATCCCAAGCGATTAACTCAAGCGCCCACAACAAACCCGTGTGTGCGCTGTGCATAAATATCGTGGAGCGGCCAGAACCATCCTGAAAAACTTGACGCATTTCCATCCCATCGCCCTTGAGCAGATGCTCAAGGGCCGCCAACAAAGGGTCTGGCGCTGCCTCCACAAGCAGCGGCAATTCATGTGCGAGACTAGCAACAACGCGAGGGTCGTCGCGTAGTCCCGGTGTATTGTTGACGATGCGGTTCACAATTTGCTGCGCCGTCCCGCCGATCAATTGCATACCGCTTTTATCGCCGAGAGCGGCAATGATCAGAAGGCTTGTTGCCAGACCATCCCGTAACCAATGACTGTGGGCACGCGTTGCTCCCCGCAATCGAGCAAACGGTCTGTCCTCCGGCGCAAGATCGAGCGCCGGATCGACCTCACCAAATACCTCTTTGGAGACTTCCTCAAGGGTCTTCAGGTGCTCGGGGCCAAGTAAACGCGCTAAGTGGACGAATACGTCGACAGGTGCCCGGATGGCCCATACCGTACCCTCCATCTCCAGCGGTGCATCCTCTGAGCGAAGGAATTCCCTCAGGCCAGCTTCGCATTTTGAGTATTCCACCCCACCTGCCAAACGCGACACAACCGCACAATCGCCTTCTGATGCAGAATCCCATGCACCTGCGAGAAGCGGCGGAACAAGAATAGGTTTATTGTCCCAACTTGGCCGTTTTGCAATGGCACTCGGAATTCGACGAGCGAGAATCGTGGTGCTCCGATCGCATTCCCGCGCGACGCGGAGAGCGTGGTCCTCGTCAAATCCCATCGTCTTCAATCCGGCAGCCATTTCCAACGTCGACGGGCGCGCCAGTCGCGCCATGGCGGCATCGACCAAGGAATCTCTCCCAAGGGGAACAATGACCGGATGGCTTTCTGCCAATCGGCCGGCCAATTCAACAGCTTCACCCGTCACTGCAAAAATGAGATGACCTGAGTCCACAAGTCTGCGCGCAGCGTCCTTCGAGTCGAGCAACAGCATTCGGGACTCAATGAACTTTCGAGTCTCAAGGTCGGATTTGCGTACGGCAGCGACAACGAACGCCAAGACTTCGGCAAGCGAATCACCTTGCCAGCGGTGAACTTCTCCCATTCCCATAAGAGCTTGCATCACAAGTTTCGCTTGTGATTCCCGCCCCGCTAGAACCACATCTTCGCGCAAAGGAGGCTGGAACTGAGACGCATATTCCCGCCAGAACTCGTCGCTGCTAACCGCACCCGTATGGGGCAAGTTGCCGATGATCTCCCTCGCGACGCTAGCCGCTACAGCCGGACACAATTCCAACCATTGTTCCAATTGCACAGCGTCGAGCACTCTGACGTCCTTCCAGATCCCTTCCGCCTTTTTCTCACCCGCCCAACCATCAGCTGACGGGTTCGTGCGATCCCATCTGCGGGGAGTTACAAAAACAAATGTTGTTTGGCTCGGATTAGCTGCATCTGGCGCTTTCGTTCGAGTCGAATAATCGCCCTCGGCTTTCGCGTAGTAGTCTGTGCCCGCACCCCATTCCCACACGGAGTCCCCTTCAGGCAAAAAAGCGCGGTATGCGTCCTCCGGAATCGCCGTGAGCCGGCCGTCGTATCCGGGGATCTGTGCACTGTCCTTGGTTGGAAATCGGTAGGCGGATATGCCAGCCGCCGACGCCCGCACGAGCTTCGATACTATTTCCGAAAGCCGTACGCGTGCCTCGATTCGGTCAGCCCACGAGACCAAGTGCCGCGCCTCAATCCATTTCATATCAGCGCCTCTCTACGCAGATCGCGGACGGACCATGCTCGCGTGCCTTTCCCAAATGTCTGCTTATCCAAGGCACACTCTCGATTCCGTCTTTTGCTTGTGAGGAAGTTTACTCTAACTACATCTCCCGCGCCGCGTCAGCGACCGCTTGGAGAATCATGTCTCCCCGAATACACTGTGCACAGGAGTGGAGCTCATTGGTATTTTCGGGGAGTTCGGCCATGAGCCGATTCCAAGGTTCAACTGCCTCTCTCGGAAAGTTTCGAGGCGGGGCTTCTTCGTCGAGCACGGACTGCGCTACGTAGCCGTGACTGTGCTAGTACCAGCGAATCTCCGGACAGACCTGGCGGAATGCAGACCGTGTAGATTTCTCGCCAGTTCTTTCCTTGCCGCCACTTCTCGTGAGCACGCGTCACGTTTTCTAGCCGTGGCCGCCCGTTCTTCAGCGGGAGTGCTGTTGTCAACAGCCGAATCACGCGTATCCTGAAACCGCGCGGATCGCGCTCGATCTCCGCACCAAACTCGGAGCGAAGCTGGAGGATAAATCTGCGGACAGCCGTAGCCAAGCCCTCATCCTGTGAGTGATGAGATAAGTTCGGGCGCAACTTGGGCGCAAAATCCCCTTCCATTACCCCTCATTTTCGCCACTTTCGGATCGTGAGGCCAGTAAGGGCAGCACATTCAACGGGACTTATCGCTGTGGATTGAGGTGGATTGAGTGGGCGATAAGTTCGATTCCCATCGCCCGCTCCATAAATCCTGATGATTCGATTGCCTCTACGCCTGGAAGTTGCTGAAAATCGCCCCATAAACAGAGAGTTTTGTTCCAAGGATGTTCTAAAGTCCTGGCAATTGTTCTAAGACATTCACGCCCGAACCTAGACATAGCCGGGGCAGGCGGTTACGGAGTTTTGACGGTGGCTGTAGGGAGGCAGGAATGCATGATTCACGGCTGCCGGTGACGGCAACGGCCATTGAACACACTTCTCCGGCATTGCCGGGTCGAACCCAGTCGCGAGGGAGGGTTTGTATCCGCGCGGGATGTGGCAAGCCGCTCATCGGAAACGATGGGCGACCGATTTACGACCGGAACTTTTGCGGAGAAGAATGCCGCCGAGCAGACAAACGGGAACGGATGCAAGAGAAACGCAGGAAGGCGAGAGGCGGTCGATACCCACATTGCGGGAGAAAGCTCGACCGCATTTGTTCGGCGGATAGCTTGCTGGTGCCACGTCACGACGCCTCTCCAGTGACCGAAACTCAGATGACTCGGGATGAGGGCCACGAAGGACAGATGCTTTCGGCAAATTGGTTGTAATGCAAAACCGAGATGCAGCCCAGGAAGCAGCCGAGGCAAGCCGATTCGGGAGCAGCCTAACTAATGAGCAAAGCTGAGTCTCATAGAGGTCCGCGTTCGCACAGGCTGTCGAGCGAGCAGCGACACGAAAGGGACTGCAGGGTCTGTCGGCACGCGGAGAGGGAACAAATCGAACGGGACTGGATCGGCTGGGGCGACACGACTAGGATTGCCAAGCAGTACCGACTCAGCCGGGATTCGTTATACCGCCACGCGTACGCACTGGGGCTTCTTGCGAAGCGACAGCGGAACGTTCGCCAGGCGCTTGAACGAATAATAGAAAAAGCAGAAGCGGTACAGGTTAACGCCGCGTCCGTCGAGGCAGCAGTTCAGGCTTACGCCAAAATCAATGCGCACGGACAATGGATTGATCGTTCCGAGTAGCCCATATCCGAACATGAGGCCCTCCTTATACTGGCCCGAGTATCGCCGATCTGTGCATTCCATGGAATCAGCAATCGCTGGTAAACGCGGCATAATGAATCTGAAGGTGGGACTCCTTAATTGAGTGGTGTGCCACTGATTAGAAAAAACAGAAGGCGTCGGCTTCCCCTCCATTTAAAGCGGAACTTCACAGCGACGATAACCAGTGCCGGTTCAGACGGTCGATGCAACACCCTTCTGGTCATTTGTTCTGGCAATACGTGTCAAGCGGATCGATCCTTTGGGGTTGCAGTTCGCTTTTACCTAAACAGGATGCCCTTTTCTTTGCTTTGGGCTGGCGGATGATTCTTAGCCTTTAGAATTCATGGACTTGGGATTTCCTTCTAGTGTTGCGGCGACCCATTGAGACCGCCAGGTCTATCAGGCACTTGCCTGCGTAAGTGGTGGTTTCGGAGGTTCCTAATCATTTCTTAAAGAAACAAAAAAGAGGCGACCGGGTGCAGCCGCCTCTGTGGGGTGTTTGAGTTCCTAAGCTGCCCATTTTGGAATAGGCAATTAGGAACTGACTGTCTTGGCTGTAATAACCGGCGGTCTCAATAGGTCGATGCAACACTACGACGAACTCGCAAGTCCAGTAATTCCAAAGGCTAAGAATCATCCGCGACTACAAAAGCCAAAGCAAAGGCGTCCTGTTTAGGTAAAAGCGAACTGCAACCCCAAAGGATCGGTCCGCTTGAAACCTATTGCCAGATCAAATGACCAGAGGGTGTTGCATCGACCGTCTGAACCGGCACCCGTAATCAGGCAAAAAGTTCCAAATTCTTGATCGGAGATTTAAAGCAGCGATTCACTTGTCCGAGAACGGCGTTAATCAGGACCTAGCAAAATTATTCGCTAAACTCGATTCTCCAGTTCGAAGCAGACGGCGCTATACTCCGTGAAATGGGCAAACAGGTAGCTGTCGTTCTTTACGGGGTGGCGATGGCAGCCATCATAGTCGCTGTAGATTTCGTGTTCTTCAGATACCGATTCTGGGAACGGCTGACAGTGAATATTGGCATTGTCTTGGTGTTCGGAGCTTTCTATATGAGATTCCTCAGGCATCCATGAACCAGTCGCGATAGCGTCTAACGGAAACTGCCGGATTCAAATGCCGCCCAGTACTCGGCGTTAATCAAGACCTGTCGCCAGAGCCTTTCAATCTTTTTGCTGTGGGCGAAGCACGCTGAGTTGCGTCATGCGCAACAGCAGTACCTGCGGGCTATCGCTAACCCTATATCTCGCAAGTCACAATTATCTGAGGGCGGATTAGATGATCTCGGTTACCGACCTTCTCATGGCAATCGGATTGGTAATTTGTGCGGTTAGCCTTGTCGCGCCTGAAGCCGTTGCGAACTATTCCAAGGCACGATGGCTGCAAGCAGACCTTTCCTGGTGGAAATGGCGACGGACGTTCCTCACTTTTTTGCTGATGAAGCCGTGGTACCCGACTTTTGTACGCTTTTACGGCTTAGTCGGTGTGCTTTTTTTTCTGATCTATTTCGTTTTTGTTAGATTTTCAAAGTAGCCCACTCCAAGTTTCCCGTAATGGCGTTTATCAGGCGCTTGGCCAAACAGCTTGGCTCCTGTGCTCCCGACAATGGCCCCGGAGGGCGATCAACCGAAGAGTTTTCGTTCTGGCACCAGGTTCTGGTGTACACAGCTCCCGTGATATAGTCACGCTCATGAGAGTCGAAAACCACCATCTTGCAAGCCGCATGATCCCGTATATAGCGATCGCGCTCATGGCAGCTTTCGCATCACCCGCGTTTGCGCAAATTGACGTCCAGATTGTTCTGAAGCACCTGAAGACATCTCGGGATTTCACATTGAAAGTGGCCGATCAGATGCCAGATGCTGACTACTCTTTTAAGCTCACGCCTCCGCAGATGAGCTTTGCGGAGCAGATGGTCCACCTGGCGCAAGTACTGGACGTGTTTACAGCGCCATTCTCCGGGCAGAAACCGAATCCGGCCAAACCCGCCTCAATGAGTAAAAAGGATGTGATGGCGTTTGTCCGACAGTCATTCGATGACGTCATCGCAAAAGTCTCGAAACTTACGCCAGCGCAAATTTCGAAAACCTATGCGAGCGAGGAAGGAAATATGACTGGCCTGGAACTACTGATGGGCATGCTTGACCACACCACGCATCATCGCGCTTCGGCAGAGATGTACATTCGTGCGAAGGGCATTACTCCGGTTGAATACGAGTTCTAAGAGCACAATTCCGAGAGCCAGCGCCGTAACTCCCGTGTAGTCTGCTTCCCATCCCTTTCGAGTGGAACTTCATATAGACGGTAACGGCGTTACTCAGGCACTTGGATTAAGCTGCTGTAACGTGGGCCAACCTTCCGTTTCAAGTGTTCAGGATGCTCGGCGCGATTCTTCCCAAAGCGGGATCTGTATCTTCTGTTCTGTGCGATGAAGACCGAAATCGGAGGCTACCTCCCGGATAATTTCGTGGGGAATTGGATTTCGCTGTTCCACATAAGCAGCTATTAAGGCGTGCTCACAGAGCACGTTTATCATTCGTGGTATGCCTCGCGAATATGCGTATATCGCTGCAGCCGCTTCATCCGTAAACAATGTGTCTCCCTCATAACCCGCAATACGCAGTCGTTCGGCGATATAGAGCTGGGTTTCTTCCAAATCAAGCGGGCGCGTCTTTGCACGAATCGTAATCCGTTGCCGGAGCTGGCGGAGCTGCGGCTGATCGAGGTTTGCCTCCAACTCGGGTTGCCCCGCTAACACAATCTGAAGCAGCTTCTCTGTAGGCGTTTCCAGGTTTGTTAACAGGCGAATCTCTTCGAGCAGTTGCAGCGAGAGAGTTTGGGCTTCATCGACGATCAGCACCGCTCTTTCACTCGCCGCATAACGGTCTAGCAGCCAGCGGTTCAGTTTCAAAAGCATTTGGCTCTTCATCGGCGATTCACACGGGATGCAAAAATCGTCCATCATGAAATTGAAGAATTCTGGCACAGTGAGCTGCGGATTAAAAATGAACGAAGTGGCGATCTGTCGCTGGTGCAGCCAATCGAGCAATCGATTCAAAATCATTGTCTTGCCCGTCCCGACCTCACCGCTGAGCAGAATGAATCCCTTGCGCTCTGCAATGCCATACGTCAGGCACGCGAGCGCTTCCTGCGTATGTCGCGTCAGAAACAGATAACGCGGATCGGGGTTAACGCTGAAAGGCGCCGCTTTCAGTCCGAAAAAGTTCTTGTACACGCAAATCCCCCTTCGCGAAAAGCACGGCGAAAACAATTTAAATACTCTCCGGCCCCAGGTGCTATCAGCGACGCCGTTAATTAGGTTTGAAATTGAATGTAACTTGGCTAACCGATTCGACTGGCACTCCGTTCAGCCGCGCAGGGCTGTACCGCCACGACTTCAGCGCGTCTAGCGCCGCAGGAACCAGCACCGCCGATCCGTTTGTCGCAACCGGGTCGGCGATCTCCCCGGTTGCAGTAATGCGGAAGTGAATTTCGACTTTTCCTTCGATGTGAGCTTGTCTCGCAATCGCAGGGTAAGTGGGGTTTCCGCCTCGAATCAATTTCGCCGGGTCAGGCGCGGGCACACTCGTTTTCGCAAAACCCCTCAGTTTCGCTTCAGGAGACTCAATCGGCACGGTTCGCGCGCCAGGTGCCGTCGAAACACTCAAGGCCGTCTCCCCCGCCGCTGCAGTAACAGCTTCAACAGGCTTCGCACCGCTCAAGGGAGTCGTCGATCTACTGGACGCTAGCGCTTGAGCCTGGCTATCAGCGTGGGATTCTGCCGGCGACTCGATCGGGCGTTCCATCTGATTTCGAACTGCGGCCTGCCCTTCCACGGACTTCAAGTTCACATCGGCAGAAATTGCTGCTGTTGGCGTGGGCGGCGATGGCTTCGAAGTTAAGGCCGGCGAAACCGAACGCACATTCCGGACAGGCTGCGCCTCCGCCACAGCCGGGACTTTGGCTGAAACGCGCGAGGATTTTCCGTCGACGATGCGAACCCATTCGCTGACGTTTTGTCGCGAATTTTTGTATCTCAGTCGCAGCTCTACCAGCACGTTGTCAGATTTTGGCGAGTAGACAAGGCTGCCGTTGCGAAGTTCGCCCAATCCCAGGTCAAACTCCTTTTGCCTTCCGCCATCGTCGATGGCGATGTGGGCCCCGCTCGCTTCCTGCACCAAGGGGGCGTTGCCGTTCCAACTGAGTCGCCAGTCGGGGCCGTTGCGCTCGGATTTTAATTCGAGAGCTTGAGCTTGGCTCGGAGTTTGAGGTGCTTGGACGTTTGCTGCGGCGCCAGCAGGCGCCTGAGGATTTCTTCTGCTGTGCAGAACGAAAACCAGCCCAATGAGGCCAATTATCAGAAATGATAAGGATATTGCTTGTCGCGATGAAACCCGCAAGCCCGGAAGTTTATCGAATGCCGTACGTTCCGAAAATAATTCATCGAATTCCCCGTATCGAGGCTCCACGCCAAATGGCACCTTCGCAGCGGGTGGCGCAACATCGAAGCTCGTGTCGCAGTTCGCGGACGCTTGCAACTCCTCCTGCGAGTGATTCGGTTTATCAGCACGCTCTTCAGATTCCGTTATGGGCTCACCGGTCGACGGAGATCGATCAGAGAACTTCGCGCCGATGCTTGGAGGAATCTCTACCACGTCGGGTGCGGCTGCTAAGGCGAGTTCTAGCTGATTTGCGGTGGTCGCTGCGTCTGGAGTGGACGCCAAATCCAATGTTAGTTCGCTCGCTGCGGAGCTCTCTGCGGCTTGCGTGGTGGTGTTGATCCTGGGCGTAACTTCGGCTGCGGGAACGTCGGGTAACGGAATCGTAGGAGACACTCTTTCGATGACGGACGACAGCAAATCGAACGGAATCGTGCCTCGAGACAGCTTAGACTCTTGAGCGCGCCGTAGCTCGTCGTAAATCTTACTCACGGGAGGAATCCTTGCGAGAAATAACGTGCATACTAGGTGGGTGGTATTTCATTTTTCAATCGGGTAATTACTTGGTAACGAGAGTACTAAGCGGGCTGAACCTGCGGGACCTGGCTGCGGACGATGGAAAACCGCCTGGTACTGGGAGGGTACTTTTCCAGTTTCGGCGTTACCCAGGCGCTTGGCTCTCGACGATCAACTTTTTTCGGCGACCGGTCAAATCCAACGGGCCAGGCAGTGAGCCAAAATCATAAAGCATTGGCGGCAATGAATCAGAAGCCGTGCATCTCAGCGTCGCAAAGACGAGCCGGAAAGAACCGAATCTAAAACTGCCCTCAGCACCGAACCTCGGGTGCCCTCGGCGCATCCACGAGGTATCTATCCGCCTCTGGTGAATCTCAAATGCAAAGTGTTGTGACTGGCGTCACAGACGGCATTTCCAGAACCAGCTATTATTTCCGCCACCGTTTCTACTCTTTCGCAAAATTGAGAGCGGCTAAGAGCTACACGCTCCGTGGCGAGCGGATCGACGACCTCGCAGAAATCTGGCCCGGCGACTGTCGCAATCGTGAGACAGAGCCCCTAAGTCCACCGTGATAAGGCTTGAAATTAACGGCGCAATTATTCTTGGGACGTTGCTCGTAGCTTTCTTCGTATGGCTGTCGTTCGATGATTGAGTTTGGCGGAGCCGTGATGCGACGATGTTGACTTTTGCCCGCATTCGGACCGATTGCGCGGTGGTCTACTTAAGGGGTCATTATTAGGAATCGGTTTCCTATAACCTGCAAAACTGTGCACACAAGCGCGTTAGGGCGAGCAATAGACTCCAGTAAGTGGTTGGCGTTGAATAACTTCCAAGATGCGAACTTGGCCAAGCATCTGCAACGAGTTGTGCAGATCCTTGACAGTCGCTCGGGGCGCACTGTCTTCACTTCACTTAAGGCACCAAAAGGCAGCGTAGCGTATAGGCCCCTATGGGGCTTTGCTGGGCTTGTCGGAACGACACAGGCGGCCTCAGGCTGCGCTAATAGCCGCTCATTCTAGGTATCCGCAGTGATATTGGGCCTTGCCGAATGTCCCCAAGGGAGTGGTGGAGCTTTGATGACGCCGAAGCCAAGATTCGCAGAGTTGGACGAAACCTTCCCAAAGACCACTCCCGTGGCACCAATCCACTGGCCCAATGGTAAGAGATTCGCATTTACAATTGTCGATGATACCGATCTCTCCACGCTTGCTAACACGAAACCCGTCTATGATTTTCTTGGCGAAAGTGGGTTAAGGACCACCAAAACCGTCTGGCCACTCCATGAAGAGGGCCAGGGCAATTGGAGCGGAGAAAGTTTACAAAATGGAGAATACCGCGCTTGGATCATCGACTTGAAGCGGCATGGATTTGAAATTGGGCTTCATGGTGTTGCAGCCAACAGTTCGAGCCGCGAACGTATCATTGAGGGCCTTGATCGCTTCCAGGCAGTGATCGGCAATGGCCCGGCGATTCATACAAATCATGTCGGGCAGAAAGAAAGCCTCTACTGGGGCTCCGAACGCTTTGATCCGCCTGTTCGATGGATTTACAAGTTGTTCCGTTTTCTTAGAACTTCCGCGGCCTATCGTGGTGGCCATCTATCAACCCCCAATTTCTGGGGCGATCTGTGCCAGCAACGAATCAAGTACGTGAGAAATTTCGTTTTCAGGGATATCAACACGCTGAAAATGGACCCTCTCATGCCATATCACGATCCGAAGCGACCTTACGTTCGCTACTGGTTTAGCTCTAGCTACGGTTCAAGTGTTGAGCGCTTTTGCCGGCTCATCTCGCCGAAAAACCAAGACAGGTTGATGACAGAGGGAGGAGCGTGCATTGTTTACACTCATCTGGGATCGACCTTCTTCCCGCTAACCCAGCAATTCAAAATGCTCATCCGCCGTCTTGCGGCGATGCAAGGATGGTTCGTTCCTGCGACCGAGTTGCTCGATTATGTCGGCCAACAGCGTGGGTGGCCCAGCCTGGCCGAACACCAGATTGAGTATGCCAATATGCAATGGCGATGGCTTCTCCAGCGAGTTATGTCTGCCAGAGTATATAAACGATGGTATTCGATTGGCGGTAACCAGCCCACTCCTCGACCCGCACCAGATTCGTGGCAAGTAGGATCGCTGCGAAAAGCTGACAAAGGAACCC
>Ga0206868_10200_pt1 | contig 16341 bp, 11 predicted proteins | sample Alteio_BWOrgCont_38_FD_152901 | JGI IMG/M metagenome (GOLD analysis project Ga0206868, IMG submission 152901) | Enriched cells from forest soil in Barre Woods Harvard Forest LTER site, Petersham, Massachusetts, United States -... | ecosystem: Environmental > Terrestrial > Soil > Temperate forest >... | reverse complement strand
TGTAAGCGACCGCCAGGTTCACCGGAAGCGTCCACGGTGTCGTCGTCCAAATCACGACGAACGTTTTATCGTGCCCAACAACGGGAAATTTCACGAAGACGCTCTGGCTCACGTGGTCTTTGTATTCCACTTCCGCCTCGGCCAGCGCCGTGCGGCAGGGAATGCTCCAATACACCGGTTTCTTGCCGCGATACACAAAGCCTTTCTCGACGATATCCGCGAACAGCCGCAGTTCGTCCGCCTCGTATTCCTTATTCAACGTCAGGTAAGGATTTTGCCAGTCGCCGAGGACGCCCAGCCGGATGAATTGCTCGCGCTGGATATCGATGAACTTGCGCGCGTAGGCATCGCACGCCTTGCGGATGACCACCGGGTCAAAATTCGTCGTCGCCTCCGCCGCCGCGTCCTTGCGCATCTCCTGCGACACTTTGAACTCGATCGGCAGGCCATGGCAATCCCAGCCGGGGACGTAGGGCGCGCTGAACCCGCACAACGTCTTGTATTTGACGATGATGTCCTTGAGGATTTTGTTTAGCGCCGTGCCGATGTGCACGTCCCCGTTGGCGAACGGCGGCCCGTCGTGCAGCACGAACTTCTCCGCTCCCCTCCGCGCCGCCTGGATTTTTTCGTAGAGCTTCTCCCACTTCTTCAAGCGCTCCGGCTCGCGCGCCGTCAACTCGGCCTTCATGGGAAAGCCTGTGCGCGGCAAATTGAGTGTGTCTTTGTAATCCATCACTAGAAACAAAGACGTTAACAACCCGAAAAAGCCCTGTCAATGAAGGGGAACGCAGGGTAGTGTCCTAATTTGAAATTTTTACTCCTTTTTCTTTGCACCAGATAACAAATGCCTGCTGCTCGATTGAGAGCCACGGAATCAAACTCAATCCTCTATTTATGGCTCTGTAACCGAATGATACCCGTGTTCCTTTGGGTAGTTGTGGGGTTTTTAGGATTTCCGGCCAACAGCTTAAAAGTGCCTGTTTTTGCGCCCTATATCCAGCATTTAGCAAAACTGGCGTCATTGAAATATGGGTGATTCCAAGCCTACCGCAAATGGTGGGAAGCTTTTGCTTTCTGGAATCTCTTCCCCTGTCCGCCGTTAATACAATCCAATCTTTTTCGAGCCGCGCTAGCCAATCTTGGTCATCCGTGCCTGTCGAACAAAATTCTGATAAATGCTTTGTCTCCAGCTTCGGATAGCATTCATCATAAATGTCTTTGATTTTGCGAGCCAATTTCTTGCTGCAACATTCATCAAAGAACAATTTGAACGGTTGGTTCACGCAGGCATCTGTATTTCGTCACAATAACGGCAAGCTGCAATCACTTCATTTATATTTACCTCATAAAATTCTGCGGCTCTTTTTTCACTGCCCTCAGCAACCGCTGCCCTCCAAAGCGTTTCAGCGCGATACCCCGTTCCTTCAACCACTGGATCGCCAAAACAATATCGTGGATTCATTACAATGTTGACCGGCTTTTCATTTGCAATCGGATAACGATAGGCGATGTAAGCTTTGGCAGTTTTCCTATCATCAAAAACCAAATCACGCATGAACGGCTCAACACATGGCCGGAAGGATTGTTGCCTTTTGTTTTTTCCAGTAAGTTGAACCGGATTCGGTGTGTCCTTAAATGTAATGAGCAAATCCCGACCGCAAATTGCTGTCTTGTGGTTTTTATCAGCAAAAGGATATTCGATACCATATTCCTTTTTAGCGATGTCCAATGCCGTCCGAATTTGTTGAAGGGGCAAATGATAAGTATGCCGCAAGGTACGCACGGCCAGAGCCTCGATAAACTCAAGAAATGTCAGATAGCGACCTTCGTTTTTGGAAATGAGCGCACCACGCAATGCGGGATGATGCCGGTTGCCATAAAGCCAATAGCCAAGAGTATTCACTGGCATCTTGGCATAAACGGCGGCCTCTCCAACAGTATAAAGCCCGCTGGCACTTGTTATGGTGTCTTCAATTTTCATTCCGGTTGTTCGGTTTGCGTTTCTCATACGGCCTCCGTTTCCAGAATGCGTCCGGCAGTTTTAACGTAGCCTGTCACGAGCCTATCTACAAGCCATGACTGCGGGCGCTTTGGCCGTTTCCGAAACCAAATGGATAATGCAGTATTCCATTCCTGTTCGCTTACGGAAACACAAATCTTTTTCATCTCTCCACTACCAGGTTTCGGGCCAGTTCCCTCGCGGGCACCCCCACGTCCGACATTTATTTTATCATTTGTTATTGACATATATATGAATTATGTCATACTTAATTCATAAGTCAACTGGAAAATAAGGAAAATATGAGCAACGAACTAAAAACTGAAAAGAAGGCGCAGGCGGTCAGCTTGCTTTGCGAAGGAAACAGCATCCGCGCCGTGGAGCGCATTACAGGCATTCACCGCGATACAGTCATGCGGCTTGGTGTCCGTATTGGCGAAGGCTGTCAGCAAATTATGGACACCAAAATGCGCGGACTGAATTGCGCCCAAGTCGAGGTTGACGAAATTTGGGGATTCATTGGGGCAAAGCGCAATCGCGCCGACGCCACCGGCAATTACGGCGATGTTTGGACTTTTATCGCGCTGGATGCAGACACCAAATTGATTCCATCCTTCATTGTTGGAAAGCGCGATGCCTACCATGCACGGGCGTTCATTTCCGATTTGGCTGGCCGCTTGCAAAAGCGCGTTCAAGTTTCTTCTGATTCTCTGGCGGCATATGCGGATGCGATGGAAAGGGGATTTGGCACTGAAGTAGATTACGGCCAGATTTCAAAAACCTACTCATTCATCAATCTCACCCAAAACGCGGCTGGCCGATATAGTCCGGCGGAAGTTGTCAAAACGGAAAAGACGATTGTCACGGGAATGCCGGACGTGAACCGCATTTGCACTTCTCACGTTGAAAAGCAGAATCATACGCTGCGGATGCACTGCCGCAGACTGACCCGCTTAACAAATGCGTTCAGCAAAAAGTTTGAAAATTTTCAGGCTGCGGTCGCATTGAATTTCTGCTACTATAATTTTGTGAAAACTCATGGCGCAATTCGCATGACACCCGCACAAGCGGCTGGCGTGGAAAACAGCGCGTGGACGGTTATGGAACTGGTAGAACGTTGTGGTGAATAAACAGGACTATCTGGCGCAAGTTCAAGTTGCGGTTTCGCAGTTGCACAACTGCGGCGCGACCTACGTTAAAACCGTGCCTGTTCATGAAGTCTTTCGCGGCGAAACAATCTGGCAAGGTGATGTTGAGGTTTTCGACCTAACAGGACACCCAAAAGCCAAACGCGCTTATGCTTGGGGGCATCTGGATGGCGCGAAGGATGAGCGAACACGCTTCGTGGCCGTGCTGGAAATTCCACCAGTGGATTCAGCGCAAAAAGCCGTGCAGGTGCAAATTGTCAAAGATACGAGGGAGAAAAAATGCTAATTCTGGCCGCGTTCTTAATCGGCATGGTTATTCTTGCCATGCTGGTTCTGCTGCTGTTTAGGCTTCTCGTCCGCCATTTGGGAATCAAGGACTTGGTTGAAGATGGCGCTGTCTTGACCGAAGAAGGTATTGAGTATCTTCGTCCCTTTTGGGCTGGACGAGGAAAACTTAAATTCTGCGACATCGAAGCGGCGCGGGTAGTTTCGTTTCCGAAAGCAATGCTATCATTGATGTTCTTTGGATATGGTTTTTCCGTTCATAGCATACGCAGCCGCTTTTTTAGCGATTTTGTGGAGCTAAAAATAAAAAATACGGCAAAATGGTTCGAATTTCATTTTGATTATTTACTTTTTACGCCGAAGGATGCGTTGGCTTTCGTTGAGCAACTAAACAATCGTCTCCACGATATGACCAAAACTTCAAATTAGGACACTACCGAACGCAGGGTAGTGGTACAGTTTGGAATTGGCTGGTCCTTACAAGCGTGTTTTTGGCACAGATTCCGTCTCCTTCTTAATTTAGGGGTAGTGACGAACTAACGGTTTTCCAGTCTTATGCTAAAATCCTCGCCGCTGGACCATTGTGTTCACGCGTCCCGAATGCGTTTGGGCTTGTTCTTTGACATAACGTTTCGTAGGAGACGAGGCAACGAGTCTCTGACTTTGTCAGCCCCGTAGCATTACGCATCCAGCGCCCTCGCCGAATGCATCTTGCGGCATTCCGTTTGGCGAGACGCCAAATGGACACGCCAGAGGTGTGCCACACACGTGTGCTCAGAATCATTGGCCGCCTTTGTGCCCCCGACGGCCTGGTGGTTAAATCCGGAACCAGCCTACCTGAATGCCTTCGGGGGGGCGGCTTCGCTCTATTTCGCCTTACTTCGCCCTATTTCGGGCCCCCCTCCCCCCCCCGGGGGGGACAGGCGGCGGCGAAAGCATTCGGATTTGCACCCCATTTGAATCTATTTGCGCCTATTTGCACCCAGTTGCGCCTATTTACGGGTTTTTCTCAGGAATAAAAAGATTGTTTATTTTTACGGAAAACACGACGGACCGCAAGCCATCTGGCCCGCCATGCCCGCCGCTCTGCGTCTCCGCGTCTCTGCGTTTGAAATTAATTCTGGATCGGCGTCAGCAAGAACGTCCCCGACTTTTCATCCGCATTGCCGATATCGGCCATGGGAATCAGCCCCGGCTGATAGCCATCGTGCAGGATGATGAGCGTGCCGGAGCAGTCGAACATCGGCGTGGGATACATGAGCACCCAGACGTGCTCGCGGGAAATGGAAAATTCGCCATTGGTCCCGGTGATGACGACCGGGTCGCGCACGTTGGTGATGCAATGATCGAGCAGCGGCGGGTTCAAGGGTGACCAATAGGCATCCCAGGTACGGGACATCGCGACTTTCGCGCCACAGATGGCCGCATGGGTTTTTGCGTCCAGCACCACGCCACACGCCGCCGGGCTGCTCGTAACATGCTCCGGCCAGCAACCGGTGCAAACCAGGACCATCGCCGCCAGACCTGCAATGTAATAAATCTGTTTCATGGGAAACCGCTTGTGAATTCCAAATGTGCCGTTCCGCCGCCGAAAAATCAATCCGCAAAGGCTCCGGTATTCGGACATCCGCATTTGCGCTCGCTTTTACGCCCAATTTTTGATGTCTATTCTCCGTGGAAATCATCATCCAACCCACCCTGGAAGCGGCTACGGCCATTGCCGCCCGGCTCGTCGCCGCCCTGCTGCGCGAGAAACCCCGCGCCGTCCTGGGCCTGGCCACCGGCAGCACGCCCCTCCTGCTTTACCGCGAACTGGTACAGATGAAGCTCAATTGGCGCCGCGCCACCACTTTCAACCTCGATGAATACGTCAGCCTCGCGCCGGACCATCCCGCGTCGTATCACAGCTTCATGCGCGAAAATCTTTTTCGCCATGTCAATCTCCGCGCAAAAAACATCCATATCCCCGACGGCAGGGCGCGGGACATCCCCGCCTTGTGCGAACGGTATGAAAAGGAAATCCACAAAGCGGGCGGGATCGACCTGCAATTGCTCGGCATCGGGTCGGATGGGCATATCGGGTTCAACGAGCCTTCCTCCTCGCTCGCCTCGCGCACGCGCATGAAGACGCTCACCGAACGGACGTTGCGGGACAACGCGCGCTTTTTCGGCGGAGCGGCGCGCTCGCCCCATCACGTTATCACCATGGGCATTGGCACCATCATGGAAGCGCGCCATTGCCTGCTGCTCGCCTTTGGCTCGAAGAAAGCCCGCGCCATCGCCGGCGCGGTGGAAGGCCCGGTGACGGCCATGAACCCGGCGTCCGTCCTGCAGTTGCACCCGCGCGCGACCCTTTTCCTCGATGAAGCGGCGGCCGCGCGCCTGAAGATGAAACGCTATTACCGGTGGGTCTTTGAAAACAAGCCGGCCTGGCAGAAATTTTGACTTTTTCCATGGATCCCGAACACGAATCATCGCCGCTGGAATCGCTTTGGCAGGAATACGGCCGAAACATGCGGGATTGGGACGATCTCACGCTGGCGCGGTGGCTGGCGCAGACGCTCGGCCAGTTGGAAGGCCGCGCGTGGCGTTTTTCGCATCCGCTCGCTGTCGTGTATCGGCTCGGCGCGCAGGTGGGCCATGAACGCTCGATTTGGCTCAAGCGTCTGGCCACGCCCCCCGCAGCCTACACGGAATCGCCCTGCTGCCGCGCGCCATTCCTGCCCCTGCTCACCCGGGACGTGCGCGAGTCCGGCCTCGTCTGCCTGCATTGCAGTGAGACGCTCGTGCCGTTCGATGAAATTCCCGCTGAGATTCGCGACGATCTCCTGAGCTGGGCGCAAGGATATGAACCGGTCCACGCCGTCGCGCATTGGGACGACCGCCAGCGCCGCCGCGGCGGAAACTATGATTCCGCTTTCGAACACGCCGCGCAACAGGCCGAAAAATTTCTCGCGCGCGCCGGAAAAGACCTCGCGCCCAGACTCCTAAATCTCTATGCCGCCGTGGTTTGGGAAGACCAGGACGAATGCCTGGAAGTCCGGCCGGAAGATGTCACGCTCTGATTATGATCCGCTGGTTGTTCAAATGGGCGTTGCGGTTGTTCGCACTGGCAGTCGTGCTGATCATCGTTTTCCTGTTGTCGCTCAATTCCATCTTGCGCGTGGTTGTCGAGCACAACATCCGCGCACAAACAGGCATGGACGCAGAAATCGGGCGGTTCAAACTGGGCCTGACAACGCCGACGCTGGAGATCCAGGACCTGAAAATCTACAACCCTCCCGCCTTCGGCGGCGCGCCGTTCCTGGACATCGCGGAAATCCATGCCGAATATGACCCGGTCGCGCTGGCGGAAAAGCAAATTCACCTGACATTGCTGCGCTTCAACCTGGCGGAGCTGGACATTGTCAAAAGCCAAAGCGGACAGACGAACATCTTTGAACTTGGCAAAACGGCCAAACCCGTTTCCGGACGGCCCGGCACGCCGAATTTCAAAAAACAAACCGGCTATGACTTCCAGAAAATTGATGCGTTGAACGTGTCGTTCGGCAAAGCCAAATACATCGACTTGCAAAATCCAGCCAATGACCGCGAACAGACGATCGGGCTGCAAAACATCGTCGTGCCGAACGTCAAATCCGCGAGCGACCTCGCCGGCCTGACTTTGCTTATCGGCTTTCGGAGCAACCATTTCTTCGACCCGCTGATCGCCAAACCGCAAAAGCCGGGCGCGCTCCAGAGCATCCTGAATTTGATCGGGGTGGCCATGTAAATATTGTGTTTTGCGATGGCGAAATTTTTTCTAGCATCATCGAATGTCTCGCGAAACACTTAAATCCGCCGCCCGCCTCGTCGTCAAGCTCGGCACGGGCGTGCTGACCGACCGCCGGAAGCAAATCGACCCGGCGCAATTGGGGCAGCTTGCCGCGCAGATTGCGGCCCAGCGAAAGGCGGGCAAGGAGGTCGTGCTCGTCAGCAGCGGCGCCATCGGCGCGGGCATGGGCGCGCTGGGTTACGAAAAGCGCCCCACAGAATTGGCCGAGCTCCAGGCCTGCGCCGCGGTCGGGCAGCCCAGCCTGATGGCGCGCTATGCGGAAGTTTTTGCCAAACACGATTTACATGTCGCGCAGGTCCTGCTCACGCATGACGATCTAGAGCACCATGACCGGCACCTGAACGCGCGCAATACGCTCGTCACTCTCCTGGGCCGCGGTGTCGTGCCCATCATCAATGAAAACGACGCGGTGTCGCTCGCTGAAATCAAGTTCGGCGACAACGATAAATTGTCCGCTCTCGTTGCGTCACTGTTGCCCGCTGATTTGCTGGTGATCTTGACGACCGTGGATGGGGTGCTGGAAAATTTTGGCAAAGCCAATCCCAAAACGATTTCCGTCATTGAAAAAATTGACGCGGACATCGAGAAATTGGGCGGCGCGACAACCAGCGAGACCGCCGTGGGCGGGATGAAATCGAAGATCGAGGCGGCCAAGATTGTGGTGCGTTCCGGAATCCCCCTGATAATCGCGTCCGGGAAGAAAAAGGACGCGCTTGCGAACATCCTGGCCGGCGAGGACGAGGGAACGCTGTTTGTTGCACAGCCCAACCGTTTGCAAGGACGCAAGCGCTGGATCGCTTTTTTTCATCATCCCAAGGGCGCGCTATTCGTGGATGCCGGCGCGAAAAAAGCCCTGCGTGAAGCCGGCAAAAGTTTGCTGCCACCGGGCGTGGCGCGTTGTGAGGGGGATTTTAACGCCGGCGAGGTCATCCGCATCTGCGACCTGGAGGGAACAGAATTCGCGCGCGGCATCGCGAAGTTCAGCGCGGAGGAGATCCGCGGCAAAAAAACCGCGCGCGCGGAGCTGGTGCATCGCGATGACCTGGTGATTTTGTAAAACGCCCGCGTGAAAAAGAAACTCGCCATTGAGGATTTGCTTCGCATCATGGCCCGGCTGCGCTCGCCGACCGGCTGCCCGTGGGATCGCGAGCAGTCGCACATGACTTTGCGACGACACGCCATCGAGGAAGTATATGAGTTGATCGACGCCATCGAGGCGCGCGACGACCACGAGATAGCCGAGGAGCTGGGGGACCTGCTGTTGCAAGTGGTCTTTCATTGCCAGCTTGCGCGTGAGCGCGGCGCATTTGACTTTGAACGCGTCTGCCGGCTGCTGGTCGAGAAGCTCATCCGCCGCCATCCGCATATCTTTGGGAGGACCAAAGTCAAGGATGTGGATGAAGTCTGGGCGAACTGGGAAAAAATCAAGCGCGCGGAGAAGCATGGCACCAAACGCGCACGGCATTCGGCCTTCGACGGCATCCCCAAACATTTGCCTGCCTTATTGCGCGCGGAGAAGCTGGTGAAGAAAGCCCGCAAGGTTTTTGGCAGCAATGAACAGCAACCCGCCAAACGACAAGCAAATAAAACCGGCGTGGCCGCGGAACTATTTGAACTAACATCGCTGGCCCAAATGCGCGGGTGGTCGGCGGAAGAATTGTTGAGCGCGGAAATAAAGAAACGAGAACGCGGGTTGAGGAAGCGGGAAAAATCGCTCCGCTCCTGACGGATTAGACTCCGATTCGGCCCAGAATGGCATCCACCTGGCGGGAATGGTTCTCCATCGCGCCCTCAGTCCAAATCACGAAATCGGCGCGGGCGATCTTTTCGACGACAGGCATTTGCGCGGCGATGCGGCCCTGGGCCTGGGCCGGCGTCCAACCGCGCGCCAGGAGGCGTTCGCGCCGGGCATTTTCCGAGCAGGCCACGCAAACAACTTTGTCGAAATACAATTCGGCCCGCGTTTCATAAAGCAGCGGGATGACCACGATGCCCAGAGAAGCATTCTCTTTCCGCCAGGTTTCGGCCTGCGCCAGCCAAAGCTCGCGGATGCGCGGATGCAGGATGGCCTCCAGCTTTTTGAGCGCCACGGAATCTCCAAAAACGACATCTGCCAGTTTCTCCCGGCGCAACGAACCATCCGGAGAAATCACATCGCTTCCGAAAGTCTCTTTGATTTGGGACAGGGCGGGCTGCCCGGGGCGAGTCAAGTCACGGGTGAGTTGGTCGGTATCGGCTATCCTGGCGCCGCGCGCCCGGAAAAAACCGGCGGCGGTGGACTTGCCCATGCCAACGCCGCCGGTCAATCCGCAAAGTTTCACAGTTGATTCACGTCATTGCACCAATGCGCGATAGAAGCGATATGGGAACGGTGACGAAACCGTGTCGGTAAAGGTGAACGGAGGCGTATTGGTCGAGATATTGACCCAATTGAAAAGATTGGTCGAGGCCTGGATGACCACGGGCAAAGATGAACTGCCGGACACGGTCAACTGGAACTTGCCCCCGATAACGGCGGTGGAACCAAGCGTCGGCGCGGTCGGCGACTGCAGGACGTTGAGAATAATGCTGGCTGAACCATCGGCGGGGTTTTGATCGGGAGTATCAGCGGTGACGCCAGCTATATTCACCACATTTTGCTCCGCCCCATCGGGAGCCTGCAGGATCAAGGTCATCTGAGCGCTGGCAGTATTGGTGAGATTGCCAACACTCCAGGATATGGCACCGGGATTGGGAACAATCGTGCCGGTCGCTGAACTTGAAGAAACGAGGGTGAAACCGCTCGGGAATGTATCGGACACAACCACATTGCTGGATATGGATGGACCATAGTTTTGAACAACAAGAGAAATGGTCGTATCATATCCGGCCGGCAAATTTGTCGGCGTTGCGCTCATGGTGAGACCAACATCGGCAACATAGCCGACAGGGTTGGCTGTGGTCAGGGTAAGAGACCAGCCGTTGGAAATCATGCCGGAGTTCGCCACCTGATCATCCTGGATAAAGAGGTACCAGTCGCCGCTCGGATTGCCGCCGTTAAGGCTGGCCATGTTGGTACCATAGGGCGCCGATGGAGGGGAAAGATGGGTAAAGGTGTTCGTGGTAGGCACCGCTATTAAGGCATTAATCAAATTAGACCCGTTTGGGGTGCCCCAACCCGTGCAGAGATCATAGCCGGGCACAGCAAAATATCGGTTACCAACGACAAGATTGGTGTTATTACCGGTAGCAATATCGTGAAAACAATTCGTATAATTTGTGCTGCTGCCGATGGCATAAATGGCGGGGTTGAGGAAACCTACCGGCGCCACACCATTATTGGTCGCCTGCTCGTTGACCAAGGCGATAAACGCAGCCCACAACGGTGCAGCGCAACTGGTGCCGCCAAAATAACCTGTTTGTCCGTCTTCATAAATGACGTAGATATTATCAGCGGTCAGCGCGACATCAGGAACATTGCGTAAAGTCGTCGAACCTCCGTTGGTTGTCATGTTAATTCCTTGCTGCCAGCTCGGTATGCCAATGCCATTGAAATTTGTTCCCCCGCCGCTGCCGGCGTCACCCAAGCCTGAGCTAAGCCAGTTCCAAACTGTTTCAGACGACCACGCACCAACCGGGCCGGTTGTGGATAAAGTCGTTCCGCCAACCAGAGTGATATTCGTATCATCCGCCCACTCCTGAATCTGTTCATCATTACTGTAATATGCACCGTTATCGCCAGAAGCCTGAAAGAAACTCTGTCCCTGAAGAGCCATTTGCTTATAAAAAACATCGAATGCCGGATCGTCTCCTATGAGCCATGACGAACTGATCTGTTTGGCCGAATTATCCGACGCAATACGGCTTAGAAGGTCGACCGCACTGTTCCCGAACCCATTGGGGGCTTCGTAAACGATAAGCTGGGAAACATTTGTTGCCATCGAAATGACCATCTCGATATCCAGAGATACTTCAGGATCACCATAGAACGTAGGGTTGGGAACACCTCCATCAACAGCAACGTTCGTTATTGTGACATTCGGCAAACCGGCTTGGGCCTCGTAAGCAAGAATGTCGGCAGTAAAATATCCATCCAACTCATATAGCGCCACGTTTTGCCCCGCGCCATTCAACGTGACTCCCGGTGCATAAGCAGCATGGAAATCATTTCCCATGTACTCACCGAAAGGGCCGGAGCCCAAGCCCGGCTTGGTTACTGAAGCGTTGATGTTCGCGACATCTTTTTTAATAAAGGCAGGATGTGGAATCAAATAATTGTCCAGGCCGCTGACATGCATAATTGGCAATGCTGCATTTACCGTTGGATCCGTATCCGGGGCATAAAAATCCCGCTGCTCGGTAGGATGATGATAAGTTCGCAGCTTAACTTTAAATGCCTTCTCGATGGCCGATGCGTTTCCTCTCACGTCCAGGATCATTCGGTTCGAGTAAGTACCAACCACCGTTAATCCGTGGATCTTCGCGAAGTTAAGCGCCATGTTATAGGCTTCGTCGCTCGGACCGAAGCGGGCAGTGAATGCTTCCGGCGTGAGATAGTGATGATAATTAGTGCTCGCCGGATTGTACACTTGTTGCAGCAAATCATTGAGCGCTGGTTCATTTTGCAATGGCAGACTAATCGTCAGATTCAGATTTGTGTCAGATGGCAACTCTCCGACGGACTGCAAATGGAATCGTGAGATGGCCGCGGGAACATGGCCGGGCAAAGTCCTCGTTTCCTGCGCCGCGGCAATGCCCGGTATCAAGGCGCAAAAAACTAATAAGGCAAAAAGATTACGCGTTTTCATTGCGGTCAGGGGAAGCTAGTGGGTAATGGGTTGTATTGAGTCGGTTTATAGGAACCGCTGGGAATGGGAATAACGTAGTTTGTCCCATTGATATTGGTCACGGTCACAGCCGGCAGATAATTCAGGGCGGCATCGGCGAACGAGAGCGTGACATTATTTTGCCCGGCGTCCGCGCTGCCGACGTTGGCCATCAGCAAGGTATCCTGTTGCTGGGGCGAGACCACCAATACTCCCAGCGCCTGCGGCGAGGTCGCGCTGAAATTCGTCAGCGTGACCGCAGAGCCAACCAGCACCCCACCTACGTTGCTGACGGTGATGATGGACGGATACGGCGAAGCGATCGACGGCGGCGTGGCGGGCGGCAGGACAGAAAATGTAATCAGGTTCGTATTCGAGAAGGTCGTGCTCCAAGTGCCGATGGTCAGGGTAAAGTTATTGGTGCCGATATTGTTCGTCACCCCGCCTGAAACGTTCTGCAGCTTAAACGTGGCCAGGATAGTCTGGCCGTTGGTGCCGATGGGCGTCAGCGTGAACTGGCGCGAGACCGACGGGCCGTTCACCATCAAAGAACCATAGCTTTGCGGGGTAGAAGGCACCGGGTTCGTAATGCCATTACCACTCAACAACGTCGCGAGCAGGTTGGCGACATTGGTGCCGCCAGCGTCACGGAAAGCGAACGCAAGGGTCGCCGCCTGGTTCGATTGCAGGATGCCATTCGGGGGATAATTTGACGAACCGAGAGACACACCGGCCGGAACTACAAAGCTGCCGTTCAGGTTATAAATCGTCAAGGTAGCCACGTTGGGCGCCATGAGGATTCCATTCGTCGGGCTCGACAACTGCAAAATGATCGTCTTATCCGCTGCCGGGGTGGAACTGCCGATGACGGTTACCCCAAAGCTGGCCGTGGTTTGGCCATTCGTAAAGGTCAAGGTGCCATTGGTCGGATAATAATCCGTGCCGGCAACGGCCGTGCCACCGCCCACGGTGGCGAAATTGACCGTGGAAGTAATGTTCGTATTATCCACGCGCAGGACGGTAATGTTCGCCAGTCCGCCATTGAAGATGGAATAGTTCGGGCTTGAGAAAGCCAACCCGGAATTGCTGTCAATGATCGTGATGACTTCGTTGCTTGGGGCGATGAGCTTGGCCGGCGGCACAGGGACGGCGTCGGACAGGTTCACGCTGAACGTGCGCAGGCCCGTAATCAGGCTGTTATTAAGTATGGGAATCGTGATCGTGTTTGTCCCATTGCCGTTGGTAAAGACGAGCGTGCCGCTCTCGGCTGTATAGTCCTGGCCGGCCTTGGCCGTGCCATCCGCCGTGGCGTAATTGACCGACAACGGCACCGTGTTGGAGTCGATGATGATCGGTTCAAGCGAAGGATTCAGGCAGACAACCGGAACGCTGATGGAAATGCCGTTCTTATAGACATTCGTTGCCGTCGTGGTGAAGCTCAATCCTGCGGCAGAGGGGGTGATCACGACCACGGAGTTACTCGGGGCTTCCAGCGGCAGGCTGGAGGGAGATGTGCCGTATAATACCGCGCCGAACTGCTCATTGCTCACGTCCGAATTATTAAGCAACGTCACGGAAATTCCCGACAGAGTCTGGCCGGCAGCAAAGGACAATGTGCTGCTGTTACTCACATAATTGACCCCCGCCAGGGCAGTTTCGTTGGTGGTGTAATACCGAACGGAGAAGGCGCTGTTGGTGTTGCCCAGGCGCTCAACCGGGATTGAGATCGTCCCGGCGGTTTCATTGAAGGTGTTGGTAGCGTTGAGGAACGAAACACCCGTGTTTATGTCGTCCACAATCGTTACCGTGGTGTTCGTCGGCGGAATGATCGTGGCATTATCAGTGGCGTTGGAGAGCACGATCGAGAAGTTGACCGGGGCCGACGGCGGGCCATTTTGCAGAATCGGCACACTGATGTTTCCCGAGGTGAATCCACCCTCGATTTCCAGGATGCCGCTGGTGCTTTGATAATTGATGCCGGGTTCAGCCGTGCCCGGCACAGTGGCATAGTTAACGAAGACATTGCCCGAAGTGCCGAATTGCCGCTGCACGGTGACGACGGCGGTGCCGCTGCTTTCATTGACGACATAATTCGACGAGACAAAAGACAATTCTCCGGGCGAATTGACATTGTTGATGGTCAACAGGCAATTTGACGGAGCAAAGAGGAGTGTATTATCAGGATTGGTCAAAACCAGGCTCACCGTCTTCTCAGGAGTCGCGTTGCTGATGATAAGGACCTGCGCGGCGGCTTCCGTGACACCCGGGTCAAAGGTGATGATCTCATTATTTGTCGGATAATAATCCACGCCCGGGATTGCCGTGCTGCCGTTCGTGGAGGTGGAGAAGCTGATGGAGCAGGCATTGTTCGTGGCGCCCAGGCGGGCAATACCAATGTTCGCAATGCCGCCGGAGACCGTCTCCGAGGCGTTAGTAAAGGCCGTCAGGAAGCTGACCACGCTGTTGGCATTCAAAATGGTCAGCGGCACGTCGCTGTAATCGCCTCCCAAAACCGACGGTGGCGTCGGGGCTGACAACGTCATAAATACCGTCCACGAATTCGTCGTACCGACGGTATCATCCAAAATCGGGATGTTTACTGTCTCGTAACTTTCGCCGGGCGGGAAATCCAAAGTGGTCGTCACATCGTAATAATTGACGCCCGACACAGCCGAATTGCTGCTGTTGACAGTCGTAAAGTGGACAAAGACATCGCCGGAACCATTGGCGTTGGTGCCACTGGTGCCGCCGGTGCGAATGATCGTGATGGGCGCGACAATTCCTGTTTCACTCACCTGGTAGCTTCCCTGGCTGAATTGGAACACTCCCGAATCTGTCTCCGAAAGACCATAAATCTGGACGATATGATCATAGGGCAAACCGTTGTAGGTCGTGAAGGCTCCGCCCAGAGTGATCGTTCCGTTGGCAGGTTGAATGATTGCGGCGTCAACCGCGCCATTGGCACCCAGTCCGAAATTGATCGTATAATCCGTGGCCCCCGTCGGCAACAGGCGGGTCACGCCGTTACGGAACACGCCGCCGACCTCGGTAAACTGGCCGACGACTATGATGCGGTTGTCAGGCTGCAGGACGATACTGTCAACCGTGCTATTGGGACCCTGGCCCAGACTGGCCAGGAAGTTCGTATCGACCGCACCGTTGGCGTTCACGCGGACAATGTTGCTCGCCGGGATTGCATTGAAGAGGCCAAAATTACCACCAACCAGGATGTTGTCGTCCGGCTGGATCACAATGGTGTTGACGACGCCATTGGTCACCGCCGTACCTGCGTTGAAGGTGGTATCCAACGCGCCGCTGGACGTCAAGCGGGCAAGACCATTGACGGCGACGCCGTTGTAATGGACGAATGAACCGCCGATAAGCAGGTCACCCGCATAAATGGAATTGGCCGGGTAAATGGCGATGGCATACACCGTGCCATCCGCGCCCGAGCCAATATTGAACGTGGTATCGAGCGTGCCACTGCCATAGAGACGGGCCAAATTTTCGCTGGAACCAGTGTTGTTACCCGGGCCGCTGCTAATGGTGCTAAATGAGCCGCCCACGTAAATCTTATTGGTGCCGTTCAGGAAGGCCTGGCCCAGGGCATAAACTGTCCCGTTCGCGCCGGAACCCGGGTTGAAGGTGGTATCCAGAACCCCGTTCGTTTCAACGCGGGCGATGCCATTGCGGCTGATGCCATCCACCGTGCCGAATGAACCGCCAATCAGGACATTGCCATCCGACTGGCAAACGACCGCCTGGACCGGGCCATTCGCCCCAGCGGTAAAGCTGGAATCCAGCGCACCGTTGGCCTGCAATCGGGCGATATTATTCTGAGGCGCGCCGTCAACGGCTGTAAATTCGCCGCCGGCAAGAATATCGCCGTTCGTTTGCAATGCCAGGGCCAATACAGCTCCGTTCAGGTTTGCGTTAAAGTTGCCGTTTGTGGAGCCGGGCGGCTGATTATAGGTTTGGACATCCAGAATGTTAACGGGGGCCGATGACAGCGAGCCCAGAGACGCATTCGTCGGATTCGACAAATTCACGTTGAAGTAGAAGTCCGCCGGATCCTGGACACCATCGTTCAGGATCTGGACGTTGAAGTTAGTTGCGGTTTGGCTGGGCCCAAAGACCAGGGTGCCGCTGTTGGTGACATAATTGACGCCCTGAGTAGCGGTACCATCCGTGGTGTTATAGTTGACGGAGATGGTGCCCGTCGCTCCGCCGGCGCGCACGACAGTAATGGTGGCGTAACCGCCGTTTTCA
>Ga0206868_10193_pt2 | contig 16375 bp, 14 predicted proteins | sample Alteio_BWOrgCont_38_FD_152901 | JGI IMG/M metagenome (GOLD analysis project Ga0206868, IMG submission 152901) | Enriched cells from forest soil in Barre Woods Harvard Forest LTER site, Petersham, Massachusetts, United States -... | ecosystem: Environmental > Terrestrial > Soil > Temperate forest >... | reverse complement strand
CAGGATGGCAAGGTTTTGGAGGGCGCATGCGAAGGCAATCTCTGCATCGATGCCGCATGGCCTGGCATGTTACGCACGCTATGGGGCAATCACGAACGTTTCAAACAGGGTTATTTCGGCCCCTATCCCGGACGCTATTTCACCGGCGACGGTTGCCGCCGCGACGAAGACGGTTATTACTGGATCACGGGCCGTGTCGATGACGTGCTGAACGTCGCCGGGCATCGCCTATCGACCGCCGAGATCGAAAGTGCTTTGGTAGCACACCCCAAAGTCGCCGAAGCCGCCGTCGTCGGTTGCCCGCATGATATCAAGGGGCAGGGTGTCTATGCCTATGTTACCTTGAAAACCGGAGAGGCATCGAGCGACGAATTGCGCCGCGAATTGATCCAATGGGTGCGCAAGGAAATCGGCCCTATCGCCACGCCCGATTTCATCCAATGGGCGCCCGGATTGCCAAAAACCCGCTCCGGCAAAATCATGCGACGAATCTTACGCAAGATTGCGGCGAATGAATTGGATAGTCTCGGTGATACGTCGACGCTTGCTGATCCGGCGGTGGTTGATGAATTGGTGAAGGGGAGGCAGGGCTAAGTGTTTTTTTGCATCTTCAAAAACATATCCAATTGTTCAAATGTCCCACCCCATCCTTGAGTCATGCTTTGCCTCTGGCTTTCAAAACATGCACATTCTTCGGTGCTGGCATTGAACGGAACCCACGTCAGTGTGAGTTTTGTTGATGACCCTGCGGCTTCGAATATAATTGTTGTAATTAGCTTGAGCGGCCAAACGGGATGAGAGGGATGGCGTGTAATACTCCCATCTTTGTCGGAAAACGAATGTTCCCAGCTCAATTTCTCAGGCGGCTTTACCTCGCGATAAATAAACTTCGCCCACATATCCTGTCCGTCCGGCGTGGTGAGGCGCGAATGCAAGATTCCGCCGGGGCGCAGATCAAATGTTTTTACCATGCAGCTCCACCCTTTCGGCCCGAACCATTGTTCAAACAATTTGGGGTCTGTCCATGCTTGCCACACTCTTTCGAGCGGAGCCGCGGATGTGTGGGTAATAGTGAATTCAGGTGTAGGGGTGCTCATTCATTTCTCCCGTTTGGCGGTTTAGCTTTTGTTTTTTGTTTGTAGGTGCACAAATCCCTTACACTACAAGTCGGGCAAGCCGGAACGCGCGCCTTGCAGATATAGCGCCCATGCAAAATCAGCCAGTGATGCGCATGTTGCAGCCATTGTTTTGGTACGACTTTCATCAACGCATGCTCGACTTCTTCCGGCGTTCTGCCTTTGGCCATGCCTGTGCGGTTTGCGACGCGAAACACATGGGAGTCGACCGCAATTGTCGCCTCGCCATGCAGCACATTCAAAACCACATTCGCGGTCTTGCGCCCGACGCCGGGCAGGCTTTGCAATTCTTCGCGCGTGCGCGGCACAGTGCCGCCGAATTCCTCGACCAGTTTTTTCGACAAGGCGATGACATTCTTTGCCTTGGCGTTAAATAAGCCGATGGTTTTGATATGCTGTTTAAGTCCGGCCTCGCCAAGCGCCAGCATCGCTGCCGGAGTTTTGATCTGTTCAAATAATTTTTTTGTCGCCTTATTTACGCCGACATCCGTCGCCTGCGCCGATAATACGACCGCGACGACGAGCGTATAGGCGTTGATGTAATTAAGCTCCGTCTTCGGCTCCGGCCGTTCAGCGGCAAGGCGGCGGAAAAATTCATCGATCGCGGCGGGTTTCATGGAAGGTCGAGGCTGGAGGTTAGAGGCTAGGGATTATAACTTTGGTGCAGTATAGTGCATTCCATGAAAAAAAGCCCAAGCCCTCAGCCTCCAGCCTCCAGCCTCATCTTTACGATCACGCCAGAGATCACTGGGCAGCGTCTCGATAAAGCCCTAACCCTCCTCGCCGCGGAACGGCAGGATTTGTCGCTGTCACGCGCACGGCTGCAGGCGCTACTGGCCAATGGGCACGTCGCGCTCGACGAAAAACCCGTCAACGATGCGAGCCGTAAGGTGAAGGAAGGCGAAGTTTATACGCTCAATTTGCCGCCGCCCGAAGCGGCCAAACCCGAGGCACAGAAGATCAAGCTCAACATCGTTTATGAAGATAAGGATGTGCTCGTGATCGACAAAGCCCCCGGCCTCGTCGTGCATCCCGCGCCCGGCAATCGTGACCAGACTTTGGTCAATGCGTTGCTTGCGCATTGCGGGGCGACCCTCAGCGGCATCGGCGGCGTCGCGCGTCCCGGCATCGTGCATCGATTGGATAAGGACACCAGTGGTTTGATCGTCGTCGCGAAAAACGACCTTGCGCACCAACACTTATCGGCGCAATTTGCCGACCGGAGTTTGAGCCGCACCTATCAGGCGCTTGTGATGGGCGTACCGACCTTGCGCATGGGTGTTGTCGATGCGCCGATTGGCCGCCATACGCGCGATCGCAAAAAAATGGCAGTCGCGGCGAAAGGCAAAGCGGCGCGGACGCGCTACAAAGTTTTGGAAATTTTTGATTCCGCCGCTCTTGTCGAATGCAATCTGGAGACAGGTCGCACGCATCAGATCCGCGTCCATATGACGCATATTAAGCATCCGGTCATCGGCGATCCGGTTTATGGCAAAGGGCGCGCGCAGAAAAAACTTTACGAATTTTCGCGTCAGGCATTGCATGCCGCGGCGATTAAATTCATCCATCCGCGCACGGGTAAGGCGATGAGTTTTACCTCGCCTCTGCCGAAGGATATGGCGGGGTTGCTGAAGAAGTTGCGTTCAAAAGTTTAATAATATCAATTGGTTGCATGACGAGGTGGTGATGTTGGCTTTTTGATTGATCTTCGATCATCCGTTTACTACAAGCATTCAGAAGTCGCTATAATCAAAGGATTGGAATTATGATATATGAAGAGATTGCCGGTTGCGTAACGGGCAGGGCATTGAAACCGTTCGATCCACGCCAAGTCACTGTCTCAGCAAAAAATATCCGGACAGCGGAGGATGCGCAGCATATTGAATTTACATTAACAAATTTTTCTCATTTTCTCATATCGGGCGCAAAAGTGTCGGGGGTTGCTAGGTTTCATGAATGGAGCCTGCGACTCCCCAATGATTATCGACATATTGTCGCGCGATTTGAAAATATTCGTCCCGGCGAACAAGTGACAAGCGCGCATGTGGCGTCGCGTTGTCCTTGGATTTCGCATAAGAAACTTATAGGCATAGAAATCACGCTTGCCGAGGGCACGGTTTTTGGACGCTCCTTGACCATCGGAGGTTTGTTCCAACAAATTCAATGTGATATGATTGCAAGGCTTCCAGGAATCGTCGTCATTAGGCCATCTTCCAAATGCAATTCGAAGATGGGTTCGGCACACCCAACGAGGGAATGCGTTTAGATAATAATCGATAATCGCCTTCTTCTTGCCATTATAAATGTGGTATGAAAGGTTTCATGAACGCACCCGTCCGCCTGCCTATTCTGAAAGGCGAAGGCAATCTTGCCCTTTATTTGCAGGAGATCCGCAAGTTTCCGGTTCTCGAAGCGAATGAGGAGTTTATGCTTGCGAAATCCTGGAAAGAACATGGCGATCTGGAAGCCGCGCATAAACTGGTCACGAGCCATTTGCGCCTCGTCGCCAAAATCGCGCGCGGCTATCGCGGCTATGGCTTGCCGCTGTCCGACCTGATCGCCGAGGGCAATGTCGGCATGATGCAGGCGGTCAAGCGTTTCGACCCCGACCGCGGTTTCCGCCTCGCCACCTACGCGATGTGGTGGATACGCGCCGCGATGCAGGAATATATTTTGCATTCATGGTCGCTTGTCAAAATCGGCACGACGGCGGCGCAGAAAAAACTGTTTTTCAATCTGCGCCGTCTGAAGGGCGAGATGAAAGCGATCGACGACGGCGACCTGTCGCCGGAGCAGGTGCAGGAAATCTCCGAACGCCTCAGTGTGTCCGAAGAAGAAGTTGTGAATATGAATCGTCGCCTGTCGGGTGGCGATCAATCCTTGAACGCGCCGCGCCGCAATGATGGCGAAGGCGACGATGAATGGCAGGATTGGCTTGCCGAGCCGGAGGATAATGCCGAAGTGCGTTTGGGCGCTGCCGAAGAAATGGGACAGCGCCAGCGTTTACTGACGACTGCGATGGAAGGCCTGACCCCGCGCGAACGCGAGATCATCATGGCGCGGCGTTTGAAGGACAATCCCGCGACGCTGGATGAGCTGTCGCAGAAACTCGGCGTAAGTCGCGAACGCGTCCGCCAGATCGAAGTTCGCGCCTTCGAAAAACTGCAAAAACACATCAAGCTTGCGGCGGAGCGAGACGGGTTGTTGACGGCGGGGTGATTACTGCTGGCTGGGCGTTTTTACGGGTGGACGCAAGAATTTGAAAGCTACGTCGCCCCTCTCATCACACGTAATTTCCAGTTCCGGTTCCGTTTTACCAGCAATGAAACGATTGACAAATTGGGTCATTAAATATCTTTCGAATCCAAGACGAGCATCATCACCAACCTGTGTTACGCGACCAGTTGCAAGATCTAGTTCTAAGTTTGTAGGAGGGAAACGAGTAGTTAGATCGCGATTGCGCATGCTCCCGCGCACTTGACCGCCGAAGTGGCTTGCCGCTAAGCGATACAAGGTTTCAACCTCTTCTATTACCGACCCATCATCAAATTCAAATCTTGCCGCTGACATCCCAAATTTCTTTCCTATGTCTCAATTCATTTTCGCGATATGCGCGGGGCTGAATACCACAATCCGGGCATTATGCAATAAATTAGCGGTTTTTGTGCAGGAAATGCTTGTATTCATTGGCTATTTCCGAGTGTTTCCATTGCACAAATCCCTCGCCTTTCCCCCCTCTCTTCGCTAGAGTAATTCCACGATTCGTTAATAGGCAATTTTGCCAAATCCGGCAGGGGGTTAGACCCTTTTTCCGGCTTCAAAATCGGATAGAAAAACGACATGACCCAAGCCGCTGAAATTGTTCCTCCTACTGCCGATGATTACGGCGCGGATTCTATCACTGTTCTTCGCGGCCTCGATGCCGTGCGCAAACGCCCCGGCATGTATATCGGCGATACCGATGACGGCTCCGGCCTGCATCATATGGTCTATGAGGTCGTCGATAATGCGGTGGACGAAAGTCTTGCCGGGCATTGTACGCGCATCGATGTGATTTTGAACGCCGACGGTTCCTGCACCGTGCGCGACAATGGTCGCGGCATTCCGGTCGATATCCACTCCGAAGAAGGCGTGTCGGCGGCGGAAGTCGTGATGACGCAACTGCATGCGGGCGGCAAGTTCAACCAGAATTCCTACAAAGTCTCGGGCGGGTTGCACGGCGTTGGCGTTTCGGTCGTCAATGCGCTGTCGCAATTTCTCGATTTGCGCATATGGCGGCAGGGCGCGGAATATACGATGCGTTTCAAGGATGGCGTCGCCGAAGCGCCGCTCAAGCAAGGTAGCGCGTCGGACAAAACGGGGACGGAGATTACGTTCCTGCCTTCGACCGTCACCTTCACCAAGACTATCTTCGATTTCGATACCCTTGAACACCGCCTGCGTGAATTGGCTTACCTCAATTCCGGTGTGAATTTAAATCTGACCGACGCGCGCGGCGCCGAACATAAAACCGTCAATCTGCATTATGAAGGCGGCTTGCAGGAATTCGTCACCTACCTCGATAACGCTAAGCAACGCGTGCATGAAAAAGTGATTTCATGCCGCAAGGAGCAAGATGGCATTTCGGTCGAATGCGCGATGCAATGGAACGACAGCTATCATGAAAACACGCTCTGTTTCACGAACAACATCCCGCAAAAAGATGGCGGCACGCATCTCGCCGGTTTCCGCGCGTCGCTAACTCGCGCGGTCAATCAGTATGCGGAAAATTCGGGCCTCACCAAGAAAGACAAGATCGCTTTGTCGGGCGAAGATATGCGCGAAGGCCTGACCTGCGTTTTGTCGGTCAAGGTTCCCGATCCGAAATTTTCGTCGCAGACCAAGGAAAAACTGGTCTCGTCGGAAGTAAAGCCGGCGGTCGAAGCGGTGATCAGCGAGATGCTCGGCATCTGGTTCGAAGAACATCCCGCCGACGCGAAGAAAGTCATCACCAAGGTTGCCGAAGCTGCGCTGGCGCGTGAAGCCGCGCGGAAGGCGCGTGAACTGACGCGGCGCAAGGGCGCGCTTGATCCGAACTCCTTGCCCGGCAAGCTGGCCGATTGTCAGGAACGTGACCCTGCCAAATCTGAAATTTTCATCGTCGAGGGCGACAGCGCCGGTGGTTCCGCAAAGCAAGGGCGTTCACGGCATAATCAGGCGATCCTGCCGCTGCGCGGCAAGATCCTGAACGTCGAACGCGCGCGGTTCGACAAGATGCTGTCCTCCGCCGAAATCGGCACGCTCATCACCGCGATCGGTGCCGGGATTGGGCGCGAGGAATTTAACGCCGACAAGGCGCGGTACCACAAGATCATCATCATGACCGACGCCGATGTCGATGGTAGCCATATCCGCACTCTTCTGCTCACCTTCTTCTTCCGGCAAATGCCGGAACTGATCGAGCGCGGTTATATCTATATCGCGCAGCCGCCTTTGTACCGCATCAAGCGCGGGAACAGCCGCGAACGGTATCTGAAGGACGACCGCGCGATGGATGACTACCTGATTGAAACCGGGGTCGACGAAGCGACGGTGACGTTACATGACGGCAAGGTTTTTCAGGGCGAAGCGTTACGGAAACTCGTCGAACGCGCGCGCGCAATGCGTTCCGCCATCGGTGCATTGGCGCGGAAAGTCGGCCATCAGGAAATTATCGAGCAAGCCTCCATCGCGGGCGCTTTGACGGCTGCCTTGGCAGCCGATGCGGCACATGCGGGCGAAGCCGCGGCCTATGTTGCTAAACGCCTTGATACGCTTCTGCCGCCTGCTATGCGCGGGTGGAAAGGCGATGCGGGTGCGAAGGGCGGCATGGTTTTCTCGCGCACGCGCCACGGCGTCACGCATCGTTATAATATCGATGCCGACGCGTTGCGTTCGGCGGAGGCCTTGCGGTTGGACGGCATGGGCGCGGATCTGCAAGCTTGGTTCCAGGCACCCGCCAAATTGACGGTGAAGGATAAAGTGACGTCGCTTGCGGGGCCGGTGGCCTTGGTCGAGGGCATTATGGATCAGGGGCGGCAGGGGCTTACCATGCAGCGTTACAAAGGCCTTGGCGAAATGAACCCGGAACAGCTTTGGGAAACCACGCTTGACCCGAATGTGCGCACGTTGCTGCAGGTAAAAGTGCATCAGGCCGATGTAGCGGAGCAGGTCTTCTCCACCCTCATGGGCGACGTGGTTGAGCCGCGCCGCGATTTCATTGTCGAGAACGCGCTCAATGTGACGAATATTGACGCGTGACAGACACCCCCTCCCGCAAGCGGAAGAGGGTGTAGCGCTCTCGCTGCGCATTTCACGCCGCCTTCGATTCTTTGAGCTTCGCTTTACCCGTCGCCAGTTTGAACTGCGCGCGCAGTTCCCTCGCCGCTTGCACCATATTGACGAGCGCGCTCTTCGTCTCGGGCCATGCACGGGTTTTGAGGCCGCAATCCGGATTGACCCACAAATGGCCGACGGGCAGAAGCTTCGCCGCGCTCTGGATCAAATTCTTCATCTCCTCGACCGATGGCACGCGCGGGGAATGGATGTCGTAAACGCCTGGCCCAATCTCGTTCGGATATTTAAACGACACGAAGGCGTCGAGCAATTCCATCGCCGAACGCGCGGTTTCGATGGAGATAACATCCGCATCCATTTTGGAAATGGCGTCGATAATGTCATTGAACTCCGAATAACACATATGCGTGTGGATCTGCGTCTCATCCCGCACGCCGGAGGAGCTGAGGCGAAAACATTCGACCGCCCAGTTCAGATAATCGCCACGCGCGGATTTGACGAGCGGCAAGCCCTCGCGGATCGCGGGTTCATCGATCTGGATAATGGCGATGCCGGCGGATTCGAGGTCGACAACCTCGTCACGGATCGCAAGCGCGATTTCACGACAGGTTGTCGCGCGCGGCTGGTCGTCGCGCACGAACGACCATTGCAGGATCGTTACTGGCCCCGTCAGCATGCCCTTGACCGGTTGGGATGTCAGCGATTGCGCAAAGCGCGTCCAGCCGACCGTCATCGGGGCTTTCCGCGTCACATCGCCGAAAATCACCGGCGGTTTGACGCAACGCGAACCGTAGGATTGCACCCAGCCGTTTGATGTGAAGGCGAATCCTTGCAACTGCTCGCCGAAATATTCGACCATGTCGTTGCGTTCGAACTCGCCATGCACAAGCACATCGAGGCCGATTTCTTCCTGCCATTTGATCGCCTGGCGCGTTTGTTCCTCGAGGAAGGATTGATACGCGGCATCGCTCATTGCGCCCTTGCGCCAATCTGCGCGCGCCACGCGCACGTCGGCGGTCTGTGGGAATGAGCCAATCGTCGTTGTCGGCAGGCCCGGCAGATCAAGACGTTTCGCCTGTTCGACGCGGCGTTCGGTATAGGCCTTGCCGCGTTCGGCATCTTTCGGCGTCAGCGCCTTGATGCGGCTGCGCACGGCGGGATTGTGAATCCGTTTTGACGCGCGTCGCGTCGCCTGTGCAGCACGGGCTTCCACCAATGCTTTGTCTGTATCGCCTTTCTCGCCACGGAGCGCTTTGGCGATGGTGCCAACTTCACCAAGTTTTTGCACGGCGAAGGCAAGCCAGCTTTTAAGCTCGTCATCAAGCTTCGTCTCGCCCGCAAGATCAATCGGGCTAAATAGTAATGAACAACTCGGCCCGACCCAGACACGGTCATTGCCAAGTGCCTTCACCGCCTTTTGCGCCGCCGTCAAAGCCTTATCGAGGTCGGCGCGCCAGATATTGCGCCCGTCGATCAGGCCAAGGCTTAAAATGGTTTTGTTTCCGATGGCAGCAAGCGCGTCGTCCAATTGTTCCGGAGCGCGCGCGAGATCGATATGCAAAGCCTCGACTGGTAGGTTGAAACCGACGCTTGCGTTCGGGCACAGCGAACCGAAATAACTCGCGAGCATAATTTTTGGCCGTTTTGCGACGCGCGACAGCGTCGCGTAAGCTTGGCGCAAGGCTTCCTGCGTCGCGGGATCGGCGTCGAGCACCAGAACCGGCTCGTCGATCTGCACCCATTCCGCGCCGGCTGCGCCAAGCTTCTCAAGAAGTTCGACATATACAGGTAACAAACGTGGCAGAAGATCGAGCGCAGCGCCATGATCGCGGCGCTTGCCAAGGGTGAGGAAACTGACCGGCCCCAGCAACACAGGGCGCGTGACGATGCCAAGCGCTTTCGCCTCCAGAAATTCATCGACCGGCTTGGTAGCGGCAAGGCGGAAATTTTGGTCGGCTTCGAATACTGGCACGATGTAATGGTAATTGGTGTCGTACCATTTGGTCATCTCCAGCGCCGGCACATCGGAAGATTGGTCGGATTTCGTGTGGGCGTGGCCGCAACAGGCGATCTGATGCCCACGCGCCATCGCGAAATAGGCGTGCAGATCGGCTTTCGTGCCATAGGCGGCGGGAATCGCGCCAGTCAAAAGGATGGTGTCGAGCACATGGTCGTAGAGCGAAAAATCATTGCTCGGGATATGATCGATTCCCGCATCCTTCTGCAACCGCCAATGCCGCGCGCGCAAATCTTTCGCCGTGTGCAGAAGGTTTTCAATCGGTTGTTTGCCCGACCAGTAAGCTTCAAGAGCCGATTTCAATTCGCGCTTCAATCCTATGCGCGGGAAACCCAGATTTGTTGCGAGTACCATGGTCATTCTCCTTTAGAGGCCGGCTTATGTCTGTGGGGCATGGGCAATGTTCATGGCGGCGCAAACCTCATTCACCATTGCGCTGTGGTTCAAGGTATAGAAATGAAAATCCTCGACGCCCGCCTTGCGCAAAGTCTCGCAGAGGCGCGTCGCATGCGTGACACCCTCATTCTGCAGAGCGGCATCATCACCGCCACAGCGTTCGAAACGCTCGGCGAAATCATCCGGAATTTTTGCGCCGCAGCTTGCGGCGAATTTCAGCGTCTGCGCCAAATTATGGACAGGCAGAATGCCGGGGGTCAGGGCGACGGGGATCGAGGCACGTTGTACCTGATCGCGGAAGCGCAAAAATGTTTCCGCCTCGAAAAAGAACTGGGTGATGGCGCGCCGCGCCCCCGCTTCTACTTTGCGTTTCAAATGATCCATATCCTGTTGCGGCGAAGCCGCCAGCGGATGAATATCGGGGTAGGCAGCGATCATCGGCTCCATGCCGTACAGGTTTTTCAGGACGGCAACAAAATCGATGGTATTGACATAGACGTCATGCGAAGGGATCTCGGGCGCATGCCCCACGGCGGCAGGATCGCCGCGAAGTGCAATGACCTGATGGACGCCAAGCTTTTTATAGGCGCGCAAAATCTCATCGAGATAAGACCGGCTTTGCCGCAGGAAGGTGACATGCGGAACGGCTGTGAGCCCCAGCGTTTCGCGCAAATGCCGTACCGTGGCAAAGGTGCCGTCGATCGCCGATCCACCTGCGCCGCAGGTGACGGAGACGAAATCAGGCTGCCAACCCATCAGATCGCGCGCGGTGTCGGACAGTTGCCGAAGGCCCGCATCGCTTTTAGGCGGAAAAAATTCGAAGGACAGCCGCACAAATTCTCCGGTTGTTGTCTATTGCAAAGCCTGCTCAAGATCGTCGATCAGGTCTTCGACATTTTCGATGCCGGCGGACAGACGGATCAGACCGTCCTCAATGCCGATTTTCTTGCGGGTCTCGGCCGGGATGGTTGCATGCGTCATCAAGGCCGGATGCTCGATCAGGCTTTCGATGGCGCCGAGGCTTTCTGCGAGCGTAAAGACCTGGCAGCGTTTCAGTGTCGAAACCGCTTTCGCCGTGCCGCCCTTCACAACGGCATTCAGCATGCCACCGAATTTGGGCATCTGCCGTTTGGCAAGATCATGCTGCGGATGGCTCGGCAATCCCGGATAAGTGACGTGCTCGATTTGCGGATGTTTTTCAAGCCATTGTGCAATCGCCAGCGCATTTTCGCATTGCCGCTGCAAACGGATGCCGAGGGTTTTCAACCCACGATGGGCAAGGAAACTGTCGAACGGCCCCGCGATGCCGCCGATGGCGTTTTGCAGAAAGCCGATTTTTTCCTTATAGGTGGTATTGGTGACGGCGACGCCGCCGATGATATCGGAATGGCCGTTCAGATATTTGGTTGCCGAATGAACGACGATATCAATGCCATATTCCAGCGGGCGCTGTACCCAAGGCGAGCAGAAAGTATTATCGACGACGGTGATAAGCCCGCGCTTTTTGGCGAAGCCGACGATGGCCTCCAGATCGATCAGTTTGAAGAGGGGATTGGTCGGCGATTCGATCCATATCATGCGTGTTTCCGGCTTCACGGCGGCGGCCAGAGCGTCGAGGTTATTCACATCGACATAGCTGAAATCCAGCTTGCTGGAATGCTTGCGCACGCGCTCGAACAGGCGAAAGGTGCCCCCATAGATGTCATCAGTCGCGATGACATGCGATCCGGATTCGAGGATTTCCAGAACCGTGCCAATGGCAGCAAGGCCGGAGGCGAAAGCGAAACCGGCTTCGCCCCCTTCCAGATTGGCGATGGCGCGTTCATAGGCAAAGCGCGTCGGGTTGTGGCTGCGTCCGTAATCGAAACCCTTATGCACATTCGGCGCTTCCTGTTTGTAGGTCGAGGTCGCGTAGATCGGCACAATCACCGCGCCGGTCGTCGGGTCGGGTTCCTGCCCCGCATGGATGGCGCGCGTATCGAATTTCCATTTGTCGTTGTGGCGGAGGGGCATGGGAGTCCTTTTGGAAGTGTCTGGTGGGTGGAAAAGCTAACTGGCGAGCGCCCTTATGTTTGCGGCGAAGGGACGTCTTGCTGTAGCAGCTTTGGGGAAAGTTGTCGAAAGAGCGTGGTTGAAAATCTTAAGCAGAAGCTTGATATCCTCGACGCCGACGGAAATGCGGACAATGCCTGGACCTATCCCCTGTTCGCGCCGCTGTGGTTCGGTGAGCGTGGCATGTGTCGTCCCTGCCGGATGGGATATGGTTGTGCCGGGGCTGCCGAAATTATTGATCAGTTTCACGTCGCATGCGGCAAGGGTGTCGACAAAGGTTCGCGCATGTTCATACGAGCGGAGATTGACTGAAAAAACCATACCGCCTTTCATCTGGCGTTTGGCGAGGTCGGCCTGGCGATGATCAGGCAGATATGGGCTCAAGACGCGGATATCCGGATAGCGGTCACGAAGATCATGAATATGGTTGGCCAGAATTTTGGCGTTTGCGCTCTGCCGGTCATAACGGGGTTCGAGGAAGAGCAGATTTTTGAGAAGTTCAAACGCGACGCGTGGCGCAAGCGTATGGCCGTGTTGTGCGATATGGCGGACAAGGATATTGACGTTGGGTTCCGTTTCGGGAATTTCTTCATAATGCACGGTGACGCTGCCCTGCGTGTAATCGGCGACACGGATCTCGTGCCGTGGCAAATCGCGCAGGCGGTCACATCCTTCTTGCGACATATAAAGGATGCCGCCGGGATCGGCTCCGAGGCCGAGCGATTTCGTTAGCGATGCGACGACAATATCAACGCCGCGCTTGAGCAACGAGAATTCTTTTGTATGTGCCAGATATTCGAGGGAGAGGTCGGCGACGGTCAGGACGTTCGGATGGCCTTGGCTTCGGACAATCTCGTGCCACCTATCGACATCCACCAATGTGCCGCAGGGGTTTCCGGGCGTTTCGATGAAAACCAGTTTTGTGTCTTCTGTTACCGCATCTTCCCATTCATCGAGATCGGCGCCGTCGACGGCCTGAATTTCGATGGCCGCCGAACTTTTCAGTTGATCGAAAATCTTACGGCAACCAGCGAATATATCGTTGGAAATAACAATTTTGTCGCCGGGCTTGAGCTTCCCATTCGCGATCAAGCCCAATGTGACGGTCGATATCGCCCCCATGCCGTGGCCGATGACGGCACCCGCGACGGCGTCGGGATCCAAATACGTGATGATGCTCTCAAAAAGGGTGGAGGCGGCAGGACTTCCATTCCGGGCATAGACATTTGGATTTTTCTCTTTAAAAAATCTGGTTGCCGCATCCAAATTTTTGTAAGAACCCGATATAAATATCGCTTCGCCCGTTTCTGGTTCAAAGCCATCAGGCAGGCTGGCAAGGGGATCATCGAGAAACGCCTGAACGCGCTTGACAAGTTCGGTTCCCGCGTCCCGCGCTTGTTCGATAATCAACTTCAATTCCATTCGGCGCGAAGCTTCGATACGTTTTCTGAAACTCTCTGCTGTTGTTGCCGCCATGATTGTTTACCTCCTTACGCTTTAGGTGTGGCTCCGTTACGGATGACGGTTTTCATAGAGCAGACGGATTTTTTCCGCTCCGCCCCTTTTTGTTGCGTCTTCATTAGGGAACTTACGGGCAAAAAAATTGGTCATATCCGATGGGGGAAATGCGTCATTAAGAAAAACTTCAAGTGCAACTGATGGGTTGTTACCAGTTGTTTCGATGCTTTCCTTAATTCGTTGAACGATTCCATAACGCACTTCTAAGCTCGTGCCTTCCCGAAGGTGTTTCAATGCTATGTCCCCCTTTCCTCGCGCGACGAGGTCGACAATCATGCGGGCTATTTCCCTTGAGTCAGGGCCGTCAGAGCGATTTTCTGTTGATGGAGCTGAATGTCCATCACCTCTGTTCAGGGGAACGACGTTTGAAGTGTTAGTCATTTTTGTATTCTTCCTTTGCCAGGATGTTGCTTCAACAATTGAATCAATAACAATGCTGTTTCTCATGCGACGCAAGCCCTCGGAGAAATTTCATGGCTGGGACAACATGTTCCTGAGAGTCTTGCTGTTGGGAATGACGTTGATATTTCCCGTGCTGTGCTAAGGTAATCGGGAAAATTCCTTGCTGATTCTTTGGATAGCAAAGCAATTTCATCATGCGTGATGCCGCAACAACCACCTACAATTACATTGTTCCCATTCTCGCGAATGAGGCCAACCAGTTTGAGGGTTGCCTGGACGAACTTCTGCGCCGCCGCTTCGCGACGTGCGCCTTCTGAAAATCTCCATCCGAGATCATCGGACCCACCCTGCTGTGGGCCTTCATCTTCGCTAATGCCGTTGGCGTAAATTGCGACTGCCCCAGGGTAACCTGAGTCCAAAAGTTCCTGGACAGCCACACCGGCATCCTCGATCTTCGAACAATTAACGCCGATGGCGACACGGTTCTCATGTTCCGTAGTTTGCGCCGCTTTAGACAGCGAATTTCCATCAAGCAGACGACCATCTTGCCCCACGGTAAAAGTAATGATGAAAGGCAATTCAACCTCTGTTGCCGCCTCGACCATATAACTGGCTTCTTCGAGAGTAGGAACGGTTTCCAACATGAGGAGGTCAACGCCGCCTTCTTTCAAAGCTAATGCCTGCGTCAGGTGATTGTCCCTCATCACTTCTCTGGGAGCCAAGTCGGTTTTATAAGAATCGCTTACGGGCGCAATGCTGCCAGCGACAAGCGCCTTGCTGTTTATCTCATCAACGGATTCTCGGGCTAGATGCGCTGCAAGAACAGTGTCGCGCCACGAGTCTTCGCGTGACAGGCCTGCTTGGGCATAAGACTCGGGATTAGAACGAAAGGTTGCGGTTTCAACGATCTCGGCTCCGGCCTCGAGAAAAGCCCGATGTACTTCCCGGACAGCTTCAATGTTTAGCCGCAATGCAACGGATGACCATAGGGGAGCGGTCAGGCTAAGGCCGTGGACTCGTTGCAACTCAGTCCCGGTGCCCCCATCGATAACGATTATTGGTTTCTTGAATATATCAAACTTTGACACGGTATTTTCTCCACTTCATCTTAGTCGGCCGCTTCCAAGGCGCGGACGGCAAAAGCCCTTGATCCGGAAAAATTCCGGCATGGGCGATAACGTTACCGATGTGTAGGGGGCATAAAAAAAGCCTCCGCACCTGTTCCCCCGAAAGGGACGTGATCACCCACCAGGGACCACGGTGCGGAAGCTCTGACGAGCTGTTGCTCCATGGCGCTTTAGCTTTTGGTAACGCGGCAGCAAGCTGCTCCTGTCAAATCCCGCGGATCCTTCTGAAAAGCGGATCAATCCCTTGACCTTATGAAAGCAAAAAATGAGCATTCTTGTCAAGAAAAATTATGGCCGAATTAGTTTCGCGAACAAATTTTTTGACTGGCACTAATGGTTGGGCAAAAAAAGTTATCATCCAATAGCTCATATATTTAAAGCCCAAGTTTTGCCACGGCGTTCCTTCTCCAACTTTCAGTTAAGTCATTAATCTTGCGTTCCGGCCCGGAGCACATCCGCAAATTGAAAATTTTTCCAAGCATGGGATTTCGCCGTTCCTCTTCGGCATTCGCTTTTTCATCTAAAAAGCAGACGCCCACTAAAGTGCGAGGTTCATCATTTGCACTTTCTTCGACGGCCGTTTTATGCGCATGCACCGACGTGAAAAGCGTTATATCACCGGGTTTAGCCTGAAAGTCGCATTTATATTTTTTGCCGACATTTGATATCTCGAATCCAGTTGCATCGATATCGTTGATATCAATTTTCTGCGTGCAGAAAAGGGTCGGGTTGCGGTTGGTTGCAAAATAATAATGAGTGTTAAGAATGCCTTTCTTATTCGAAGGATCGAAGGGTAATCGGTGTTCGTTTCTATAAGGAGGATGGCCATGGAGAGGTTGCGCAAAAGGGCGGTAGGGCCTTCCTATTTCGGTGGCAGCGGATTCCACGAGCAAAAGTGCTTTGCGGGCAAAAGCATCCTTATTGGCTCCAAATTCATTATCGAGACTGGCTTGAATCAGAGGCAGAAATTGCTGCAACTCGAGAGGAACATAAACCATGTCGCTCTGAGCGGGTTTAATAGTAAATGTTCCAATTTGAAAATCCCAAAGATTGCTCGATAAAGTTGATGGATTGACATGTCCGACAGTAATGGGACTTTTAGCGCACGCAATCTCCTCGCGACGCCAAACGCGGTTATAAAATGCCGGTGTTCTTGCGGTAATTTGTGAACTTGGTTGTAGAACAAAACCGTCGTGCGACAAATCATGCGCGCGCAGCGTGCGTCGAGCGACATCAAAATGACTTATCGGATTTTTTGAAATGAACGACATTTTTAATACTCTTTATCCAAATCATCGCAAAGCCCCGCTTCCAAGGCGCGGACGGCAAAAGCCCTTGATCCGGAAAAATTCCGGCATGGGCGATAACGTTACCGATGTGTAGGGGGCATAAAAAAAGCCTCCGCACCTGTT
>Ga0206868_10105_pt2 | contig 16481 bp, 16 predicted proteins | sample Alteio_BWOrgCont_38_FD_152901 | JGI IMG/M metagenome (GOLD analysis project Ga0206868, IMG submission 152901) | Enriched cells from forest soil in Barre Woods Harvard Forest LTER site, Petersham, Massachusetts, United States -... | ecosystem: Environmental > Terrestrial > Soil > Temperate forest >... | reverse complement strand
TGTTTTGACCAAGACACCATTCACATCAAAAAGAACATGAATCTCTTCATTAGGATTTTTTGTTGCGTGTTGGTCAGAGTTTGCCCACATAGCCAATGAGCTTAGGCATAGTATAAAAACTGGTAATATGTGGCGTCTTGTGATCATAATGTCTCCTGTGTAGCTTTTCTGGTAATCGTACTTTAGGTAAATGTATCATGCCAAAGGACAAATGACAAAAGCGCATGTTTTTGTGTTTTCTATTTGAAAATACCCTTATTGCTTTTTACAGCACTCTGATATTGCTCTATACTAAAGGTATGAAATTATACCAAGAAGAACTCATGGATCATTATCGTAATCCTCGCAATTTCGGGATGTTAGAGTCGCCTGATTTTAGCTCAAAAGAGCATAATCCGTCTTGTGGAGATAGTGTTACTTTTTGTGGCGTGATATGTGAGGGGGGCATTGCCGCTCTTGCATTTGAAGGCAAAGGGTGCGTTATTAGTTTGGGCGTGGCATCAATGCTGAGTGATTTTTGTAAGCAAAAATCAGTGGCTGAAGTTATAGCTCTGGATAAAGAATTTATTGTCACTATGCTTGGTATACCTCTTGGGCCTACGCGCCTTAAATGTGCGTTGTTGCCGTTGCAGGCTTTGCAGCAAGGAATTGCTGCGTACGATTCTACAAGGACTGATCCTTCAAGTTCGGGCGATAAGCGCCCTCCCCTCAGGACGAACGGGGAAAAATACTTCTGATTAGTCATATGATTTTTTACAACCATACATGTTGCAGATCATATAGTGACTTTCGTTTAGCTTTATATGTTTTACAAACGGGGCAAAAGTTTGAGTTGTAAGCAACTTAATGTAAGATAAAGATTGTTTTTTTCGTTCGTCCTGAGGGGAGCGGTGAAACCGCGAACTTGAAGGATCAGTCCAATTAAAAAAGGAAATCATGCTTGATCGTTCAAAAGTGTTGCGAGAGCTGCAAGAAATATCAGATAAATTATTTCTTGATAATTCGCGCAATTATGAACAAGCTCGCCAGATCTGGGAGTCTATTGCGGCTGATGTCACCTTCATACACAAAGTGCAAGGCATGCAAACGCAAGCACCATTTCTTGTGCCCACCTGGCAAGATAAACTTGATGCGATAACTCATCTACCACAATCGATCGAAAAATATCGTGTGCTTGCGGTAGATGGATCGCAAATTTATCCAGATCGCCATCAAGGCACTGCTTGTTATCTCATTAATATAGGTTCTGTTGTGTTGAGTTACGGCATGAATGGTAAACCTGTAATACTTGATTCAAAGCCATCGGTATATATTGGTGCAGATGATGAATTATTTGATGTTTCTGCCGAACTTGTTAATTGTCGTCGTCAAGAATTAGAGTTCACTCATGGGCTTGCGTTGAGTAAAACATTGCAGCAAGAAGCACAAGAACAACAAGCGCCATTTCTTTTTTTGTTTGATGGATCACTTATTTTTTGGCATTTAGAATCTAAAGAGATGAATTTAAAAGATATTTTTTTAAGTCGTTATCTTGCAAGTTTGCATCAACTCTATCAAACAAAAACGTTAACAGCTGGGTACATTAGTTTGCCTAAAAATAAAGAACTCGTTAATTTACTGCGGTTGCAGTTGTGTGATTTTAACGTTGCAAACGTTGATGAACATAAAGAAGTTGATTGTTTAGTCGATACTATTGTTGCACATTTTTATCTTGAACCATATTCACGTTCAACGGTATTTAAAAGTCATGCAAACATTTGTCAGTTGTATCCGGACTATTTGCGTACCCATTTTTTTTATTTGCATGTAGGAACAGAAATTGGTCGCGTAGAAATTCCTGCGTGGATTGCACAAGATGAGTCACAAATAAATTTGATTGCATCAATTATTATTGATCAATCAATAAAAGGGCGAGGATATCCAGTTGCAATTGCTGAATCGCATGAACAAGCAGTAGTAAAAGGGCCAGATCGTGAATTTTTCTACCAACTGATTTGCAAAATTGGTTTCCAAATGAATCAACGTTTAACTATGTCGCAAAAGAGCATCAAGAAAAGAGGCATAGGGATCTAGTTCAAATCTTATTTGTTAAAAAAAGTTGTACAAAAATTATCTCCTTTGCTAATATTGCCCCAGTTGTTTAGAGTTTTAACACAATAACCCTTAGTAAGGAGTTTTTTTATGGAAAAAAGAAATGTTGTTGCATTAGCAGCGCTGGTTTTAGTTTCATCAGCAAGCTTATTTGCAAGCAACCCTGTGAGCGGAGCAATTAATACTGGTGTAGATTATGCCGGCAAACCGATGCAAAATCGGTACGTTGCAGCAGTTGGTACGGGCCTTTCCCTCTATGCGGCCTATAACCTTGCTCCTCTTGCATACAAGTGGGCAACAAGAAAATTTCCTGTAACACAAGCGAACAGAGACGCAAATGCTGCAAGAGAACAAGCTGCTGCTGATGCAATTAAGAAAGCCAATCGCAAGACAGCTGGTGCTGCACTTAGCGATGGTCCTAAAAAGAACAATGAGTATGTAAATCTGGTAGCTGCAGAGAATGATGCTAAAAAAGCTCGTGAAGCAAAACTTGCTGAACTTGTTAGCAAAGATCCATCTTTGGTTACACCTCCAGCTCCTGCTCAAAAATCAAGCGATTTGGTGTAAGCAGTAAAAAAATAGATCACGATTAATGTGTGATTAACAAAAAAAGGCCCTCAAATTCGAGGGCCTTTTTCTATGCAAAATCTATAAAATTATATCAACCTAAAAATTTCTTGAAAAATCCAACAATACTTGATTCATTTCCGCTGGTATTAGTACCAATAATTTCTGAGTATTGCATCAGCTTTTCTTTTGCATCAGCAGAAAGATTTTTAGGAATATGGCATTGAGTAATAACTACTAAGTTGCCGCGAACGTTGCCACGAATTTTGTGAAATCCTTTACCTGCAAGAACAATTTTTTCTCCAACTGGGCATCCCTTTGGAATTTTAATAGTTTCTTTAGTACCATCGATGCTTTCAATTTCCACTTGGCTGCCAAGCACCAATTGTGGGTAGGTCAGCATCACCTTAGCCACCAAATCATCTTCAACCCGTTTGAATTTCTTATCTTCTTGTACCAAAATTTTAATGAACAAATCGCCAGCAGGGCCGCCATACACACCAGCATCACCTTTGCCTGCTATGCGTAGTTCTGCACCATCATAAATGCCACGTGGAATATTAACACTGAATTTATCATACAATTGTTTGCGAGATTGCCCTTTGCATGAACTGCAGGGTGAAGCAATGGTGTAACCTTGTCCACCACAACTGTTACATGTTTGTGAATACATGAAAAAGCCTTGGCGAAACTGTTTTTGGCCTTGGCCATTGCAGGCTGCACAAGTTTGGACTGATGTGCCTTTTTCCATTCCTTTGCCTTCACAGGCATCGCAGGCAAAAAAGCGATAGAAACTAATTTCTTCTTTATGTCCTAAAAAAGCGTCTTTAAGAGTGATGACAACTTCTTTATACAGATCGTGACCACGTTTAGGTTCAGGGCCAGCTTTTTTTGACTTGCGGCGTTGTTGTTGACCACCACCAAAGATGTCACCAAAAATATCGCCAAATTGTTCAAAGATATCATCCATGTCCATATTGCCATGGCCACCACCATGTCCACCCATATTTTCATAGCCAGCATGACCTACTTGATCGTATTGTTGGCGTTTTTGAGCATCAGAAAGCACTTCATAGGCTTGGGTTGCCTCTTTAAATTTTTCTTCAGCTCCTTTGTTGTCTGGATTGCGGTCGGGATGATATTTGAGCGCTAATTTTCTATAAGCGGCTTTAATCTCATCTGCGCTAGAAGATTTAGAAACGCCTAAAATATCATAGTAATCTTTTTGTGCCATCGTGCGCCGTTCTCCCAGAAATTGGTTTGTGTAATTTTACACAGTATACCAGAAAAAAATGGCTGGCCAAAGGGGTTTTTCGTCTTCGGCTTAAGAAGGGCGTTTCACAGGTTAATGTAGGGTAGTGATGCAATAGCACGATAATATTTGGCGCAATTTGCGGTTGAATATTTTAGATCCCCTGCGCGTGCCGGTGCAAAGTTGAGAGGGTTGTGGTAGGTTGGAAAATCTTTTTTTAATTGATCGACTAAGGCGAGCAAGGTGATACTTTTACCCGTTGCGATATTAAATACTTGTCCTGCAATAGTTGGTGCTAACATGCCAAGTTTGAGGTTTGCTTGTACAACTTGTGCAACAGGAATAAAGTCACGCGTTTGTAGTCCATCACCAAAAATCGTCATAGGTAAATTGTTCTTTAATTGATGCATGAATTTTGCAATCACGGCAGCGTAAGCTCCGTTAGGATTTTGTCGTTCCCCGTACACATTAAAATATCTGCAGATTACTGCATTAATGCCAAAGTTTTTTGCATATTGTTGGCAATAGAGCTCGCCTATAAGCTTTGAATATCCATAAGGAGATTCTGGGTTAGTTAGACTATCTTCGGCACATGCGCCTTCATTATTTCCGTATACTGCAGAAGAAGATGAAAATACCAATCGTCCGACCCCGTTAATGCGTGCAGCTTCTAAAATATGTACTAACCCATCAACGTTTGTTGCATGGCACATTTCCGGTTGTTCCAAAGATTGTGGAACGGAAATAAACGCAGCAAGGTGAAAAATAATAGCGGCATCTTTAGTTGCCTCTAGGCACGCTTGCTTATCAACAATGCTTTTATTGATAAAGGTAATTTTGTCTTTAATGGTTGCAATATTTTCTATAGTGCCAGTTGAAAGATCGTCGATGATGGTCACGTGAGCACCAAGCTCCACGAGTGTTGTTGCTAAGTGTGAACCAATAAAGCCACAACCGCCGGTGACTACGACGTTTAAATCTTTATAAAAGTTATTCATGGTGATTCCATACATTGGGTTTGTTAATAATAATGAGCCACATAATAAAAAGATTTTATGGGCACCTCCCTGAAGGTAGCGGCTCTGCCGCGAACTTGAAGAGCTGGGCCCAAATATAAAATTCAGAAGTATTTTTTTTAGCACCAGCCCTTCAAGTTCGTCCTTCGGACTTCCTTCAGGGAGGGTGCTATATATACTGGAATAAAAATATAAAGGTGCTGTATCTGAAAAGAAAATCATCACATCTCCCTCACAATCTCTTTCTTATACGCCGTCGGCAAGATGCTTATTTTTTCAGTTACGTGTCGTGCCGGAATAACCGTAAGTCTTTCAGCAATTTTTTTACCATCAAGCACCGCTTCTTGCATGCTAGAATACTTCCATTCTCCATATCTGCCAATCGAATGTACGGCATTGTCTTCTAGTTGTTGATGGATTTTTCCTATGTTTTTTTCTCGCCATTCATCGTAAATAACATATGCATGCGCAATTGGCATGATCTTTTTTGTTAATATTTCTTGGTCAGAAATATTAAATAACTGTTTTGTCATTTTTAGGCAAGCTTCAAGATTCTTTTTTACCCAGGCTGCAGATTTATTCACATGAGAAAATTCACCATACAAAGAACTGCAATCGGCAGGGGTCATGGTGTTCGAGCAATTTGACGGAAAACCCATGCGATAAAAAGGATATTTGTCTTCAGGAAAATAGATCCAATGTTTTTCTGAAAGGTTGGGACGATTGACGCCAAGATTAAAATTTATCACTGAGTTGCACAATAATTTGTTGGCCGCTCTTTCTAGTGAGTTGTTTGAACGTTCGTGTAACTTTTTAAGTAAAATATTTAAGGGCATGGTGCTAATAAGTTGTTCAAACGGTTCGATATGTCCATTGGAAAAGGTCACCCTTTTATGTTGTAAATCTATGCCGGTAACACAAAAACTGGTGTGAATAGGATTGGTAAGTTGATCGGCAATTTTTTGCACCCAGTAGACAATACCACCTTGTTTTGGATACAAAAAAGTTGCATTGTAACCAATTGAAGCATCGTCGACGTCTTTAATTGAACCACTAATAATTTGTTGTAATGACGTGCTTGGTACAAAACGACCAGTCCAACTTGCCGTTATTTTGCGTAAATCATAACCAAATATTTTGCGCTGAAAAGGGAAGAAGAAATGTTTGCCAAATCCTGCGCCAAAATTACGCATCACCCATTCAGGAAATGTGCGGAGTTTTTTAGATGAGTTGTTACGTTTGACAAATCCTTCGATACATTCTGCTATAACAGTTTCTGGAAGACCAAAAAGATTGATTTGAAATGGATAGCGGGTATAGGTATCGTGTGAATAAATAAATGATTTTCTTGTGACGGTGTTTAGATTTTCCATGCCAACCAGATTTTCTATCATTGAGCGAAAATAAGGGTCGCTTGCATGTAAGTAATGACCAGTGAAATCAAAGGTAAAGCCATCTTGTTGTACCGTGCCGCACAAGCCGCCAATAGTTGCATCTCGTTCAAAGATAGCATAATCATGAAAACCTTTTTGTTCTAAATGATAGGCGGCTGATATGCCTGTTAATCCTGCGCCGATGATTACAATTTTTGCCATACTTTTATTTCCTATTTTTGTGCTTCAAAAATTTGCACTAAAGTATAATGGAGAGCAAAAAAAGTCTAGTTTAGGTTACTGTCTTTGTTGTAACAATATTGCCATCCTCGTTCGCCCTGAGGGAAGGGTCTATGGCCCGAACTTGAAGGGTGGTAAAAATATATTTTTCTTTAATATTATTCGGACTTATCCTTCAAGTTCGCAGCAAGCTGCTCCCCTCAGGACGAACGGTTTAATAATGTTTTTCAGCAAAAATGTCTAGATTCGATTGTTTAGCGCGAAGCTATTTTAAGTGGCATGGCAAGCGGTTTAAGTGGTTTGTTGAATGTCAGCGATAACGAATGTTCATGCGCATATTCTTTGAATGGTTCAGGTAAAGATGTAGGCAATACATTAAAACTTCCATTTTTTAATGTTGGTTCTAATTCGTCTGGAACAGTTAAAACTACATTAAAAATATTGGTAAAACCTAACGTTTCTTTTTTTTCAAAATTGAGCATCAATGTTTGTTGGGCTTTGTTCCACACGCCATCGCAGACTAGATTTTCTTGTATGGGCAAAAATGGTTTGTCTGAATCAGTTTTATATAATGAAGCGACAAGATTTTCTATTGGCAGGCCTTCCCACTGTAGATAAATGCGGCTAAGGTGAACCGTGTCTTTAGCTTTTTTTTTGAACGTGATACTGCCTGCTAAAATCCATTTTCCCCCAAACTGTTTTGCTTTCTCTTGGCTGTATTCTAAATCGTGCCATTGAGGGGCCAGAATAACGTTAAAATCTTCCAGAGAATCAGCGATCACAGCTGATGAAAGGCTCATGAAAATGAGCATCGCAGAGATAAAAGGCTTCATAACTTTCTCCCCAGAGTTTGTTTTTCTTTTAATAACGTACCACACTCAGTAACTTTTAGGGAAGTTTTTTATTTTTTAAGTGTGGTTAGGAAATAGTAAAACGGAAAGGGGCTGTTTGTTCACTTTGCAAACCAACAAGATAACAACACCTAAATGGTGCGGGTAAGAAATGTGGAACAGAAGGAAAAGAGGTTGAAGCATCGCGGAAGATGAACAAGAAATAATCATCAATCACTTTGATGCCGCATGATGTTATGAGCTCGAGCTCGGAAATAGAACCATCTCTGTTTAAGGCTAAATAAAGTTTTAAGTTGTTCAGGGGTTGAGTTTTTGCAGAAGCTAAATTATCAATGTAATCACGACGGTGGATTCTATCAGAATTGGAAATATGCCATTCTAGTTTTTTTAGATAGCGCTCATATTTTATTTGTTCTGCGCTTGCTACACCAGTTTTTTCGCTGAGTGCATTAACCAAATGATCGCTATTATTTTTTATTTTTTGTACGAGCCCCTTAGTGATATCGGCAAGTGTAAGTTTCTTAGCTGGTTCAGATGTCTGTTGGGGAGTCGTTTGAGTTTGTTGTTTTTTTTCTTGCTTCTCGTTCTCCCTGAACGAAGTTGAAGGGTTGTCTTTTGCCATAGAAATAAGATCTGCGGCAGTGGTGATGGTGGTGAGTTCTTGGGCGGTTATGTGTCGAGGTTCTGGCAGTTCTTGTTCAGGTGCGGTTTGTTTTTGTTGTTTTTCGATAATAGGTTGTGGTTGCGCTTGCGTTAGTTCAAGTTGTTCTTTAATTTCTTCTTCTTTGCCAGCATCGGCTCCAGCTAATTCTCTGTCTGCTTTTTCCAGCGAGAGTGCGTCATCTTTGCCGTCGGGTTCACCTTGTTCATCAATCGGTTCATTTTCAAAAACAACAGATGCATTGCCTTTTGCTTGGCCAGCAACCCATTCAAATAGTTCTTTTTTTTCTTCTTCTGTTAAAGTTTGCTGTGTTTGTTTTTCCAAGAGTTGTTCCATTTTTTTGTCGTATGCAAGGCTCAATTTTTTTTCTTGATCGACATCTTGATGCTGAAATACAAAAAATAACGATAAAAATACGACGTGCAAAAGCAGACACAATACAATGATGATAATAATTTGTTCGCGAGAATATTGTTCTTGCTCCATGCTGCCCCTTAGGTTTTTAGGCTCATTATGTTTTTCGCCTCTAATCGTAACCTATTGGCATAAAAATATGAAACAATCTGTTTTTTTGTGCTAGATTAAAAAATATTAAAGAGAAAAATAACTAATAACGGAGTTTATATGAATACAAATAATGAGCTTATAGGTCGTATAGCTGTTGATCCCGAAGTTATGGTTGGAAAACCTGTTGTAAAAGGTACCAGATTAACCGTCGAGCATATTTTGAGTTTGCTGATTTCTGGTATGACCATAGAGGAAATTTTGGAGGATTATCCAAATTTGGCCAGAGAAGACATCTTTGCCTGTTTGGCTTTTGCTAAAGAGGCTCTTTCAAATTCAACTTTTATGCCCTTGAGTTATTAACATGCTAGAATTAAAATTTTTAGTTGATGAATGCGTTGGTATGATTGTTTCTCGGTGGTTAAAAGAAAAATATTCCGATGTTGTTTCTATTCTAGATGGCATGTCTGGTATGAAAGATTTTCTTATTTTAAAAAAGGCTTTAGAAGAAAATAGAATTGTGATAACAAGCGATAAAGATTTTGGTGATTTAGTATTTCAAAGAAAAATGCCTCATGTTGGTATAGTTTTACTTAGGTTACAGAATAATTCTCCTAAAAATAGAATTGCGGCTTTAGAAAGGGTATTTAATGAACATTTTAATGAATTGCAAGATGCTTTTATAGTTGTTTCGGATGCAGGCACAAGAGTGATAAAACAAGTAACACACTAATCATGAAATGCTTACGACGTTCCTTTTACCAAAGAGATACTGTTATTGTTGCCCAAGCATTGCTCGGCAAGTTTTTAGTGCATGAAATTGATGGCCAAAAAATTTCTGGGTACATAGTTGAAACTGAAGCCTACCGATCTGATGATCCTGCGTGTCATGCATACTTGGAAAAAAAGACGACAAAAAACAGATCACTTTTTGGTCCTGTTGGTCACGCGTATGTGTATATCAGCTATGGTATTCACTATTGTGTAAACTTAGTTGCGCGTGATAAAAATAGTGTAGCAGGAGGTGTTCTTATTCGTGCGCTGCAACCAGTAGATGGCATAGAAATTATGCGCAAGAATCGCAAAAAAATGAATCCAAAAGATTTGACCAGTGGACCGGGAAAATTAACCCAAGCATTGGGCATTACATTGCAAGATGATGGTATTGATCTTACGTTGTGTCAAAAATTGTATGTGGCTGAAGGCATAGAAATACCACCATCAAAAATTATTGCTGCATCACGAATTGGTATCAGTGTAGGCCAAGATCTGCTCTGGCGGTTTTATATTGATGGCAATGAGTTTGTTTCTAAGTAGTTTTACAAATCCAGGTCATCATCTTTTTCTTAATGATACACCAATCAGTATGCATCTCATGTGTTTTGCTATCTGGCGAATCTAAAAAACGTATGATTTCATTAAAAAAACTTTGTGAAACGGGAAATTGCACATTTTCTTGGCATAGCCAAAAAAGAATAATGCGATAACGCATGACAGGGTGGAGTATCAAAAGTTTATTGACATCAAGCTGCCATAACGCATCCTTGTGTTCGGCGATTTGTTCAAATATATGGGCTGTCAGTTCTTGTAAAAAATCTTCTGTTTCTTGTAATCGCGTGATGGTGCTCAAAAAATTTGCATCAAAGCGTGTATCACTTTGTTGTAGTGCGGGCAAGACATTCATGCGAATGCGATTGCGCAAAAAAGCATCAGAGGTATTGGTGGAATCAGTGAGGTAGGAAATATTATTTTCATGCAAATACTCTAAAATATCTGTTTTATTTGTTTGCAAAAGGGGCCGAATGTAGACATCTTTTTTTGCCTTCATGGCAGTAAGTCCAGTTAAAGATGCGCCTCGTAAGAGGCGTAAAAAAAATGTTTCTTGTTGATCTTGCGCATGGTGAGCAAGGGCGATATAATCTGCGCCATGTTCTACTTTAACCATGTCAAAAAAATGACGCCTAGACTTGCGCGCAACTTCTTCTTTTGAGCCATTAAATTTCAACAATAGCCCAAGTTCTGATATTTTACGGCTAATAAAGGGGATGCTGTTCTTCTGTGCCAATGTTTGGCAAAATTCCGCGTCTTTTCCTGCTTCGGGCCGCCATTCATGGTTCAGGTGTGCAGCAATGAGGTTAATCTTGCCTTGCTGGTGTAGGGGGAGCAGTACATGGAATAAAAATACGGAATCTGGGCCGCCAGAAAGGCCGATGATTATTTTTGACTTAGGGCAAATAAGTTGATTTTTGGTGATATATTCGTGAATCGTTTGAAATAGGGGAATTTTTTTCATGTTTTGTGGATAAATAAAAAGCCGTTTTTTAGACGGCTTTTTATCATAACTCTAAGTTTTATGGTTTTGGATAAACAAGTGTTCTCCGTGCATTAGTTCTATATACGTGAGAAGAGCGAGCTGCTCTTCTAGCACTCATTGCTTTCTCGCGTTCTTCCTTTAGGCTTGGTGGGAGGTCTCTCTGTGTAGTTTGTTGTGGTGATTGTGCTCGTGTTGTAGTTGGTTGTTCTTGGCTAATGCTAAGGTTTTGCAAGGATACTAGGACTTGTCCTTGTCCTCTAGATGGTGGTGTATTCATTGCAACCGACAATTGGGAAATAGAGCACAGTGTAACGAATGAGAATATGTATTTATTCATATAAAACTCCTTAATAACGAAATATTAATACGTTTTTTGACTGTTTTGTTAGCTTTCTCTGGTGTACGATAATAATTATACCATTTTAAAATAAGTAGTCAAGACAAAAAGCCTTTATTTTATGATCATTTATTGCAAAGCTTTACAATCTGAATTTATAGTGTATGCTGTATACTATATAAACATCAAATATAAGGTACTAACCTTGAAATTTTACTTAGGAGGGTTAATTATATGGACAACAAAAATCTTTTTATTGCGCTATTGGCTATCACAGTTACTCATGCCGGAATAGCTAGTGAACCTGAAGGTAAGCTGGCTGAATCTGTGCAAAGTCCAACGTCTGAAAGGCAAAGACCACGATTTAATTTTGGCGGTTTAAAAAAAGCTTTGGAAGCATCTACTAAAGCTGTAAGTGCTTTTACTACACCAGAATCTATACATTCTAATTCCCCTGTAGTAGTTCAAAATCAGATATCAAAGTCTAGTCCTAAAATGAGCCCTAAAATTGTTCCAGTTCGTCAAGTTTCAGATACTCCTGACTCTGAAGTTGCATCAAAAACAGCATTGATATCACCAGCTTCAGAAGTTTCTTATTCTGAATTTAGTATGGGTTCCCCATCAAATATGCAATCTCCATTGAGAAATTTAAGTAGATTTTCTCCTGGTAGTTCAATGTGTCCAAGTGAATCAATAACATCCCCACCAATGTTAAGAACAGCTTCTGCACCTGCGCCATGTGATATGTCAAGTTCTTTAGATACACCTGCGTTGCATCGTCCTATTGGGCAATCTGTTACAAAAAAATATCCGACAGGCATGGGTACAATAATCATTAATACATTTTTAGAATTAGAAAAAATGGGTAGCAACTGGGCTTGTAATTTCGGCAAAAAATAAAGCCCGGAAATTCCGGGCCAATTTTAAATATCCAAATTTTTCACAAAATGTCCAAACTGTTCAATGTATGTTTTTCGACCACCTACATCATCACCCATAAGAGTAGTAAACCAGGTATCAGCTTCTAATGCATCCTCAATGGTAACTTTAAGCAATGTGCGTTGGTTTGCATCCATAGATGTTTCCCACAGTTGTTCTGGATTCATTTCACCAAGACCTTTGTAGCGTTGAATATTCATGTAAGGCTTACTGATATCGGTTATAGCATCGAGTAAGTTAACGATGCCGGTGTTGACGATATTGCGTTCTTTGTCTACAACTTGAAGCTTCCACTCATGGTCTTCAATTTTTTGCAATGGTTTGAGTAGGTCTATCAGTGCCGTTAGTAAGTTTGAGCTGAAAAACGCCATTGGAACACTCCAATGTTTGCTTAACTGAGCAAACGTTATCATGCCAACTTCTTCTAATACTTCGGTTTTGTCGCCATGTTCAACTAATGGTTTATCTTTGCTGACAGTATAATCCTTAAAGTTCTTAGCTAGTAGTGCAATAAGAGTATCCTCGCCATCTGCTGGTTGCCATGGATTTTTTTGCATAACAAGCGCTAAGGCGTGGCAGTGTTGTTGCAATATTCTAAAAGTTGCTGCAGTGAAACTTAATTGATCATCATACGCATTAATTGCTGTTAAAATCGCGTTCCATGACGCTTGATCGAGCTCTTTGCCATCGATAGAAAAGGCTGTTTGCTCATGCACCCATTCGTGAACAAATGTTTTAAATGCTTTGTCATCTTTCAAATATTGTTCTTTTTTACCAATTTTTGCTTTGTAAAGTGGTGGTTGAGCGATGTACAAATAACCTTTATCGATTAAAGGACGCATGTACCGGAAAAAGAAGGTAAGGAGTAATGTTCTAATGTGTGCACCATCAACGTCAGCATCGGTCATTAAAATGATTTTATGATAACGCGCTTTTGATGCATCAAATTCTGCTTGTCCAATACCGCAACCGATTGCAGAAATAAGTGCTTTAATTTCATCATTAGAAAGAATTTTATCAAGACGAGCTTTTTCGACATTCAAGATTTTACCTTTTAATGGCAAAATTGCTTGATTGTGTCTGTCGCGGCCTTGTTTAGCCGAACCACCTGCAGAATCACCCTCAACAATGAATAGTTCTGTTTGTGACGGATCTTCATTTGAACAATCGGCAAGTTTTCCGGGCAGAATCATTGTTTCAAGCACCGTTTTTCTGCGCGCTAAATCACGAGCTTTTCGTGCAGCTTCACGTGCGCTCATGGCGAGCTCAGCTTTTTGCAAAATCTTTTTAGCGATTGCAGGATTTTCTTCAAAATAGGTTTCTAAGAAAGCAAATGTCCAAGAGTCAACGATGCCTTTAACATCACCGTTACCTAATTTTGTTTTTGTTTGTCCTTCAAATTGTGGCTCAGGAACTTTCATGTTAATGACGCCAACTAATCCTTCACGCACGTCTTCGCTTGAAAAACTATCTTCACCTTTAAGGATATTAAACTCTGTGCCTTTTTTATTGCATATTTTTGTCAGTGCAGAGCGGAATCCAGAAACGTGTGTGCCACCTTCGATAGTGTTGATGTTATTCACAAATGAAAAAAGTTGTTCGCCGTAGCCATCATTATATTGTAAGGCAACTTCAAGAACATAGTGTTCATCTTCTTTTTCCAAATAAACAACTTCGGGAAATAACGGCGTCTTTTTTTCGTTGATATGTTTAACGAATGACACAATGCCGCCTTCAAAGAAGAATTCGTGATTTTTGCCAGAGCGTTCATCGGTAATGCTTATATGTAACTTTTTGTTTAAAAACGCAAGCTCGCGCAGGCGAACTGATAATGTCTCAAAACTAAAATTAGTTGTTTCTTGAAAGATTTCTGCATCCGGCCAGAAGTGAACAAGCGTGCCACGTTTGGTGGTATCACCAGTCACTTTTAAGCGATCTAGTGCTTTGCCTTTTTCAAAAGACATTTGATGGATTTTGCCATCTTGGAAAATGGTGAGATCTAAGCGGCTAGAAAGTGCGTTAACAACAGAAATACCAACACCGTGCAATCCACCAGAAAATTTATAGGTGTCTTTATCGAATTTGCCACCAGCATGAAGTTTTGTTAATACAACCTCAGCTGCTGATACACCTTCACCTAAATGGATATCGGTTGGAATACCGCGACCATTATCCTCAACAGAACATGAACCATCGTTGTATAAAACTACTTTTATGTTGTCGCAATGGCCTGCTAACGATTCATCAACAGAGTTGTCGACAACTTCATAGACTAAATGATGCAATCCTTGTGGTCCGGTAGAACCGATATACATCGCCGGGCGTTTTCTGACGGCTTCTAGTCCTTCAAGGACTTTAATAGACTGGGCTTTATATTCTTTTGGATCGGCCATATGCGTCTCCTGTGGCATTACAGGTTTTAGAAAATTTTTTTCATAAATGATTGTTATTAGTGTAGGAAAAAATAACAATTTTTGCTAGTTTCATTCTGTGCTTTGCCGTAAGTTAATAGCAGCAAAATATGTTAGTTTTTAGTTTTCTCTTCCAATTTTTTTTCTAGCTCTGCGACTTTTTGCATTAATTTTTCTATTGCCTGATCTTGAATAGATTTTTCAAATTCATATTTTTTGGTTAATTTTTGTAATTCATTGAGCAGCAATACCGGTAGATCCTGATATTTCACCGTTTCAGGCTGGCCGTCTTTATTGTAGATCACCAATTGTGGTAGAATTTCTTCTACTTCTTCTGCAATTAAACCGACTGATGTTACATCAGGACTTTGATTTTTATAATTGAATGTTACCGGTCTGAGTTGCATGATGTCACTGCTATAGTCGTCCATATCTTCGATGTTTTCTTTGTAACGTGCCGAGGAGAGAATTGTTCCTAATTTCCCACCATTATCGACGAAAACAGGGATGCCGGTCCCTAGATCTACTGTTTCACCAAATATGCCGGCCATATAAGCTGCTGTTTGTGTGCCTTCTGTGCCAATGCGAATAACATTGCTTTCACCAAGAACACCTGCATTTGCAATAAGAATATTGTTTGATTCATTAGAATTATGGTAGTTTGCGCCTGCTGAAGCTCCAATGACAATATTATTATCCCCATTAGTTGTAAGATTAAGCGCTAAATCTCCTATCACGGTATTATTTTGACCATTCATAAATTGAGCTGACTGACGTCCTATTGCAACATTGGTAAAACCGGTTGTAGAATTAAACATGCTTCGATAACCTATAGCAACGTTAGATTGTCCTGAACCAAGATTATTTAAAGATTGAAATCCGACTGCAGTGTTAAAAGCACCATTTGAGAGAGATGCTGCGACACCCATTCCTATACAAGTATTGTCGCCGAATCCAGTGATAGCTCCATTTCCCGCACCCTTGCCAATTATGGTATTATTATTTACGTCCGTCACATTCAATTCAACGGTATTTCCTGCTCCAGTAAATTCTACGGTTGATCCACAATTTTGGGATGAGAGGCCTGCAATAATATTTAATACACCACCTGATGGCGTAGCAGTCCCCGAATCAGTTGGAAACGAACTTGCTCCACCACCGCCGCCACTTGCAGAAATAATAATTTCATTAGCAGTTGTGGTAGTGATGATGATCCCAGTTCCAGCAACAAGTGTTGCAGTGCCTAGTTGATCCGCAGATTCGGTTACTACCGTGAGAGTGCCAAGATTGACATTATCGATGCCAGCGATATAAGCAGCTGTTTGGGTGCCGTTTGTGCCGATGCGGGTGGTATTATTAGCGGTTCCAGTTGTAGTATCACCAATTCTAATGCAATTATTATCGCCATTAAAACCCATAACCTGGTATCCTATACATATGTTATTGGAACTAGTTCCAAGATTTTCACCAGCCTGAAATCCTATACCAGTATTTTGAGATTGATTTCCGGCAGCTAGTGCAGCTCTTCCAATAGCCACATTATTTGAACCAGTGGTCGACGAAAAAAGAGCTCCAAATCCTATGGCAACATTTGATACGCCGCCGGCAAGATCGTTAAAAGCTGTTACCCCTAACCCGGTATTAAAACCGCCTGCTGCCAAATTTCCGCATGCATTACCTACCAATGTATTACCATTAGAATCTGAAACGTATAGCTCAACAGTATTGCCCGATCCATTAAATTGAACCGTGGCACCTGATCCTGATGAGCTTGGAGTAATAGCATGAGGAATGCCTGCAATAATATTTAATGCACCATTGAGTGGCGTGGCAGTGCCAGAATCAGTTGGATAGAAATAGGCACTACCTGTTGAAGTGATAATAATTTCATTAGTGGTTGTGGTGATAATAATGCCGTTTCCACC
>Ga0206868_10198_pt1 | contig 16560 bp, 14 predicted proteins | sample Alteio_BWOrgCont_38_FD_152901 | JGI IMG/M metagenome (GOLD analysis project Ga0206868, IMG submission 152901) | Enriched cells from forest soil in Barre Woods Harvard Forest LTER site, Petersham, Massachusetts, United States -... | ecosystem: Environmental > Terrestrial > Soil > Temperate forest >... | reverse complement strand
TTCGCCGAAGTCGTTGAGGACGAAAATGCCGCGACGCCTTACGAAGACCTCGAGGACAAAACGGTCGTGAACATGCTGCGCGACATGGTGGGCCATCTGGACGAGCGCGAGGCGACCATCCTGCGCTATCGTTTTGGCCTGGATGGCGGCAGCGAAAAGACGCTGGAGGAAGTGGGCGAGAAATTCGGCGTCACGCGCGAACGCGTCCGACAAATCCAGAATCTCGCGCTGAAAAAACTTCGCAAGATGATCGAGAAGCTTGAAGCCTCCAGGCAGAAGCAGGCCAATTTATGATTACGTCGAAGGAGATTGAAGCCGCCATCCGCAATGTCCCCGATTTTCCGAAGGCCGGGATTCAATTCAAGGACATCACTCCGGTGCTCGCCGATGCGCGGTTGTTCTCCGGCACGATTGACCTGCTAACGGATCATCATAAACCCGGTTCCATCGACGCGGTTGTGGGCATTGATGCGCGCGGATTTATTTTTGCCGCCGCCGCGGCCATGAAATTGAAAGCCGGTTTCGTCCCGGTGCGCAAAAAGGGCAAGCTCCCCTACACCACGCACGAGCAGGATTATGCGCTGGAATACGGCTCGGCCACGGTCGCCATGCACAGCGACGCCCTGAAGCCCGGCGCGCGCGTGCTGTTGATTGACGATCTGCTCGCCACCGGCGGGACCGCCGCCGCCGCCGCCGCCCTCGTGAAAAAACTCGGCGCGCAAATTTTGGAAATCAATTTCCTCGTTGAATTGAAATTTCTGAACGGGCGCGAAAAATTGAAGGGCTACAACGTCCGCTCGGTGGTCGTTTATTAGGCGTTTTTTCTTGCCAGAGGTTGGGGCGCTCGGTTAAAAGTCGCATAACCTTATGGGCGCCATTATTCCCGGAGTTATCCTCGGCTTCATTGCCTGGTTTCTCGTCCGTTATCTCGCCGCCGGGCTCTACACCGTCAACCAAAACGAACGCGCCGTAAAAACCAGTTTTGGCCGGGCGGAACGGGTCGGCGAAGCCACGACTCTGGACGATCCCGTGGCCGCCACGTTGAGTGACGAGGAAAAGCAGCGTTATGCCTATCCCCAGGTGCGCGTCATTCCTCCCGGCGGGCCTTATTTCAAATGGCCGTGGGAAAGAGTTTACAAGGTTTCCGTCGCCACGCAGACGATGAACATGGCCTATGACCCCGAATATCCCGACGCCAATTCCCAGGGCACCATGCTCGAAGCCGTCACCAAAGACCAGCTCAACACCGGCCTCAAGGGACAGATCCGCTGGCGCGTTTCGGAACGGAACCTATATGCGTACCTGTTCGGCGTGAAGCGTCCCATTGTCCATGTCATGGGCTATTTCGTTTCCATCCTCCGCGAGCGCATCGCCAATTTCGAGGCCCAGGCCCAGCCGCCCACCGGCGATGAACCCCACAACATCGCCGCCACGGCGGTCATCGGAATTTCCATCAACGACCTCCGGAAAAATTTGCGCGATCTCAACGACCACATGGACCAGGAATGCGTTGCTTCTCCTGCGCGCTATGGCATCGTCCTGGAAGCGTCGCTCATCACGGAAATCGACCCGCCACCGGATGTGGAATCCGCGCTCGCCGCCATCAACACCGCCTATAACGAAGTCTCCTCCGACATCAGCCTCGCGCAGGCGGGCGCCGACCAGAAAATCGTGCAGTCCAAACGCGCGGTGGAAATCGAAACACTCAAGGCACAGGCCGAAGTCCAGCCGCTTATCGCCCTGGCCGAACAATTGGGCGACCTGAAAAAGAACGGTCCCGGCGCGCTGGACTCCTACATCCGCAACGTGCGATTGCAGTTATATAAAGAAGCCAAAAGCGTGATTATGGAGGCCAACCATGACTAGCATTCCCATTTTCTTTATCTCGCTGGTGGCGGCGTTCTTCGGCCTTTTCATCATTTTCCCGATTATCTTCGGTTTCGCACGGTTGTTTGGCCTCTACACCATCGTCGAAGAACGGCAGGCCAAAGTCTACATGCTGTTCGGCAAACTCATTGCGGTCGTTGACCAACCCGGCCTGCACCTGCTCATCTTCAAGCTCGGCATCAAGGCGCCGCTCGTCAACTTTCTCGGCAAATGCCATACGCTCGATTTGCGGCTGGACCAACAATATCTCCGCAGCAACCCGGTCAATTCCGAGGAAGGCGCGCCCATGGGCATCGGCGTGTGGTATGAGATGGTCATCAGCGACCCCATGGCTTATCTCTTCAAGAACGCCGACCCGCGCGGCTCGCTCTCGGCCAACGTCAGCAACTCCACCGTCCGTTGCCTGAGCAACCTGAAGCTCGCCGACATGCTCCAAAACCGCCATCCCATGAGCCAGACTGTCCGCGACGAAGTTTCACCCCAATCGCAGGAATGGGGTTACAGCCTCGGCTCGACTTATATCCGCAAGGTGCATTTCCGCGACGCCGAGATGATCAAACAAATCGAGGAAAAGGTCGTGAACCGTTTGCGCCAGGTGACCGCGGCCATTAAGCAGGACGGGTCTAACCAGGTGAACATCATCACCAGCACCGCCGAGCAGCGCGCCTCCGTCGAGTTCGCCAAAGCCGCCGCCATGCGCCCGCAAATCGTCGGCGCGGCGCTCCAAAAAATTTCCCAGGACCAACAGATTTCCGACGCGCTGTTCCAAACCCTCGAGACGCAATACATCGTCGAAGGCCAGGCCGCCATCACGCTCATCCCCAAAAATTCCAAATTCCTCGGTGAACTCGTAGCCAGCCAAAATAAGCCTGTCGCAAAATAGGGCCGTAGGATAGGCGTCTCGCCTGTCTCTAATAAATCATTCTCATCGTTTACCACGTTTCACGTGGTCTGCTCATCCTCGTTTGGGTGGGTCGCCGCCGCACAGCCGCTGTCCCAAAGGGGCATCCGAAAATAGCCCAGCCATTTATGGCTGGGTCAACGTTCCGCAAAATAAAGTCCCTCTCCCATTGGATGGGAGAGGGTGGCACGAAGTGACGGGTGAGGGTCCGTTCATCATTACAACGCAGTACAGTAAATTACATCGAATTCCGAGGGCGATGCGCTCCCCGAGTAATGTGCATATTCTCATATAGAGTTCAACAAGGTCTACGTCGTTGATAGCCAGTGACTTAAAGGTCAACACAGAGGTCAACAAATTCCATCAAGGGTCTACATCGTTGATAATCAATAACTTAAATGTCAACATTCACCTTAGCGGCGAGGAAGGATTAGATTGATGTAAGCCGGAAAGTGCTTTATCTTCAGCGGAGAAAGGTTCGCCATGTCAGACCAGGACATACAAAAACTCGAAAGCATGTTTCCTCCTGTTTCAGGCTCCGCTTTTGCGGCGGCCCGCGAGCAGGCGCTTGCCTCCGGCCAAAGCATTCTGCAATCCGAGCAAGGAGTTATCTATGAGGTCTTCCCCGATGGCACACGCAAGCGCGTGAAGGAAATTGCCCCCCCCACTCCTGTCGCCCGCGGCTTCAAAGTCACCATCCGGTGAGCGCACCGCAACCACGGTTGAGGATGTTCGCCGGGCCAAACGGTTCAGGCAAAAGCACGTTGAAATCCGTCCTGCCGGAAGTGTTGCTGGGCGTGTATTTGAACCCGGACGAAATTGAACAGGAGATTCGCCAGCAGGGGTTTTTAGACGTAAATCAATACGGAGTGAAACCGGACGAAGCCGAGGTGATGGGATTTTTCAAAGGTTCAGATTTTTTGGCTTCAACCGGAGAGGCTCGGGCTATTGAGCAACTCGGCTTTGCGAATGGTCGGCTGTCATTTGCGGGAAAGGCGGTTAATTCCTATTTCGCGTCCGTGACGGCGGATTTTTTAAGGCAGAAACTGCTGGAGCAGCGCGCTACGTTCACTTTCGAGACCGTGATGTCCCATCCCGGCAAGGTGGTATTGCTAGAGCAAGCGCAGAAGATGGGCTATCGGACTTACCTTTATTACATTGCGACGGAGGATCCTGATATCAATATTTCGCGCATCCGCAACCGGGTGCAGCGGGGTGGCCATTCGGTGCCGGAAGACAAGATTGCCAGCCGCTACCATCGCTCGCTCGACTTGTTGATGGATGCCATCCGCCGCACAAATCGCGCTTACCTATTCGACAACTCGGGCGAAAACCAAAATCGCACCTGGATTGCAGAGATAACCGACGGCAGAGTCTTGGAAATAAAGACGGATCAGATGCCCGCGTGGTTTAAGCGGGCGGTCATGGATAAAATCAAATGAGCGCGCTGGTACGGCGACGGCGGAAAAGGACTTGCCCCATCGGGGCAATAGCTGGAGCATTGACAGAAATTAGGTAGCGATGACCGCAAAAGAAAATTTCTTTCACGTCACAGTATTATCGAACTTTGCTCGCGGGTTTGACAAATATTCTCGCGCTTATTCTAAAGCTCGCATTCCAGAGAGTTCCCACCCAAATCAATTCTTTTTGCTACGGCGTGAAGAAATTAACATCGGAATCCAAAAGGCAACGCGACTATTGAGAAAGCTTGGGCTTGCGGGAAATCGCTTGATCGTTCTTGAAACCGAATTGGACGCAGCATTATTGCAACCCAACACCACGAATGGTCGTGGGCAATTCGTTCGTTCCAACCAGATCATTCTCTCGCGGTTGTATGAAATCGAGCACGATGAAAATACTGAAATACACTTGCAATCGATCTCTATTGAGGACGCAATGGCAGCATCACTACGGTTGCTAAATCGTGAACTTATACCATTTGTAAATATTCGGCCGCGTGCAATTTCGTTTTTACCAGTCGCTCTGGCTTGCCAGGCCAAATGTCCCTTTTGCTTCTCAAAAGCTTCAATATCGAACGACCAATCGGTGGCTAAACCGGATTTGGAAAAGATTTCCGCTTGGCTTTACCGGGCACAGGTGCACGGAGCAGAACGTGCCGTCATTACTGGTGGTGGTGATCTCCCGGTTGTTACTTATTTCCAGCTTGGATTCAGGCTGAGGAATTATTGAGACACCACAACTTGCTCGCCATTCCCAGCAGCGTATTCGGTGCAGATTGGGAGGGCAGCGTCCTCACCAGTTTGGGGTCAATGTTCGCTCCAAGGTGAGGGTTTTAAAAAGGGCATCCAAAATAGGGGTAGTGACGAACTATAAAATTGCCAGCACATACGCTAAAATCCTCGCGCGGTGAAATGTAGGACAGGCATCTTGCCTGTCTCTAAAATCATCGCTCGGCGGCCTTACGCATTCGCCGGTCTGTTCTTTGACATTTTGATCAGGGAAAAGGGACGGCGGGCAGCTCCGTTAGGGGCGACATCTTCTGATGATGTCGCCTCTGGCCCGAGCCTGCCCATCTTTGTGCTTGGTGCCTTTGTGGTTAAATCCAGTCCCGGCTACTCCGGCCTATTCCGACCTAATCCGACCTATTACGGACCCCTCCCCCCCGGGGGCAGTGGCAGCCGCAAAAGCGTTTGGGGCCAATTTCGGTGAATTGCGCCTATTTGCACCTATTAACACCTATTTGCGCATTTTTTCCGGAAAAAAAAGATTGTTTATTTTTTTTGCCGCGCCGTAGTCAAACGAAGGCGGGTGGCTGGCGTCTTGGCTTATAGACACCGGCACGAATCAACCCAAATCAACCCTCGAATGCCGGAATGCAAACCAAATGCAAAGCGATTCCGACCAAAAAATGAATGAGGACACATCCACCACCCTTGGAAATCGAAACCGGTTCGGCTAAACTGTCTTCGTGAAGTGCGCCGCCGTCATTCCCTGTTTCAACGAAAAAAAGACCATCGCCACGCTGGTTTCAACCGTGTTGGAACAACTCCCCCTCGTCATCGTCGTCGATGATGGCTCGACGGATGGGACGGCGCGCAACGCGGAAAGCGCCGGAGCCATCGTCCTGCGCCATGAGCACAATCGCGGCAAAGGCGCGGCGCTCCAAACCGGGTTGGCGCATGTTTTGAGCCTCGATTACGAATGGGCGGTCACACTTGATGGCGATGGCCAGCATGACCCGGCCGCATGGCCCGCATTCCGGCAATGCGCGGAACAGACGGGCGCATCGCTCATCATCGGCAACCGGATGCATCAGGCGCAAGAGATGCCTTGGCTCCGCCGCCACGTCAATCGCTGGATGAGCCGCAAACTTTCAGAGCGCGCGGGCCGCACACGCGTGTGTGAGCTTCCCGATACGCAATCCGGGTTCCGGCTCGTGCATCTTCCGTCCTGGGCCGCCCTGCCCTTGAACGCGCAACGTTTTGAAGTCGAATCCGAAATGCTCATGGCATTTCTGGATGCGGGACATGCCGTCGAGTTTGTTCCCATTCGCGTCATCGCCAGCGAGCGCAAGAGCCGCATCCGTCCAGTCACGGACACCCTGCGCTGGCTGAAGTGGTGGCGGAAAATAGATTCGGCGGCGCTGCCGGTTTTTCAAACCAGCAGGCCGCCGTGTGAAACTTTAAGCGGTGAGATATCCGGGCCGGCTTAATACATGCCCGTATCGGTGGCTGACCAGCTTTTCACCTTGCCATTGTTATCAAAAAAGATGGTGACATGGTGAATCTTGCCGCCGCTATCCATGTAATAAGGAATGAAAGCGTTCTGTGAATTGTCGTAAATCCACATCGCCGAACCATCGCTGTTCATCGACACGTTCCTGGGATTGCCGCAGGCGGCCCGGACATCGTCCATCGTCATGCCTACGACCAAACGCTGTTCGATGGGGCGCTTGTCTTTTTTCGGCTTGGGCTTGGGCGGCGGAGGCGGCGGGGTGTTTTGCGCGGTTTGCGCCGCCGGCTGGGACTGCTGGGAATTTCCGGAATCCGAGGCGCAGCCGACGACACACGCCAGGGCCACGCTCGTAACGAGAACACCAAGACCTGATAGTTTCTTCATAATTTTATACTAATGGTTATTGGGTTTTGATTGCCACCAAAGGCAATCGTTAGGGTGAGCGTGTCTAATCAAAAGAAAAAGGTCAAGTGGTTATGATAACATTTTCCCGCCGAAAATATTCTCGGCAAATCACCCTCGTCTGTGGTAAGGATACTGCGCGATGAAGAATAAACCCATCCAGACCATCGGCGTCATTGGCAGCGGCCCCTCCGGTTCCACCCTCGCATCTCTCCTTGCTAAAAAAGGCCTGGAGGTCACTGTCTTTGATGACGGGCGCCGGCCCGAGCTGATTGTCGGCGAATCGCTTATCCCCGCGATCATTCCGGTGCTGCGCAAACTGGATTTGGAGGACCGCGTCGCCGCCATTTGCCAGCATAAGCCCGGCGTCAGTTTCACGCTGAGCAAGGAGGAGCGTCTTGATTTTAGCTTTCAATCACTGGCGGGCACGCCCATGCCAACCTACGCTTACAATTCCCCCCGCCCCGCCTTCGATCGTCTGTTGGAAACGCGTTCGGAGGAATTAGGCGTCAAGCGGGTGAAAGCGCGCGCCAAAATCGAACGCGTGAACGGGGATGGTTTGCGGCTGGCAGAGGAATCGCTCGCGCAAGCGCCATGGCTTGCAGGCAAGCAGCCGGATTTGCTCGTGGATTCCACGGGACGCAACCGCCTTTTCGCGCGCACGCTGGAAATCCAATCAGAAGTCGGCCCGCGCAAGGACATCGCTTATTTCGCCCATTACGAGGGGTTTGAAGAAGAAACCCCGGCGGGCCAGGTCGTCATCGGGCGTTTGGAAAACGGCTGGTGCTGGCGCATCCCGCTGCGCGATTGCCTGTCCGTCGGAGTGGTGATGAACAAGGACGATGCCGCCAAATTCGGCCCCACGCCGGAGGAACGACTCGAGGGCGTCATCGAGCATGATCCGCTCCTCGCCATCGCTGGTTGCAACCGCCGCCGCGTGACTGAAATTGCCACCTACACGAACTATCAACTCGTTTCTTCGCGCGGACACGGCCCCGGCTGGGTACTGTCAGGCGATGCTTTTGGTTTCGTAGATCCCATGCTCTCGCCAGGGATGTGGCTGGCCTTGCGCTCGGCGGAATTGCTTTCGGAAAATCTCGACAACCTGGAAGGCTATACCCGCGAGATGCAGAAGCTCATCAAGGCGTGGATGGCCCTGATTGAATATTTTTACGATGGCCGCATCTTTGCGATGTACAAGACGGGTTCGTATTATGAACAAAAGTTTCCCGGCAAAATCTCCGATGCCATGCATCATTTCTTCAACAATAAAATCGCCTGCATGGCCGCGGGGCTGACGACCACTTCGTTTTTTGGCCATTGCCTGTTACAAATGTTCTCCGGCCCGGCTTCGTGGAAGACGGACCCGGCGACGCTGGCCATCCGCTAATCAGACATGTTTATCATTGGCATCGGGACGGCCACGCCGCCGCATCGCTATACCCAGGCGGATTGCTGGCGCACGGTGCAACATTGCCCCGCCTATGAAAAGCTCAATTCCCGCTCCAAAGCCATCCTCAAAAAAGTGCTGACGTCCGAAAATGGCATCGCTACCCGCCATTTCGCGCTCGAAAAACTGGAGGAAGCTTTCCAGATCAATCCCGATGCGCTGCACTCGCGCTTCATCAAACATGCCCCTGCCCTCGCAACGGCGGCGGCAGAGCGCGCCCTGGCCCAATCCAAAACCCTTCCCCGCGAGATCGATGCCGTCCTGGTCAGCACTTGCACCGGTTATCTCTGTCCCGGCCTGACGAGCTATGTTGCCGAACGTTTGGGTTTGCGGGCCGACGTGAAAACGCTGGACCTGGTCGGCCAGGGCTGCGGCGCGGCCATCCCCAGCCTGGAAGCCGCCCGCGCGTTGCTGTCAGCAGGTTGCAAACGCGCGCTCTCGGTTTGCGTCGAAGTTTGCAGCGCCGCATTTTATCTGGATGACGATGCCGGCGTCCTGATCAGTGCTTGTCTATTTGCCGATGGCGCAAGCGCGATGGTATTGGCCCCGGAATCCAATGGCGCGCGTCGCGTGAAATGGAAAAACAGCGGATCACTATTGAAGCCCACCGATCGCGAGGCGCTGCGTTTCGAGCAAAAGGCAGGCATGCTTCGCAACATCCTCACACCGCAAGTGCCTTCCCTCGCAGCACAAAGCGTCGGAGAACTTTTCGATGACACGCTCACTCGCGCAGGCATGACGCGAAAGCAGATTAACGGCTGGATTTTCCATCCCGGCGGACGTGACGTGCTGCTGGCGCTACGCGAACGTTTTCAACTTTCCGCCCATGACGTGCGCTGGAGCCAGGCCGTATTGCGCGACCACGGCAACATGAGCAGCCCGTCCGTGGTGTTCGCCTTCCACGCCGCGTTGTCTGATAGTGCGCCCGGCGGCACATGGTGGATGTCTTCGTTTGGCGCGGGCTTTAGCTGCTTCGGCGCGCTGTTGGAAGTGGAATAGACATGAAAAATTCACGCGAGCGCATCGTCGAGCCTGAATTGCTCGATGTGTTGCCGCCTGCGGACCAACGCGCCCTGCAATCCCGCCGTGATTTGCGCGTCTTGAACCAGTGCATGAAGCATCCACAGTTGATGTCCCGTGCCCTGTTGGAAAATTTGAAAGGCATCAAATCGCCCCGCATCGCTGAACCCGGCGCCGGGGATGGCGATTTTCTTTTGAGCGTGGCCCGCCGTCTGCAACCCCAATGGCCAGATGCTGAAGCCATATTGATCGATCGCCTTAATGCCTTCGCCCCTGAAATCCATGATGACTTTGGAAGATTGGGCTGGCGTGTCCGCATGGAAATAGTCGACGTATTCGAATGGCTTCGCCAATCACCACTCGATGCCACGGATGCAATCATATTCAATTTATTTCTGCATCAATTCCAGATGAATGAGTTAGCGGAGATACTTCGCCTGGCCGCGCGTTCCACGAAGTTGTTGGTGGCGCTGGAGCCGAGCCGTTCCTGGCTTCCGCGTTTGTGCGGCCATTTCTTGTGGGTAATCGGCTGTGGGCCGGTCACGCGCCATGACGCAGGCATCAGCATTCGCGCCGGCTTTTCCGGACGGGAAATCTCGGCCATTTGGGAGGACAAAACAAATTGGGAACTGACCGAGCGGCCCGTTGGACTGTTCAGCCATCTCTTCATCGCGCGTCGAAAGGAATGAAATGCCCTCCCCTGTTACCATCATCGGCGGTGGCCTGGCAGGATTGACTCTGGGCATCGGCCTACGGCAGCGCGGCGTGCCCGTCATCGTCCGGGAAGCAGGCGATTACCCCCGGCACCGTGTGTGCGGTGAATTTATCAGCGGCAGCGGACAGGCGGTTTTGGAACGTCTTGGCCTGATCGCCCATCTGCAAAAAACCGGGGCCGTTTATGCACGCACGACGCTGTTTGTTTATGGCGGGGCGCAATCGCCGATCCGCCAGCTCGCCGCCCCGGCACTTTGCTTGTCCCGCCACAAGATGGACTCATTGCTTGCGGAAATCTTTCAGCAATTGGGCGGCGAACTGCAGGTCAACTCCCGCTGGACTGCCGGCAACACTGGCGAAGGTATCATTTCCGCTTCCGGCCGCCGCCTTCAATCCGCAGATAAAAACGAGCGGGCACGATGGTTTGGAGTCAAGGCGCACGTCGCCAGTTCTACGCCGGTCGAATTGGAAGCCGATTTGGAAATGCACTTATCGCCGGACGGTTATGTCGGACTGAGCCGCATTGATAATGGCCAGGTCAATGTTTGCGGGCTTTTTCAGGTACGCCCGGATAGCCGCCCGGAATCAAAGACTGAATGGCTGCGCGGCCAGCCGGGTTCGCTCCTGCGTGAACGCCTGGGCGCCGTGCAATTTGAAACCGATTCTTTTTGTTCCGTCGCTGGCATCCAATTGAAGCCGCAACGCGCCGTGGATAAAAAAGAATGCTGCATCGGTGATGCGCTTACCATGACCCCGCCAGTGACCGGCAACGGCATGTCCATGGCCTTCGAATCGGCAGAGATGGCCATTGAGCCGCTTGTGGATTACAACCGCGGCAAATTAAGCTGGACCAATGCCCATCGGCAAATCGCCTTGCGTTGCGATGCCGCGTTTTCACGGCGACTCGCCTGGGCGCGCGTGTTGCAATGGATGATTGTCTCACCGTCAATCCATGGCGGCTTGCGGAAGTTCCTTCTGCATTCTGATTGGCTTTGGAAACTGATGTTCGCGCAGACACGCTAGCCCGGCTTATTTCTGCTTTCCGTCAAGGCAACGGCGGACAGTCAGCGCGAGCGTTTGCGGCTGGTAGGGTTTCTGCAAAAAATTCAGTTCCGGCTGGAGTTTGAAATCTTTTCCAACGATGTCCGCGCTGTAACCGCTGGTGAAAATCACCTTGAGGCCGGGCGCTTCCGTCCACATCTTCTCGGCCAGCTCGCGCCCATTCATGTTGTTGGGCATGACGAGATCGGTCAGCACCAGTTGGATTTCCTTGCGGAAACGTCCCCAGATTTCCAGCGCCTCGGCACCGGTGTTCGCCTGGTAAACTTTATAGCCATAATGCTCCAGCACGCGCGCGACCAGTTCCCGCACCGGCCGCTCATCCTCGACGAGCAATATCGTCTCATTGCCGCCCTTCACAGTAATGGACGTCGTCGCTTTTTCCGCCCCGCTCGGGGCCGTCGTAGAACGGGGAATGAAAATGAGGAATGTCGTGCCTTTGCCGACATGGCTGTCGAGTTCGATCCAGCCCTGGTGCTGTTTCACGATGCCATAAACCGTAGCCAGCCCCAGGCCGGTGCCCTTGCCGACTTCCTTGGTCGTGAAGAATGGCTCAAAAATGCGCGGCATATTTTCCGGCGCGATGCCCATGCCGGTGTCCGTAACGCTCACGCAAACAAAACTTCCCGCCCGCGCGTCCGCCAGTCGCGAGGCATTTTTCTCATCAAGCTCGGCAACGGTGATACGGATGGCCAGTTGCCCGCCCTTGGGCATGGCGTCGCGCGCATTGACAGCGAGGTTCAACAAAATCTGTTCCATCATGCCCGCGTCGGCCTCGACGATGGGTGTCTGCTGGCAATAATTCAATTGGAGCGCGATGTCCTCTCCCAAAAGCCGGCCCAGCATATTGGTCAGATTCCCGACGATCTTATTCATGTCCAAACGCTTGGGCTGGATCAACTGGCGGCGGCTGAAGGTCAGCAACTGGCGCGTCAGGCCCGCGGCGCGCCCGGCCGCCTGGACGATCTGTTGCGCGGATTTTTCTTCGTGTTCCCCGAGCTTCGTCGCGGCCAGGAGCGACGCATGGCCCTGGATGACCGTCAAAATATTATTGAAGTCGTGGGCGACGCCGCCGGCAAGCTGGCCGATGGCCTCCATCTTTTGCGACTGGCGGAACTGCTCTTCCAGCCGCCGCTGCGCCGTGATGTCGCGGAACAAACTCAACAAAAGCTGCGGTTGCCCGTGTAATTCGATAAACGAATTGTGCACTTCCAAAATCACTTCCTGCCCGTTGTGAAGTGTATAACGGTATTCGAGCTTCTCCCCCGTTTCGCGGGTCGTAAAACTTCGGCGATGCTGCTCGAGCATCTCATCCGACTTTTCCGACGCCGCATAAATGACCGTGAATGGCTTGCCTTCCACTTCATCCTGCCTCAGGCCGACCAATTCGCAAAACGCATTATTGACCGCCACGATCACGCCATTCTCATCTGTCAAACGCATGCCGTCCGCCGAATTTTCCCAGACGGACCGGAACAGCGTTTCCGAGCTTTGCAACGCCGTTTGCGCCGCATGCCGTTCCGTCACGTCGCGCACATGCAACAGCAACGCTGGTTTGCCGGCGTATTCGATGATGTTGGCGCGAAGTTCCACCGGCGTGACCCGCCCGCCCGCAATGAGGCTCTCGCTATCAATGCGCGAAATCTTTCCGGTCGCCAGCTTTTCAAAATCCTTCCGCGCCGGTTCGCGCCGGTTCGGCGGCACCAGATGTTCGATCGAATTCTTCCCAATCAGCTGTTCGCGGGGAATCCCATGCAACAACGACGCCGCCAGGTTCACGTCCAGGACATTCCCCTTGAGGTCGTCCACAAAGATCGCGTCGGGTGAATTTTCAAACAGGTCCCGAAACCGCCGCTGGCTTTCGTGCAATGCCTCTTCCACACGGATGCGCTCCAGCGCGCCACTGCACTCGCCCGCCAGCGTTTCCAACGTTCGCAAATCACGCTCCGTGTAAGCCGATGTCTTGCGGCACTGCACAAACAGCAGGCCCGCCGCCTGCTCACCGCGCCGGATGGGCACAGCCATCCCGCTCGCAAAATGTCCCACCGCACTCGCCCCCGAAAGCAATTCCGGTCCCTTCCCCGCCACACGCTGCATCAACTCGTCCAGTTTTTTTGGCTCCGTCGGCGCGGAATTTTTCACGCGCTCGCCTTCCACTACCGATATATCCAGCAATGAAGCGATTCCGCCCCGCTCGGCGGAATACTGTCCCAGCACGAAGTTGTCCCACCCAAAAAGGGAATCGGCCGCCTCGCTGATGGTCTGCGCCGCCTCCGCCGCCGTCGTGGCTGTGCTCAAGCGATGGCTCAGCTTCGAAAAGACTGCGTTGTGATGTTCGCTGCGCCGGCGTTCCGTCACATCCATGGCCATCGCGAGCGCGGAAAACCGCCCCAGAAATGCCATCGGGCTCCAGATGACTTCCACCTCGATGATATTGCCGCTTTTGCGCCGGTGCTTCCAGATATGGCCTTGCGTGTTATGTGGCGGGAGTCCGTTGCCATTGTTCCCGTTCTTTTCCGGGACGCGCAGATCGCCCATCGTTAATTTCAGAAACTCGTCCCGCGAATAACCGTAATGCTGCACCGCCGCTTCGTTCACTTCTAAAACAGCCAGCGTTTCCATGTCGAATACCCACATCGGGTTGGGATTCTCCTGGAACAGCAGACGGTATTGTTTTTCGCTGTGCCGCAATTCCTCCTCCGCTCGCACACGATCGGTAATGTCGCGCGAGTGCGCGACGATGCCCGCAATGTCCGGATCATCGAATTCATTCCGCGCGAATGATTCCAGATGCACCCAGGTGCCGTTCTTGTGCTGTTTGCGGCATTCCAGCCGGGCCGAATCTTGCGGGTGGTCCACCAGGTATTGGAACACTTCCATTGTCCGTTGCGAATCATCCGGGTGGATCTTGCTCAAAAAATGCTGGCCGAGCAGTTCGTTTGGCTTCCACCCCAGCGTGCGCTCGATGGATGGACTAAGATATGTGTAGATGCCCTCGCGGTTGATGATCAAAAGGACGTCCAGCGAATTTTCCGTCAACTTGCGAAAATATTTTTCGCGGCGCGCCAGCTCCGATTCCGTCTCGCGCAATCGCGTGCGTTCCGACGCCTCCTCCACCGCGCGCTTCACGGCCGATGCCAGCCGCTCGGGTTTTTGCTTGAGCAGGTAATCCGTCGCCCCGGCTTTCAGCCCTTCGATCGCCGCCGCTTCCCCGATCGTGCCGGAGATCAGGATGAACGGCGTCTCCGGGCATTTTTTCCGCGCCATCGCCAGCGCCTCCAGGCCCGTGAACGCCGGCAGGTGATAATCCGAGAGGATGATATCAAAGTGGTCTTTTTCCAGCGTCGCCTCGAAGCTCTGCCGGTCTCCCACCCGCAGGATGTCCGCATCCACTTTGTCCTGCGCAAGCATCGTCCTGACCAACTCGGCAAAATCCGGTTCGTCTTCCAAATGCAAAATGCGCAGGCGTCGTTTCATGGTTTCAGCGTCTGACCTTATCTCATCGGTCTGAAATAAGTCCAACCAGCCTAAAAGTAAAGACTTCGTAACAGCAGCAAACGTGCCCGTAGAACGGCCTTTGCAAATGTTTTACTAGTAAAAGAAAAACTCTGAAATCTCAATAAAAGGCCCGAAACCCAGACACATTCAGCTTACTTCGCTGCCCTATTTTCCGACGCAAATTGCTTCACGGCCTCGACGCAGCGGCCGCAAATGGTCGGGTGCTGCGGATCTTTCCCGACATCCAACTCCCATCGCCAGCAGCGCTCGCACTTCTGGCCGTCGGCGTGCGTGACCAGGCAGAACTTCTGTTCTGAACCGGGCTTGGCCGGCTCTATGACCAGCCTGGATACGTTGCACAACTCTCTCAGGTCTTCCCGTGCATTCATCACCGCTTCAAATCCGTCCGCAACGGCCAGCGTCGCTTTGGCCTCCAATGATTTGCCGATCAATTTATTTTGCCGCGCCGCTTCCAGTTCCGGCAAAACCTGCTCACGCAGGGCAAAGAAATTTTTCCAATTCGTCTTTTCATTCTCTGAAGTTTCAAACGAAAACGTTCCCCATCGTCCCTCATGTACCGATTCTTTTTTCTCCGGCACAAATTCCCAGGTTTCGTCCGTTGTGAACGCCAGAATCGGCGCGAGCATTTGGCACAGCCTCGTGACCAGTCGCAGCAGCGCCGTCTGCGTCGAACGGCGGCGATGCGAATTTGCCGGATCTGTGTATAGCCGGTCCTTGATAACGTCGTGATAGATCGCCGACAGCTCAACCGCGACAAACTGGCTGACCTTCTGATAGACGACATGAAACTCATATTTGTCATATGCCTCGATGACTTCCTTTTCGAGTTTAGAAAATTCACCGAGAATCCAGCGGTCCAGTCCGGTGAGCTTGTCGTTCGCCACCGAATTCTTCGCCGGGTCAAAATCGTAAAGATTCGAGAGCTGGTAACGCAACGCGTTGCGGATGGCGCGATACGTCTCGCTTACTTTGTTCACCCGCTCTTCGCTCACGACAATGTCATTGCGAAAATCCTGCGAGGCCACCCACAGACGAACCACGTCCGCGCCCCATTTTTTCACGTAGGCTTCCGCCGTCTGGGGCTTTTCGCAACCGAAGAACTGGCGACGATGCAATACCAGCATCCATTCTGCAATCGCACCGGCAAATTGCATGCGGCCGAATTTGTGACGGCGGACACGGGCACGGGATTTGTCCACATCGCGCCCGGACACGGTCTCGACGACTATAACCTGGGCCTAAAGGTTGGACTGCCGATCTATTCGCCGGTGGATGACGACGGCAAACTGGCATACACGAATGATTTGCCGCGCGAGCAGCAGATGCCGGAGTCTATCGTGGGCAAAGCGCTGCTGGAAAAGCACGGCAAGAGCGACGCGAACGAGGCGGTGCTGCACGAGTTGCGCTTGCGCCGTGCGCTGTTGCACCAGGAAAATTATCATCACAGCTACCCGCATTGCTGGCGCAGCAAGACGCCGATCATCTTTCGCGCAATGGACCAGTGGTTCATCAAGATTGACCATTCGGTGCCGAATAACGGCATCTTCCGCGAGGAAGCGCTGGCGGAAATTGGCCGCGTGAACTGGATTCCCGACTGGGGCGTCAACCGTATCAAGGGCGCAGTGCAATCGCGCCCGGACTGGTGCATCTCACGCCAGCGGACGTGGGGCGTGCCGATTCCCGCGTTCTACGACGCGAACGGCGAAGCCATCCTCGATGCCCAAATTGTTCGCAACACAGCGGATTTGATCGAGAAACACGGCTCGAACGTGTGGTTCGAGAAATCAGCGGCGGAACTTTGGCTGCTGGTGAAGCCGAAGAATTGGAGCGGCGCAGAAGCAGTCGCGAAGTCGAACGACACGCTGGACGTGTGGATTGATTCGGGCAGTTCCTCACGCGCGGTCATCGCGCG
>Ga0206868_10197_pt1 | contig 16570 bp, 18 predicted proteins | sample Alteio_BWOrgCont_38_FD_152901 | JGI IMG/M metagenome (GOLD analysis project Ga0206868, IMG submission 152901) | Enriched cells from forest soil in Barre Woods Harvard Forest LTER site, Petersham, Massachusetts, United States -... | ecosystem: Environmental > Terrestrial > Soil > Temperate forest >... | reverse complement strand
GCAGCAACTGGTAAAGCAAAAATCCCGACACGGTCGAAACCGCCACGAATCCAAATAACACTAGTGCAAAAAGTCCAGATAAGACTTTGGCAAGCCGCGTGGTGGGATATTTCAGCTCTGAGAGAACGGCCATCCGTTGATTGAGCGGGCCCCCAAGTATTAATCCAGGCTCCGCATTGTAAGCATACTTTGTTGTTGTCAGATTTCTGCAACCATTTTGGTCTCTGATCAATCAGTTAGATACTCTCTGGCGGGCGCGCTCGGATTGGGCACCCGTCAACAGACAGGGCTGGATACAACAGACAGGGGCTATATAATGGTGGCAAAAGGCATGGGCTCCCTTTCCACAATGCAGATCGTTGACCTCCGGCAAATTCAGTCGCGTTCCCTGGACCCTCTCTTTGAAGAGGAGGCGCTTCGTTGGCTCGACGAGCTGCGGTGGGATTACCGTCCCTCGATCGACCTGATCCGCAGATTTATCGATTCGCGCGGCTTGGGCGGCTATGTTGCCCTTGAAAACGGCAGCCCCGCCGGCTACGGTTTTTATGTTTTGGAAGACCACAAGGGCCTCATCGGAGGCTTGTTTGTCTCGTCTCGATATCCTCAAGCGCACACTACCGAGCGGCTGCTCGCCGAAATGTTGGGTAGTTTGCGAAGCACGCCGCGCCTGCAGCGAATCGAAGCTCAGTTAATGCCCTTTGGCAGTGAGCTTGATCCGGTGTTCCTGTCCCAGTATTTTCGGTTGCACCAGCGCCAATTCATGCTCTTGCCGCTCGCCGAAGCGAATATTTCCAGTAAGCCACTCTCCTCCGGTCTTCGGATGGAGCCGTGGACCGACCGGGCCTTTGAGGCAGGTGCCCGGCTGATTCAGCTTGCCTACGCCGATCACGTCGATAGCCAGATCAACGATCAGTATTGCAGTGAGGCAGGCGGCCTGAAGTTTCTGCGCAATATCGTGCTCCTTCCCGGCTGCGGCCAATTTCTGCCCGAGGCATCCTTCATCGTGCGCCCCGTCACAAGTGATCGCCTGGTCGCCATGGTTCTCACATCCACGGTAGCCGATCGCATCGGGCACACTACCCAGATTTGCGTAATGCCGGGGTATCAAGGGCACAACATCGGCCGGCAAATGATGGAAGCCGCAATTCTTGCTTTGCGCCGCAGGCACTACGAATCGTTGTCGCTCACCGTAACCTCGGTCAATCGGCGGGCGGTGGAGCTCTACGAACATCTGGGATTTCGCACGGTAAAAACATTCGCGGCGGGCGTGTGGCAAGTCTAATCGCCCTCTGCCTTAGCTACTCCTCTGCCTTGGCTACTTCTTCGTCCGGTCCGTCAGTAAGCCCTTTAGCTCGTTCATGAACTCTTTCACGTCTTTGAAATCCAGGTACACCGACGCGAACCGCACATAAGCCACTTTATCCAGTTTTTTGAGCCGGTTCATCAGAAGCTCGCCAATCTCGGTTGTGGTTCGTTCGCGATCGTTCGCTTCGCTGACGAAAGCCTCTGCCTCATCCACGATCGCCTCCAGCTTCGCCACCGGAACGGGACGCTTTTCGCATGCCTTCAGCAAGCCTTGCAAAATTTTCTGCCGCTCGAATTTTTCGCGCCGCCCGTCCTTCTTGATTACCATGTACGGAATTTCGTCGATTCGTTCGTAGGTCGTGAAGCGCCGGCCGCACTTGATGCACTCCCGTCGCCGCCGGACGAGGTCGCCCGTGCGCGCCTCGCGCGAGTCGATCACCTTGTCGTCTAGGTGCGCGCAAAACGGGCACTTCATGGAGAGATCTTCTTCTCTGTTCCGTGTTCGGCTTCCGCCAGCAGCACTGCTTCTCCCGCCTGCTCTTCCGCGCGGGCCATTTGCCGCAATTCGCCCATGGACCATCCTTCTCGGAATAGCAGCGGTATTCCTGCCAGACTGCACGACGCAAACGTGACCAGCCAGAACATCACCGCGGCGGTCGCCGCCTCGGCCTTGTCGATCGTGAAAATCAGCGTCAGCACGAGAAAGCTCGCAACCTGTGCTCCACCGCCCACACCTGGCAGTTGCGCGGCGGATCCCACCACTGTAAACGCCAGCACAAGTGCTGCTGCCGAAAAGCTCAATGCTGCCAGTTCCCCGCCGAGCGAATGAGCCACTAAGTAGTAGGCGGCCACTACCAGCACCCAATGCACTGCCGAATATGCCACCAGTACGACAAGGTCGCCCGCGGTCCGGATGCCTTGCAACCCGTCGCTGAATCCCTCCAGCAACACCGCTATTTTTTCTCGCCACCCCGTTCGCCAAGTCTCATGCTGCAATTTCCGCGCCAGCCAGCCCGCTCCGTGATATCGAAAATAAATCAGGAAGGCAATTATCACCACCAGACCCGCCAGCAGCGCGACGCCTGCCGATCTGGCAACTCTCATGATTTCGGTGTCCCCGCCGAGGCCACTTTTCTCAAAAAGCAAAAGCGCCAGGCCAGCCAGCACAATCGCCGACGCCATATCGAATACGCGTTCCAGAACGTAGACGCCGAACATGTGCGGGATCGAAAGCGAATCCTTCCGCGCAATCAGCACCGGCCGGATCGGCTCTCCAGCGCGTCCTAACAGGAACGTGCACGTAAACCCCATCAAGGTAGCGGGATAGACGTTCGAGAACCGCGTCTCACCCAGCGTCCGCGAAAATCGCATCCACCGGAATGCCCGAATCGCAAAGCAAACGTAGGTTGTAGCCACCGACAGCGCCAATAGCCCAAGATGGGCGTGACGAAGCGATTCCCCGACGACCGACCAGTGGAATCCCTCCAACGTGATCGCATTTCGGAATTTATAAAAGAAAAAACCGAGAGCCAAAACACCGAGCAGGAGAAAAATGTATTTCCGAAGGTTTCCGCGCATCCGCTCCGCACCGTAGCAGCAACTTCAGCGCAGTGTCAAGGTTTCCACAATTGCGTGTTGCCGCCGCGCAACCGGCGCTCTTCGAAGGGTCGGTTGGCCGGCCAACTGGCAATCCATTCATTCGCAAAGAATTTCTGCGACGAAGTGAATCCAGGTATAAAACGCGGGTTATCCAAAAGGGCTCAGGGAATGAACACCATTCTCCAGCTCCGCCGGGGCGGAGAGATGTGGTGCGAAGCCGTCGAACAACAAATTGGGTTGTTTTAATCTCGCCGGGAGCAAGTTCCGGGATGGAGTACCCGGAGAATTAATCGCCCAATTTTTTGGGGCCGACTCCGTTTTTGCCGCGGTAAGAACGAGACGAAGAGGGCGGAGCCGCCGCAAAGATGCCTCGCTGACAATAAAACCTACACCGGCTAATTTTATGCCGGGAGAAGCGAAAGAAATGTCATTGCGGGCCGCGAATGTTACCGATTTTGTAAATTATCTCGGTCCCACCGTCGGAACGTGCAAATGATAGATGGAAGACATCAATCCGAAGACGTTCAGCAGCCATACCACCACGCAAATCACCACCACCGCATTCAGGATCGACTTGATCGAGCCCGCCATCGGTATGAATGAATTCACGAGCCACAGCAGCACGCCTACCACAATCAGAACTAGCAGTACTTGAACAAGCGGCATCTTTCCAACCTCCGGTCTAAAATAATTCAACTTCGAATCTGTTTCTGGAAGGCGCCCCTAAGTCACTCCGACCCTCGGTGCGCCTTCCTTCTTCGATTCGCCTTCACAACCGGCCAAGCAGCAATAGAACCAATAGCACCACAAGGACCAGTCCCAAGCCGCCGCTCGGGTAATATCCCCAACCTCGGCTATACGGCCACGTTGGCAAGCCCCCGACCACGAGCAACAGCAGGATGATGAGTAGCAGTACCATTTCTGTCTCCTCCTTATCGCAGTCGCAGCCCGAACCGAGAGAGCAGCCACTCATTTCCTCGTGCGGACTGCAGCGAATCGAGTCCTAGCAAATCTTATCTGTGTCGCCTGGCGATCTCCTCTGCGCGAACACGTTTGCGAGGATAGGACGTGCCATCGCAATCAACCATACTGGGAAACCAGCACTCGAAGCGGTGACTCTCTGTACGGAAGAAATTCAAACCAGCGGGGGTTCCACTTTAGAAACGTGACCTTCCACACGTCGCGCAAAATCGAAGTCTTATCTTTAGCTTTCCTTCACGCCGGCTCCGCGCAGGCGCTCCAAAATCGTGAAAAATTCAGGAAACGACACGCCCACGCAGTCGGCGTCGCGGATCACAGTCTCGCCTTTCGCTCCAAGGGCCGCGATCGCCAGCGCCATCGCGATGCGATGATCTCCCTGCGGGTCGATTTTCGCCCCTTTCAGTGCGCCGGCTGACCGGCCCGCCACGCGCATGCCGTCGGGAAATTCTTCCACCTGCGCGCCCATCAACCGCAAGCCTTCCGCGAGCGTCGCAATCCTGTCGCTTTCTTTCACACGCAGCTCTTTCGCGTCGTGTATTTCAATTCCCTTCTCCGTAAACGGCCCCAGAGCCGCCAGCATGGGCAACTCGTCGATCATTTCCGCCACCTGCGCTCCGCTGATGCTTCCGCCCTCAAGCGGCGCGTACCGGACGGCGATGTCTCCTACCAGTTCCCCATTGCGAGCTTGCACCGACGCCACATGAACGGGCGCCCCAATCGAGATCAGGAAGTCGATCACCCGCGCGCGTGTCGGGTTCATGCCCACGTTGTGCAGCATGAGCGACGAATCAGGCAAAATCAGCGCCGCCGCCATCAGAAACACTCCGCCCGAAAGGTCCCCGGGCACCACCAGCTGCCTCGCCGTCAATTTCGGCCGTGGATGAATTCGCAGCGTTCCACGCGCGCCTTCAATCGTCGCGCCAAATTCCCGCAGCGCCACCTCCGTGTGGTCGCGGGTGCACACAGACTCCCGCACGGTCGTGCCCCCCTCCGCAAAAAGTCCCGCCAGCAGCACCGCCGACTTTACCTGCGCGCTCGGCACGGGCGTTGTATAGTCGATGGCGCGAAGCTGCGCGCCGTGAATTTCAAGCGGCGCGCGATCACCCTCCCGTGCTTCAATCTGCGCGCCCATTTGCCGCAGGGGCTCCATCAGGCGCTTCATCGGCCGGCGCCGCAGAGAATCGTCTCCCGTCAATACCGATGCAAAAGGCTGCCCGGCCAGCACGCCCGCCAGCATGCGCATTGTTGATCCCGAGTTTTCCGCGTCCAGCGTTTTGCGCGGCTCCTTGAAGCCGTTCAATCCTGCGCCCGAGATCGTTACGTGGCGGTCTTTCGCCACGATTTCCACTCCGAGCTTCCGCAGGCACTCAAGCGTGCTCCGGCAATCGGCAGCGGATGCATAGTTCGCAATTTCGCTCTTTCCCTCCGCCAGCGCGGCAATGATTGCGTAACGATGCGAAATCGATTTGTCGCCCGGCAGTTCCACCACTCCCTCGATGCTCCCGCCAGGCAAAATTGTCTTTTTTCCCATGGGCGTGATTCTAACATGCCGCCTTTCATCGCTCCCGCGCCCACGTTTCTCGTCCGCGTTCCGTGATTTCATTCGACGCCGTCTCTCGCCGGCTCGCTCCGCCCGGCGTGGCCGCTTGCAGGCAAGTCCATGCGCATTTCCCGCCCCAATTTCGGGCCTCAGTTGTACAATCCGCTTGAAACGGCCGATTGAAAGTTTGCTCCCCGCGGCTAAATGCTCTATAAAACGGGTGCGAATCACGGCTTGGCGATATATCGAGGAAACCCATGCGACCTGTTCTTGAGTTTGTAAAACGCGCTCGCGCCGCTGTCACTCTGGCCAGTGTATTCCTGGGTCTCGCCGCCGCATGTTCGCCGCTCCATGCGCAAACCGCAGCCGCCACGATCAGCGGCACCGTGAAAAGCTCGTCCGGCGAGCCGCTGGCTGGCGCATTCGTTCGCGTTCGCGGCGCCGATTCTCCGCTTGTCTTTCTCGTCGTCAGCCAGGCCCAGGGACGCTTCACCACTCCCAATCTTCTCCCCGGCAAATACACGGTCGAAGGCGTCGCCGGCGACAACCAAAGCGCCCCGACGAATCCCGTCGAAGTGAAGAGTGGGCAGCCCGCGAATGTCGACATCGTCTTGAGCGCTGCGCGTAAACCAGCCGCTCCGCGGAAGCGCCTCACTCTGGCGGACTACGCAACCGTCCTCCCCGACGAGCCTGGCAAGCAGTTGGTGCTCACCAAGTGCGTCTCCTGTCACGATCTCGAAGGCGTTGACACCGTCACTCTGGCCATTCTCGATTCCGGCAAAGAATGGGTCGAGGACCTGGGCGTTCACAAATACTACATGGAAGACATGCCCGATCATCCCTCCGACGCCGAATGGAACACCATCATCGACTACATGAGCCGGAATTTCAGCGGTGACGGCCACCCGCCGAAGCTCCCTCGCGAACAGCGGGATCGTTCGGACGCCAATCGTCATCTGCCTTACGCGCTTCTCGCCGGGCCGGAAGCGAAATACGTTGGCATGGAATTTAATCTACGCCACGGCGCATTCCCGCACGACGTCTCGGTTGATTCACAGGGCATCGCTTGGATCAGCGAGCACAGCCGGAACGAGCACGCCGAAAATGGCGTCCTCATAAAGCCCGAAACGGGCTCGATCGGCCGCATCGATCCAAAGACGTGGAGCTATACGCATATCGCTGTTCCAGCCGGAAAAGTTCCATCGCGGCCGAGCGGAGGCCACGTCGACGCCCAAGGCATTTTCTGGCAGACGGACAACAGCCACAATGCCCGGCTGATTGCCTACAACACGAAAACCGGCGAGTTCAAAACGTATGACATGCCCGCGCCCCCGCGCCAAAAAGACAGCGACGAATCCGGTTTCGGCGATAGCACTGCCAATATGAACACGCTTATTTTTCAGGATGGCGCCGTCTGGGGCTCGGGCCTCTTATCTGACGAAATCTACCGTCTCGATCCTGCTTCCGGTGGCGTGATCACCTATCCCACGCCAAAGGGACGCCCGCCTTATGGCATCGCCTTCGACAATCACAAAATGCTCTGGTACAGCGTCGAATATGCCGATGAAATCGTGAAGCTCGATCCCGCCACCGGCAAGCGCACCAGCTACAAAATCCCCACTCCTCACGCCGACCTGCGCCACATCCAGACCGACGCCGAAGGAAACATCTGGGCCAGCGCGCAAGAGTCCGACAAGCTCATCAAAGTCGATGCCCGCACCGGTGAAGTCACCGAATACGCGCCGCCCACGAAATTTGCAGGTGTTGACACCGTCGACGTCGATAAGCAGCACAATCTCATCTGGATCGGTGAAAATCAGGCCGACAAGCTCGCCCGCTTCGATCCTCGCACGCGCACCTTCGTCGAATTTTCCCTGCCCACTGCCGGCACGGGACTGAAGCGCATCGCCATCGATCCCAGCAACACCAATCGCGTCTGGTGGTGCAACACCGGCTCCGATCGCGCCGGCTACATCGAAGTCCTCAAATAGCCGCGAGTGGATCACGCTGCCTCCGAGGTGGTGGTGCCGCTTCAATCTATAGGACCCGTAAAAAGAAGACTGACGCACGGTATAATCCGCAGATGCCTGCGCGTGTTCCACCACCATTGGCGCTCCTTAAGGCTCTTATTGGTCCCGGCGTTGTCTTTGTTGGGTACACCGCAATGTTTTCTTCCTATTGGACCGGAGCGTCTTGGGCATACGTAGGCATCGCTATTTGTTTGGCCGAAGGGATCTATGAACCGCGGTTACGTCGATTGGATTACAGAATTCAAACCGCGATGATTTGCGTAGTTGTGGTGTTTGCGGCTTTATTCACGATAAAAATCGTAGGTGCTAAATCGCCGATCGACGCGCTTGCACACATGGGCGCACCAGCCGAATACCCTCCAAACGCGCAGATCGCGGGTATTGAATGGAACCCAAAATTTGCTGATGTTCGGGTCGCGCTCAATGATCCAATCTCTGACGACTACAGCAATGTGAATCTTGTTGTAAGGCCCAATAGCTGGGTATACAAGGCGGCTATTGTGGACCAAGGAACTGGTTGCAGCTTGCTAGAAGAGCCAGGACAAAAAATATTCGCAGCTACCGCGATCAAAAGCTCTGAAAAAGATGCCATCACTGCCGACAATACGTTTGGAAAACTCAGCGTTCGCGATAGCGACGCTAATGTCTTCAATGCCCTTGCATCGGATAGCGGGTATAGGCTTACCTGTAGTTTTTTCCCTTCGCACTCTTCTATCGAGATTGTATTTGCCGCGGTAGCGACCAATAACGATTTACTCAAGTCGATGCCGCCTCCAAAATTAAAACGGGGAGAATGGGGATTCTCGGTTGGCGAATTTAAACCCGAAAACAAGAATGATACTGTTTTGGATTTTTGGGGACCGAAACCGCAACCCTCGGCGGTCAGACTAGCAGGCACATATCGGAACGGCTCGCGTACCTACTCAATCGATAAAACAGTGAAGATTAATTATTAGCTGGCGTCCCTAGTGCTGGTTATCTTAGGCTTTGACCTTTCTCCACGGTAAATTGACATGACTCCACGTCTCGGCTATCGTTGACGATTGAATTTCAACTAGAGGAGTAGGAATGGCTCAAGGTACCGCGATCAAGCATAAGAAGAAAAGCAAGTCAGTTCTGAAGAATATCCGTCAGACGGAACGCCGCGCCGCCATCAACCGTATGAATCGCACCCGGGTGCGCACCGCAATTCGCCGCCTGCGCGGCGCCCTCGCTACCGGAGATGCCGCCGCTGCGGAAAAGCTCGCCTCTCCCACATTTTCGGAGCTGGATAAGGCCATCCGCAAGCGAACGCTCACCGAGAATACCGCCAACCGCTATAAGTCGCGCTTGTCGCTCGCTCTTAACGCTCTCAAGGCCAAGAAATCCTGATTCCCCGGCCTGATTCAACGTGCCGGCGCCTTGTCGGCCTAAACTGTCGCGCGCGTTAATCGAGCCACCAGAAATTCCATGAACGCGCGCGGATCCGGATTTGCCGATTTCAGCTGGCTGTCCGCTTCCGCGAGCGCGATCACTCCCGCGAGTAATTCTTTCTTCGGAATACGGTGCGCCTGTCGCACCGCGTTTTCTGCCGCCTCGGGACGCATCCCCAGCAGCCTCGCCGCCTGATAGCCGCTCGTGTGCGCCGGGATTCCCCGCGCCTCCACCAGCTTTCGATAGAGCCATGCCAGCGCGCCCACAATTCCCGCCGGTTGCTCTCCTTCGCGCAAAAGATTGTCCAGGAATCCCAGCGCCGCATCCCGCTTTCGCTCCGCGAGCATGTCGGCAAGCTGCCACACCGTATTTTTTCGCGCGGCCGTAACCAACTTCTCCACGTCCGCCACTCGAATCCGGCCCTCCTGCTGCGTGTAGACCGCTAATTTCTCGATCTCGATCCGGATGCGCGCCGGCTCGTCATTCAAAATCTCCGCCAGCAGCGACGCGGCATCGGGCTCGATTTCCGTACCATAATCCTTGGCCATTTGCGCGGCCAGCGCCGCCGCGGATTCACCGCCGATGGTCAATTCCACCACCAGCGCCTTTTCGCTGAGCAGTTTCGCAAAGCGCTGCCGCCCGTCAAGCGCGTCCGCCTCAAGCAGTAGCACCGTGAACGGAGCGGGCGAGTCGAGATACTTTGCGAGCGCATCCAGAATTTCGTCCCGCGATTTATCGCCCAGCTTTTCCACCGACTCCGCGTCCTCCACAATGATCACCTGTCGCGGCGCCAGCATCGGCAGGGTTTGCGCCCGCTGCAGAATCTCGTCCCATCCGGCTTCTCGCGCGGAAAGTCGCGCCACGGCCCAGTCGCGCACTCCTTCGGGCACGAACGTGTCCACGATTCGCTTGCGGCACATGTCGCGCAGGTAGGCGTCGCTGCCCTTCAGCACGATCGCGCTTATTTCCTCGCCGCGCGCCAGCCGCTCCACAAGTTTTTCAGGAGATGCTTCCATCAAAAGCCCTCTAGCACATTCGCCACCACATGCGATGCGAAATCCTGCGTCATGCGGCCGAGCGCCGGATCTTCTTCCTGGAAAAAGCTCTTCACGTCCGGCGAAATCTGATATTCATCGCGAAACACCATGTCATCGCTTTGATACACCGCTTTTTGTGATTTGCCGTCCGTCAGCTGCACCTTCGCGTGAACGGTCACAAGCATCGTCGTCACCTCGCCTGTCTTGGCGTCGAAAAGCACCGGGTTCGTCTCGATGGAAAGCACCTCGCCATGCAGCACGGCATCGGCAGTTTGTGTGTCTTGCACCACGCGGTACTTTGTGCGCGCGATGAATTCGCGGATCACCGCCTCGGTGAATCGCTGCTCGATCCTGTATTGCGTCGTATCGTTCGTGAAGGCCGGCACCGCGATTGTCTTCCAGTCGGAGGGAAGGTTCGTCGTCTTCCCCACCACGCGATATCCGCATCCCGCGCAGAAAAATCCCGCCAGGAACAACACACAGAAGCCTGTCGCGGCAAAAAAGGGGCGCGCGCCTGCACCAGGAAAGCTACGCAATGCGCGACTCCGCCAGCAGCTCTTCCGCAATGCGCACCGCATTTGTCGACGCGAGCCGCAAATTGTCCGCCATTCCCCAGAACCACGCCGCGGAAGCAAACGAAGGATCGGTTTCAATACTCGCCATATGAATTTCGTTTTCGCCTGCCACGCTCACGTTTGTCGGCGCCTCGCCCAGCGCTGCAATCTTTACGCCCAGATTCTCCAACGCTCCCGCAAAGTGTTCCGGCGCTTCGGGCTTGTCAAATTCCGCGTAAGCGGAAAACGCATATCCATAGAATACGGCCGCCTGCACCAGTTGAATCGCGGGCAATGGCGCTCGCCCCGTAAGAAAAGCGGTCACGTCGCGCACGATTCCCTTGCGAACGTCGGCGAGGCTCGGTTTGCTGTTTTCGCCGTAGGCCGCCAGAAGATTGAACGCCACCTGAGCATCAAAGATTGTCTGCTCAATCGGACGAAATGAGAGCAGGCCCGTCGTCTGGCTCTCCAGTTCCTCGATCCCTGGCTGATCGCGTTCTGAAACGGGAGGAAACAACGTCATCACGATGCGTTGCGGCCGGAATTTTTCCAGCGCCGCCGCCAAAGTGCAGCACAAGATCACCGGAGTAGGAGGCGCAAAATAAGGTGTCGGCTGCGGGGAGCCATTCGCGCTCGAGCCTGGCCTCCGGCCAAGCTTCTCGGCCAGCGAAGGAATCCACATCGTCGCCCGGCCGGAAGCCACCACAGCGCCCGTCAAATCGATCACTGTGGCGCCTGCACGCAGAGCCGCCAGCCAGTTGTGCTCGGTGTCAAGCGCAGTCCCCGCAAAAAATGCAAAATGGACGCCCTCGAAGCTATCTTCCTCGAGCGCGCGGATGAACGTGGGCTCTCCCCCCGCTTCCGTCAGTGTTCCCGCCATCACGCTTCCATCGAGCAAGACAATTTCGCTGGTCGGAAAATTCCGGTCTTCGAGGACTTGCTTCAGTTCTTTGCCGCGGAGTGAAGACGCGCCCACGATTGCGACGCGATTGGCATTCTCTGGCCCGGGGGGCATGTTTTCAGGCGGGGCGCGACGCAAGGCGGTGCCGTACCGTCCGCACCACCTGTATCACCACGCCATGAAGGCTATAGGCGCCCGCGATCGCAAGCAGCGTCGACCGCGAGAAGTAGATCATCGCGCCCAGCAGCAGCGCGAACAGCACGACAGCGAGCGAGGGCTGTCGTTTCGTCCACTGAATATCCTTGAAGCTGTAGTAGCGCAGCGTGCTCGACATCAGAACGCCCAAAGCCAAAACCATTGCCAGCCATAGCAGGGAGACCTTCACATCCTGAATCGGATTCACCACAAAATGGACGACCGCCGCGATCATGCCCGCCGCCGCTGGAGTAGGCATGCCCACAAAAAAACGGCCGCCTCCTGGCGCCATGCCCTGAATATTGAAACGGGCCAGCCGCCACGCGCAGCAAACCACAAAAATGAAACCGATGAGCCAGCCCAACTGCACCAAGTGCAGAGCTTGAGGAGCTTCGAATGCCGCCACCGCGCGCACGCCCCACACATACGCCAGGAACGCCGGGGCAATGCCAAAGCTCACCACGTCGGCAAGCGAGTCAAACTGCTTGCCAAATTCGCTGTTCGTGCCCATCGCGCGCGCTACGCGCCCATCAAGCGAATCGAACAGGATTGCAATTCCAATGGCCCGCGCCGCGTTGTCCAAGTCCGTTGGCGCGCCCTCTAGCGTCGCCAGCACCGCGTAATAGCCGCACAGCAGGTTTGCAACCGTGAAAATACTAGGGAGGATGTAAACGCCGCGGCGGAGGCGCTGCTTGCGGAACGGCTGGTGGGAGTCCTCTTCGTGTCCTATCGGATCTAGGTCGTTGAATTCCATTTCGCCAGGATGCTTTCGCCGCCTTTCACCGTTTCGCCGCGCTTCACGGCTACCTCAGTGTCCAGCGGCAGCCAAACGTCCACGCGGGACCCAAACCTTATCAATCCCACGCGTTCTCCGAGAGCCACGATTTGGCCCTCTCGTTTCCAGCATATCACGCGCCGCGCAATCGCTCCGGCAATTTGTTTGAAAACCAGCGGACCTTTTGCCGTATGGATATAGATGACGTTCTGCTCGTTCTCCGTGGAAGCCTTGCCGCGGAACGCGCCATAAAATCGCCCTGGCCGGTAAACTACATTCGCAATACGCCCCTCAACGGGGGAGCGCTGCACGTGAACATTCCAGATCGAAAGAAAGATGCTGATCCGGTGCCCCATTTTTCCGTCGAGCATCTCATCGACAATCACCACCACGCGGCCGTCCGCGGGCGAAACAATCCCCAATGGATCGGTCGGAATCTTGCGCTCCGGATCTCGAAAAAAATAAAACACGAAAAGCCCCAGAAAAATCAGGACTCCCGCCGCCCAGTACCACCCGAACCCCAGCGCCAACACACCCAGCACGATTGGCGGAATCGCAAATCCGTACGCCTCTTTGACCATTCTTCTTTGTCTCTGAATAAGATTGCGAACGATAAAAGCGCAGACGCGCACCGAAGAAGATACACGAAGCTACACGAATATTGTACGACAGAAGAGAGTCGCCCGCTCGCCGCTTACCGTCGGGCCGTGCTATGCAGATGCTGCTGATGCTGGGCGATGATCATTTCCATCTGATCTTTCAACTGCAGCTTCTTTTTCTTCAGCACCGATTCTTGAATGAGCTCTTCGGAATTGAGGTAGGGATCGTCGTGAATCTTTTCTAACTGCTTTTCGCACCGCAGGTGCTCGTCGGCAAGGCGCTTGAATTCGGGGTCGGCTTCCAACAGGGACTGCCGTACATCTGGAAGTTTCATCGGCATTGATTCCCTCCGGGTTGTGGATACCTGTCACATGATCGTAACAATTATCATAAAGATTCATCCACGCCAATAGTCGTTTGTAAAAATTTTCGATCCTCCCTATACCAGCCGCCGCGACAAAACCAGAGCGTCATCCACCGGCGCCCGGTAATATCCTTTTCTCCGTCCGACTGCCACAAAACCCTGCTGGTCATAGAAATTCAATGCTGCCAGGTTAGACGCTCGGACTTCCAAGAGCGCGTTTTCAGCTTCGAAGCTGCGACCCCACTCGAGGGCTTTCTCTAGAAGCTTTCTGCCGAGCCCCTCACGCCGCCGGTCGGGACGCACCGCAAAATTCAAAATTTCTAAATCCTTCAGCACTTGGCGCCCGATCAGAAATCCGACCAAAAACCCTTCGATTCCCTCCATCTCCTCTGCAACCCATCCCGCCATTTCTCCGCGTGCTACGCGGCCGTAATCCCCTGGCGTCCACTGGGCGATCTCCGGGCTCACTGCTTGGATCGACAGAATTGCCTCTACGTCCGGTAGCCCGATCAGCCGGATCTCAATCGGCCGGATCGTCAAATCTTACTTATCCTTCCACTTGAGTTCAGCATCCGTTCGCCGCACGTAATCTGCATCCAAAGTTAACGCATCCGCGAACTCGCCGGCATGCGCTCGCCTCCACGCGATCTCCCCAACCAGCGGCGCCAGCACCGCCCGTACGGATTCAAGCGCGATCTGCTTCTCGTCGCCTCGGATTTGGTTCCGTTCGTTCAGTTCTCGAGCGATCACTTCGGGCATAGGAGTCACTATCGCGAACCCGCGATCTCCCGCCACCGCCCTGGTTTCAAAACGAGATTGAACCATGTCCAGAAAATCGTTGGGTCCCGCCACAGATATTTCCCCTTCCCGCTCGAGCGCCATGTCGCCCCCTATGGCATCATCGCTCCTCTTCCTCCTGTAAACCGTAAAGTAAACTTCCCGGCGCCGGGCATCCAGCATCGGTACTAGCAGCATTCCGTCTGGCGCCCGCGATTGCAAAGCAATCGCCTCCAGGGCGCTCACTCCTACGATAGGCTTGCCGTAAACTTCCGCCCAGCCTTTCACTGCCGCCAGCCCCACTCGCAGGCCTGTAAAAGACCCGGGCCCTGTTGTAACAGCAAACAAATCAAACTGTTCGAGGCTGGCGCCCGCCTCCCTCAACGCCATCTCCACATGGCGAAACATCCGCGAGGAGTACTCCTCATCGGTCCAGCTCGACACCAGGGCGATTGTTCTCCCGTCGCGAATCACCGCGACGCTTCCGCAGGGGGTAGAGGTATCAACTGCGAGGATCAGCACCGCACTATCTTAGGGCAATCCCTCTGCCAAACCCATGTAAAAAAGGCCCTTCGACCGCCTTTCTTCCGTTAGATTCACGTTAGAATCGCTTGACCTTCTTGTAACACACGCCTAAGATTTATAGAGAATTCGGGGGAGGGGACTTCGACTTATGCTCATGGAATTTAAGTTAGGCGATAAGGTCGTGTATCCGAACCATGGTGTTGGGCTGATCGAACAAATCAGTTTTGGTTATGTGAACGGAAAATCGGAACGCTTTTACATGTTGCGGATTGCTGCAAGTGGCTTGAAAGTAATGGTGCCCCAATCGAACATCGAGAATGTGGGACTCAGGCCCGTTATCCGCTCCACACAAGCCGGCGCAGTTCTTTCCTTTTTGGAAAAGGGCCGCTCCGACTCTCACCACGATTGGAAGCATCGCTTCAAGGAAAATTCAGACCGGATGCGTACAGGATCGCTGATGGAAGTGGCCGCTGTCCTCAAGGGCCTCGTCGCTCTCAGCCGTACAAAACCGCTCTCGTTCCGTGAAAAAAAGATGCTCGATCGGGCGAAGCACCTGCTTGTCACCGAACTAGCCACCGTCCGCAACACGACGGAGCAGACCGTTGAGACCAACATCATCCGCGCACTTGCCAAGGCGAAGCTCCAGATGCCGGAGACCGCTCCTCTCCCTGACTGACCTCGATTTTTGTCGCTGATTGAACGGGCACAGCCTCCGGTTGTGCCCGTTTTTTTTCGCGCCAGCACGGCGATGTAACGATCCAGCCTGGGGTTGCCCGCTAATTCGATCCTTCGCATTCTCCTGACGCCCGGCTATTGTGGCGGCGGGCTGGGAAGCGATTGAACATATCCGTTGGAACCGTAGTCGAAATAAGTTTGGAAACCATTCGGGGCAACAAAAAGATTCTGGGTAAGCACCATGCGAGTCCCGAACGTATATGAATATTCAAAGTGACGCCCATCCGACAGCATTTGCCTGGAAATCAGGTTGGTCGATGTGTACTGGTTAGTAAGCAGAGGGGTCGCGTCATCCTCTGTTACTGAAAGCATTTCATTTCGGTCGTTGTAAGTGTAAGTCTCTGACCTACGTTCTAAATCGCTTACGCGGATTAGCCTGCCTCCGCCATCGTACTCGTATTGCACGGAACGTCCTTCCGAGTCGCTAACTCGGCGAACTGTATGATCTGGGTTACGCTCGAACTGAAGCTTTTTCCCGACGGGTGTTGTGATGCTGAGCAAATCTCCGAAATCGTTTCGAACCATCTCGAATTTCCGACCTTTCGGATCGACATAGCCTGTTAGCACTGTTACGTAACTACCGGTAGCGTGCGGACGATAGGGAAATAGGTAGGTCCATCCGTTTCCTAAAGTCACATGCCAGACCTTGCCGTCAAAGAGAGCTTCGGGGCCCGAGTCAGTGCCTGGCCTCATCCGATAGACATCGCCGTGTTCGCCAGATCGTAGACTCGCGTGAACGAAATGCAAGCGCCCTCCATCCTCCCCCACCAAATCGATAAAGGAACCCATTCGGCCGACCAAGAAGATATCCAAAGAATCATTCGTTCCAATTCCGAACGAGCGAAGTTGATCGTCCGCATTGCGATAAGCTCTCTTCAGTTCCAAGGGAAAATCGCCGCCGAAATAGAAGTCAGTCTTTTCCAAAGTGAATAAACCGATTGCCAGATCGACGCTGAAATAGCTAGCTCGTAAATCACTTGGTTGCAATTGAATGTCGCCGAATTGCCACACTACGGGTTTCCCTGGCATAGCGACCATGGTTATAAGCGGCTCGCCGTAGCTGAAAAACGGATCCCAGTGACCTTCAGCGCCTACCATGTGGCCTGTCATATAATCGATTTGCCGTCCGGTAAGAACACCAGCGCTGAGCAAGCTCGTATAGTCATTGCTGAGTGGTAGGCCGAAAAAAAGCACAGCTAGGTTCTTGGTCAACATTTTCTGGATTCGACTATTGAGCAG
>Ga0206868_10196_pt1 | contig 16575 bp, 14 predicted proteins | sample Alteio_BWOrgCont_38_FD_152901 | JGI IMG/M metagenome (GOLD analysis project Ga0206868, IMG submission 152901) | Enriched cells from forest soil in Barre Woods Harvard Forest LTER site, Petersham, Massachusetts, United States -... | ecosystem: Environmental > Terrestrial > Soil > Temperate forest >... | reverse complement strand
TTCAATGTCAACAAGCCACGCCCTTCTTCGAGTCCTGCGCAAGCTTCATCTCTACTTGGGTGTCTTCACCGCGCCCGCGCTGATTTTCTTCGCCTTTACGGGTGCACTGCAGACCTTCAGTCTCCACGAGTCCACCCAGGGCAGCAGCTATAAACCACCTGCCTGGATAGCCTCGCTGGCTCAATTACACAAAAAGCAGACCACGGAGACCCCGGGCCGCCGTCCCCGCCCCGATGCTCCCCGGTCCGGAGTCCTGCCAGACCATCCTGAACGTTCCGCAGCGAAAGCCGTACCCTCATCGGCGCCGCCGCAATCCGCCAATCAGCAGCCAGCAGCGAATCCAGCACCAAAACCTAAAAGCCATCTGCCCATGAAGATCTTCTTCCTTCTGGTTGCAATGGGGCTTTTCTTCTCCACGCTCACCGGTCTCTACATGGCCTATCGCTACAGCCGCAACCCTCTGCTCGTCAGCGGCCTGCTTCTCGCCGGTGTAGTTCTGCCGCTGTTGTTGCTTCCGCTCTAGCCTTTACCGAGCTTCAATGGCGCTCACGACATCCCGGTCGCTCAAAGTCTTCAGAAAAGCGATTACATCCTCAATCTCCGCATCCGACCACGCCGGTGCAGCTCCTTCTGTTCGCGTCAGCGGCTCGTCGATCACATCCACGTTGCGGCGCTTGTCTTCAGGTAAATCGTCGAATTTAATCACTCCAGATGCCGACACGGGGTACCAAAGCCGTGGGTCTGTATCGCGCCGCACGTAGAAGCGGAGCGCCTCGCGCAAGCTGTGAAAGTGCCCGTTGTGGAAGAAAACGCCGCGTGTGGCTACATTGCGCAGTGTGGGCGTCTTGAAGAGGCCGCAATTCTGGGGCTGTCCCGCCTGGGCAGCTTGATCTGTACGCAAAGGCCCGCAGAGGCCCATATCGTAATAGCCGGGGTCGGAATTGGCTCGAATCTCAGGATTGCGCGGGACACCCAGCGCCTCGAACTCATAGTCGGTTAAGAGCGGATGCGAGCCGTCCGCGCCTTTGCGGTCGATATGGCATGAGGCGCAATTGCCGCGCTTGGCGTCATCGAACAGGGCCAGGCCGCGCCGCTCCCGATCGCTGAGCTGGGCTTTGCCATCGAGGTAGTCGTCGTACTTGCTGTTGTAGGGGTGGAAGCTGGGGTCATCCAGTTCGAAACGTTCCAGAGCGGCGAGTGCCTGGGCATAGGCCTTGGCCGGATCGGCGAAGATGTGCGCGCCGAAGAGCTTGCGAAACTCCGCGGCATACGGAGCACGTTGTAGTTTGGCGGCAACCTCCTGCGGCGAAGCATTCGCCATCTCGTTGGCCGCAAGCAGAGGAAAGGCGGCCTGCTCGCGCAGCGTGTTGAACCGTCCATCCCAGCCAAGTCCGCCCGTAGGCGGCTCGACGCCCTCGCGGAGGCGCTCGATGGGGTCTGCGACGTAGTTCTGGTTGTAAAAGGGCGTGCGATTGAGCACGTAGCGCAGCGAAGGAACGGCCCGCATGCCCTGGCGATCCATCCCCGGACCGCCCAACTGTACCGCCAGCCCATTGGGCGGCCCATAGGCGTGCGCAGGGTTGTGGCAAGTGGCGCAGGAGATGTGTCCCGAAGCAGATAAAGATGGGTCAAAAAAGATTTGCTTGCCCAGCGCGGCGAGGGCAGCCGGGGCCAAAGGTTCAGCGGCGGGAAGTGTTTGGGCGGCGTAGGCCGGCGCGGGGACACGGCCGTATAAGTACAGTCCGGCAACCGGCAGCGCAGCGAGGAGGAAGACGAGCTTGCGATGGACAGTCGAGCTGCGCGGGGTTGGATGCGGCATTCCTGGCGAAACGTCCTTGGAGAATTTGGAATGGAAAAGCATCGCCGCCCGGAAAGCTCTTCCGAACGGCGATGTGTGATGGTCTTTGAAATTAGAATTGCCCGGACTGGAATTGCCTAGCCCGATGGTCGAGAAGGCGCTTAGTACCGGCGATCGTGATCGTCATCGCATCCAAAGCCGCACTCTTCCCTGGTCTTGAAGATCTTTTCATCGTCGCCGATGGTTTCAAGAAAGTAGTTTGCGCGTGGATCGTCGGCAGCATAGCCCAGGTGCTCGCGAATCCCGTAGATGTCTTCAAGGCTCCGCAGCAGCGAGTAGTGGTTGTAACCGGTATCCGAAGTGCTGCCCGGTTTGATAAACGGGGAGATCAACAGCGCGCCAATCTGGTCGCCGCCGAAGCTGTTGAAGACCAGGTTCTCCACCAGCGCAGGCGTATTCACCAGGGGCAGCGATGAGGGACGGACGCCGCTGAGATTGGGGCCCGGCTGCTGATTGCAGCAAGTGTCGCCAGCGAAGATCACGTCGATCGTCTCTTGTTTGGTGGTGGGGTTGACGGTCACGGTCGTCGAAGAGTTGGTGCTTTCGTCGAAGGTGATGACCAGCAAGCCATCCTTCTTGTAGGCTGGCGAAGCCAGGATCTTCGGCACCCACTTCTGCAGGAAAGCGTCGATGGAGGTGAGGCCGCCCGGCTGGCCATTGGCGCAGTTGGAGCCCGCAACGCCGGTGCCGGCGCCGTCATGACCGTCGTCGCAGAGGTTGGGCGTGATGAAGACGTAGTTCGGGGTGGTCCGCTCCTCGGCCAGATCGGCGGGCAGCTTGTTCAGATTCACTACATGGGTCTTGCAACTGGGCGAATCGATGATCGAGTGAAAGTACACGAAGGGATCGTGCCGGGTGGCGTACGCGTCGCCCAGGGGCACGGCGGCGCTCGGCGCTTCCGCGGAGTTGGTGTGGTCGGTGCCGACGCCTATCGCCGGATGTCCGCAGGTGGCGCTCTCGCGGGTGGGATCGTTGCCCATGTCACCCATGTATCCCTTCCAGCTCAAGCCGTGCTCTTCGAGCTGATTGGCCAGCGTCTTGATGTCCTTCGGGTAAACACAGCCGCCAGTGGCGATGACCTGGCCGTCCCTGGTTCTGCCCGTCTCTTCTACGTTGTTGAAGTTTCCGCCTCCGCCGGAAACTCCAACCAGGCCGGGGATGCAGTCGTCGTCGGTGTCCGCAGTCGGAGCCATGCCGCTGACCATGGAGATGTAGTTATCGAGGCTGACATGGCCGGTGCCGTAATACTGGGTCAGCAAAGCGCCCTTGGGCACCAACGTCTTCTGTAGATACGGATCTTGTGTGCTGCTTCCAAATGTATCGCTGAAATTCTTGTTTTCTAAAACGATGACGAAGACATGCTTCACCTGGGATGCAGCCGTTGAAATCCGGTGATCGTGATCGTCGCGGCCATCGTGGCCGTCATGGGGCTCGGCAAAGCCTGTGAGAACAGCGACCGACGCCAGCGCAGCAGCGGCAATACAACTCCGGAACCGTCCGGGGAAATTGTGCATAGTGATATTCCTCTCTCTTGGAGGCTGACCGGTCGCCAGCGCAACTCACATTACGTTCGTACCGTAATGTTGCGTAGTCATTACAAAACAATGAAATTATTCCGGCCGCGGGTACATGCCGTGCTGGCGCTCAAGACCAATAAGGCACCGCAGGAAAAGCGAGAGAGGAGCTCTCCCAACGATGCCAACACTCCTGTCGATCGGGTATCAACGCGCAGAGCGCCACGCATCCACCAGCGATAAGCCAAGGGACACGCTAATTCAGGGAAGTAGATGGAACGTCGAAGATGCTCAAGATGTGGAATGAATATAGCCAGCGAAACCAGTGCGGAGCTTACCGCGCTTCGATAGCGGCAACCACCTTGTCGATGTTCATCGCGCCGTAGTCGAACTTGTGCTTGCTGCCATCGCTCAACGTAAGCGTGCAGCTCTTGCTGAAGAGCTTCTTTGCCACTTCCAGACCGGAGATATCTTTCTTATCAATCTCCAGGTACCCCTCGCTGCCCCATTTGACGAAGACTGCTTCCGCCACCATGCCTTTGAAACTCACGTCGAACATGGCGTCGTACAGCAGCCGTTGGTTGGTGATGGTCAGCTTGCCGTTGTACTTGCCCCCGTTCGGCGGCAGATACAAGAGTGTCCAGGTATCGATCTTGGTTTCGCCTGGCTGCAGAGTGATATTCATTGATTTGACCCTCCCGATGCGTGCATGAAAATCCGTCGCCGGAACGGCGTTATTTCCATAGTGTCCGGAAGGTCTTTAACGTGAAACCTAAAATTGCATTACCGCACTGCTGTCGTAGCGATCGGCGCCTCGGCCGTACTGGATTCCGGAGAAGGCAATCCCGCCTCCAGGCTCATCGTGCCAATCGAATCCACCAGCACGCCGATCAGCACGATAGCCCACAAGGGCAACAACAGATCGAATGGTTCAGCCTCGGCCAGACCCCGAATCACGATGAACAGCATCAGGCTCAGGAAGACGATCCTCACTGGCCCTCGTTGCAGCTTGCGAATCTGCCAATAGAGGCTCCAATAAAGCCCGGCCAGCATCACAACGCCTGCCACGCCGTAAGCATAGAACTGCTGCAGCACTTCATTCTCCGCATGTCTGGCTTCAAACTGCTCGTCTCCAAACGGAGGAATGACCTTCCATATCGAATCGAAGCCATGTCCAATCCACGGCTTGTCAAGCGCTTCATTGAGGCAAACGAACCAGATCCCTGTGCGTCCCGTCAGAGTTTCGGCCTGGTTGCTAGTGTTCGTATAAATTCCGTAATACGCTTCGAACAAGCCCCAGAAGGCGAGAATGAATACCACCAATGCGGCGGTAAGATAGATCTTCGTCTTGCGGCTTATCGACCGGTCTTGAATAACCAAATAGCCTTCGCTCAACAGGAAAGCCACCAGTGTGGTCTTGCTCAGGCTGCGCAACAGAGTCACCGCCAGAAAAGCCGTCGCCACGCCCCACTTCCCATCCTTGCGGCGCATCAGATATTGCGCCATGAAAATGGAGAAAGCGCACAGATTGCCAATCTGATTGGTATTGAAAAAGTCCTGATCTCCCAGCCGCAGATCGGCCTGAGCAGGCATAATCCATACCAGCAGTGCAAGACAGCAGGTGCTCCAGATAAATCCCTTCATCAGTGAATGAGCCACGGCCGTCACCGGCCCGGCGCGCAGCAGCAGAAAGACCATCACAGCATCGGCGGCTATTCCGCACCAGTAAACGACTGACGTGGGCAATGACGCCGTGACACTCCACGCCAGGCTGCAGCCGGAAAAAGCCAGAAAGACAAGCACCCACTGAACGCTCCGAAGCCGCATCATCGAGCCAAACGTGCGCTTCCCAGCTCCCAGCGAAGCGAAGCCGACGAGTCCAAGCAGCAGGAAGTTCAAAGCAAGATTGGCTTCAGCACCAACGCGTGGATCGGTTCCCAGGACGCGTACCGAGAAGAGCACAATAATGGCGCGTAAAGAAAAGAAAAAGCCAACCGCAAACGCCAGCGCTGAACCAGCCTGCGGTTCGAGCTTTTCTTCCTCTACGATTTCCGTGCCAGAACTCAGAGTTTCCGTCAGATATTTACCTCAAAGTGAGATAGATGAGATGAGCTTGCCGCGCCCTTCCGTTGTCCTTTCCACCGGCGTGGTGGACAATGGAGGCAGTAGAAGAATTCTATCCGACCATGTCTACAACTATGCCCACTCGAACGCTCGCACCGCATTTCGCCGACGTCCCCACCGCCATCGCGGAAATCCGCGCCGGCCGCATGGTGGTCGTCGTCGATGACGAAGACCGCGAAAACGAAGGCGACCTCACCCTCGCTTCCGAGTTCGTCACCCCCGAGGCCATCAACTTCATGGCCAAATTCGGCCGCGGCCTCATCTGCCTCACCCTCACCGAAGAGCGCGCCGACCACCTCAATCTGCCGCCCATGACCCAGCAGAACTCGTCGCGCTTCGGCACCGCCTTCACCGAGACCATCGAGGCCCGCGAAGGCGTCACCACCGGAATCTCCGCCGCTGACCGCAGCCACACCATTCGCACCGCCATCGCGCCCGGCGCGACCGCTTCTGATCTCGCCCGTCCGGGACATATTTTCCCCCTCCGCGCCCGCAAAGGCGGAGTCCTCGTCCGCGCCGGCCAGACTGAAGCGTCCGTCGATCTGGCTCGCCTCGCCGGTCTCAATCCGTCGGGCGTCATCTGCGAAATCATGAACGACGACGGCACCATGGCCCGCGTTCCCGACCTAGTCCAGTTCTGCGCCGAGCACAACATGAAGATGCTCACCGTCGCGGAGCTAATCCGCTACCGCCTGCAGCACGAGCGCTATATCACCCGCGCCGCCGAAACCACCATCGCGACACGCCACGGCGACTTCCGCATGATCGCCTACGAGAGCGAAGTCAACGGCGGCGAAAGCCACATCGCCTTGGTCAAAGGCGACCTCTGCGGACCAGCAACGCAATACGACGCAGCGAAGCCAGTCCCATCTCCAGTGTTGGTCCGCGTCCACACCAAGTGCGCTGCCGGAGACCTCTTCGCCGCCAGTTGCCAGTGCCGCGAAATCCTCGACGAATCCCTGCGCATGATTGCCGAAGCCGGCTGCGGAGCCCTGCTTTACCTGCACAACACCAGCCGCGGTTTCGAACTCCTGCCCAACCAGCAAGACCCCACGGCCTCGGCCCGCCTGATCACCCACGCCGACCAGCGCGCCCGCGCCGACGCCGAGTCACATGAAGACCACCACCGCCGCACCCTGCGCGCCGTAGGCCTCGGCGGCCAAATCCTCTTCGACCTCGGCATCCGCCGCATCCGTCTGCTCTCGAACACTCCGCTCCACATCCCAGCGTTAGAAGGCTTCGGCCTCGAAATCGTAGAGCAAGTGCCGATACCCGTCTCAACATTGGAACCAGCATGTCCCCAAAACGCCTAGACTCAGTAAAGCAATCAAGCATTGTTACAACATGAGTTGTCATTCTGAGCGAAGGATCTGCTTTTGTTCTTTGCTAGATCGACCAATCCCTGGACAAGCACAAGTCTCAGCCGCGAATTGCTCTCTCTGAGCATTCGTGACGGAGGGAGCAGGGGCCTTCAGGCCCCTGAATAGCAGAGAAAGATTGAGGGGCTTTAGCCCCGGCCATCTTGCTTAGGCCATCGCAGTCCATAAAACACGTTCCATCTGCGATACGATGATCCCCATGAAAGCCTCCTGGCTCGCCATCCTCTGCGCCGCACTCCTCGCCGCCTGCGCCACTATCGCCCCAGCCGCCACCCCCGAATACTCCATCCAGGCCATCCTCTACTCCACCTCGCCCGGCGTCCCCACCTCCGCACTCGTCGTAGGCGGCCCATCAGACAAGATCGATCTAGCCATGGTCGTCTGGCTCATCCGAGGCGGAGGACACACTATCCTCTTAGACTCAGGCTTTCACCGCGAAACCTTCCTCAAAGAGTTCCCCATGAAGGACTACCTCCGCCCCGACCAGGCCGTGCAGACCGCCGGAGTCCAGCCCGCTGAGGTCACCGACATCGTCATCAGCCACGCCCACTGGGACCACATGGGCGGAATCGATCTCTTCCCCAAAGCCCAGGTCTGGATTCAGAAGGAAGAGTACCGCTACTACACCACCGACGCCTGGCAGCCCGGCGGCGATCACGGCGGCATCGATCCTGAAGACGTCAAACAGCTCGTCCAGCTCAACACCCAGGGCCGCCTCCACCTGGTCGACGGCGACAACGTCGAAATTCTACCCGGCATCACGGCCTACACCGGCTCCCGCCACACCTACGCCTCGCAATACCTGCGCATCGCCGGAACGCCAACCTACGTCCTCGCCTCAGACAACGTCTATCTCTATTTCAATCTGACTTCCCACCTCGCCAGCGACACCTTCACAGACGCCGACCACCCCGTCAACATCAAAAACCAAACCCGCATGATCGAACTAGCCGGCTCCCCCGACCGAGTCGTCCCCGGCCACGACCTCCTGCAATTCAAGAAATTTCCCACCCAAGGCCGCGTCGCCACGATCAAGTGATGCCAATCGTCAAATCCTGTTCAACTCCGGCATCCGCTGCTCTCCAACGCCATGCTTAACATTCCTGCCCTCCAAGACTTCTGCCTCGAAATAGCAGAGAAAATCCCCATCCCAGTTTTGTCCCTGGCCTCTGCCTGTTCCTGAGCGAGTACCCCAAGCCAGTTCAAGAGTTTCTTATTGGCTATGGATCCGCAATAAGTTGTTTACGTGTCACGATGACTTACCGTATAGATCAGGGTCGCTCGATTTCGCAGGTTAGGCGCAATAACTCTATTCAACAATGTTTTTAAAAAACGCCTTGCGATGGGAGTTCTCATTCTGTATAACTGGCTTTCATCATGGAAAAACTACATTCAGTGACACGTCCCGTTTGGGCTACGGGCTGGAAGGATGCAGTGGTCTTGTTCCTTTCGCTGGCCTGCTCTGTTTCAGCCACCACGTTTTTTAGTCAGTCGATTAAAAAATTGTTGGCCCCAATAATCGTCCACGATTCTCTCGAGCAAGCGACCCCTTGGATTGTCGACATCATTTTGACCCTCGCATCGCTTGCTTTCGGCGGATTGGTATTTTGGTACTACCGGTGGCGAAAGACAAAAAGCTATCCGGAAACATATGTTTACGTCTTCAAGAGGGATTTTGACAAAACGAACCTCGTCGGCAGTTTCGAGTTGACTTGTGACAAGTACAGGGGAGCAATCTACGCGGAGGGCGCAGCCTATGATTGGCGAGGGAGTGCTCCTGACCCAGCTACGCGGACGATCTGGGAATCTATGCATGTAGGCGCGGCAGAGGTGCGTGAAAATCGGTCGACATGCTACATAGTCTTCAAGTTCAGGGAGGAGTTTCAAGCGCGTCGCCCTTATACGCATGGGCTTCTTTCCTTCACAGAACAAAAGGGAGAGAAAGGAATTGTCAATTTTGGAACAGTATATCGCGGCCATATACATGCAATCGAACCCCCGGATTCAGCAGCGCAATCACCGATCGGAGGCCTACATTTTTACGCATATGCCTATGCCGAGCGTATAAATACGACTCTTTCGGAGACAGATATGGAGAACCTTTTACGCGACAAGGGTGCAGCGTTGCTGGCAAGGAGGGATCATCACCAATGAAAGTCTCCGAACAAGCATCCTCAATTCGCGCAGTCTTCGCTGCGTCTCTAGGCTATTTCGTCGACCTCTTCGATACCTTTCTGCTTCCCGCGCTGCGCGCTCCTAGCTTGAAAGATCTTGGGGTCGCTGCGGTGGATTCGCTCAGAATCGGAACGGATGTCTTCAATCTCCAATTGCTTGGGCAGACAATCGGGGCGCTGCTCGTTTGGGGACCACTCTCCGATAGGTTTGGTCGCAAGAAGGTTCTTTTTGGCTCGATTCTGCTATATGGAATTGGAAACTTTGCGACCGCTTTTGCCCCTTCGCTTACCGCGTTCACAGTGACGCGATTCATCGCTGGCGTGGGTCTGGGTGGAGAGCTCGGGGCTGGAATCGCGCTGATCGCGGAAACCATGAAGCCGGAGACTCGGACGAAGGGAACAATGATTGTCGGATTTTTTGGCATGCTCGGAGTGGTTCTTGCAGGACTGATCGCTGAATCCTCGCTGAGTTGGCGTACAGACTATATTCTGGGAGGTGTATTGGCGCTTGGTGTCCTTGTGTTCCGGTTCGGCATTCGCGAATCAAATCTCTTAGAACGCAGCTTAGCAGTAGCTAAACCTTCGTACTGGATGATACTTGCTTACCTGGGGCGTCCGGCAAAACTGCTAAAGTTCGCTGCGTGTGTCTTTGTCGGCGCGCCTACATTCTTTGTCGTTGGCCTCTTGGTTTCTGGAGCGCCGGAGTTTGGCAGTGCCCTGGGAATGCAAGTCAAGCCCACAAGCGCGAGCGCCTTGGTTTGGACCTACACCAGCATTGCAATTGGAGACATCCTATGCGGCTTGCTCGCACAGGCTCTCCGATCCAGGAAGACTGCTTTGCTCATCTTCCAATTCATCACGTTGATTGGCTTCTGTTTGATCTTGTTTGTGCAGGCAGCTAGTCCTGCGGGATACTATTGGCGATGCGCGCTCACCGGTCTGGGGATTGGCTATTGGGCAAACATGGTGACCAATGCCAGCGAGCAGTGGGGAACAAACGTCCGCGGAACAGTAACCATCGCAGTGCCAAATTTCGTGCGGCTCCTGCTTTTCCCAATCAGCAGCCTATTCCTATGGCTGCGCCCTTCCGCGGGATACATTCCAGCGGCGGCAACGGTAGGCTTTGCGTGCTCCGCGTTGGCCATCATCTCTATCCTGTGCTTGTCAGATGGCTTCCACCGCGACCTGAATTTTGTGGAACCAATTGGATAGGCAAGTAGTCAAAAGTATATTGCCTGCTCAAAAGTGGCGATGAGGAGTGTATGGAACCAAACGCATCGCAGCTAGCATATTCATTGAAAATCTCGATCGGCGACATGTTTACCTACGGCTTCAGTTTTTGCCAGAAAGATCTGGAAGACTTCATCGCGTTGAGTGGGGACTCGAACAACATACATCTGGATAGGGCCGCCGCGCTCAAGAGTCCTATTGGAGAGATGGCGGTCCCTGGATTGTTGACTGCCTTGATATTTTCCCGTGTTCTGGGGACCCTGTTTCCAGGGCATGGGACGGTCTATCGTTCGCAGTCGCTGGAGTTTTTGCGTCCGGTAATTTTGGGGAAGAGATACGAAGCCCGTTTCAGGGTGTTGAAAATCGAGATACCGCCTACCGATCCTAATCGTCCGCCCTCAACCATACCCAAGCGCCCTAGGGCGACGGTCGAGACGATTGTTGTGGACGTGGAAACCGGAATCGTGTGCTTAAAAGGAGAGGCTGTAGTTCTCAACGAAAAACGACTCAGTCATGTCGAGTCATAGCCCTTCACTGGATTGATGAAAACCAGTAGCTTTGGTTATTGAGAAAATGGGATGATCTAGCCTCACCAAGCGAGGATGCCCATCGAAAAGCTCCAGTTATAGATAGATTATGGCTACGATGCAAGTCAATGCTTAATTTAGCGATATTTTCTTGACAGCGTAAGCAATAACTATGGTATTGTTGCACCCTAACTAACAGTTAGCTTCGTTCCAATCCCCTTATAGCGTTGTGACAGTCGCTGTATGCGGAATCGAAGACATTCATGTAGTGCTTTCTGCAGTCTGGTGTCCCCTGCCTCAGAAATTAGTTGTTGGGCCGGAGAAACGCCACTCTTCACCACATTTGACATGCTTTCTTGTGACTGTGAAAGCGCTCTAGGCTTCGACGTAACCATTTTATAGGAGAGTGAGATGACATCGGATCAAAAGAATAAGTGTCATATGATCATCCATACCGCATCAACCGCATCAGGTGCCGTAGGTGCCGGACTTGCACAGCTTCCCCTGACAGATCATGCGGTAATTGTTCCAATACAGGTCACAATGGTCGTCTCGCTAGGCAAAGTTTTTGAAGTTGAGATTACTGAGGCTGCCGCAAAAGGGATTGCTTTAGGCATGGTAGGGATGTACGTTGGGCGAGCGGCTTCTCAGGTTTTGCTTGGCTGGATTCCGTTCTTGGGGAATGCTATCAACGCAGCGACGGCCGCAGGCTTGACGGAAGCAATGGGATGGGCAATAGCGGAGAAGTTTGCCAAAGGAGAAATAAAAGGGAATTGACTTGGTGACAGAGCGAGGTGGGTGCCCGACCCTCGCCAAGTCAAATAGACGGAGTGTCCATCCTTGACGCGCTTTTGCAGTAAGGATGGGATTCGCAACTGTCTTCGTTCCATATTCGTGCGAAACACGAACCCCGCGGCCTCTCGGTCAAAACCGAGCAAACCTCATCAGCGGCTGAATATCATCCCCATCTGCAACTCGCAGCGTCTCAATATATCTCGCCCGAAAGCTCCGCGCCCGCATCAACTCCGCGCTACCCCAAGTAAAGACGGTCTGCCCAGCCGCTGTGCCAGTACGTCGGCCATCAACCGCGCGTGGCGGTCATTCCCATTAGCAGCGGGGTGAATGAACACTATCCGAAATGCAATCTATACCTAGCCAAAATAGCGATACTTGGCTAGGTATAGATTGCCTAATTTTGAGGATTGCAGGCCTTTCTCAAGCTGAAGAGATGTGGGTGAGACTCGCCGCAAGGGGGAGCCGGGTGAGGAAGCACACATTGCCGGGAATTAACCTCAACGCAGGCACGATAGAAGGGAACCACATCACCAGAAGAGAATCCCACCACTGCGAGGCATAAGGGAATGCGCATAAGTGCACCTTAACCCCGTCTTAGCGCACCTTAACGCTCGTTCAAAGAGTCTGGAATCAAAAAGTTAAGGCTAAAAGCGAGGGGTCCCCCCACTTTTACGATTTTCTACTCCCGTTTCTTCGCCAAAAAAACCGGGATTTGCTTCAACCCGCTCCGACGATCTTCAAAAAATCCGGCTCATCGGCGATGGTGCGATGACGGAAGGCGCGCGCGACTCTGCGATCTTTCAGGAAGAAGACGCCGGGCATCTGGTCGCCATCTTCTTTAGGAAGTCCGATGCCGTACTTAAAGAGCGATCCCTTGAGCCAGCTGAGCAATACTGCCGGATTGAGCGAGTGCAGGATATAGTTTTTGCGTCCCAACGCAAACAGGGGAAGCTGATAGAGCGAAGCGTCAGGATTGCTGATCCGCTCCACATCGGAGAGGTGGTAGTAGTCGAAGTACGGCCTGGCCCGCTCCGGCGAGCCAAGATGCACAAAGACCGGCCGCGCGCCCTTGGCCTCAATCTGCGCACGCACCTGCGAAACGCGATCCAGAGTCTGCGCACAAAAGGCGCACGAGAAGTGGCGCAGAAAAACCAGCAACACCGGCGACTCATCCACCAGATCGAGCAACGACCGCCCCGTCTCCGTAGAGTAGGGAAGCAACGCTTCTGCAAATTCGGTCTGTTCAGTTGTTGGCATAGTCTTCGCTCTACAGAAGGGAACGTTGATGATAGGTTTTCAGATTCCGGGTATTTGCATGTTAGGCAGCAAGGGCCGTGCAATGCGAAAGGGCGGCAACTCTTGCGAGTTGCCGCCCTTCCTGTCCTGATTTTTTGAAGGTCTGGTTTGGCTTCCAGACTACAACCTTCTTATCTCGTAGTTTGTCCGGTTCCCGCGAACTTGCGCCCGCGTTCCCCTGACTCTTCCGCGATTGCCCAATCGTAAGAGCTTTCTCGTTGCCACCTCCACTTCCGGTTGCCCGGTCGCTTCGCGAGTCTCGTTGCCGATTCTCTTGAGTGGCCCTTCGTCTACTCTCTTCTGCTGGAAGATCTCTCTTCCGATGAATTGATAGTACCCCCGTTTCACTTCGGAAAAACGCCTCGCAAAACATATTTTTATGTGGAAAATTAATACTTATTGTGGAAATTCTATGAGCCAATTCGCCGGCGAAAAGTAAAGCCAATCTACGGCTCGTTATACACGCCAATCTCTGCAACGTGCGGAGAATCATGCCGCGCTTCGATCAGCAGCCGAACCCGCGCTGCCGATACGCGCGGAATCCGATGCATAGCAACCGACGCCGGAACGCCACCTTCCGCAAGAGCCGTCCAGCCGCTGCCATTCCAGCGTTCGAATCTATAGCTCTTGATGCGGCTTTCCTTGTAGTCATCCGAGTGACCGGCAGGTTCGACCAGCACAAGCACATTGAAGCTCTGCTGCCGCTGCAGGTCGACTTCCAGCCAGCCTGAGGTTTCTCCTTCATCCAGACACCAGCTCGATCGAAAGTCCCCATCATTGGCCTGGTCCGGCCCAACTGTATCGGGATACGAACTGGCGTGGATAGGCTTGCCGGTAGCAAGGTTGGGCGTGGTGATCACGATGTGTTCGCCGATCTTCTCTGCCGGGCCAGGATGCTGCCATGCGCGACCAATCTCCTCAAGCCTAGCGACAACATTCGGCGCGAGTCGGCCTTCGCGTGTAGGCGGCGCGTTGAGAATGAGGCTGCAATGCCGGCGATTGAGGGGCACGAGCCACTCATCGACTACGGTCGCGGTCGGCTTCAGAGAGCCATTGATGTCTTTCTGTTTCCAGAACCATTGCTCGGTGATGGTCACGCAGGCGAAGGCGGGAATATCGCTTTGCTGCGGAACCTTTTGGCCTGCATTCTGTTCGAAGGCTTTGAGGTCTGAATAGTAGAGACCGCCGGAAGGGAACTGGCTCGCATTCAGATCGGATACAAGACAGTCAGGCTGCAGCGATTTGATGTGCTGGTAGATTTCGGAGAAGGGCATTTCGTCATACGTAATGCGGCTCCACGGTGCATCCCATCCGTCGATGATCAGCGCGTCGATGGCGCCGTAGTTGCTGAAGAGCTCGGTCAGCTGATCTTTGACCAACTGTATCTTGTCCCGCGTGATATTGTAGTGCCGAATATCGTCGCGCTTGCTGAGGATCGAGTAATAGAGAGCGACGCGCAGACCAGCGTTGCGAAACGAGTCCACATAGGCGCGGACCACATCGGTTTTGTGCTGTGTCTGGCGCACGCTGGCGCTGCGTGTAGCGGTCGGCCAGATGCAGAAACCGTCATGATGCTTGGTCGTAAGGCAGCCCCAGGTCATGTGTGCGGATTTGGCTGCTGCCGCCCACTGATCTGTATCCAGGGCTGTGGGATTGAAGAGGTCCGCGGGCGAAGTGGGATCACCCCATTCACGATCCTGGAAGGTAGCCATGTTGAAGTGCACAAACATGCCGAAGCGCAAGTCGAGAAAGTTCTGCTGCAGTTCAAGCAACGGCTTACCATGTTTGCTTGATGGCGCTGGAGTGTGTTTTTGCTCAGCTAGCAGAGAGTTGGCCGGCACCATGGCGAGGGTCGCGGCTTGACCCATCAATCGGCAAAAATCCCGTCTCGTTTTCATGCCTATCCTTATTGCAAATTCGACTCTACAATCTCTTCAGAAACGCCAGCGCTAAATCAAGTTGTGGAAACAATCGCTCATCTGCCTTAAAGGCTGCGCTATGCACGCAGCGTCGCGTTCCGCGCACACTCACGGGATGTTTCAAGTGCAGCATCTCGTGGTAGAGCAGATATTCGATTGCATACCGCGGACTCGACGGACGGTCGAAGACTTTGCTTACCACGATAGTATTGTGGGCCGCGTCGTAGTGCCCTAGCAATCGCTTGGCATGGTGCTCGCTCCAGGTCAGTTGCGGTCGCCCCAGCAGGCCAAAAAAGAATCGCACATTCAGCGAATCGAAGACCTCTTCGAGATTGTAATAGCGCCCTTCAGGTCCGCTGAATCGCTTGGCTCCGCGCGAGCTGCGAATCTGCTCGGTCTGCCGCGCTACCGCTTCACTGTACTGGAATCGCTTGTAGCGATGGTTGTGCGCCGCGCTGATTGGCTTCTTGTAGATCTTGGCGATGAGAATGTGCGCGATGGCCCGCAGCACCGACTCCGGCGCACCTTCCAACAGGTCGGACAGGCTCACATGCAGTGCGCCCTCACGCAGCCGGATGGTTGTATTCAACGAGACGAAGCGCCGGAAGCGAATGTGAAACGGCGGCATTGGCGCGCGCGGCCGCAACGCGCGGTACTCCTGCTCAAAAATGGAAACAATATCCGCTGCCGCCACTCCGGAGACCAGCATACCTGTTGCGCTCACACTTCCAACTATAACAACCGGACCTTAACTCACAGTCCGGTTCGCCAGATTGATCGTCACGGTATCGTCCGGCGTTTTCGTCGTTCCTCCATCCGACTCCGGGTGAAATTCGATGGTCATCGTCGTCGCAGTGACCACGATGCGCAGATACCCGTAGTCGGTATCGTCGTAGCTTTCGAGTGTCAGCGTGTTGTCGATGGTGAATGGAGTGCGGATAGTCGACCGTATTGCGCTCAGCGGCGAGTGGCCTCCGCAACCTGCCACCATATAGGGAATCTGGAATCCATTCACTGTGCGTGTATAGCGCTGGTAGTTGTGCGCGTGGCCGGAGAACACGGCGTGAGGCCACACTCCAGCAGCGGTACAGGCGGCGTCGATATCGGCCAGCATCAGAGGGCTGCCTCCATGCTCCGACCCTCCGGTAAACGGTGGGTGATGGACGGCGATAACCACTGCTCCGGCATAGTTCTCATTTTTTACGCGCGTCAGCGCCGCGGTTAGAAACGCGATCTGCCGCTGGTCGAGCGTCGGATAGGTCGTGCCTTGGTTGGAGATCACGCCTGGGTCTTCGAGCACGTTGCTGTAGAGCCCCAGAATGCGTATGAACGGCGCGTCAAACGTGTAGTAGACGCCGGGCTGAATCATCGTCGTTCGCGATAGCCCACCCGAGTCCGGAGAGACGGCCGCTGCAGGCGCGCAGAAATTTCTCAGATACGCATCCAGCGTGGGCTCAGGGTCACTCGGATAGACAATGCCATCGTGATTTCCGGGAATTCCCAGGATCGGGGCTGGATAGTTGCGGTAGGGATCAAAGAACTGGTCGTAGTAATACTCGCCTTCGCCGAAGTAGTAGACGACATCGCCCAGGTGGTAATAAAACGACGGGACATCGGCGGCATTCGCTTCGCTAAAGTCCGTAACCATCTTGTCTGCAACCAGGGACTGCGTCTGCGGTCCTTTCACGCTGCCGGTGTCACCCACACTGTGGAAAACAATCTGCCCCGATTGCGTGATCGTTTGGGTAATCGCCGCACC
>Ga0206868_10195_pt1 | contig 16615 bp, 13 predicted proteins | sample Alteio_BWOrgCont_38_FD_152901 | JGI IMG/M metagenome (GOLD analysis project Ga0206868, IMG submission 152901) | Enriched cells from forest soil in Barre Woods Harvard Forest LTER site, Petersham, Massachusetts, United States -... | ecosystem: Environmental > Terrestrial > Soil > Temperate forest >... | reverse complement strand
ATGGGGTGACGAGGACATTCTGTATGCGAAAAATATTTTTTACCTTGATAAGCTGTGTTTTTGCGATTTTTTCCCATGAAGCATTTGCCATGCTAAGCATGGAATTAACGCGTGGTGTCTCGGGTGCAATCCCCATTACGATTCAGCCGTTTACTATCCAAGGTCAAATACCCCCGCAGAATATCGCAGACATTGTGAGTAATGATTTAAAAAATAGTGGCCGCTTTAAAATATCAAGTGGTAGAGCTGACGATATTGTAGACGGGGCTGTTCAAGAGGTGGGCGGCAATCGCTATCAGGTAAGCTTTCAATTAAAAGAGGCATTTAAAGCCAAGAACGCATCGCAACAATCCGTGTTATTGAATCGTAAGTATATTGTTTCTGGTAATGAATTACGTTCTCTTGCGCATCATATTAGTGATGCCATTTATCAACAAATAACGGGGGTGCGTGGTGTTTTTTCGACTCGTTTAGCATATATCGTAGTACAGCGAACGAGCGAAGGTTCTACAAAATATGTGCTGGAAGTGGCAGACCAAGATGGTTATGCGCCACAGCCGTTATTGACTTCAACTGATCCTATTATGTCACCTGCATGGTCGCGCGATGGCAAACGCATCGCCTATGCTTCATTTGAAAATCAACATGAGGCTATCTATATCGAAGAGGTAGCCACCGGTGCGCGGCACTTGATCAGTGAATTTCGAGGCATTAATGGTGCACCTGCTTGGTCGCCGGATGGTAAAAAATTAGCATTGGTTCTGTCTAAGAGTGGTTCACCCAATATTTATGTAATGAATTTGGCTTCACGGCAATTAACACAGTTAACGCACGATTATTACATCAATACCGAACCTTCTTGGTCGCCCAATGGCCGTAGTTTAATTTTTACATCAAATCGCAGTGGTAACCCGCAAATATATCAGCTTAATATTGCTTCCGGAGCCATAACGCGTGTGACATATGACGGTCAGTATAATGCGCGTGCTTCTTATTCGCCAGATGGTAATCACATAACGATGCTTAACCGAGAATCAGGATTATATAATGTGGGCATATTGGATTTAGATACAGGTGTCTTTCGCGTATTGACGAATTCAAACGCAGACAATGAATCGCCTAGCATTGCGCCGAATGGGAGTATGGTGCTATTTGGTACCCTTTATGGTGGGCATAGTGTGTTAGGTATGGTGGCTACTGACGGGAGTGTGCAGATTCGGTTGCCAGCGCGTAATGGCGATGTACAAGATCCTGCTTGGTCTCCATTTTTGGCTTGATAGCGGCTATTTTCAGAGTATACTTTTTTGTTCGGGTAAAAAATGATGAGGGAGAGAAGGTCATGCAATTGAAGAATACAGTAAAAAGCTTAGTGGTGATGGGTAGTATAGCCTTATTGAGTGCTTGTTCTGCGCCTGGACATAAAGGCCAAGGTGATGAAGCGGGTGCAGATTCGTACGGTGCGAATGGTGGTGCTCAAACATCGGGTGTTGCCGCAGGATCCAGTTTTGGTGATGAGACTGGAGGCGCTGGCCCACAGCAAAGCTTAGCAAAACGTACATACTATTTTGATTACGATAAAAGCGAGATCCATGAGCAAGACAAGCGAGCAATCTCCGCTAATGCAAATTATTTAATGGCGCATAGCAAGGCTAAGATTATCTTAGAAGGCCACACGGATCCGCGTGGTAGCCGTGAATATAATGTGGCACTGGGTGAACGTCGTGCCAATGCAGTAGCAGATTTTATGAAAGAAAAAAGGGGTGAATCCTGATCAAATCCGCGTCGTTAGCTACGGTGCTCAACGGCTTGCTACGCCAGGTCGGAGTGAAAGTGATTACCAGTTAGATCGTCGCGTGGTGCTGGTTTATTCTCAGAAATAAGTTGTGTAAATGGGTTGTATAGGGTAACAGTCCTCAACCCCTATCCAGGTCATTGCGAGCGAAGCGAAGCAACCTAGGCTTTTGAGAGCTGGTTAGAATAAATTCGTGACTCGAAAGCAGCGTTGAAAAGCCTAGGTTGCTTCGCTTCGCTCGCAATGACGATGATAGGGTGAGCTGTTACTGTATTAGAATTTCATAGTAACAGGTATCGAATTTATGTTATCAAGCTACGTCAAACGTTTTTTAATAACTCTAGTATTACTATCAGGTATCACGTTGACTGCTTTTGCTGACGATGCGCCAGTTTACGATGCAGACAATTATCCTCCTCCATTTGATAACGAACCGACTGTAAGTGCGCTTCCAGCCGCAATTAAACCAGGGGTACCATCGTATGTACCAGCACAGACATTAACACAAGAACAACGCTTAATGCGTCTTGAGCAACAAGTAAAAAATTGGAGTCACTCAGATTCAGCTTCCAAAATAGAAGCGATGCAGGCTGAGATCCAATCCTTACGTGGACAAGTAGAAGAATTATCACACCAGTTACAGCAAGCACAAAATCAGCAGCGTGCCATGTACACCGACCTAGATAAGCGTTTAAGCCAGTCAGTGATACAAAAGAACGCCTCTCAAGTGCAAAATGATTTGGAGGCTAAAAAATCCATTACCACAGCAACCTCTACAGAAAAAAAAGTGCCGTTAGCAGAAATGGCAAGCACCAAAAAAACGCCTCTCCCTGCAGCCCCTGAAAAAATCACTACCAAAAATGTCCAACCTGATACCGCAGAAGAACAGCAAATCTACCAAACAGCATATGACTTAATTAAAGCAAAAAAATATACTGAGGCAGTGAATACGTTACAAAAAATGTTACAAAAGTATCCCTCAGGGCAATTTGCGGCGAATGCTCATTATTGGTTAGGAGAATTATATGGCTTGCTGAATAAGAATGATCAGTCCGCTGCGGAATTTACGGCAGTCATAAAGAATTATCCTGATAGCCCTAAAGTACCTGATGCTCAATTGAAATTGGGCTTGATCTATGCTGGTGAATTTAAATGGTCTGATGCAAAGACAGCATTTAAAACAGTGGTGTCGCGTTATCCAGGCACAGCCTCTGCACGCTTGGCTAGCGAGCAATTGAAACAACTGAAACAATCGCAGGCCCAAGCAAAAGCACAATCTGGCCATTAAATTAACATGAATCATCAGTTGCGTATTTCTGAAATTTTCTTCTCTTTACAGGGTGAAACTCGAACTGTAGGTCTCCCTACGGTTTTCATTCGCCTAACGGGTTGTCCACTGCGTTGTGGTTATTGTGATACAGCCTATGCTTTTCATGGAGGCACCTGGTATGCGCTCGATGACATTCTACGTCAAGTGGCGAGCTTTGGAGCGCATTATGTGACAGTGACAGGCGGCGAGCCGCTTGCACAAAAGTCGTGTATTGCGCTACTTCAGGCGTTGTGCGATGTAGGGTATGAGGTTTCATTAGAAACAAGCGGTGTCTTGGATATTTCGCTGGTAGATCCGCGCGTTGTGAAAGTTGTCGATATTAAAACGCCAGGCTCAGGAGAGGCGTCAAAAAATCGATTTGAAAACATCAAGCATCTTGCTTCACATGATCAAATAAAATTTGTTATTTGTAACCGAGCTGACTATGATTGGTCAAAAGAAGTGCTAGTTCAATATGAATTAAACACAATTTGTGAAGTACTATTTTCGCCGAGCTATCAAGTGCAATCACCAGGTGAACTGGCCGATTGGATTCTGGCAGACCGTTTACCTGTCAGGTTGCAAATCCAGCTGCATAAATACCTGTGGGGGGATGTAGCTGGGCGTTGATATTTCTGTGTAAATCGGTATCATTGGCACCTTATGTTTTTACCTCGGGGGTCGTTAGCTCAGTCGGTAGAGCAGCAGGCTTTTAACCTGTTGGTCCTGCGTTCGAATCGCAGACGACCCACCACAATTCGCTAATAAAACAAAAACTTACAGCGTTTCTTTTGCAACCTTCCTATAGTCTCAAAGAGTCCGGTGCGACTTTGGTGCGACTCAAGAGCGTATTAGTCCTTAGTAAGGTGAGCGAGGGCTTGGTATGGCTCTCGCAAACTTTGTTAGAGGCGTTCCATAAGTTAAGTAATTCAGCAGTAGAGTAGTGGGTCGTAATCCTAGAGGATTTATGCCCCAATAAATCTTGCCTGTCTTCAAAACTGACACCTGCTGCTCTTAACCTTCTCCCGAAGGTGTGTTTTAGATCATGTACACGTACAGATAAGTTTGCTAGCTTTCTAGCCTTTTTCCATCCGTTGTTAAGCATGCGGATTATTGGCTTGCCTTTATAGATAAAAACAAATTCGGGATGTTTTCCTCTTTGTCTTTCTACCACTTCTCTTGCAGCTTGGTTGATGACGATCAAGCGGTCTTCACCATTCTTAATATATTCGCTTGGAATGATAAAAACCGAACCTATTTCAGCAATAGATGTCTTAACTTCCCACGACCACTGTAGCCTACAGACTTCGCGATCGCGGCAACCCGTGTTAACAGCAAAAAGAGCCATGTCTCGCAGATGATTCGGCAATGCTGCGAATAGCTTTTCTTGCTCTTGCCAGTTCAAGGGATATGGCTTACGGCTATCTGATTCAGGCAATAACTTAATCTTTGGTGGTGAAGCCAGCCATGTTAACCCATGTTCATCCATCCACACACCAGATGCAAGATTAAGAATCTGACGCACAGTTTGAAGACCATGATTAATGGTTTTGGCTTTAACGCCTTTTGTTCGCCTTGCTTCAATAAAACCCTGTAAGGAACCCATATGTACTGACTCTAAAGCTAGTTTACCAATATAGGGGTCTAGTGTTTTTAAGCACCAGGCGTCTACTCTGATACTTCTTTTATGCTGATGTTCTAGCAAAAATTTAGTAGCTGCCTCCCTAAATGTACGTTTCGGTCTAACACCATATAGTTTTGCCTGACGAATACTTTCTAACCGATATATTAAGTATTTTTCAGCTTCTTCAAGTTGATCAGTGCCAGTGCTTCCCGAAATTCTGACTCCATCGACGATTTTGTTGATGTGCCAGATGCCATTTCGTTTGATAAGTCCTGGCATTTTTTTGTGTCCCATGCGTTCCTCCTCTCTCGCGCAGGACGACCGTTACGGTTCTTATAATGATCTACCCACGCGTCTAAATCAAGCCTGTCAAATGCGATCCCTTTTTTTCCAATTGGAATAATGACTAGTAGTGGCTTAACTTCTTTGTTAAACCGGTTTCTATCCATGCCTAAATAATCAGGTGCGTCTCTTAATCTAATAAGTCGTGGCTGCATGGGAGGCTACCTTTTTAGAGGTTTCTTACTTAATAGGATGTTCCAAGAAAAATAGATGGCTATGGTTAGTTGCTGGACGTAAAATGCCCCTTACTTTGGTTTTCCATTTAAAGTCACATGATTCCCATAAAAATCTCCATTGATCTTTGCTGCCCCAGGACGGCTAATTAGCGGTTAGTGCTAAGCATCTCAATCTTGAGCGCCGTGCGACACAAGACCACAACTTATGTTGCAAAGAGATGAATTGTTGGGACACAAGAACATACAACTATTTCTAACTACTTCCATACTTCAATAAACTTCGTTTTTATCTTCTGTAAATTTTCCTCCGTTATTAACTCGTTGATAATTTTGCGTACTGACGGTGATGACTCTGTTGCTTCAAAAATAGCTTGTTGACATTGCCTGACTAATAGAAATTTTACATCGCTAATTAAGTAGTGCTTTTTAGTAATGGCTTCGTTGCTTTCATTACAGCTAGATTCAACTTTTTCTCGACTATCTTGCATTGCTATTGCTCCTTTGGTTGGTTAAATTGCATTACTATTGCTGAAATTGCTTCGTTGCGTGAATATGATTAAGACATTAAAACGAGACTTGCTTTTTCATCGATTGCATCATTACAACTATTGCGTCTTTGTTTCTACGAAAGGATGTGAACCATTGGGCAATGGCGATCAGCTTTTCATCACATTCACTGATCTTATTCTGCTGTTTTAAGTCGTGCAGAATGGCGACAAAGGCGAGTAGTATAAAGCCGCGGGAATCGGAATTTTTTTGAAACCCGTTTAAGCTCCTTTTCGTGCTGTCCTATTGCTGGGGTGACGGATTTCAAAAAAATAAACTGTATTTTCATATGATTACGCGACGAGGAACGCCGCGTCACTATGGACATCTGCGATGTCCCACAGTGACGCGGAAACGCCAAAGTCTAAAAAGAGCTTATTTACAATAGGGTAATTTTATTTTTTAACAAAGGAAAATTGAGTTAATAAAAGGATAACGGGAGTAAAGTACATATAATAAAAATGCCACATAAAATCCATATGCTTTTAAAACTATACTCCATAAACTTAATACAACTTTGGTCTAATGTGTTATTAATTATTGGAGCACTGTGGTCCATGGGACTTGTGCAGTGTTCAATAGATGTAAAGCAAGATGTAAGACGTTTCTCTAAATCATCGAAACGCTGATGCAGGGTTCTATCTAGACTATCAATTCGATCTAATACGCGATTGATTGCATTGTTCATTAAACACCTATTTTGATGCATTAAAGGCAACGAAGAGAAAAAATATTTTCTGTTTTGTATTTAGGTTTTTTGTGTTTATTTTCACATCCGGCTTTTCAAAAAAATTTCTTTCATAATCTTAGTCTTATCCTGCTGGCAACATAAAAAAGCCTGCTACTGAGGCAGGCTTTACTTAATAGAATTACATGATAGTGATTTTATACCAAAAAAAGTCGACCTTTTCAAGGTTCCGGCGTACTTCGGAGTGACTTCACTGTATCGAACATTGTTTTCTTTTTCCTTTTAATTGTCCATGTTCTGGTTCTAGTAGTACAGGTCGAGGAGCAGCGGGAGAGCGGCGCGGTGTTTTTCCATTAAAAAGTGCCTGCGGAGCACGGGTTAATGCTCGGAATGGATTTTCTTTTTCTTCTAGTCCTCGAGGAAGTGCGCCTCTGGTTTGAGCGCCCAACATTCCTGTGATGTTTAAACCGCCTCTTTGTTCTAATAACTTGGCATTGCTGGCGCTTAATCCTTCTGCATCTTTAAAATCCGCTTGAGTACTGATTAACACTCTTTGGTGACTTGTCCATACCAACTCTAAACGATATAACAAGCCTTCTTCCACACCTTTTTCTTTTCTGAGTGCTCTTAATAACCAATAACGCACACTGCCATCTTCATGGCAACTCACTAAATACGGTCTTCCACTGGGTTCCCATTGGCAACTGACTATAACCGTTCCGCAATTTACCTCTGCTATGCAATAACCGCGCTCGATATCCCATACGCGCACTGTATTATCCCTACTTCCTGAGAGAAGCGTCTTGCCATCGGGGCTATACTGGAGAGAGCTCACCTCCCCAGTATGCTCCTCCAATACCCGCTTACAGAGACCGCGCTTAACATCCCATACGCGCACTGTATTATCCTTACTTCCTGAGAGAAGCGTCTTGCCATCGGGGCTATACTGGAGAGAAGTCACATCCTCAGTATGCCCCTCCAATACCCGTTCGCAGAGACCGCGCTCAACATCCCATACGCGCACTGTGCTGTCCCAACCTCCTGAGACAAGGGTCTTGCCATCGGGACTATACTGGAGACATTCCACCACACTAGTATGCCCCTCCAATACCCGCTCGCAGAGACCGCGCTCAACATCCCATACGCGCACTGTGTTATCAGAACTTCCTGAGACAAGCGTCTTGCCATCGGGGCTATACTGGAGAGAATCCACACTTCGAGTATGCCCCTCCAATACCCGCTCGCAGAGACCGCGCTCGAGATCCCATACGCGCACTGTGCTATCCCAACCTCCTGAGACAAGGATCTTGCCATCGGGACTATACTGGAGAGAGGTCACTCCCTTAGTATGCCCCTCCAATACCCGCTCGCAGAGACCGCGCTCAACATCCCATACGCGCACTGTTTTATCCACACTTCCTGAGACAAGCGTCTTGCCATCGGGACTATACTGGAGAGAGGTCACTCCCTTAGTATGCCCCTCCAATACCCGCTCGCAGAGACCGCGCTCAACGTCCCATACGCGCACTGTGTTATCAGAACTTCCTGAGGCCAGCGTCTTGCCATCGGGGCTATACTGGATAGAGGCCACCCCATCAGTATGCCCCTCTAATACCTGCTCGCAGAGACTGCACTCAACATCCCATATGCGCACTGTTTTATCTCTACTTCCTGAGACAAGCGTCTTGCCATCGGGGCTATACTGGAGAGAGGTCACCGTTTCAGTATGCCCCTCCAATACCTGCTTGCAGAAACCGCGCTCAACATCCCATACGCGCACTGTGTTATCCACACTTCCTGAGACAAGCGTCTTGCCATCGGGACTATACTGGAGAGAGGTCACCCACAAGGTATGCCCCTCCAATGCCCGCTCGCAGAGACCGCGCTCAACATCCCATACGCGTACTATGTTATCACCGCTATAACCTCCTCCTCCTGAGGCCAGCATCTTGCCATCGGGGCTATATTGGAGAGAGTTCACCTTGTCAGTATGCCCCTCCAATACCCCGCAGAGACCGCGCTCAACATCCCATACGCGCACTGTGTTATCCTCACTTCCTGAGAGAACTGTCTTGCCATCGGGGCTATACTGGATAGAGGTCACCCCATCGGTATGCCCCTCCAATACCTGCTTGCAGAAACCGCGCTCAACATCCCATATGCGTACTGTGTTATCCCCACTTCCTGAGAGAACTGTCTTGCCATCGGGGCTATACTGGATAGAGGTCACCTCACCAGTATGCCCCTCTAATACCCGCTCGCAGAGACCGCGCTCTACATCCCATACGCGCACTGTCTTATCGAAACTTCCTGAGACAAGCGTCTTGCCATCGGGGCTATACTGGATAGAGGTCACACTCTTAGTATGTCCCTCCAAACTCTGTACGACGGTTTGTGTGGCGGTATCGTATAGTTTAATAGATTCGCCAGATGCAACCGCTAATTGTTTACCGTCCGGTGAGTAAACACACGCATTGACCATATCATCTAGCAACAGGCTCGGATACTCACCCAACATGACACCTTCTAAATTTGAACCTTGAAATTGCGCTCCATTTAAATGCGCTTCCCTTAAGATAACTCCTTTTAAATGAGCGCCCCTAAAATCAGTACCTCCACACACCGATTGTGATAAATCGGCTTCAGGAATCCTGACACCGCTTAAATCCAATCCTGAAAAGCTACTTCTCGCATGGTTTAATACCGTGATCGCATTTGATGCCCCTATAGCAAGATCAGCATTGTTTTTGGATGCTTGGATTCGCCGTAATAAACTGAGCTGAGGAGAAACAACATCATCTACCGCCTCTAATGAAGCCAGAGGCGCTACAAACCCTGCGCTCTTGGTAAAATCAACGAGAAAATCAATAACCGAGGGTTCTTCTCTTAAAGAACGCGAGTGCCAAGCGTCTCTCTCGGAAAAAGAAGGATGGGCTAACGCTTTCCATAAGTGGCAGGCGACAAAATATTCATACATGGATTTATGCATAAATGAATAGATGCCACCGCGGCGCCTTAAGGGGCAGGCTGCGCGGGCGCGCGCTTTTCTAGGCTCAGTAAAAAAATCCTTCCAGATGGGAGATTCAGGGGTGATCGTGATGGTCTTCGCTGTAAAGAGTGCAACACTCAACGCTTCTGCAAACGCTTGACTCTCTTTTGCCTCTTCGGGTGAAAGGCTTTCTTTCGCAAAACACGATTCTGCAAAGGCTTGATAAACATCCGCGCGGGTGAGAGGCCTTGCTTTAGGTAATTGCGCTTGATTCGCCAATAAACGCGGCAATATAGTTAAGACTAAGTTAAGTAAAAAAGGATTGTCTAATAAAGGTAGAAGGCCGGGTAAGCTTTTAAGTGTGCGGTACGTGGCGCTATCAGCGTTCGCTTGGTTCTCTGCTTTGGATTCCTGTTTTGATTCCTCCGGTGCTGCTTTTTCATCTTGTTCATCAACAGTGGCACTTTCGTTTTTTACTGTCTGAGCAACTGTCAACAAAGGCGTATTCTGATCTTGGCTTTCGTACGCTGCAATATAACGTTGAATTTCTTCTTGAGAAAAGGGCGAGAGATAATAGTATTCAAAGCTGCTAAACACAGGAGCGCCTGCTGCGTTGTAAAGCGCAAAAGCTTCCGAGTATTCTGATTCTTGCTTAAAATGTTCAGGCCGGCCAGTAATTAATAACTTGGCATGCAGCCAATCCGAAAGAATTTGGCTAAAATTAGGGCGTACTCCCGTCCCCAATTCATCATACCCATCTAAGATAAATAAGACTTTTTGATTGTGATTCAGTCCTGCTTTTAAAGCAGCAATATCCTCGGTTTCAAGGCCATAATCCTGTAGCGCTAAAAAAATCGCTTCGAATGCTTTTGCACCTGCATAGTTTTTTAAAGGAATGTAGATAGGCAGATAGTCAGGCAGTGCTTTTTGCTCATTTTGACCCTGTTGACTAAAAGTGGTACGGTAGTCTTTCCACTCTTGCAAATAGGCTTTAAACGTAGATAAAGCAAAGAGCGATTTTCCAGAGCCGCCTTGCCCTAAGACCACACACGTCTTCGATTTGGGATTCTGAATAAATGCCTCAAAGCGTGCTGTTAAATCAAAACTCGTATCAGGCGTTTCTGTTTGGCGTAGCAAGCCTTTGCCTGGAATGTAGAGTGTTAAACGTTCTTCCATATCCAGCGCTTCAAAATCCGCTTCGCCTCTCTCTAGGAGCAAATGCTTTGCAGGAACTAAAGCCAGTTGTTCTTGAAATACCTGGAGATAGGCTTGGTACTCTGCTTCCAGATCGGGGTTATTAGGTGCCAACGAGCGTAAGAGGTCGGGGATCAGTCCTTCGCTCATACAGCGAATATATTCTAACGTATCGTCTATTCCCCTAAAGTCATGACGATTTGTTTTCGGTAATACGGCAGGAAAGGCTTTGTAGATTGGACCGTTGTCTTGGGTTGGACCATCATCTGCAAACTGCAAAGAAAAAATCGTGAGGGGGACAGCGCGGTTTCTATTGTTGAAGGCGTCCATCACATTCGCATGTTCAATGGCGCTATATTCCTTTTTAACATTGGTTTCTTTTTCGCTGCGTTCCGTATAAAGAGGCGTGCCAATGATCAAGGCATACCGGCTTTCTTCAATATTAAGCGTCATTTGCGCATCAATATCCCCAGTCATGCGTTCAATATCGAGCCACGTTGGAAAACCCAAGGCAGTCAAGTGGTGCGCAATATTCAATAAATGACCTTGTTGACGAGTTCGCCTCTCTCCTGCAGGTTCCCATGCATAACTAATAAAAGCTTGAGGATTTTCGCCGGTTTCTGGTTGTAATAATCCCTTTTGTACCAAAGCTTGATTAAGTGTGCTTAAAAAAACTTCGAATTCTGTTTGTAAGGCTTTTGACTTCAGCGTGATAGCTTGAGCATTGTCCTCTGCTTCTTCGTTCATCTCTTGCATCGCTTGGGGCAGTGCGGCAGGATTGTTTACTGCTACAGGTGGTAATGCAGCAGGGACAGATGATGGAGTTGCAGCAGCTGCTAGAGCAAGCTGCCGTAGACTCGCGGCTTCTGCTTCTTTATTCGCAAAAGGTGTAATCTGAAGAAGCTCTAAATTCGTTAATTGCGCTTTGTCCGGATCACTTAAAAAATAATCTATATAATCTCGATCTGAAAATAAGTGTTCAAAAAAATGTGCAGAACAAGTAACTGCTATTTTAACTTGCGGCCAATCTGCCAATTGATTTTTGATATACAAATTGTCGTAGGCACCGATTTGTTCGTAGTTTTTAAGCAAAATAACAATGGGTTTTTGTTTGAGTGTGGTAATGGCTGACTTTTCTAATTTAAGCGTACGCAAGGTTTGCGCTACACAACGATGGGATTTTTTACCGGGGTATTCTTTACAGTCTATCGTTAATACGTACATTGATTCGGCTAACAACGCTTTTTCTAAAGCGAGTCCTGTGAGAATGGTTTCTGCGGGTGTTTGACCTTGACAGAGGAATACTTTGGCTTTAGCTTCCGGGTCATGGAGGAGTTTTTGCAGTGCGTTATGGAGAGTATCTTCCAGTGGGCGAGGCACAGGTGTAGATTGTAGGTAGGGTTGGAAAGCATGGTGTACATAGCTTTCTTCTAAGTGCTTGCGTAATCGGTAGGTCAGTGTCAACTGCGTGAGGGTCTCATCCAGCTCATTAAAAATAGTCTCATAGGCACGACGTGCTTCACTCTGTGCATTGTGTTCTAAATCCAATAAGTCCGGCAATAGACCTAAGCCTTGTTTACCTGAGTACTTACCCAATAAGTCAATGAAAGTAGTCAAGGGTAACAGTAAGTCGCTTGTGGTATTGAGAATCAGTTGGTAATCGCGAAATAAATAATGTTTATCTACCACTTGAGAGGCTAACGCAAACTTGACACACTGTAACGTATGCAATGCATCTTTTTTACCACGAGCAAACTGTTCTAAGGCTTGAGGAATCATGGCATCCGCTTGAGCCGCTTGCACGTACTGTTCGTTACAGAACACTATAGCGACTTCATGTGCAGCCAGATGCTGAGCGAGTACCGCGCCCGTTGTTAAAGGCATGAGTGTCACAGGTACGCCTGCTGCCGTTAAAAAATACTCGAGTTCTGCCAGTACTCTTTCAACCGGTCGTTGAAGCACAGCGGCTTCAGAGGCTGTTTGAGCAGGTGCCTGCGATGGTACATAGCTGATAAGCACAGGCTGTTTTAAAGGCAGCTGGTATGGGATTGCTATTTCTCTTTTTACTCTTTGCAGAAATCGCTGGACTGCTTCTTTTGCTCCTGTCTCCCAGGTGGGTAACAGTGGGTCTGGCACGGGTGGTGCAATGAAAGGCAACATAGGCGTTGTCGGTCTTTCCAGTGCATCTTGTTTTTCATCTTTTACTTCACCGAGTGGAGCAGAATCTACATTTGAAATAGAAGCAGGAGATCTTAAATTCATAATACGTTGTCCTTAATGATAGAATAACAAGCGAAGCGTTTTGTTTTAGCTATATCACAACTTTTTTTGTTTTTTTTGTAGAGTGAAACAGAATAAAAAGAGGCGTCAGCAGGTAAACTAGATAAAACAAGTGATAAAACTGGAAGAGCAGACACTGCGATATAGATATAGGAGGTATTTTGTGTCTCTTTAAAAAATTCAAGCAGCATACGTCGTCTCTCTCTTTTAGTGAGAGTAGTGGAGTATTCTCGTATGCGCTTATTTGATTGATTATTTTTTTTGTAACAAAGACTTTATCAAATTTAATAGCGATTGAACAGAGGTAAAAAAAGTACGGTTTTTTATTATATGTGCGAGAGAAAAATTAACGATGTTATTCAAGCAAGTTGGATTATTTCAATCAACGGATTCAGTGTGTTATTAGACAGAAAATTTAGCAGGTGGACTTGAGTTGTTAGCAACTCACATTAAATCTTACTCAAAATTTAATGTGAGCACCCATGGATCCTAAAGCATTTGATCCGCCAGGACTAGTTACTCTCTGGATCAAATAAACGATCGCGCCAATCACGACGCTTGGCTAATAAAGCTTGATAATTTTTTTCTGCGTCTAACAATATCGCTTCACTTGCTTTGGGATCGCTCAGCGACTGCCAATGACCGAAGCAATACCAAGGGGCGCTACTGTAGGGATAAGGGCAAATCGTGCCAGGCAACGGACAACGGCGGTCGTTGCTGTGGTATTGGCAGCGATAGTCGGTTACCGTAGTTTGCGTCATTTGCCAACCACACGAACAGCGGGTGACGTTGGAAGCAAGTGCTTGTTTGCATTCACCGCAGTGTTTAGTACTCATACAGCCTCCTTCGTTCGCACAGCAATAACCAATTCGCCTACGTACTGCTCAAACTTAGTGGCGTTGAAGAGTGTTGCAGGACGTAAATACTCTGCCATCTTGACATCATCTCGCCATTCACGTGTTTTTTTAGCAATGACTTGAAAACAGTCTCGCAGCGTTGCGCCAGACTTTAAGCGCGCTTCGATCAGTTTCAGGTTAGTGTCGACAGGGCGATACGCTCTCCCTGTTTTTTCATTTAGGAATTGTAGAATTTGAATCGCTTGTGATTTTAATGAAATGGGTTTTTCTTTTTCTTCAAAAAAAGAATCAAGAGGAAAAACGTCGGGCTTGCCCGACATAAAATCTTTTCTCTCTTTCTCTTTCTTCTTTTCTTTCTCCTTTTCCTTCTCTTTCTCCTTCTCCTTGCTTCGCAGGGGATCTGAAGGGGCTTCTATGAAATGGTTGCAGTCAGGGTGTATTTCAATAAAAAAAGCGTGGGCATATTTGTTATAAAAATCCTTTAAAAAAGGCAAATTTGGTAAAGTTCGATAAAGTTCACCGATCGCTTTAATGCGATTATCCATGGGCTTTAATTGCTTGCCAATTTGATGAAACGCCATGTCATGCACCCAGACATATTCTGAAGACTCATCGTAGCTACAAAATCGCACCTCAATGAGTCCTCGAAGCCCCTTCAAAGCCTCTTTTTTTGAAATACCAATTTCATGTGCAATGAAGTTGATGGGTAAATAATAAATGCCGATCATATTGGCATGCGGATTGGTCAATAAGTAAAGAGCGGTCAATTGAGCTTGCCACCCTAATTTTTTTCGTCCATTCTCATTGATCCAGAATTGGGGCGGGACTTTAGCAAATTCACGCATAATGATTTCTCCTTCTGAGGTTTAAGAATTAAAAATAAAATAGGTGGACAGGATTTTTATATTGAGTAACCGCACTGGTATGTGCTGCGCGTTACCAGCGATTCTATGCAAGCACCTGCTGGAAATAGCATGCGTTTTCGTGCTGGTGATACCTATAGCGGTGCGATGCATATTTGTGGAGAGATGTAAGCACTTGTGAAATGCTGAGTGTTAAATATTTTGGCTTATTTATATTTTATTTTTATACACACTTAGAGCGAGAGGCTCTTTAAAAACAGGCGGAGTATATTGCAAAAAGTTGCTCTTGCATTTTTAGTTATAGACGCTGGCGCTGGTAAAAATCCCAACATCATATCTAAGCCAAAGCTGATTATTCTTTATGGCTAGAAAGGGCAAATAATCGTTAACAGAAAAAATAGTAAGATACAATTGGCTGTGCTGCAATTGCATGAGTTAACGGATAAGGTCAACATAGTTCCCTAAAATAGGGGACTAATAATATTATCTCCGTTAACGACCTCATTTGCCGGTACCAAATTACCTGCTCAAGTTCTACACTAGTCTAAGAAAATCTTGGTACGACCAGGTAGCGCATTATTATGATAGTTGCAACGGTAGGATAAAATAATATTATTAATCAAACGGTTAATTTTATGTATTTTGATTATTAATTTGAGCCCACTTGTATAGCCAACTAAGAAGAAGTCGAGAACAGGAGAGATTGAGCTCCTCGTGCTTCATGACGCATTTCTTTTATTTGTATTTTCTTTATTTGTTTTGATAAGACTAACCAATTCAAGTAAAATGCAGCTCAAATGTAGTATACTAACTTAAGTAACGACTAACGGTGCAATCATGGCTATTAAAACTTCCACATTTTCAGGCTGGCGATTATCAGGAAAAGATGCTGACGCCTTCTTGGATCAAGTAAAACATGCAAGGCCCAATCCCCGTGCGCAAGAAACTTTGCGTCTTGGTGAGAAGTTAGTAAAAGAATATCAAAAGACAGGACGAGTTATCCTGCGGCCGAAAAAAAGTAATTCCTAATCAATAGCTATAATCATCATCAGATGAAATGAGTGGGCATAGATAAGCTCTACCATGAATGAGAATTAGGTGCTACGAACAGGCTGCTAAGTATTATTATAAATGCCATCGAAAAGTGATTTTATGAACTTCCCAAAAGAACTAGAACTTCGTTTAATCCATGCAAATGATCAACTAGGAAAACTGTCTCTGGGTAATGCAAGTTATACGCCGCTTAAAATTTTTTTAAAAAAAGTAGCGCTTGATTTTCATCAATATGATATTGCTAAAACGTATGTGTTAGCCGAAATTGACGCTCAACCGGCTAGAGTGTGGGGTTATGTTACCTTGATGAGTAGTGAAATTGTATTAAATGAAAATCAACGACCAAGAGAAATTTCTGCATCAGCAAGATACGAAGCTTTTCCTGCAATAAAAATTGCTCGTTTAGCTGTCGATAAGACATTGCAGGGTAAAGGTTACGGTCGCATGATGGTTCAATGGTGTGCAACTCTAGTAAGAAGAATGATTATGCCTCATATTGGCTGTCGGTTCTTAGTTGTCGATGCAAAGCGTGATTCTGTAGATTTTTATGAGCAGCAAGGATTTGAGTTATTAAATATTGAATCCAACGTTACAGATGAAAACCCACTTATGTTTTTTGATATTTATAAAAATCAACCTAACGAGGCCCGCTCTTAATTTTGCTAGCCTAGAGAGATTTAGGTGTGGGGGTAATGGCGTATTTTAATTAGCTCTTGACTCTTTGTGTTGTATTCGTAAAAAATCTCGGTGCGACTTTTGTGCGACTGAGTAGTGCATTACTATGCTTTACTCTGCATTATTAAGACAATTGTAACGATCGTCTTGCGAAAATAATGTTATTAATCAATAGGTTAATTTTATGTATTTTTTTGATTATCAGCTTTTAACCTGTTGGTCCTGCG